>Ga0316576_10000203_pt1 | contig 24915 bp, 18 predicted proteins | sample S0NA_FD_203075 | JGI IMG/M metagenome (GOLD analysis project Ga0316576, IMG submission 203075) | Rhizosphere microbial communities from salt marsh grasses in Alabama, United States - S0-2_050615r3r5 | ecosystem: Host-associated > Plants > Roots > Rhizosphere | place: USA: Alabama | collected...
GCTTGGGGACCACCGGCCTGGGCTTGGGCTTCGGCTGGACACCCAGCGCGGGGCGCGGCTTCTCGGGCTTGGGCTCGGGCTTTTCGACCTTGGGCTCGGGCTTGGGCTCGACCTTGGGCTCGGGCTTTTCGACCTTGGGCTCGGGCTTGGGCTCGACCTTGGGCTCGGGCTCGGGCGCCGGGAGCTTGACCCGGACCTGCTCCACCTTTCCGGCCTGCACCTTGACCGTCGTCGCGAACCGCCGCTTGCCGTCACGGATCTCGACCTCGTGGTCCCCCACGGGCAGCGGCTTGAGCGAGTACTTCAACGCGTCGCGGGCCTTGCCGGCCACCTTGCCGTCGACGAGCACCTCGCCGCTGAACGGCGCGCTGCTCACCAGGGTCAAACGGCCCTCCGGGGCCAGCGGCTGGCTGGCCACTCCCTTGTCCGGAGCCACCGAAGGCAGGGGCTTGTTGCGCACGACGAAGACATAGACCAGGGCGGCGGCGACACCGAGCAGCAGCGCCGACGCGGCGAGGATCACGATGAGGAGCCAGCGACGGCCCGGGGCGATGCCGGGCATCACGTCGATGGCCTCGGCAGACTGGGAGGTGAAGAATAGCTCGGAGCTGGCGGGGCTGAGGCCGCCCTGCTGCTCGGCGGGCTGCTCGGCGGGCAGCCCGACAAAGCCGTCCGGAGGCGGTGCCGCCTGCGCCGGATCGAGGTCCGAGAGCCCCGAGTCGCCTCCTGGCTCGAACCCGTAGGACAGCGGCTCCTGGGGTGGGGCCGGCACCCCGGGCACCCGGCCCTGGAACGGATCGGTGACCTGAGACGGGCTCTCCGGCCCGTAGCCCTGGGGGCCCACCGGTTTGGTTTCTTCCGAGACGTAGCTCGACCGCACCCCGGGCGGGGCGATCACCGCCGCGGTCTCCACGTCGTCGCCAAACGAAGACGCGCCCCGGGCAGTCGGCGGCTCGAACGGCCTGGGGGGCATGGCGGGCCCGACGGGCGGGAGCAGCCCCTCCGGAGGAGGCGCCCCCTTGGCCCGCGGATCCACGACGGTGGGACCATCGTCGGAGAACGCGGGCAAGACGGGCTCCTCGAGCTCCGGGCGGTCCATCACGGTTGGCGCCTGGCCGCCCATCGGCGGCAGGCGCAGGTCCGCCACGTTGAGGGCGCCCGGGGCGATGGTCGGCGCGTTGGGGTCGACCATCGGCTGCCCCTTGGGGGTCACCACCACCTCGGGGGAGATGCTGGGAAACGGCGGATTCTCGAAGTCGTCCTGCAGGATCGTGTCGGCGTGCTCGTCGAGCTCGCGCGAGCTCGCGTCGCCGAGGACCGCCTCCGGGGCGAACATGGCCGACGGAGAGGGCCGGGGCACCACGACCTCCGGCGCCTGCCCATCGTCCATGGACGTGGCGAGCTCCGCGCTCTCGTCGGAGACCCGCGTCGCCGCGTTGATGTCGTCCGCGTCCTCGCCGAAGACGGGCAGGTCGTCGCGCAGCGCGGCCAGCGTCGGCTTGTCGTCGTCGTCGATGGGCGCATCACCCAGCGTCGCCTCCGGCGCCAGGCCCGCCGGTGAACGCGGTCCTCTGGGCATCCCGGCGAACGGCCGCCCCGGCTGGGGCGGTTGAGGTGTGCTGAGCACCGACGCCCGCAGGTTCGCGACACCGGCCGGGCTCGGGGGGGGGCCGGCAGGACGCGGCGCAGCGGGACGGGGGGGCCCGGGTGGACGGGGTCCGGAGGGCGGCAGCCCCAGCTCGGGCGCGCCGAAGCCCTGCAGCGTCGCCCGGGCCGGCCGACGCATGCCACCCGGGGGCCGCGGTGGGGCCTGGCCAGGGAACGGCGCGTCGGTCATCGTGGCCTGGGGCTGGACCGGAGCCCGGGGCGAGCCGTCCGGGTTGAAGGACGCCTTCATCCAGCGCGAGAGCTGCTTGCTGCTGAAGGTCATCCGGTGACTCTGGGCGAAGCGCTCGAGCTCCTCGTGCAGCTCCTCGGCGCGCTGAAAGCGCTGATCCCGGTCGCGCGCCAGGGCGCGGAGGATGATCTGCTCGAGGGCCTTGGGAACCGAAGGGTTAGCCGCCGAGGGCAGCTCGACCTCGGCCTTGCGCACGCGCTCCAGCGTGGCCAGCTCGTTGTCTCCGCGAAACAGCGGGCGACCGGCAACCAGCTCCCAGAGCAGCGTGCCAAGGGCAAACAGGTCGGAGCGGTGGTCCACCAGCTCGCCCTCCACCTGCTCGGGTGACATGTAGTCGAACTTGCCCTTCAGGTTCCCGGTGGCCGTCTTGTTGGACCGGCTCAGCGCCTTGGCGATGCCGAAGTCGATGAGCTTCACCGCCCCCTCGTAGGAGATCAGCACGTTCTGGGGGCTGACGTCGCGGTGAACGATGTTCAGCAGCTGCCCGTTGCTGTCGCGCTTGCTGTGGGCGTACTCCAGCGCGTTGCACACCTCGAGGACGATCCGGATCGCCATCGGGATCGGCATCACCTCGCTGCGGGAGCGGAAGTGGGCCTGGATCGCCCGCAGGTCCTTGCCATGGATGAACTCCATGGCGATGAAGTAGCGGTCGTCGATCCGTCCAAACTCGAAGACCTGCCCGATGTTGGAGTGGTTGAGGTTCGCCGAGAGCTTGGCCTCATCGATGAACATCCCGATGAACTCTTCGTCATCGGAGAGCTGAGGCAGGATGCGCTTGATGGCGACGATCTTCTCGAACCCCGCCGCCCCGGAGACCCTGCCCCGGAAGACCTCCGCCATCCCTCCCACGCTGATGCGGCCCAGAAGCTCGTATCGGCCGAACTTGGTTGCCAAAAAAGCCCTCCGCTGCTCGGCCGTCAGGGTCCGGCAGCGATCAGATGGTAGCCCATCGACGGCCCGTGGGGCAAGTCCACCCCGAGAGCATAAGATGCGGACGCGACGTGTTTTCTTGGCCCGGATGCCCGGTCAGCGGGCACGGGGTAGCCTCAGGTTGACCTCGGCCACCGTCGGTTTGGCCGTGAACCCGCTGAACGCGAGCTCTCCCAGCACCTTGATCAAACAGTCCTTGGGGACTTGCCCCCTCGATTCAACAACTTCCGCCTGCTGGATGGCTCCATCCCGCTGGATCGTGAGCGCGGCCTTGAGCTGTCCCCTGCAGGGCGTCTCCTTTGTGCAGCAGGCGTCGAGCTTTTCGCCGCCCTGCTTGAGGACAAGGCCGACCTCCTCGTCCGTGCGGGTCCGGACCGGTGGCTCGGCGCTGACGCCCTCTCGCGGACAGTAGCGGATCGGGGGCGGAAACTGGTTCTTTGACTCGATGTCCTTCTGGTCGAGCCGCGCGGCCGCTCCCTCGCCCAGCTCCAGAGCCAGCCCCTTCTCGGAGCCGCCGAGGAGGAAGATCGCCTCGCGAAACTCGTCTCGCGCCATCACCTTCGAGTGCACCCGAACCCAAACCTGGCCGCACTCGATGGACAGCTCCTTGGGGTAGCTCACCACGACCTGGGTCCGTGGGAAGACTTGTTTGTCGAGGATGTGACGGTAGTCGCCGGGGCAGAGGAGTCGATGGGGGGCCTCGGCGTGGCAGTCCTTGGGGTTGGTCGTCGGCGCAAAGATCTCCAGCGAAGCCATCTCCACTGACTGGTTGGAGAACTCGATCGCCCTCGGATCGGTCTGACGCCGCTCCTCGAACGCCCTGAAGGCCTCGGGGTCAGGTGCCTCGGTCGAGGACTTGCATCCCACGAGCCCGAGTGTCACAGCGCACCACATGCAGAGAGTACGGGCTTGGTAGCTCATGGCGCCTATGGCAGCACAGATCCCCGCGCAGCTCAAGGGCGTGGCGTGTGTCGGTTGGCCACGGGGACCAGCAGGAGCAGACTCGCCCCCAGCCAGAGCAACCAGCGATCGAGCCAGGCACGCAAGGGGTGCACGGGCGGGGCCTCGCCGTAGAGCCGGCCCAGCGCGAGGAGCACGTCGCCCCGGGGGCACCCCCGGGCCCGGGTGCAGCCGCTGAGGGCACGGCGCAGCGCCGACGGGCCTCCAAGAGCCTCCCCGATCGCGCGCAGCTCGGCCGGTTGCTGGGCCGGCGGGAGACGCAGCGCGATTCGGGCGCGGGTGATCAGGTGGCCTCGCCGCGCCTCCTTCCAGGCCGCCTCGCTCTTCTGCAGCGCCCCCTGGACCTGGCGGGCCACGCCGCCGAGCCCGAGCAGCGTGCCGGCCAGGGCCAGCCCCAGCGCCAGCTTGCGGCGGCCCCAGGTCTGCCGTGCAAGGACCCCACCGCACGAGAGCAGCACCAGCCCAACCAGCACGGCCAGGCCGAGCTGGAGCCCGGCAGCGATCCAAACCGGCTTCCGCCAGCGCAGATCCCGCCCCTTGACGCCCCGGCACCGTGCCTTGTCGGCGCCGCAGGCCTCCAGCTCCGCCGCCATCACGGGGGCGATGGGCCTGAGCTCCCGGGTCATCTCCCGCGCCGTCGCCTGCCGCGCCCCGCGCGCCAGCCGGCCGAGGAGATCGAGCTGGTCGGCCCGGCTGACGACGACGTAGCGCGCGCGCGCCCGTGCCTGCGTCGAATCGACGACAAACAGGCCCAGCAGGTGCAACGCCACGGTGGCGAGCAACGGCAGCAGAGCGAGGACGAACGATCGCTTCATCGGGGCCTTTTCCGTGGTCGCTGATGGAGTATACTGCACGCCAATGACCGATGATCTGGATGACGTGCTGGACGATGGCCGGGCCGAGCTGGAGGCCCGCTTCCAGGAGCTCGAGCGCGAGGCCGAGATCGATGAGCTACGCCGGCAATCCGGCGCCCCGCCGCGGGAGAAGCCCGCGGCCGGAGGCGAGCCGGCGGCCGATCGCCCCAAGGGCGACCCCCTCGCCGACATGAAGGCCGCGCTGGAGAGCGACGGCGAGCTCGAGCGCTACATCCTCGTCCTCTGCCAGGGCTGCGGCGCCAAGAACCGCATGAGCCTGACCCGCGTGCGCACGGCCAAGCCGGTCTGCGGCCGCTGCAAGCAGGACCTCTCCTTCACCAAGTTCTAGCAACGCGGCGGCGGCGGCAGGGCTTCGTCCGCCCCGGACGCTCGGCTTGCATCGGCCGAACCCTGCCGCGCCTCAGGCCTGGCCCTCTCCGAGGATCGCACGCAGCTCATCGCCCTCGATCTGCTCGCGCTCGAGGAGCAGGGCCACGACCTGCTCGACCTTGTCTCGCTGCCCCTCGAGGACCTGCCGCGCCCGCTCCATGTTGTCCTCCAGCACCCGGCGCACCTCGCGGTCGATCTGGTCGCCCACCGCCTCGCCGTGCTCGCAGGAGGGCATGTACTCCGTGACCGGCAGAAACGAGCGCCGCTCCGGATCGTAGGCCACCGGACCCAGCTGATCGCTCATCCCGTACTGTCGCACCATGGCCCGCGCGATGTCGGTGGCGCGGGACAGGTCGTTCTGCGCCCCGGTCGTGATGTCTCCGATGAACACCGCCTCGGCGGCGCGACCGCCGAGCAGCGCGGCGATGCGGTCGTTGAGCTCGGCCTTGGTCAACAGGTAGCGATCCTCGGTCGGGCGCTGCCAGGTCATGCCGAGGGCCGCCATGCCCCGGGGGACGATGGAGACCTTGTGGGTCTTCTCCGCGTTCTCCAAAAGCTCCCCCACCACGGCGTGGCCCACCTCGTGGTAGGCGACGATGCGCCGCTCCTTCTCCGCGATCAGCCGTCCGCGCTTCTCCAGCCCGGCGACCACCCGGTCGATGGCCTCCTCGAAATCGGCCAGCTCCACCACCTGCTTGCCGCGGCGCACGGCGAGCAGGGCGGCCTCGTTGACCAGGTTGGCCAGGTCGGCGCCGGCGAAGCCCGGGGTGCGCAGCGCCACGACATGCAGGTCGACCTCCGCGGCGAGCTCCACGTTGGCCGCATGGATCTTGAGGATCGCCTCACGCCCGGGGAGGTCGGGGCGATCGACCAGCACCTGGCGGTCGAAGCGACCCGCGCGCATCAACGCCGGGTCGAGGACCTCCGGCCGGTTGGTGGCCGCCATGATCACCACGCCCTTGTTGGGGTCGAAGCCGTCCATCTCCACCAGCAGCTGGTTCAGGGTCTGCTCGCGCTCGTCGTGCCCACCCATCGGCCCGCCGGCGCCGCGCGCCTTGCCCAGCGCGTCGAGCTCGTCGATGAAGATGATGCAGGGCGCCTTCTCCGTCGCCTGCTTGAACAGGTCGCGCACCCGGGAGGCGCCCACGCCGACGAACATCTCGACGAAGTCCGATCCGCTCATCAGGAAGAAGGGGACGCCCGCCTCACCGGCCACGGCCCGGGCGAGCAGGGTCTTGCCCGTGCCGGGAGGCCCGACGAGCAGCACCCCCTTGGGGATGCGGGCGCCGATGCGGGTGTAGCGCTCCGGCTCCTTGAGGAACTGCACCACCTCCTCGAGCTCGACCTTCGCCTCGTCCACGCCGGCGACGTCCTCGAAGGTCACCCCCACGTCCTTCTCCCCGATGATCTTCGTCCGGCTCTTGCCGAAGGAGAGCACGCCCCCCTGGGCCGCCTGTCCCATGCGCCGCATGATGAAGAACCAGAAGACGACGAGCAGGCCGATGGGCAGGATCCATGAGAGCAGCACCGCGCCGATGCCCCCGCCCTCGATCACGCCGGTGGCCTTGACCTTCTTCTCCTCCAGCTCCTTGATCAGGTCCTTGTCCTCGATGCGGATCGTCTCGAACACCTCGTGCCCTTCGTCCTTGAAGCGGCCGCGGATCATCGTCTGGCCGACCTGGACCTCCGCCACCTGGCCCTTGGCCAGCCGCTGCTTGAACTCGGTGTAGGGCACGCGCCGCTGCTGGGTGGCGATGGATGACTGCAGCCACCAGAGCATCGCCACGGCGAGCAGCACGTAGAGCAGGGTCACCTTGGTTCGTCGATCGAATTGCATTGCGCCCCTCCGGTGGTTGACGCGGTTCGCCAACAGAGTGCTATGTGCTATAGATCGCCCATTCACGCAAGCAAGAGGAGGAGGCGCGATGACCGTCAGCGGACCGCCGAGCACCAGCCTGGACTACGTTGGCCTGCACAACGTGGGACAGGTCTTCTGGAACCCGACCACGCCGCAGCTCTACGAGGAGGTCGTCCAGCGCCGCGAGGGCTGGATCGCCCACCTCGGCCCGCTCGTCGTGCGCACCGGCTCGCACACCGGCCGTAGCCCCAAGGACAAGTTCATCGTCAAGGACCCCCAGAGCGAGAAGCTCGTCTGGTGGAGCAAGGAGAACCGGCCGTTCGAGCCCGCCCGCTTCGACACGCTGCACCGCCGGCTCACCGCCTACCTCCAGGGCCGCGACGTCTTCGTCCAGGACTGCCACGCCGGCGCCGACCCGGACTACCGGGTGCCGGTGCGGGTGATCACGGAGAACGCCTGGCACAGCCTGTTCGCCCGCAACATGTTCCGGCAGATCCACGACCCCGGAGAGCGGACGGAGCACAAGCCGGCCTTCACCGTGATCAACGTGCCGCGCTTCGAGGCGATCCCGGAGCTCGACGGCACGAACAGCGAGGCCTTCGTCATCCTCTCCTTCGAGCACCGGCTGGTGCTCATCGGCGGGACGGCCTACGCCGGCGAGATCAAGAAGTCGATCTTCACGATCCTGAACTTCTTGCTGCCGAGCAAGAACGTGCTCTCCATGCACTGCTCGGCCAACATCGGGCCGGCGGGCGACACGGCGATCTTCTTCGGCCTCTCCGGCACGGGCAAAACCACCCTCTCGGCCGACCCGGCGCGCCAGCTGATTGGCGACGACGAGCACGGGTGGTCCGAGCGGGGTGTGTTCAACTTCGAGGGCGGCTGCTACGCCAAGGTGATCCGGCTCTCGCCCGAGGCGGAGCCGGATATCTACGAGACCACGCGCCGCTTCGGCACGATCCTCGAGAACGTGGGCTTCGACCAGGACAGCCGGCGGGTCGACCTCGACGACGACCTGCTCACCGAGAACACCCGCGCGGCGTACCCGATCTCGCACATCGAGGGAGCGACCCGCGACGGCGTGGGAGGGCACCCGAAGAACGTGATCATGCTGACCTGCGACGCCTTCGGCGTGCTGCCGCCGATCAGCAAGCTGACCCAGTTCCAGGCGCGCTACCACTTCCTCAGCGGCTACACGGCCAAGGTCGCGGGCACCGAGCGCGGGGTCACCGAGCCCCAGGCCACCTTCAGCGCCTGCTTCGGCGCGCCGTTCATGGCGCTCCCGCCCACGGTCTACAGCAAGCTGCTGGGCGAGAAGGTCGAGAAACACGGGACCCAGTGCTGGCTGATCAACACCGGCTGGGTCGGCGGGCCGCACGGCGTGGGTCGGCGCATCTCCATCGCGCACACCCGGGCGATGGTCAACGCCGCGCTGGAGGGCAAGCTGGACGACGTCGCCGTGCGCGAGGACGAAAACTTTGGCCTGCTGGTGCCGCGGGAGGTGCCGGGCGTCCCGACCGAGGCGCTCGACCCCCGGGCGACCTGGGCCGACGGGCAGGCCTACGACCAAAAGGCCCGGGAGCTCGCCGGGCTGTTCAAGGAGAACTTCAAGCAATTCGAGGCCGATGCCCCGCAGGAGGTGCGGCAAGCCGGCCCCCGGATCTGACGCCGACACGTCCGCCCCACACCCGCCCCACCGTCCACATTGGGCTAGCAACCCGGCCCGGATGACGTAAGATTCCAGCAAACAACCCGCGCAGGCTTGTTGGCTGCCTGCGTCAACGACAGGAGGTGCCTCGATGGATCCCGCGACCTACGCCGATGTACGTACCGCCGCACAGGCCGCCTCGAACGAGCGCGCGGCCTTCATCCGCCGGACCTATCTGCACCTTGCCGGGGCGCTCCTGCTCTTCGTCGTGCTGGAGTACCTGCTGCTGAACGCGTCCTTCGCCAAGGCGCTGACGATGAAGATGATGGGCAGCCACATGAGCTGGCTCGTGGTGCTCGGCCTGTTCATGGCGGTCTCCTGGGTCGCCGAGCGCTGGGCCCGCTCCTCGACCTCGCTCGGCATGCAGTACCTCGGCCTCGGGCTCTACGTCGTCGCCGAGGCGATCATCTTCCTCCCGCTGCTGTTCATCGTGGTCTTCGTCGTCAAGGACCCGAAGATCATCCCCTCGGCCGGCCTGCTCACCCTGACGCTCTTCGCCGGCCTCACCGGCACGGTGTTCATCACGCGCAAGGACTTCTCCTTCCTGCGCGGGATCCTGATGGTCGGCGGCTTCGTCGCCCTGGGCGTGATCGTCGTCGCCATGCTCTTCGGCTTCTCGCTGGGCACGTTCTTCAGCCTGGCGATGGTCGCCCTGGCCGGCGGCTACATGCTCTACCACACCTCGAACATCATGCGGCACTACCGCACGGACCAGCACGTCTCCGCGGCGCTGGCCCTGTTCGCCTCGGTGGCGCTGATGCTCTGGTACATCATCCTGCTGTTCATGGACCGCGACTGATCCTCCCCGCGTATTCATCGCCCCCGTTCACCTCCGACATGGCCCGACATCTGCACCGACCCCTCCGCTGGCGGGCCCAGCGTTAGGAAACCGACGCCCGCCGGGAGGGAGCGACGCGATGCTTTCGACTCGATATCGGCAACTTGTGCTCTGCGCCCTGCTCTGGCTCGGCGGCGGCTGCGGCGACCGGAAAACGAACCCCACCCCTGACCCCGACGGCGGGGCGGTCCCCGACCATGCGGCCAGCGCGGTGGGCTGCCCGGGCTGCACGGTGCTCACCAACGGACGCCTCTTCGACGGCCAGTCGGCGCCGCTCGGGGCCCTGGTGATCAAGGACGGGCGGATCGCGCAGCTCGTCCCCGGCGAGGTGACGGTGACCGCGGGGACCGAGGTCGACCTCTCGGGCAAGACCGTCCTGCCCGGGCTGCTCGATCTCCACGTCCACAGCGCGGCCAGCGCCGGGCCCAGCGGCTACTCCCCGAGCGAGCTTCTGCACGAGCCGCACATGAGGGCGATGCTCCGCGCCGGGGTCACCGGCTACCTCGACCTGGGCTCCAGCGCGCGCCGGATCTTCGCCTATCGCGCGCGCATCGAGAGCGGCGTGATGCGTGGGCCGACCCTGCTCGCCGCCGGACCGCTGGTCACCACCTCGGGCGGCCACCCCTGCTACGCCGGCTCGCCCATCGGGGACAGCTGCCTGCTCGTCGACAAGCCGGCGGACGTGAGCCGGCTGGAGCCGCTCTTTTCCCAAAAACCCGACGTGCTCAAGCTGGTCATCGAGGGCGGCACCAAGAGCACGCCGCTGCCACGGATCGACACGGCGACCATCGCCGCCGTCGTCGCCGCGGCCCGCACGCACGGGGTCACGGTGGTGGCCCACGTCTCGGCGGCGAAGGACGTGGAGGACGGGCTCGACGCGGGGATCCGCATCTTCGCCCACATGCCGGCCTACGACCTGATGAGCGCCGCCCTGATCGCCCGCCTGGTCAAGGAGCAGGCGGTGATCATCCCCACCGCCGTGGTCTACGAGAACCTCTACCTCGCGGCCCACGGCAAGCTGACGCTGGATCCGAGCACCCTCGCCGCCGACGTGCCGGCCGGGGTCCTCTCGGCCCTGACCGATCCCACCTACCAGGGCTACAGCGCGAGCTACAAGACCTGGACCGCGGAGATCTGGGAGAACGCCCAGAAGAACCTCAGGGCCTGCGTCCAGGCCGGCGTGACGCTGGCCGCGGGCACCGACGCGGGCAACCCGGCCACCTTCCACGGCCTGTCCCTGCACCGCGAGCTCGAGCTCTACGTCGCCGCGGGGATGACCCCGGCCCAGGCCATCGCCGCGGCCACCCGGGGCGCGGCCGACGCGCTGGGGCTGACCGACCGCGGCGCCCTCGAGGTCGGCCGGCGCGCCGACCTCCTCGTGGTGCAGGGCGATCCGCTGACCGTCATCACCGACACGCGCAAGGTCGCCGCGGTGTACCTGACGGGCCAGATGATCGATCGCGACGGGCTGCGCCTCGGCGGCGCGGCGAGCCTGACGCTGAAGCCGGTGACGGACCGCAAAGAGGGCGCGGTCTGCCTGGCCAGCGGGGAGTGCGCGGCGGGCCTGGTCTGCGATCTCTGGGACGCGCGCTGCGCGGCGAGCTGCGACCCGCAGAGCGGCGCGGGCTGCACGGCGGGCAGCGCCTGCTTCCCGCTCACCGCGGACTACTCCAAGGGCTACTGCTTCGAGGGCGACGGCTGCGATCTCTTCAGCCAGGACTGCCCGAACAGCGCGGCCTGCATCTGGCTCGGCAACGCGACCACCTCCTGCTGGTACGCCGCCGAGGACCACACCGCGGGCGAGGCCTGCGGCCCGTCGAGCTCCTGCGCCAGGGGGCTGCAGTGCAACGCCTACGCCGGCACCTGCTACGAGCTCTGCGACCCGGCGGCCCAGGGCAGCTGCTCGGACAGCAGCCAGAGCTGCCAGGACCTGAGCCAGCTCGCCGGCCAGCCCGCCGGGCAGTGCACCTGAGCGCGGCTCCTGTGCTAGCCTGCCGCTCATGAACAGATCGATCTGGTCCATCGCGCTCGCCGTGATCCTCGCCCTGGGCTCCAGCTGTGGTGACGACAGCCCGGGGGGCTGCGAGGGCCTGTGCAACACCCTGTGTCAGATGGCCACCGACTGCGTCACGAGCGCGACCCAGTCCGACGTCTACTTCAAGGCCACCGCGGCCGACGGCTCCTCCGTGGTCCAGGGGCGAAACCCCGCCGGGCGGGGCTGCGAGCTCGGCATGGTCCGCGACGTCTGCGGCGACCCGACCAATCCCGCCGAGCTCTTCGCCGCCTGCGAGGCCGCCCTCGGCGAGGCGAGCTGCGGCCTCGACGGCACCGACGAGGTGCTCGTCCTGCCCGCCGCCTGCCAGGGCCTGCTCGACTGCAACGCCGGCCCCTGCCTCGACTGACCCGCCGGCGGTCCTCGCTGCCAGCTCACTCCAGGCTCGGGCAGCGCGATCCCGAAAGGTGGAGGGTGTTGTTCTTCTCCTTGCACTCGGCGACGGACTCGCCCCGGTCCACGACGAACCAGATGTCGGCCTCTCCCGGTGGCGGTGCGGTGTAGTCGCAGCCGAGGACCAGACAGCGGCCGGGCCAGAGGTCTCTGCCGGTCTGCACGCTGCAGATGGGAGCGCCGGCCTTGTCCGGATCGCCGAGGAAGAAGGTCCCGGTCACGCCGGGCAGCGCGCGGGCGGCGCCGCGGTTGCAGACCCTCGCCCGGAGCGGCCAGCGCTTCGAGCAGTCGGGGAGCGGGCCCTCGATGTCGGGGGCGAGCCCCGCCGTCAGGTCCGGGCCGGGGATCACGCGGGGCGTGCCCTGTCCCTGCACGTTCTGCCGGTAGCTGGTCCAGCTCGGGGCCTCGCTCGGCGGCACGGTCAGGTCGTCGTTGATGTTGGTGATGTGGTAGGTGTGCTGGTTCCAGACGCCGCGGGATGGCATCCAGCGGTTCTTCGGGTCCTGGAGCACCAGGATGCCCTTGGTCTGCGGTCCGGCCTTGAGCCCGAGCTCCTTCTCGTCGTCGCACGGTACGTAGCTCGAGCTCGGGACGATCAGGTCGGCGTGGCCGTCGCCCTCGACGTCCGCGACCACCGGGTTGTCGAGCAGCGTGAGGGACGAGGCCGAGTGGGCGAAGCGCGCCTTGCCGCTCTGCCCGTCGTAGACGCGGAGCCAGCACTCGTCGCGGTAGATCACCTCGGCGCGGCCGTCGCCGTTGAAGTCGAAGACGGACGAGCCGGTCGAGCCCGACGACTGGTCGAGCGACGCCTGCTGCCAGAGCGCGGCGTAGGCCGCGCAGGCCCCGCCCGTGCAGCCGGGGTCGTAGACGCTGTAGTGTACGCGGCCGGCGACGCCGACCTCCGGCCGGCCGTCCCCGTCGAAGTCCGCCACCGTCGGCGGCCCGCCCCACATCCCGAACGGCACGGTCACGTCGGGAGGGCCGAAGAGCAGCGCGCCGCTGACGGGGTGGTAGACGCGAAGCGCCTCGCCCTCGTCGATGCCCCACTGCGAGGAGTGGAGCACGATCTCCGGCTCCTGCGTCGTCTCGTCGATCTGGGCGATCGCGGGATAGCCCGCCGGCCACTGCTTCACCCCGGTTGGCGTCTCGTCGACACCGGTCAACCCGTCGAGGATCATGTTGCCGACGACGACCTCGGGGACACCGTCCAGGTCCACGTCGGCGACGGCGCTCAGGACGCCCCAGGCGCCGCCCTGGACCAGGACGTTGTAGAGCGTGACGAGCTTGCCCTGCTCGAAGCGGAGCGCCATGCCGCCGTAGACGATCTCGGCGACGCCCTTGCCGTCGAGGTTGGCGATCGCCGGCCCGCCGTTGATGTGGGGCGCGTTCTTGGACACGACCTGCGCCGCCTCGTCGGACATCCCCAGCGCCGTGCCGCTGGCGTCCATCACGACCACGCGGTTGTTCGGCTTCACGCCGACGATCTCCGGCTGCTTGTCGCCGTCGAGATCGGCCACGGCGAGCTGGGCGCCCGGCTCGAGGAAGGCCGCCACGTCGCGCTTGACCGCGCAGGTCGCCCCGTCGAGCACGACCAGGTGTCCGCTGTCGAAGTTGGTGACGACGATCTCGGACCGGCCGTCGCCGTCGAGGTCCGCGACGATGGGGGTCATGATCACGGAGCCGCCGCTCCAGGCGCACCTGAGCGCGGGCTGCGCGAAGTCCTCGGCGCCGAAGGGCGCGACGCCGATCGTGCAGCTCGGGTCCCTGTCCCTCGTCGCGCTGCCGTAGGGCTGGCAGGCGCCGGCCGCGCAGAAGGTGTCCGCCTGACAGTCGTTGTCGACCGCGCACGGGCCCTGCTGGAGCACGCAGCCTCCGAGGAGGCACTCGAACCCGTCGGGGCACTCGCCGCAGGGCGAGACCGCGTCTGTCCACGGCGCGCCGTCGATGCGAGCGTCGACGGGGCGGCTGTCGACGCTTCCATCAGCGGATCGCGGCGGTCCGTGACAGGCGGGGCCGCCCATCGCCAGGACCCCCAGCACCAGGTGCGCGCCTCGCACTCGCCTCCCCGCGGTTGACGTCGTGATCCTACAGGAACGTCCGCTCCGCTCCAACGGGTCGCGCCGGAGAGGGGCGGCGTTGTGGGCTCGTCGGCTGCAAAAGTGCGGTAGATTGGGCCCCGAGCTTCGTACAGATGTACGAGAATCGGCTCCTGGTGCGCCGCCAAACACTCAAGAGCCTGTAATCTATAGCCTCAACGGTATTACGCACCGCAGCATTTGGAGCTTGCCAGAGCATGTAGGTGTAGGGAATACTCTCCAGCACTCGATAGGATGAAACGATGAAAAAGAAGCTCAACATCCAGCTCAAGACGATCAAGATCAAGACCGGCATCAAGGCTGGCCCGATTACCAGACCCGCCAGACCCGCGTAGGCAGCACCAACGTTCGATCAACACGGGCAAGCAGCACCTTGAGCCGCACCGGCAAGGCCAGGGGGAGGAAGCGTGCGCCCCCCGTGGGCCCGACGCTCGTCGCCTTCCCGGGGCTCGAGGTCAGGCGCTCCCGCGGGAGCGTCAAGCTCCACAACCCCGTCCTCGGTCTGGAGATCGAAGCGAGTGGGGATCTCCTCGCGCTGCTCGAGTGCTTCGAGCGGCCGCGCGCGCTCTCGAGCTTCCTGCAGGAATACGACGTCGATCCCGCCGTCCTCGAGATGCTGCGCCGAACCCTGGTGCTGGTCGACGTCCAGGAGCTGCCCTTCCTGCGCGCCGGCTTCGTGGAGCCGGCGAGGGATCCCATCGGGCTGGCCTGCCCGCTCAACGAGCTGGGCGAGAGGGCGGTGTCCGGGGCGTTCGCGGTCTTCGGCCTGCCCATCGACGCCGGCGCGACGGGGCTGGCTGGCGCCAGGGCCGGTCCCGCCGAGATCCGGCGGCACTTTCCGTGTCGGCTCCACGACGACGGCGAGTGGGTCACCGCGCTGCTCGATGTGAGCTTCCGCCGCGAGGTGAACACGCGCGGCCTGCGCGTGCTGGATCTGGGTGATGTCCTCTACTCACCGGGCGAGGACATCGCGGTCGCCGGCCAGCGGGTGACAAAGCTGCTGGACCAGATCCTCGAGCACGACATGGTGCCGGTCCTGCTCGGCGGCGACCACTCGGTGAGCTGGTTCGTGCTGCAGACGCTGCTCGCGCGCAACGAGCGCCTGAGCGTGGTGCACCTCGATGCGCACCATGACCTGTACCCCAGCCGGGTGCCCCGGCTGCACCACGGCAACCCGTTCACCTATGCGCTCGAGCGACCGTCCCTCGTGCGGCTGCTGCAGCTCGGTGTGCGGACCCTCGAGGTGAAGCCCAAAAGAACGCGCCAGATCCTCGATCGGCGCATCCGCTGGCACAGCGCCCGCGAGCTCGGGCGCATGACGCCGGCCGAGGCGCTCCAGTCCCTGCCCCGCGAGGTTCCCTGCTACCTCAGCTTCGACGTCGACTGTCTGGACCCGGGGGTCGCGCCCGAGACCGGATACTGGTCGCCGGGGGGGCTGTCGCTGGACCGGGCGCTGGAGCTGGTCGATCACCTCGCCCGCGACCATCGCGTGGTCGGCGCGGACTTCGTGGAGGTCAGCCAGGCCCAGGGGCCGCGTAACGCGGCGGCGGCTGCCGCCGCCCGTGTCGCGGCCCAGCTGATGCTCGGGAGCTGTCCCACCAAACCGCTGCGCTCGTACTACCGGCGCTACCGCTGACGCTTCAAACCCGACCTCAGGGCGCGAGCTTGAGCCCCGTCTTCTTGTTGCCCACGGCGTAGACGCGGCTCGCCGAGCTGCCCCAGACCGCCGAGAGGTGCTCGGCGGTGGGCGTAGAGCGGCTCGGTCGTCCCGCTGGGCATCAGTCCAAGCATACCACCGACGCGGGAATGGGATTATCTTGGAGCGGATGATACTCCGCCGGATCCAGGCCCCCGAGCTCGAGGACCAGCCCTGGTTCCCCGCCGAGCTGCGGCGCTACATCACCGACATCCTCCACGTCGCGCACCTGGCCTTCGGCGTCTACCGGCGCTGGACGCCGCGCATCGCCGCGCTGCTCGCGGCCTGCAACGAGCGCCGCATCGTCGACCTCTGCTCGGGGGGCGGCGGGCCCGCGCTGGCCATCGCCCGGGGCCTGCGCGAGCGTCACGGCCTGGACGTGACCCTGACGCTGACCGACCTCTACCCCAACCGCGACGCGGCCGAGCGCGTGAACCGCGGCGCGGCCTGGGCGCGCTACCGCACGGCGCCTCTGGACGCGAGCGCCGTGCCCGGGGAGCTCGGCGGGCTGCGCACGCTGTTTTCGGGCTTTCACCACATGCCCCCGGACGTGGCCCGGGGCATCCTCGCCGACGCCTTCGCGCACCGCCGGCCGATCTGCGTCTTCGAGCTGACCAACAACTCCATCGATGCCCTGCTCTCCTACGCGCTCGGCATGCCGCCCCTGGTCTGGGCCCTGACCCCCTTCGTCCGCCCGCTCTCGCTGCGCCGGCTGCTGCTGACCTACGCCCTGCCGCTGGTGCCGCTGATGGTGACCTGGGACGGGATGGCCTCGCACCTCAGGACCTACTCGGTCCGCGAGCTGCGCGAGCTCTGCGCCGACCTCGAGTCACCGGACTACGGCTGGGAGGTGGGCTACCTGCGCCATCCGCTGGTGCCCTACCGCTTCCCCTACCTCGTCGGCTCCCCGTCGGGTTGACCTCACGACGACGGTGACACAGAGTGGAGCGCTCAACATCCGAGAGGCGACAATGACGCGAAACCTCACCGCGCTCACAGCGCTGTTGGCCTTGACCAGCTGCTCCAGCTCGTCTGACAAGAACGACGCCAGCATCCCCGACGTGGCCAGCGACATCAAGCTGGCCGACACCATCCTCGTTGACATGCCCGCGGGCACCACCTGGGCGTTCTCGGCCGGCGGCGCCGGAAACGACAAGGGCTACGGAGTGGCCGTCGACGGTCAGGGCGAGATCTACGTCGCCGGCTACTTCTCGGGCACGGCGAGCTTCGGCTCGACGACCCTCACGGCGCCGGGCGGGGGCAGCGCGGGCTTCGTCGCCCGCCTGGATCCGGACGGCAAGCCCCGCTGGGCGGTGGCGCTCGGCGAGGGCATGGCCAACCACGTCGCACTGGACGGCAAGGGCGGCGTCTACGTCACCGGCCTGTTCAGGGGCACGGCGAGCCTCGGCTCGACCACGCTGACCGCCAGCGGGGAGGAGGACGTGTTCGTGGTCAAGCTGGACGAGACGGGCAAGATCCTCTGGTCCGCCTCGGCCGGCGGCGCCTTGACGGACGAGGCGACCCGCATCGCCGTGGACGCCGCGGGCAACAGCACCATCACCGGGACCTTTTCGGGCGCGGCGAGCTTCGGCACGACGACCCTGGTCAGCGAGAGCGGGCCGCCGGCACCCGACGGGGGCGCCCAGGACCAGGGAGGCGTCCCTCCCCCTCCCCCGCCCCCGCCGGATGACGCGGGCGTCACGGACGCCGGCGCGTCCTCGCTCCTCAACACCTTCGTCGCCCGGCTCGATGCTACCGGCGCGTTCCTCTGGGCCGTGGCCGCGACCCCGCAGTTCGCCGAGGGCCTCGCCGTGGACGCGGCGGGCAACAGCACCGTCACGGGCTACTTCCTGGGAGGCGGGGCGCGCTTCGGCACGCTCAGCCGGACGCTGAGCAGCCCGTCCGCCGGGCTGTACGTCGCCCGGCTGGACACGAGCGGCGGGTTCCTCTGGGCCAACGTCGCCGAAAAGGCCATGGGGCAGGCCGTCGCCGTCGACGGCGCGGGCAACGCCTACGTCACGGGCACCTGTATGGGCGCGGCCAAGCTCGGAACGCTGGCCCTCAGCTGCACGGCGATCGGCCTGTTCGCGGCCAAGCTCGACAGCGCGGGCCAGTTCCTCTGGGCCAGCGCCTCGGGCGGTGCGGGCGTCGTGACCGGCGAGGCCATCGCCCGGGACAACGCGGATCACCTCTACGTCGCCGGGGACTGCCACGGCGACGCGGCCTTCGGTACGCAGACCGTGACCAACAAAGGCTCGAACGATGCCTGTGTGGCCGAGCTCGACGAGAACGGCGCGTTCCTCTGGGCCGCCTCGGGCGGCGGCGCGAGCAATGACGCCGGGCGAGGCGTCGCCGTGGACAGTGCGGGCCGTATCATCGTCACCGGCTACTTCGGCAACACCGCCGGCGGCTCGGCGACCTTCGGCCCGAGCACGCTCCAGTCCCAGGGCAAGGCCGACATCTACGTCTGGCGCCCACGGTAGCGTCCCGCCACAGCTGGATCGCCTGACACAAACTGACACAGGCCCGCCCTTCCTGTCGTGGCACAGATCTGCAAATGTCCAAATTTAAAGGGAACAGCGAGTGGCATGTCGGTTGCTGTGTGTCAGGGGCATCAAAGGAGGGAACGACATGCTGCGCTGGACCTCGATTGTTTGTGTTGCCGTCCTCGGGGCGGTGCTGAGCTTCAACTGCGATGGCCCCGATGCTGACGACGGCCCGATCGCCATCTCCGACAAGCAGCGGGTGACCAACCCACAGGTGCCGGCCCAGGACCTTTCGACCCAGGTCCGGGGCAACACCGCCTTCGCCGTCGAGCTGTACCAACAGATCCGCACCGACGGCGAGAACCTCTTCGCCTCGCCCCACTCCATCTCCACCGCCCTGGCCATGGTCTACGGCGGCGCCCGGGGCGAGACCGAGAAGGAGATGGCCGCGGCGCTGCACTTCGACCTGCCCCAGAGCAGGCTGCACCCGTTTTTCAACAAGCTGGACCTCGAGCTCCAGAGCCGGGGCCAGGGCGCCCAGGGCAGCGACGGCGGCGCCTTCGAGCTCGCCATCGCCAACTCGCTCTGGGGCCGGCCCGACGGCACCTACCTGCCCACGTTTCTCGATCTGATGGCGCAGAGCTACGGCGCCGGCATCCGGCTCGTCGACTTCGGCGGCGACCCGGACGGCGCGCGGCGAACCATCAACGACTGGGTCGCCCAGAAGACCCGGGACCGGATCAAGGACCTCTTGCAGAAGGGCGACGTCGACGCCTACACCGCGCTGGTGCTGGTCAACGCGATCTACTTCAACGCGGCCTGGGCCGAGCCCTTCGACGAGAGCGCCACCGCGCCCCACCCCTTCGACGCCGACGGCTCCAGCGTCACGGTGCAGATGATGTCCGATCTGAAGAAGAAAGCGCGCTACGCCAGCGCCCCGGGCTACCAGGCGGTGGAGCTGCCCTTCGACGGCGACGAGCTGTCCATGGTGGTGCTGGTGCCGGACGCGGGCACGTTCCGCGCGTTCCAGAAGGGGCTGACCGCGCAGGTCGTGAACGACGCCCTCGGGCGGCTGGGCGGGCAGGAGGTGATGCTCAAGCTGCCGCGCTTCTCCTTCGTCTCCCGCCGCAAGCTCCGGCCGGCCCTCGAAGCGCTGGGCATGACCCAGGCCTTCGACGACATGGCGGCGAACTTCGAGGGCATCTGCGGCGCCTCCGGCGGCAAGGCGGGGCTGGTGATCAAGGACGTGATCCACCAGGCCTTCGTGCAGGTCGCCGAGAAGGGCGCCGAGGCCGCGGCGGCCACCGCGGTGGTGATGGCCGACGCCGGAATGGCCGAGATGCCGCCCGAGCCGATCTACCTCACCGTGGACCGCCCGTTCCTGTTCCTGATCCGGGACAAGGCGACCGGCGAGATCCTCTTCCTGGGCCACGTCGTCGACCCCAACGCCTAGGCTCGCCTTACCCCTCGAGCAACGCCTCCAGCACCCCGCCCCGGTCCAGCCCCTCGAAGACGTGGTGCGCCCCGCTCGCGCGCAGCTCGCCCTGCCCGTAGCCCCCGGTGGCCACGGCGACGCAGCACGCGCCGATGGCGAGGCCCGCGGCCACGTCCCTGGGCGTGTCGCCGATGACCACAACGCGGCAGCGCTCGAGGGGCAGGCCCAGCCGCGCCGCGCCCCGTCGGACCCCGACCCGCAGCACCTCGGCGCGCTCGGTGGCGTCGGAGCCGAAGCCGCCGAAGGCGAAGAAGCGGTTCAGATCACCCGGGGCGAGCTTGAGCCGCGCGCCGCGCTCCACGTTCCCCGTGCCCAGGCCGAGGGCCAGGCCCTCCAGCGCAGAGAGCGCCCGGCAGAGCTCGCGCACGCCGGGGTAGACCACGTACTCGTCCCGGGCCCGCTCCAGCTCCTCCTCGAGACGTGAGAGGTAGGCCTCGAGCACCGGCTCCACGTCGGCCTCTACCCCGCCCCGGCGCAGGGCCTCGGCGACGATCAGTCGGTCGGTGTAGCCGCCCAGGCGGAAGTCGAGCCAGCCCGCGGCCACCGCGCCCGGGTGGCAGGCCTCGAGCCCGCGCTCCATCGCCCGCCGACCGGCCCCGCCGTTGTCGATCAGGGTGCGGTCGATGTCGAAGAGCAGGACGGTTGGTTTCATCGGGTTGGTTGCTCTTCAAGCCGCGGGGCCCTGGTGGCAGATGCTGCCGAGGCGTTCAGCGCCGGTCAGGCCCGAACGCGCTGCACCACAAGGCCGAGCAGCAGCAGCGCCACCACCAGCAGCGCCCCGGAGCCGGCCGAGCCGGAGGTGGAGCAGCCGCCGGCCGAGGTGTCCTCGCGGCCTGCGACGGTGTCGGCCTTGCCGTAGAGGGCGCTCGCCTGGCCACCGGGGCACCACTTGGTGATCAGCTCGTTCTCGTAGGCCGCGACCACCGGGCTGGCGCCGGTGTAGGGCCAGATGGAGCTGGCGTAGACCGGCTGGCTTCCGAGCCCGCTCTGGTCGGGCAGGCCCTTGAACGACAGATCGAGGCGGTAGAGCCCCGAGGGAGAGCTCTCCTTTAGGTTCTTGGCCAGGGCCAGCAGGGCGAGCTTGGCCTGGGTGATGGTCTTTCTCCGGCCGTCGATGTCGGTGCCGTTCTCGGCCGCCAGATCGGTCACATCGAGCTCCGCCTCGTACTCCAGCACGTCGCCGTTGGGGCCGCTGGTGATGTTGTCGAAGATGTAGTTGTGCTTGATCCCGGCGCCACGGGAGATGGCGTTGACGTCGATGTAGCTCCTGCCATCGATCACCTTGCGCTCGGTCCAGCTCTCGGGCATGGAGACGCTAAGCAGCGCGTAGCTGGGGCTGAGGCTGGCCTCGGCCAGGATCGCCGACGGGATGCCGACCTCGCCGTAGACCGGGACCTTGGCGTAGCAGTAGCCCTCCTCCTCGGGATCCTGGTAGATGATGTTGGCGGAAAAGACCCCGTCAACCGTGGCGTGGGCGCCGGTGGCCGCCGCCAGACACGTGGTCAGGGCGATGGCCGCAGGGAATAGTCTCATTGTTCTCCTCCTATGCTCGATCCCGCCGCGGTGGACAGGCCCGAGCGTTCCTCTCTCCGAGTTGATCTTCACGGGGGGCGGCCCGCATTCCGCGAGCCCGACCGCTCGAGGCCACGCCGCAGTGCAATTTGGCGGCCACGACCTGGGCGATGGATCTCCGCGGTCTTTGGCAGGCACCCCTCCGATTGCCGGAAAACGCCGCCCAGGCCTCACCGGGGACAAACGGGGGCCCATGCGACAGCTCTCCGAGGCGCACACCGGTCGCCCATAGATCTCCAGCCGCCCGGGCCGCGCTGCTCCGGCGCGTGCCTCTCGATCTCAAATGGTGCCAGCGGAACGAAGCGACCGGCTGTCGCATCCGGCGCGGGAGCGCGTTTGGGGACCCGGCGCTGTCTCGGGCTGGTTTCGGTCGATGGTCGCGCCCTGCCCGCTCCAGCGACCCGTGATCCACGTGGCGCGAGGTAGCCGCGTCCGGGCCCGTTCCGGCAGATCGGCAATGCCCCGACCGCGCACTCCTGTGTGCTGTCCCGACGTAACAGTCGGAGGTAAGAGCCCCGGCCGGCGGCGCACACGTCGCCGTCTTTGTTGATCCCGCGGCCTGGCGCGCGATCTGCATCTCCCCTCCCTGACCCCGAGATCCTTTGTACTGAGGAGGCGCCATGCCCCGGTCCAGCTTGATCGGCCTGGCCCTGCTGCTGGGCCTGGCCCGCCCGGCCGCCGCCGGCGACACCTGGTCCACCCCGTTCCCCGGCGTGCGCTACCTGAAGCGCACGACCTCCAAGCCCTGGCGCATCCACGTCGCCAAGATCGACCTGTGCGCCGCCGGCGTGAAGATCCGCGCCACGGCGAGCGGCGAGCGCAAGCGCACCGCCTCGTCCTTCGGCGGCCTGGTCGGCGCGAACGTGGTGATCAACGGCGACTTCTTCTCGTACTCGACCTACGCCACGAGCGGCCTGGCCGTGGGCAAGGGCGCGCGCTGGACCGACACCAAGGACAGCTACCGCACCTTCGTCGCCTTCGGCGCCGACCGGGTCGCCATCGATCCGCCGGGGAGCAACGTGGGCACCTCGCCGCCGAGCTGGATCACCCAGGCCGTGGGCGGCAACCCGAACATCGTCGTGGACGGCAAGGCGCTGACCTCGTTCTCGGCCTCCGTCTGCAGCCAGCGCCACCCGCGCACCGCCGCCGGGATCTCGCGCGACCGCAAGACGCTCTACCTCGCCGTGGTGGACGGGCGCTGGAGCTCGTCCATCGGCATGACCTGCGCCGAGCTGGGCAGCCTGATGGCCGGCCTCGGCGCCCACGAGGCGATCAACCTCGACGGCGGCGGCTCGAGCACGATGTGGCTCAAGGGCAAGGGCGTGGTCAACCACCCCTCGGACGGCGCCCAGCGCGTGGTGGGGAACCACCTCGCGGTCATCGCCACCGGCAAGGGCGCGCCCGGCTCCTGCGACTACAGCCAGGAGGAGCTCGCGTTCCAGGCGGCGGTGTGGGGCGACGGCGGGGGCACGAGCGACATCGACGGCGACGGCCAGGCCGACGCCTGCGCCCGCGCGGCGTCGGGGTTCCGCTGCCACCTCTCCTCGGGCAGCGCGCTGTCCCAGCTGGTCAGCGGGCCCAAGCTCGCCGACTCCAGCGGCTGGAAGGACCTGACCAACAGCGCCACCCTGCGCATGGGTGACATCAACGGCGACGGCCGGGCCGACCTCTGCGCCCGGGCGAACGCGGGCATGCGCTGCTGGCCGGCGAGCGCCGGCGGCTTCGGCGCGCAGATCTCCGGCCCGTCGCTCTCCGACAGCTCGGGCTGGAACCGGGAGCAGCACTTCACCACGATCCGTCTGGCCGACGTCACCGGCGACGGGGCGGACGACATCTGCGCCCGCTCGGCCTCGGACTTCCGCTGCTGGCCGGCCAAGGCCGGCGGCTTCGGCGCGGCGATCAAGGGCCCGGCCCTCTCCGACGCCAAGGGCTGGGACGACCCCTCCAACTACGGCACGATCCGGATGGGCGACATCGACGGCGACGGCAAGGCCGACCTCTGCGCCCGGGGCAACGGCGGGCTCTCCTGCTGGCGCTCCACCGGCAGCGGCTTCTCCGCCGCGATCGCCGGCCCGAAGCTCTCCGACAGCTCGGGCTGGCACCGGATGAAGTACTGGAGCACGCTGCGCCTCGCCGACATCGACGGCGACGGCAAGGCCGACCTCTGCGCCCGCGCCTCGGCGGGCGTGCGCTGCTACCGCTCCACCGGCAAGGGCTTCGGCGCCGCGATCAAGGGGCCCGAGCTCTCCAACGCCCTGGGCTGGGGCGAGTACCGCTACTACTCGACGATCCGCGTGGGCGACGTGAACGGCGACGGCAAGGCCGACCTCTGCGCCCGCGGCGGCAAGGGCGTGTTCTGCTGGCTCTCGAGCGGGGGCGGCTTCCCGACCCAGGTCAGCGGCCCGGCCCTCTCCGACGCCTCGGGCTGGAGCAAGCCTCACTACTTCCGCACGATCCGCCTGGCCGACGTGAACGGCGACGGCAAGGCCGACCTCTGCGCCCGCGGCGCGTCGGGCCTGAGCTGCTGGCTCTCGAGCGGCACGGGCTTCCCGACCAAGATCGCCGGACCGAGCTGGAGCAACGCCTCGGGCTGGAGCAACGAGCTCTATTACCCGAGCATCCGCGTCGCCGGGCCGCGCTGCGTCCCGGCCGCCGAGGTCTGCGACGGCAAGGACAACGACTGCGACGGCAAGGTGGACGAGGGCTGCGCGGGCGACGGCGGGACCGGGGAGCTGGCCGACGCCGGGGAGCTGGCCGACGCCGGCGGGCTCGCCGACGCCGGCGCGGGCGTCATCAACACCGATGGTCCGCCGCTCCTCAACGACGGCGAGCCCGAGGAGCCGGACCTCGTGGGCGAGGGCGGCTGCAGCCTCGGCGGGTATCCGACACGGCCGGGCATCTTGCCGCTCCTGCTCCTGCTGCTGCTTGGCGTCGTCCTCCGTGGCCGTCGCTGACGCTTTCCGTCCCTCGCGCCGTGGTATAGGATGCGCGCCATGGCCAAGCTCTACTTTCGTTACGGGACCGTGGGCAGCGCGAAGACCCTCAACCTCCTCGCCGTGGCCCACAACTACGGGCAGCAGAACAAGCGGGCGTTCATCATCAAGCCCGAGCTCGACGTGCGCTTCGGCCGGGAGCTCGTGCACTCCCGGGCCGGGATGGAGAAGCAGGCCGACCTGCTCGTCGGCCCGGAGACCCGACTGGACCCCGCGGCCTTCGAGGGCGTCTACTGCATCCTCGTCGACGAGGCCCAGTTCCTCTCCCCCGCGCTGATCGACCAGCTGCGGCAGGTGACCCTGGAGCAGAGCATCCCGGTGATCTGCTACGGGCTGCGCACCGACTTCCGCGCCCGGCTCTTCGACGGGGCCCGCCGGCTGATGGAGGTGGCGGACGCCATCGAGGAGGTGAAGACCACCTGCAACTACTGCAACCGCAAGGCGATCTTCAACCTGAAGCTGGCCGACGGCAAACCGACCCTCGCCGGGCCGACCATCGATCTGGGCACCGAGGAGAAGTACCTGCCCACCTGCGGCACCTGCTACAGCGCGAAGCTCACCGCGGCCGGCTGGGACCCGGTCAGCGGCGAGCGCCAGGGCGCTTGAGCCCCAGCTCCTCGAGCACGCGCGAGGCCCGCTCCACGCCGGCGAGGTAGAGCGCCAGGCGGATGTCCACGCAGATGCTGCGCTGCTCGG
>Ga0316576_10000205_pt1 | contig 24884 bp, 17 predicted proteins | sample S0NA_FD_203075 | JGI IMG/M metagenome (GOLD analysis project Ga0316576, IMG submission 203075) | Rhizosphere microbial communities from salt marsh grasses in Alabama, United States - S0-2_050615r3r5 | ecosystem: Host-associated > Plants > Roots > Rhizosphere | place: USA: Alabama | collected...
CTGGGACAGCACTTCCCGCCTGGCGACCCCGCGCTGCGCGGGGTCTCCTCCCTCTCACTGCTGGAGCGCATCGTCGCCAGGGTCCGCGCCGCGGGCCAACGGCCGGTCAGCGTGGACGCCACCCTGCTCTGCCAGGCGCCGCGGCTGGCGCCCCACGTCGCCGGGATGCGCGCCAACCTGGCCCGGGTCCTGGCCCTCGACGTCGGCCGGGTCAGCGTCAAGGCCACGACCACCGAGGGGCTGGGCTTCGTCGGTCGCGGCGAGGGCATCGCGGCCCAGGCCGTGGTCCTGCTCGCGCCGTTGACAAACCCGTGAACGGCTGGCCCGCCCCGGTGTCCAAACGCAAAGGGCTTCGATCTGGGCCACGAGCCGTGGTAGGTTCTAGAGGTTTTATCGTTCCATGGCAGACGAGACGAACAACAACGAGAGCAACAACGAGGCGAACGGGGTCGACGAGATCGACGCGGCCGGTGGCGCTGCCCCGGCGGACGAGGTCGATCCGGAGCTGATGAGGATCCCCAGGCATCGCCGCCGCCGCCATCCGCTCATCGCGCTGGTCGTCATCGCGCTCGGCCTCTACGTCATGTGGTTCTTGCGCGAGGACTTCCTCTACTTCTTCCAGCCCCGGGAGCCGGTGGACCTGGGCGAGGTCTCCCGGCTGGCGAAGAAGGGGATCAAGCTGCGCCACAACAGCCACGTCACGCTGCACGGGGCGCCGGACCGCAAGAACGCGTTGATCCTGGAGAGCCGCAGCGGCTACGAGAGCTTCTTCCGCCTGCTGCAGTCCGACAGCCTGGTCTTCGTCCAGCGCCACCGGGCGCTGCGCAGCACCGATCAGGAGATCAGCTCGACCCACACCGGACGGCTGGTCCGCTTCGACAGCCTGCCCTACGCCGACAACATGCGGGCGTACTTCCGCAAGAACATGACTTTGGCCCACGACCTGCCCTACGCCGATGTCGCGCGCGCCCGCCGCGCTGGTAAGGAGAGCGCCACGCTGCGCGACGTGGCCGGGCGTTCGGTGCGGCTCGGGCGTGACAGCCTGATCTGGATCAACGTCGCCAACGCCAACGAGTGGGTCGTACAGTTCCGCAAGCAGTTCTACCCCAAGGTGGAGCTGGCCGAGACCAAGGTGCGGGAGCTCAACCTGCCCTTCGCCCGGGACGAGGAGCCCTCCACCATGTTCTGGCGCTTCGTGGTCCACGCGGCGCCGGACGACCTGCCCGTGCTCATGGCGCGCTTCCGCGACCAGTCGCTCAACGTCGGCGTGGTCCGCCGCCAGCTGAGCTACTCCGCGCGCTGGAACCAGATCGGCGTCTACGCCTCGGGGCTGGAGATCAACGCCGCGGACCCGACCTTCCCCACGCTCTTCCGCGAGGCGGAGCCCGAGGGCGAGGGGCAGCCCAACCGGTTGGTGCCCGTCGAGGAGCGCCCGGTCAAGATCCCCAAGGACACCATCCTCTACATCGAGACGAGCTCGCCGCTTTCGGTCGAGCCCGGCGCGATGGTGCTCCTCACGGGTGAATCGCCGGCCGACAACTGGTTCTACCTCCTGCTCTATGTCGTCCTCGGCGCCTTCGTCCTGCTCAACCTGGTCTCGCTCGCACTCCGCCTCCGCGACCGTCAGGCCACAGGAGGCTCGCAGTGACCATTCGGCTCTATGACACCGCGCTCAGGGACAAGACGGCGCTCCGTCCCCTCGAGGAGGGGAAGATCGGCATCTACGTCTGCGGCCCGACGGTGTACGACAAGTGCCACGTCGGCCACGCGCGCTGCTACGTGGCCTTCGACGTCGTCGTTCGCCACCTGCGCGGACGCGGCCACCAGGTGACCTACGTCCGCAACCTGACCGACGTGGACGACAAGATCATCAACCGCGCGGCCGAGACCGGCGAGGATCCGCTCGCGCTCTCCGCCCGGTTCTCGGAGCTGTTCCACGCCGACATGGGGGCGCTCGGAAACCTGCGGCCCGACGTGGAGCCCAAGGTCAGCGAGCACATCGCGGAGATCATCGCGCTGGTCCAGTCCCTCGTCGCCAGCGGCCACGCCTACGAGGTGGAGGGTGACGTCTACTTCGAGGTCGAGCGCTTCTCGGAGTACGGCGGCCTCTCCCGCCGGAACCTGGACGATCTGCGAGCCGGCGCCCGGGTCGACGTGGACCGGCGCAAGCGACGGCCTCTCGACTTCGCGCTGTGGAAAGCGGCCAAGCCGGGCGAGCCGAGCTGGCCCAGCCCGTGGGGCGAGGGGCGGCCAGGCTGGCACATCGAGTGCTCGGCGATGAGCAGCCGCTACCTGGGGGCGACCTTCGACATCCACGGCGGCGGGATGGACCTGATCTTTCCGCACCACGAGAACGAGCTCGCCCAGTCCCGGGCGGCGGGGGGCCCCGGCTCCTTCGCCCGGCACTGGATGCACAACGGCTTCATCAACGTGAAGACCTCGGCCGGCGCCGAGGAGAAGATGTCCAAGTCTCTGGGCAACTTCTTCACCATCGAGCAGGTGCTGAAGCGACACGCCGCCGAGGCGCTGCGCCTCTTCCTGCTCGGGACGCACTACCGCAAGCCCATCGTGTTCGAGGTGCACGCCGGCGAGGACGACAAGCCCCGCTTTGTCAGCCTCGAGGACGCGGAGTGCCGCCTGACCTACACCTACAACACCCTCGCCCGCGTGCGGCAGGCGCTGTCCCAGGGCAAGCCGGCGGGGTCCGGCCCGCTGGCCCCCGCGGCCGACGGCTTCGTCGAGCGATTCGACGACGCGCTCGACGACGATTTCAACACCGCGGCCGCCCTCGGGCTGACCAGCGAGCTGCTGACCCTGGCGAACAAGCTGCTGGACCAGCCCAAGAGCGTGCCCAAGGACGTGCGGCGACGCACGCTGCAGGCGGTGCTGGAGGCCTTCTCCCACATCAGCGATCGCCTCGGCGTCTTCGGGCAGGACCCCGACGTCTACCTCGCGCAGCGTCGGGCCCGGCTGTGCGAGCTGCGCGGCATCGACCCGGGCCGCGTCGACCAGCTCGTCGACGAGCGGACGGCGGCGCGCAGGGCCAAGGACTTCGCCCGGGCGGACGCGATCCGCGACGAGCTGACCCGCATGCGGGTGGAGCTGATGGACTCGCCCACCGGCACCACCTGGCGCATGGAAGAGTAGGCCACCGCCACAACGCCGCCAGCGCCGATGGATCGGCCGCGAGAGGCTACTCCTCGCCCTCGCTGTCCTCGGCCAGGTAGGCCAGGATCACCTCGTCCAGGCTACGCTCGGAGATCAGATCGGAGCCAAACACGGACGATGGCTCTGCCGGCTTGCTCGCCCGGCGAGCGCGGGGCACGGGAGACGACGTGCGGGAGCTCCTCGCGTCGGGCGCCACGGGTTGCCCGACCACCACGACCGGCCGGGCCACGACCTGATCTCGCGATGGGGGGCGCGGGGGCCGCGCGGGGGCGCCGGTCGGGCGGCGGGGCGGAGCGCCGCCCGGGGGGCGGGCCGGGGGGGCGCCGCCCGGGGGGCGGGCTGGAGCACCGGCCGGAGGGCGGGACGGCGGACGGGGCGGAGCGCCGGCTGGACGGGCGGGATCGCGGGGGCGCACGGGCCTGCCTCCTGGTGCGGGGGCGGGTTGCCGCGCCAGCGGGCTTTGGGCCGGTGCCACCGGCTTGACCACGGGCGAGCTGGCCCGCGGCGGGGAAGGTCTCACCGAGGGAGGGCTGCCCATGGGCTTGACCGGGGGCTCGCGCCCCGTGACCTCGTACGAGCCGGTCTTGCGTCGCGGCCGCGCGGCGACCGGCTGACCCGACGGGCGGCTGGGGGCCGTGTAGCGCTGCGGCGAAGAGGCGCGGGGCCGCGTCTCCTGGCGACCACGGAGCGCGGGATCAGGGTGAGGAGGCCTCTGGGGCGGGCCCCCGGGCACGAGGTACACGCCAGACTTGCGCGGCATCGCGCCCACGCTCGGTAGCTCGTTGGAGGAGGGGTAACGGGTCGACCCGGGCAACGGCTGGCCAAAGACCCGCGAGTGACGCCGCATGGGCGTCGCCTGGGGCAACGGGGTCTTGAGCCGACCTTGTACCGGCAGGGGCGTGTCGATCCGCCGATGGGGCTTCTCGGGCTCATCACGGTAGACGTGGGAGTAGGTCGTCGCTTCGACAGAGGTCTCCGCCGTGTCACTGGGAGGCCCGTCGACGATGACCGAGACCTCCTCCTCGGGAGGAAACAACGGAAGCCGGTCGGCATCGGCCGCGTGTCGGTCCAGCCCGTGGAGCGAACGGACGCTGATCGGCTGAGTCACGCTCGGGTCCTGGGCGCCCGTCATCCTCGCCCGCAGAGCACGGATGTCGATGGCCTCGGTGACCTCCGAGTCCAGGTCCCTGGTCGGAAGCTCCTGGGCAACGGGCAGGGGTGTGGGCGGCGGCCGTACGGGCTCGGGGACGACCGCGCGCCGGGGTCGCGCCACGCGTGGCTCGGGGCGCGGTGTGGGCGGCGGCTGGGCAGGAGTCGCAAGGGGAACCGCCGCCGGGGCCGGCGCCGGCTGGCTTGCCTCGATCTCTTCCCGGACGGTGGACGGCAGCTCCATGTCGTGGAGCGTGGCGGTCGCGGACTCCACCGGCTCCTCGGCTGACGCCCGGGTCGCCGCGGCCGTGTCCGGATCCGTCGCCACCTGCTCCAGTGGCGCCTGCTCCGCCGCCGCCGGCTCCGCCGCCGCCTGCTCCGACGCCGCCTGCTCCGACGTGTCGGGCGCCGCGGGCTGCTCGGCGGGCGGCTGCTCGGCCATGCCCGCGGGGATCTCGACGCCGATCTCCACGGGCTCCACCGAGCCCATCAGGGCGACGATCTTCTCGTCGAAGTCCCCGCGGCGAAGCTGCTTCATCAGCGACTTGTGCTGCTCCTGCATCAGCTTGCGGACCTTCTGCTCGTTGTCAGGGTCCTCGACCAGGTGCTCGTAGTCGCCGCGCGCGGACGAAATGATCTGCCCTTCCAGAAACAGGTGGGTGAACACGTGGGGGTTGGTCAGCCCGGAGTCCTCGGTCTGGACATGGTAAACCCGATTCCGATAACGGATGTTGTGGTTGAAGCCCCTCAGGGGCGGCCGGGATCCCATGTGGCCAGACATCCAGGGAGCAGGCCACACCTACCGGCGGAGCCCGCTTCGACAGAACTCTCTGTTTTTGTGTGTGATGGTATCATTCGATGCACGTCCGTGCCAATATGACTCGGGATTTGTTTTCGTGGATTCGTCGACCCTGGGAGTCGTTCCTTGACAGCCATCGGCATCTTCGACTCGGGCGTGGGGGGCTTGACGGTCTTCCGGGCGCTCCGCGCCGCTCTCCCGGCCGAGGATATCATCTACCTCGGTGACACGGCCCGTGTGCCCTACGGCACCAAGTCCGGGACCACGGTTGTACGCTACTCGCTCCAGATCGCTCGGTTTCTACTGCAGCGCCGGATCAAGTACCTGCTCATCGCCTGCAACACGGCCTCGGCCTACGCCATGGACGCGCTGGCCGAGGAGGTCCCGGTGCCGCTCATGGGGGTGGTCGAGCCCGGAGCGGCGATGGCCGCATCGGCCACCTCCGGCGGCAAGGTCGGTGTGATCGGCACCCTGGGGACGATCAGCTCGGGTGCCTACCACCGCGCGCTCCATGCCATCGACCCCACGCTGACGGTGTTTGGCCAGCCCTGCCCGCTGCTCGTCCCCCTCGCCGAGGAGGGCTGGGTCGACCACCCGGTCACCTCCCAGGTCGCCCGGCACTACCTCACCGAGCTCCGGCTGCAGAGCGGGGACCTGGACACCATCGTGCTCGGCTGCACGCACTACCCTCTTCTCAAGGAGACCCTCTTTGCGGAGGCCGGGGTGGTCTTCGGGCACCCGGTGCAGCTGGTCGACTCGGCCATCGCCGTCTCGGAGGCCGTCAAGCGCGACATGGAGCGACGGGGCCTCCTCGCCAGCTCGGGCTCCGGCGTGGATCAGTTCTTCTTCACCGATGTCAGCCGTTTCAGCGAGATCGCGGGCCGCTTCCTCGGCCGCCAGATCCCGCGGCCCGAGATCGCCGACATCTAACTAGACATGGGGCTTGACGCCTGTAGACTTACTTAATAGAAAGCATCCTCGACAGGTCGAGGAAAAGGGACGTGGGACGGAAACGGATGGAAGAGGAAATGGAGTCCGACAAACCGCCGCCTAGTTGCTTGCCAAGTCCCTCTCGCCGCGTCTGAGCCCTGAGCTTCGGTTCTCCTCGGCGGCGGCAGGGCAGAGGAGAAGAAGCCATGGGGTGTACCAGCTCAACCGGAATTCTGTAACCTTCACCGGCAAAGACAAGATCGAGGTCAAGCGCCGCGCCCTCGACTATTGGTACCGCAACCCGCGCCTGGACGGGCACTCGCTCAGGGACTTCCTGAGTCGTTGCCGCCTGAGCGCGGACGGCCGAAGGATCGTTTTTCATCCCTGGAAGTGAGGGCGTGACCGCACCGAGCCCTGCAGAATCTGGCGTTCCCCGGCGCGCCGAGGAAGCGCTGCTCGCAGCTGTGCGAATCGCGGCCGGACGGCCAGCCCCGCCCGTGGATCCCCTGCCCGCCGGAGGGCTGGACGGGGAAGCCTTGCCCGCCGGGCGCATCCGGGATCTGCTCCAGCGGGTCCTCGTCGCCTCCAGCCCCGAGCCGGCGCTGCAGTGGCTCCACGACGTCGGGCTCCTCGCGCTGATCCTGCCCGAGCTCGAGGCCACGGTGGACTTCACCCAGGAGATGGGGCGCCGGCACAAGGACGTCTGGAAGCACACCAAGCAGGTCGTGGCCCAGGCCGAGCCCGAGCCCGCGATCCGCTGGGCCGCGTTGCTTCACGACATCGGCAAGGTCCCGACCCGCACGGTGTCGCCAGCGGGCAAGGTCGCCTTCCACGGCCACGCCGAGGTCGGGGCGCGGATGTTCGATCGCATCGCGGGCCGCCTGGAGCTTCCGGACTCCCTGCGGAGCAGGGTGCGGTTCCTGATCCAGCATCATCTGCGCGCCAACCAGTACGACGGCAGCTGGACCGACTCTGCGGTCCGCCGCTTCGATCGGGAGATGGGCGAGCACCTCCCGTCTCTGCTCGGCCTCTCGCGGGCCGACATCACCAGCGCCCGTCGTCACAAGCGTGAGGCGGCGCTGGCCCAGATCGACGAGCTCGTGGGGCGCATCGAGGCGCTGCGGGAGATCGACGCCCGGGTCCCACCCTTGCCCAGCGGCCTGGGCAACGTGATCATGGAGCGCTTCGGACTCAGGCCGGGCCGAATCATCGGCGAGCTGCGCCGCGCGCTCGAGGAGGCGGTGGAGGCCGGCGCGCTGGAAGCACGCCGCGAGGCGGGCTACTATCTTGACTATCTCGACGGACACCGACAGCAGCTGGGGATCCCCGAGCCGGAGTGAGCCGTTGGCAGCACAGGCAGGCGCTGTCCTCTGCCTGATCCTCGCCGGTTGCTCGGCCTTCACCGAGACCAACGACGGCGGGCCCGCGGAAGCGGGGTCCGACCTCCTGCCGCCGATCTCGTGCACCGGCACGAGCCTGCGGGCGCACCAGCCCCTGGGCAAGGCGGCCCAGGACTCCTACAGCGCCTCGCTCGCGCCCCGCGCGAGCGGCGGCGCCCTCGCGGTCTGGGAGGAGCGGCCCACGAGCGGCGCGGCGTCGATCTACCTCGCCGAGGTGGAGGCGCTCGGGACCGTGACCAACGCCCACAAGCTGGTCTCCGGGCAGGATCCGGTCCTCATACAGACCGCCGCCGGGCTGCGCTTGCTCTGGCGCGACGGAACGGCGCTCAAGCTGCTCCGACTGGACGAGAGGGGCGCGGCCCAGGGCGGCGCGGTCACGGTGCACAGCCCGCTGACCAGCACCTTCGTCGTCGCCGACAGCGGCGAGGCGCTCGGCATCCTGCTCAACGGCGTGGACGCCAAGGGCGACCTGGTCCACTTCATGCTGACAGACCATGACGGCAAGCAGCTGGCCGCGCCGACGAAGCTGCCCCAGCAGGGGACCAACTCCACCCTGGCCAACATCGCCTGGACCGGCTCGCGCTTCGCCGCCGCCTGGACCGACATGCGGGCCGGCACGCCAGCTGTCTACTTCGCCATGCTCGACCAGCAGGGCAAGCGCCTGACCAACGACCTGCGACTCTCCGAGGCCGGGGTGCGCGGCTCGTACCCGACCCTCGCCCCCCAGTACAACGGCGGCGCCGTCGCCTGCTATCAGCAGAAGATGTCCAACGACATCCAGGACGTGTTCTGCAGCCGGCTGGACGGGGCGGGTCAGGTGACCAACACCACGAGGCTGACCCAGAGCGCCTACGACTCCCAGAACCCCCGGGTGGCGGCGAACGGGAGCCACACCTGGGTCGTCTGGGACGACGTCTATGACGTCAATGACGGCACCGCGATCCACTGGCAGTTTCTCAAGGCGAGCGGGGAGCCCGTGCTCGCCGCGCCCAAGCACAGCGCCGATCTCCTCGGCTGGCGCCCCGCCGTGCTCGCCGCACCCGACGGCCTGTACCTCACCAAGTACCGCCAGGACCACCTCGAGGGCTGGAAGGCCGAGCTGGGCGTGCTGAACTGCTTCTGAGCGCCTGAGCGCCTGGCTGGTGCGCCAGCCGTGGGCCCTTGATCACCGGACCGTCCGGTGGCCACCGGTGGCTCGAACATCCTGAGATCACGCCTGTTTGATCCTGGCCCACGCGTTGCAACGTGGACCGGCGAATTCGTGTGCCCCTGCCCCACGCCCCCAAACCAGCGGCCCGAGCCCGGCCGCGAGGAGGAGAGATGCTCCTACGCTCCGCCCTCATCGTCACCTCCAGCCTGACCCTCATCGCCGGCTGCGCCGGCCCGGTGACCGACGTCCAGCAGGACGAGAACGTCATCGTCGCCCCGGGCAAGGAGGACAACTTCTTCTCCAACACGGCCCAGGAGTACCTGGCCCAGAGCGATGTGTCCTTCGAGCTCGACGCCTCGTGGGCCTCGAAGAGCGAGAGCGAGCAGCTCGAGCGGGCCAAGCGGGTGATGGAGGGCAAGACCAAGCAGATCGCCTGGTTCCTCCACGTCTACCTCATCGACAAGTCTCACGACGACGAGGCCGGCGACTACGGCGGGCTGCGGGCGATGGTGCTCGACGGCTCCTACGAGAGCGACGCGCTCAAGCGTGATCAGAGCGAGCCGCTCAAGTTCAGCTACACGTTCAAGGTCCAGGTCGGCGGCAGCATGCAGCTGCTCTCCAAGATCCGCAGCGACCAGAGCCTGGCCAGCGACGAAGACACCTTCAAGCTGCAAATGGCCAAGCTCGACAACGACCAGGTCGTGAGCTTCTCCCACTCCAGCTACGGCGCCGGCGACTGGTCACCGGACAAGTGCAACTGCGACGTGGAGTCCATCGACGTGAAGCTCGAGCCCATCGACGCCTCCAAGGACGCTTACCTGGACTACTCCGGCATCCTCGACGACGACCTCATCGATGTCAGCATCCACGTGGGCTGGGACTACCACGCGCGCTACGACATCACTCACTCCCGCACGCTCTACAACTGGCTCGTGGACACGCTCGGGTTCACCTCGCCGGCACAGAGCTACGAGAAGTACAACCGGCTCAGCGGGCCGCTGACCAAGAAGCTCTCGATCAACGGGCGGGCGGTCACCGCCAAGGTCAGCCTGTTTCGGCCCGACCCCTGCGAGGCGTGGGACGAGGACGGCTACGGCGGCGCCTGGGAGAAGGCCGTCGACGAGGACGAGAGCAACAAGAAGCGCTCCTGCCCGGACTGGAAGTGGGATGACCCGAAGGCCAACGCGAACCCGACCACCTATGAGGGCGCGTCTAACCTGATGCGAGACCTGAAGGAGAGCCTGAAGACCCGCGACGCGATCATCTTCACCGGACACTCGGGCTACACCTACGGCTACGCCCTGGCCTCCTGGTACCAGACCAGCGCCGGCGACCTCGACCCGCCCGAGATCAAGACGCTGCCCCTGCCCAAGGACAAGAGCCAGCTCTTCGTGATGTCGGGCTGCGACACGTACCACGTGGCCCAGGCCTTCAAGGACAACCCGAACAAGCTCGGGCTACACAACGCCGACGTGATCACCACGACCAGCTTCTCCGACGCCGGTGACGTGAATGACACCAAGGAGCTCGTCCGCGCGCTGGTCGGCGGCTCGTCCTCCGACGCGCTGTCCGCGGTCTCTTACGGCAAGGTGTTGAGCGAGCTCAACCCCTCGAGCTACGACTGGGGCTACGGGCACTTCACCATGTACGGCATCCACGGCATCGACGACAACCCGCTGCGCAACCCCCTCGGAGACCCGACCAGGACCTGCGACAGCTGCACAGCGGACGCCGACTGCGGCGCCGCGGGCAACGTCTGCGTCCGGCTCAACGCGAACGAGAAGGTCTGCGCCACCCAGTGCCTGGACGACAAGGGCTGCGAGACGGACCAGGTTTGCCGCCAGTTCGGCTCGAGCTCGACCGGCTTCATCCGGGGCCGGGCCTGCGTGCCGAAGACCTTCAGCTGCGGCGCCACGCCGCCGCCGACGCCCCAGACGAAGCTCTACGAGGAGAGCGGCGAGGTGCTGCGCGACGAGGAGGACACGTACCAGGTCACCGTCGGGCCCGACGCCAAGAACATCAAGGTCGAGCTCACCGGCACCGGTGACGCCGACCTGTACACCCGCTTCGGCTCGGCGCCGACCACCTCCGACTACGACTGCCGCCCCTACAAGGCGAGCTCCAGCGAGACCTGCACCCACCCGATCGCCTCGGGCGCGACGCTCGAGATCATGGTCCGTGGCTACGACCCGAGCTCGACCTACGAGCTCAGGGTCACCTGGGAATAGGCAACTCTCCCCCACCCGCCCCCACCGCCGTCCACATTCCCGGGAAGCCTGCCCCCCCTGCCTCGTAGATTCCTCTCGGTTGGTCGACAGCACCCCCACCAAACTGGAGGCAGTCAATGCGGACCTTGCATGGCACCCTTGCAGGCTCCCTCGCTCTCGCGCTCATGGCCTGCGGCTCGGGCACCAAGGATGACCCGACCGGGCAGCCGCCGGCCACCCCGAGCGCGCCGAGCACCACGAGCAACAACAGCACGAACAACCCAAGCAATAACAACAGCGGCACCTGCGCCAACGGCTCGCAGCAGTGCAGCGGGATGAACCTCATGGTGTGCAAGAACGGATCCTGGTCCACGAGCACCTGTGACAGCCTGTGCCAGCAGGCCGGACTGGGTGCGGCGACCAGCTGCGCCCACGACGCCAGCAAGGGCTACGAGACCTGCTTCTGCGCCTCGGCCAGCGGGACCTGCACGGACGGCGAGCAGAAGTGCAACGGCATGACCCTGAGCATCTGCGGCGGTGGGTCCTGGTCCACCTCCGGCTGCGACTCCATCTGCCAGCAGGCCGGGCTCGGGCCGGCCGTCTCCTGCGGCTTCGACCCGAGCAAGGGCAAGGAGGTCTGCATCTGCAACGATCCGCCCTCCTGCCAGAACGGGGCGCAGCAGTGCCAGAACGGCAACCTCGCCACCTGCACCAACGAGGCCTGGGCCCCTCAGTCGTGTGACGACCTCTGTCACCTCGCCGGCTACGGCAAGGCTCAGGGCTGCGGCTTCGACTCGACGAAGGGCTTGGACACCTGCTTCTGCTACGACGGGCTCACCGGTGACCCCTGCGCCACGGACACCGACTGCAAGGGGGACGGCGCCGTGTGCAACACGGCCGGCTGGTGCACGCGGGCCTGCACGCACGACTCGGAGTGCGGTCAGGACTCGACGGGCAAGGCCAACTTCTGCATGGAGACCCAGGCCGGCAGCGGGGCCTGCTTCCCCTCCTGCAGCTCCAACGCGGGCTGCGCGACCTTCGCCGGCACCAGCTGCTTCTTCAGCATCCCCTCCATGGACGGCGCCACCGCCAACGTCTGCTCCACCAACTGAACGGGCTAGAAGTCGCTCTCCTTGGGGATGAAGCAGACCGCGGGGTTGACGCCCAGCGGCCCGAGGGCCAGGGGCCAGAGCACCTGGCGGGAGCGCTCCTGCACCAGGTCGAGCTCCGGACCGTCCACCGCCCGCCCCTGCGCGTCGAAGACCAGGTGCACCTCCGGACGCTCCGGATCGCCGGTCTCGTTCCCAATCACCACCGCGATCTCGCCGGTCTGCAGCAGCAGCGGGGAGCCCACCGGGTAGAGCCCGACGGTCTGGAGCAGCGCGGCGGCGAGCGGGGGCTCCAGGTGCGGGACCTGCCCGCCCGCGGCGCTCTGCAGCACGGTCATCACGGCGTAGTGGTCGGTCCGCTGCCGCTTGCCCGCGCGGCGCCAGGCGACGGTGTCGTAGAGGTCGCAGATCGCGATGATCCGCGCGTAGGGCGACAGGCCAGAGCTCGCCGCGTAGAGATCCGTGCGGGCGAACTCGAGCTGCGACTCGAACATCACCGTGAGCCGCGCGAGGGTCTCCTCGTTGAACCCGCCGAGATCGACGACGCGCCGCAGGACCTTGAGCCACAGCCCCTCCACCCGCTGGCGATCCTCGGCGGGCACGGCCGCTGGCACCTCGAGCTGGTTGAGGGCGTCGTCCTTCAGCCCCGCCTTGGGGAGATCGTGGAGCAGCGCCGCCGTCCCCAGGGCCATCAGATCCATGCGGCCCAGGCCCAGACGCCGCCCCAGGGCGAGCGCGACCACCGCCGTCCCCACCAGGTGACCGGCGAGGTCGTTGCGAAAGGAGGGGAGCCGGGTCAGGGCGAGGACCAGGCTCTCCTGCCCCTCGAGCAGGTCCACCACCACCTGCAGGGTGCGCTTGATGCGCAGCATCGGGGGCCGCTTGCCCGCCCGCACCCGCTCCTCCATCTTGCGGGTCAGGGCGAGCAGCGCGCAGTAGACCCGGATGGTGAACAGGTGCGGATCCTGGCGCTCGCCCGGCCGGTCCTCGCCGGCGGTGGGCATCAGCTTCACCCCACCCGGATCGCGGCTGAACAGCGCCGGCCGCATGTGGGGATCGCCCATCGCCTGGAACAGGAGGCTGACCAGCTCCGTCAGCCCCTGACGCGTCGTCTGCTCGGGGAAGCGGATCTCGCCGATGCCGAAGTTCTCCCAGAACCGCTTGAGGTGCTGCGCCCGCCGGTAGTCAGCGAAGTCGAGCCGCACCAGCCGTCGGTTGACGAACACGGAGTAGCCGACCAGAGTCAGCACCATCGGCTCGCCGCTGCCCCGGGCGAAGCGCGTCACGGTGGCGAGCATCTCCTCGATCAGCTTGCTCACCATGTCGTTGTTGATGTCGTAGAGCCGCCCGGCCTGCTCGAGCCCGCACAGCTGCCCGACGAGCTCCACGGCCAGCTGCTGCTGCAGCGCCGCGAGCTGCTCCTCGCGCGAGCGCGGCTTCCTCTGTCCCGGCGGGCGGCTCACGGCGACTGCTCCACCTGGCGCAGGGCGAGCTCGATCGCCGAGCGCACCGGCTTGGAGGGTCGGTAGTCCAGACAGGCCCGCAGCAGCTGCTGGGCGCGCCGGCCGCCCGTTTCGCCCAGCGCCCGGATCATCTCCATGCGCAGCGTCTCCATCCGCTTGCGCCGCAGCGGGTTGAGGGCGGTGATCGTCTTGATGACGAAGTCGTTGCTCTCCGGCCCACCCCAGCGCACGAGGAGCTTGAGCAGCCGCGTGCGGTGGTCGGGCCCCCAGTCCTCGAAGCTGTCCTGCCGCGTCAGCTGCACCATGTGGGGCACGAGGGCCCGGTCGGGCGGCAGGCGCTCGAGCAGGGTCAGCGACAGGTCCCTCAGGTCGCGGTGATTCAGCGACAGCGCGCTGACCAGCTGGGGCAGCATCGAGACGTCGACATGCTCGGTCAGGGCGCGAAGCGCCTCGAGACGCACGCGGGGGCTGGGGTGGAGCGAGGCCTTGCGCAGGGCGGCCACCGACTTGGCCGTGCCCAGCTTGCGCAGATCCTCGATGGCGGCGAGCACGTGCATCAGGTTGGGGCTCGCCAGGCGCTCGGCGAGGAAGTCGGTCAGATCGACCCCCCGCTCCTTGAGCAGGGCGATGAGCTGCTCCTGGACCTCGTTCTGCGGCATGCGGGAGACGAGCACCACGAGCTGGGGATCGGCCTCCCGGGGCAGGATACGCAGCAGCTCGGCCAGCTGGTTGTACTGGGACAGCGAGCAGGAGGAGAGCATGTTGTGCAGCGCCAGCAGGCGGTTGCCGGAGCAGAGGTGCGTCAACGCGTCGCGGAGGCTGCGCGTGGCCTCGGGGGAACGCACCGCGCCCCGGCGCAGCACGTCGGCGAGCGCCTTGCACGACGCGCCCAGCATGGACCAGCGCCCCTCCGTCATCATCTGCTCGATGATCTGGACCAGCACGCGGGAGGTCTCGACCGATCGGCCCAGCTCCATCATCCGCACGAGGATCTGCATCGTGCGCAGCCAGAGCTCCTCGGTGAGCTGCTCCGGCTCCTGCGCTACCGTGGCGATCTGCTCGCTCTCGTCGTAGCCCGCCAGCGCCGAGACGCAGGACACCCGCTGCTGCTGGGCCTGCTGGAGCAGCTCCCTGCTGAGCTGCGACATGACCTGTCGCGCGACCTGGACGCCCTGGGTGCTGTGGAGCGGCCGCGTCGGCTCCACCATCAGCTCCTCGATCAGCGCCTGGAAGCGCTCCGACTCCGAGATGATCATGCCCTCGAGGAAGAAGTCGACGGCGCGGTAGAGGAGCCCGGAGAAGTTGCGCTCCCACAGCTGCGTCACCGTGTCCTCCTCGCCGCCCCGCGGCTGCACCGCGCGCAGGATCTCGAGCAGGTCCCGGAACTCCTCGATGCTGATGTGGGGCAGGATCTCGAGCTCGCGCACGCCATCGCGGAAGAGCCGGTAGCTGATGCCGCGCCGGTCCTCCTCGCTGACGTAGACCCCCTCCTCGTCGAGCAGGAACTCGTAGGGGGTCACGGTGAGGCTCAGGTTGCCGAAGGCGCGGAGCACCTCGACCAGGTGCTGGTAGGCGGCGGCGATCGGGCGTTCGCAGGACTCGCCCGTGCCCTCGTAGAGGTTGAGCTGCTTGATCGCCTTGTCTATCAGGCGGAACAGCTCCTTCGCCGCGGTGTGGCGCGCGCGCCCCTCGGGCACCGCTTCGCCCACCGCCGGAAACTCGCCGGATCCCGGTACCGTCGGGTACTCGCCCGAGAGCAGCGAGGCGTCGGGGGGACCGCGCTGGGACAGGTCCAGGCCTTCGGGCGTCGCGGCGCCCGCGGGCGGCGCGCCCGTCCCGTCGAAGACCGTCCCGTCGGGCTCGGCCGGTCGGGCCGGGTCCATGGCCAGCTCGAGATCGGCGAGGCCCTCCGCCGAGGGCTCGGGGACCGCGCCCGGCGGTTGCCAGGGCGTGGCCTGGGGCGAAGGCGGCGCGTTCCCCTCGATGCCGAAGTCCAGCTCCCGGGCGCCGGTGGCCACCTCCACCGCGGGGGCGTCGCCGCCCGGGGTCGGCTCCCACCCCGTGGCCTGGAGCGTTGGATCGCCCCCCGCCTGGGGGAGATCGTCCTCGAGGCCCGGGGTCGGCTCCCACCCCGTGGCCTGGAGCGTTGGATCGCCCCCCGCCTGGGGGAGATCGTCCTCGAGGCCCGGGGTCGGCTCCCACCCCGTGGGTTGCAGCGAGGGATACTCGTTGCTGTCGCTTTGACCCGGCGACGGCTCCCAGGGCGTGGTCTCCAGCGTCGGGAGCCGCCCGGGCATCGCCTCGACGGCGAGGTCCACCTCGGAGGTCTCGAAGATGCCCGAGGGCATTCTGTCGTCGTCGGCCGGAGCGCCGGCGTCGAGACCAAACTCCAGCTCCCGCGCGTCCACGGCCGCCTGGCTCGGCGCGCCCTCGAACACGGTGCCGCCGCGGCGCCCCAGGCTCGGATCGGCGAGGTCAAGCCCGTCGCTGGAGGTGCCGTCCAGGTCCAGCATCGGCTCGTCCACCGGCATGGCGTAGGAGGAGTCCCCCGACGCTGTCGGCAGGGGAGCCGGCTGGTGCTGTGGGCGCCGGGGCTGCTGGGCTTGTCGTGGGGCTGAGTCGAGCTCGGGATCCTCGTCCAGATCCAGCTCCTCCCCGGCGTCGCGCTTTCCTGGCGGACGGTTCATGGGCACCCGAAGTCTGCCAGAGAATACCAGGATGTGGGGCGGAACAACAGGGATCAGGGGATGCTGACCACCCCGTCCGTCACGGTGATTACGTGGCTGCGCTTGGCGTAGCGGAAGGGATCGATGATGGTCACGGAGTGGCGGCCCTCGTAGACCGGCAGCGGCGGGAGCGGCGTCCGGCCGACCATCTCGCCGTCCACCTTGACGTACAGCCCTGGCTGGAGCTCGAAGCGGAGCCGCCCGCTCCTCTCGAAGCGCAGGTGCGCGCGGGACGCGCGGCCGTCCACGGTGCGACCGGCGTCCAGCCCGACCTCCACGGCCACGAACCTCAGCTTGACCCTGCGCGCTGGCAGCTTCACGCGCAGGGGGGTGCGGCCGAGGCGCTTGGCGCCGAGGTAGACGTCGGCGACCGGCTCGCTGATCAGCGCCACCTCGTGAGTCGGGGTGTCATGGGCCGCCGAGCGGACGGCCCGCCGTCTCCGCCGTGAGCGCTCGGACGGTCTCCTCCGCCGGGGGGGCGGCCCGATGTCGTCGGACTCGTCGATCGGATCGGTCACGGCCGCGCCTTCCGGCCCGTGGTCGAGCGCATCGGCCGGCGTGATGCCCGGAAGGGCAGGCGAAGGCGGAACGTGGCTGATCCAGATGAAGATCAGCGCCGACGCCAGCAAGAGACCAAGGGCCAGCAGCGCAAGCCCGGACTGCCGTCGGTGGCGCAGGAACAGGCGGCGTAGACTCTCGAACGCTCCGTGTGCTCTGACACGCAGACGAAGCAGCCCCGGGCGGTGGACCTGGTGGGTCCCGAAGGGGCCCTCCCCCTCGAGGGGCACCGGCGGCAACGGCGGCGGGCTCGCCTCCTCCAGCTGGAGGTCCTCGGAGGCCATGCGCTCGCGCACGAAGCTCGCCACCAGCTCGCTGGAAGAGGGGACGCCGCGCCCGGCGAGCAGCCCGGCCAGGTCACGCTCCAGCTCCTTGCAGCTCGGGTAGCGCCCCTCGGGGAAGTAGGAGAGCATCTGCATCAGCACGGCACGCAGGTCCCCGGGGTAGCCCGACACGATCTGCTCGGGGGGCGTGAAGTGCCCCGCCTCGACAGCAGAGAGCACCTCCGCGTCCTCGCCCCGATACGCCCGCCGCCCCACCGTCATCTCGTAGAGCACGAGGCCGAGGGAGTAGATGTCCGTGCGCCGGTCCACGGCCTCCCCGCGCACCTGCTCCGGCGCGAGGTAGCTGAACTTCCCCTTGATCACCCCGACCTGGCTCAGGGCGCTGGAGACCCGGTACTTGGCGATCCCGAAGTCGGTCAGCTTCACCGCGCCCCAGCTCGAGAGCAGGATGTTGGGCGGGGAGACGTCCCGGTGGACCAGCCGCAGGGACCGCCCCTCGTCGTCCTGTTTCTCGTGGACGAAGTGCAAGCCGGCGGCGACCTGTGTCGCGACCTGGATCGCCACGGTCAGCGGGAGCGGTCCCTCCGCCGACTCCAGGCACCGCGAGAGGCTCAGACCGGGGACATACTCCATCACCAAAAAGTAGTCGCCGTTCTTCTCGACCAGCTCGTGGACCTGGACCACGTTGGGGTGGTCGAGCAGGGCGGCGATGCGGGCCTCCTGCAGAAACATCTGCACGTAGGCCTCCTGGTGGGCCAGGCGCCGGCTGATGCGCTTGATCGCCACCTGCCGCGCGAAGCCACGGATCCCCGAGCGCGAGGCGAGGTAGATCTCGCCCATTCCCCCCTCGGCCACCTTGCGGTGGATCGTGTAGTCGCCGAGCTGCTCCATTGGCCCGCGATACTACAGGGCAGAATTCGTGCCATACGGCTAGCAGGTTAAAATCAGCCGGCACCTACAGCTGGCTACATTGGCCCCCGGCCCGGTACCGTCACGAAAAACGTAGAACACGGTCAACAGAGTGGGATGAACACCCCCAGGAGCCAAGTTGCCAGCGCTCCCCAGGTGTCCGACAATAAACTCCCACGGGCGGAGGTGTTGATGCGAGCCTGTCCCAAGTGCGGTGCGACCTATCCCGACAATGTCCAGTTCTGTCCAACGGATGGGAGCGCCCTCGGACCGGAGCAGACCGAGCAGGGTCGGGACCCGCGCCTCGGGACCCTGATCGACCGCTACCGGCTGGTGGAGAAGCTCGGTGAAGGCGGCATGGGCGTGGTCTACCGCGCCGAGCACACGCTGATCGGGCGCCCGGTGGCGCTCAAGCTCCTGCACCCTGACCTCGCCCGGGTCCCCGAAGCGGTGGACCGTTTCTTCCGTGAGGCGCGGGCGGCGAACGAGATCGCCAGCGATCACATCGTCCAGGTCACCGACTTCGGCCGCGCCGAGGACGGCGCCAACTTCCTGGTGATGGAGTTCCTCGAGGGCACGAGCCTCGCGCGGCTGGTCAAGGAACAGGGGCGCCTCTCCCCGGCAGAGGCCGCGCGGATCGGGCTCCAGCTCGCCGAGGGCCTGGCCGCGGCCCACGCCAAGGGCGTGATCCACCGTGACCTCAAGCCCGGCAACATCCAGCTCGTCGAGCGCAGCGGTGATCCCCGCTTCGTCAAGATCATGGACTTCGGTATCGCGAAGATCGCCGAGAGCGGGACGCAGCTGACCAAGACCGGCGCGATCCTGGGCTCGCCGGCGTACATGTCTCCCGAGCAGGCCTCGGGCAAGCCCATCGACCACCGCACCGACGTCTACGCCCTGGGCGTCATCATCTACGAGATGCTCTGCGGCCGCCCGCCCTTCGAGGGCACGTCGCCGACGCAGATCCTCGTCGCCCACGTGACCCAGAGCCCCTCGCCCCCCCGCTCGGTCCAGGCCGACGTGCCCGAGCCGCTCGAGGCCCTGGTGCTGCAGTGTCTGGCCAAGGAGGCCGGCGCCAGGCCCCAGGGCATGGAGGCGGTCGCCAGCCGCCTCGAGGCCTGGCTGCAGGGCCAGCCCAGCGGCCCCATCGCCATCGCGCCCACGGTCGCCGCCCCCGTCCAGGCCACGCCGTCGGCGACCTTGGCCCCGACGCTGGGCGACGCCAGCGTCCCGCCCACCCTCTCGGCCGATCCGGTGACCCGGGGCACGTACCAGGTCGCGCCACAGCAGCCCGGCCGCCGGGGCATGGTCATCGCGATCATCGCCGCCGCGGTGCTCCTGGCCGGCGGCGCGGCGGTGGGCGCGGTCCTGCTCCTGCGCGACACGCCGAAGGTGGAGTTCGGCGCGGCCAGCGGGACGGGCTCGTCGGAGCAGCCGGTCAAGCTCGCCGCCGCCACGCCGGCCGACGCTGCCCCGGCGCCGAGCCCTGAGCCCGACGCCGCCCCGCCCGCGCCGGACAGCGCCGCCGCGACCGCCCAGGAGCCCCCGGAGACCGCCGAGCCGCCCGAGACACCGGACGCGCCCGAGACACCGGCGACGCACCGGCGCCCGGCCGCGACGGTCAAGCACGCGAGGTGGAAGGCCCCGCCGGAGCCGACGCCCCAACCGACCCCGAAGCCCGCGCCTCCCCGGCGGGTGCTCCTCGACTCCGTGCCCCAGGGCGCCGACGTCTACAGGGGCAAGCAGCACCTCGGCCGCACGCCGCTCCAGATCAGCGTCGGCGAGGCGATGACCCTGGCCCTGGCCATGCGGGGCTACAAGGCGCGCTACGTCCGGGTGCCCGCCGACAGCGGCCCGCTGCGGGTCACGCTCCAGCAGGACCTGCCGGAGTACAAGCGGACCAAGAGCCTCTCGCGGGTCAAGGACCTCTACCGCGCCGGCCAGATCACCAAGGACCAGTACAGGGCGCGCTCGCACGAGCTGAAGGGCGAGATCCGCTACCAGGTCGAGCTCATCGTCCGCCGCTACAAGCGCGGCGAGATCTCGCGCGCCGAGCGCCGCGAGCTGGTCAAGCAGCTCAAGGACAGCTACCGCTAGTATCCTGACAGCTCGAGGGCAGGGCTCACCGACAGCCGTTGCGGGCCCGCGCCATCTGGCCGACAATCCCGGCAGCCGAGGAGGAGCGCGCCATGCAGGCCGAGCTTGAGCTATCCGAGAACCTGCGCATGATCCTGGAGACCGTCCGCCGCTTCGTGCAGAGGGAGCTGGAGCCGATCAGCCGTCAGGTCGACGAGCAGGACCGCATCCCCGAGGCGGTGGTGCAGAAGATGCGCGAGATCGGCCTCTTCGGCCTGAGCATCCCCGAGGAGTACGGCGGCCTGGGCCTCGACACCCTGGGCGAGTGCCTGGTCTACGAGGAGCTCTCGCGCACCAACGCCTGCTTCCGCACCCGCATCGCCACCAACAACGGCATCGGCTCTCTCGGGATCATGCTCGACGGCACCGAGGCGCAGAAGCGGCGCTACCTCCCGCTCCTCGCCTCGGGGGAGTGGACCGCCTGCTTCGCCCTGAGCGAGCCGGAGGCCGGCTCTGACGCGGCGAACATCCAGACCACCGCCGTGCTCGACGGCGACTGGTGGGTGCTCAACGGGACGAAGCACTACGTCACCAACGGGGACGTGGCCGACGTCGCCACGGTGCTCGCGCTGACCGACCGCGAAAAGCGCGCCCGCGGCGGCATCACCTCCTTCCTCGTCGAGCGCACCGCGCCTGGCTTCAGCGTCGGCACGATCGAGAAGAAGATGGGCCTGCACGGCACGCACACCTGCGAGCTCGTCTTCGACGACTGCCGGGTGCCCCGGGACGCCGTGGTGGGCGGCGGCGCCATGGTGGGCCAGGGGTTCAAGACCGCGATGCGCGTGCTGGACAAGGGACGGCTGGCCCAGGGCGCGGTGGCCGTGGGCGCGGCGCAGCGCCTGCTCGAGCTCTCGCTCGAGCACGCCCGCCAGCGCGTGCAGTTCGGCAAGCCCATCGCCGAGCTCCAGGCGGTCCAGTTCATGCTGGCCGAGATGGCGACCGAGCTCTACGCCGGCCGGCAGATCCTGTACCACGCCGCCGGGCTGCGCGACCGCCGGGGGCGCGCGGTGACGCGGGAGGCCTCGATGGTCAAGCTGTTCTGCACCGAGATGGCCGGTCGCGTCGCCGACGCGGCGCTGCAGATCCACGGAGGCATGGGCTACATGAAGGAGGTGGCCGTGGAGCGCTTCTACCGCGACCTGCGCCTGACCCGCATCTACGAGGGGACGAGCGAGATCCAGAAGCTGATCATCGCCCGTGAGCTGATCAAGGAGGTGAGCTGATGATCGAGCGGGTGTTCGTCGCCGGCGCGGGCCTGATGGGCAGCGGCATCGCCCAGGTCTGCGCCCAGCGCGGGGTCGCGGTCACGCTCTGCGACCTGAGCATGGAGACGCTGGAGCGCGCCCGGGACAAGATCGCCTGGTCCGTGGGCAAGCTGGTCGAGAAGGGCAAGGCCCCGGGGCCGGCTGGGCGCGTGATGGGCCGCATCGCCCTCTCGGTGGAGCACGCGCCGGTGGCCGAGGCGGAGCTGGTGATCGAGGCGGTGTTCGAGGATCTGGCGCAGAAGCGCGCGCTGCTCGCCGCGCTGGACCGCCTGGCGCCGGCCGAGACCCTGTTCGCGAGCAACACCAGCGCGATCCCGATCACCGAGCTCGGCGCGGCGACCGGGCGGGCCGACCGGCTGCTCGGCCTGCACTTCTTCAGCCCGGTCCCGCTGATGCAGGCCGTCGAGGTCGTGCGGGGCCTCGCGACCAGCGACGAGACCTTCGCCGCGGGTCAGCAGCTCGTGCGCGATCTGGGCAAGGAGCCGATCCCGGTCCGGCGGGACGTGCCCGGCTTCCTGCTCAACCGGATCAACCTGCCCAGCACGATCGAGGCGATGCGCCTGGTGGAGCAGGGCGTGGGCACGCCGGAGGACATCGACCGGGGGGTCAAGCTCGCCTTCGGGCGGAAGATGGGCATCTTCGAGACCGGGGACATGGTCGGGCTTGACGTGACCCACGGCGCGCTGATGGCGCTCTACGAGGAGACCCGGGACCCGCGCTGGTACCCGCCACAGATCCTGCGCCGCAAGGTCCGGGCGGGCCAGCTGGGCCGCAAGAGCGGCCAGGGCTGGTACCGCTACGACCCGTCCGGCAACCGCCTCGACTGATTTTCCTTAACCATTTCAGTGCACTTTCCAATCGCCGTTGACTCAACGCGTCAGCCCGTCTACACGCGGGCGACGGGCGGAAAGGAGATGGCGATGACCCGACATGGATGGATGGCGCTCCTGCCCCTCGTTTTCAGCTGCGGCGCGGCCGAGCCGACGATGCCAGAGCCACCGGCCGGCTTCGACGCCGGGCGCTTCGTTGGAGGCGACGTCGACGGCAAGACCGACAGCCTGACGCGCTGGCTCACCACGGTGAAGGGGAGCATCGGCTTCAACAGCCCCGCCACGGGGAAGACCTCCGCCAGCGAGTGGTTCCACGGCTACACCTTCAACCTCCAGGCCGGCGACGAAGTCGCGGTCAAGGCCTACGGCGACTACTACGGCCTGGTCCGGATCTACGGGCCGAAGAGCGCGGGCGGTTCCTGGGGCTGGGCCAGGGCGCACGACTGGATCACCTATGTCTCGAGCGAGCAGGTCTTCCGCGGCGAGATCACCTCGTTCACCGCGCCGTCGAGCGGGACCTACCTGCTGGTGGTCGGCTCGCCCTGGGACCCGAGCTACGCCTACGACGTCGACCTGGGCTGCGCCTCCGGCCAGTGCGGCGACGCCTTCTGCGTGGTCTACGAGACCGCCGACCCCGACGGCAATCCGCTGCAGAACTTCTACGCCACCGACGTCGGCTCCTACGCCGCGGGCAAGCAGCTGCTGGCCCAGGTCGGCACCTTCATCAACGAGGACATCCTCACCGGCAGCTGCGCCGACGTGCAGATGGCCTGCCCCAAGGTCTACCTGCCGGTCTGCGGCGACTCGCCGGGCTACCCCAAGCAGACCTTCGGCAACGTCTGCGACTTCAAGGTCTACGTCATCGGGATCGCCGGCAGCACCGGCGACGCCAAGGGCCACTGGGAGAGCGGCGCCTGCGTCACGACCTGCACCTACGACGGCAAGGAGTATCAGCCCGGTGACAGCTTCCCCGCCACCGACGGCTGCAACACCTGCACCTGCGGGACGAGCGGCATGGTGGGCTGCACCAAGATGGCCTGCGCCTGCGACCCGAAGGCGGAGTGGTGGCGCAAATATGTCGCCACCGACCCGGCGACCTGCGCCGTGCTCAAGTTCTACTGCCAGCCCAACACGCTCTACTTCGCCAACGCCTGCGGCTGCGGCTGCGAGCAGTCCAGCGACTGCGAGCCGTACTACGACTGCGAGCCTCCCACCGACTGCAGCGCGATCCAGGCCAAGTGCCCCTACAGCACCTTCGGCCTCTGACTCACTTCCAGACCTCGAGCTTCACGTCGTCGTAGTAGACGAAGCCCTCGTAGAAGTTGGCGTGGGGCTCGCCGAACATGAAGTAGTCGGGCCAGCCCTTGCCCGAGGGCCAGAAGGGGTAGCTCGAGTCCAGCGACGGCCAGTGGCCGGTGTCGACGCAGGACGAGGAGGCGGCGAGGGGGGTGTTGTTGTAGTGCCAGACGCACTGGCCGGCGGCGTCGATGGTGGCGCTGTAGGTCTTCTGCCCGCCGTGGGCGAAGTCGCCGGAGACCTGCATGGTGTACTTGTCGCCGTCGCGCTCGATGGAGACGGTGTACCAGACGCTGGGCTTGTAGGCGTCCACGGCGCGGATCTCCCCCGAGGGCTGCCACTGCCCCGCCGCGTAGCTCAGCATCGGCTTGCCCGAGTTCTCGTCGCCCTGGCCCTTGCCGTCGACGGCGAACATCATCAGCGGGTGCTCCCCGCTGGAGACGAAGCTCGAGCCGTCCCAGATCTCCATCCAGGGCGGGTAGTGGTTGTCGGAGTCGAAGACCACCTTGCGGTGGTGGTGGATCCAGACGTTGTTGTGGGGCCGCGGCGGGGCGTCGAGGATCGCCAGCCAGTAGAAGCCGTTCTCCTCGGTGGCGTCGGCCTGGACCCACGGTCCGGCGGACTCGTCGCCGCTGTCGTATCCGTTGCTGCCCGGCTTGCCGTCGCCGAACTGGGGGTAGCCCACCCTGAGCGAGATGCGGTAGCGCGCGGGCAACGCGGCCGTCGGCCGGATCACCGTGGCGTCGGTGTGGGCGGGCGAGGTGACGCGCAGGACCTTGTTCGCGCCGCCGGCGGGGTCGGCGGTGATCGAGACAAGCTGGGAGAGCGCGGTGGACTGGTTGCGGGTGTAAGACTCGAGGGTCAGCCAGCCCCCCGCGCCGAAGGGAGCGCTCACCCGGTAGGCCGTCGGTGGCGTGACCCCCTCGTCCTGGAAGTAGGTTCCGTTGTCCGAGAAGGGGCCATCGTCGGGGTAGGTGTCCGCGGTCCAGCTGACGGTGGGCAGGGTGGCGCTCTCGAAGGTCTCCTCGCCGAGGACGACCCAGCCCCCGCCGTCGCCGGTGACGACCGGGCCGTCGGCCGGCCGCTGGTCGTGACCCCCGGTGTCTACCTTGGGCGCCGCGTCGCGCGAGGACGGGCTCTCGCTGCAGCTGCAGGTACAACCGCCTAGGACCGCCATCACCACCACGCTCGATAGCCTCACGTCCGACCTCCTCTCTGGGTCAGGGGATACTACCACGCCGGCGTGACCGTCAGCGTCAGCTCTGTCGCTCCGGCCGGCGGACGTCGAACGAGCAGCCGCCCCGCGGCGCGCTCGACCAGGCAGCCGCCGCACTCGACGACGTAGCCCGCGGGGTATACCCGGACCGGTGTGACGATCTCGGTGGGAGCCGAGATGCCCCTGTCCGGCCGGTAGGTCAGGGTGAAGCGCCGGCTGTCCTCGTCGAAGGCGAAGGAGGACGGCTCGCCGGCGATCCGCGCGGGGTAGGGGCGCACCAGCGTCTCGA
>Ga0316576_10000206_pt1 | contig 24729 bp, 26 predicted proteins | sample S0NA_FD_203075 | JGI IMG/M metagenome (GOLD analysis project Ga0316576, IMG submission 203075) | Rhizosphere microbial communities from salt marsh grasses in Alabama, United States - S0-2_050615r3r5 | ecosystem: Host-associated > Plants > Roots > Rhizosphere | place: USA: Alabama | collected...
AGCCCCCAGACCGACACCTCGTCGCGAGGGGAGTCGGGACTGCCCTCCGGGAGCTCGATACCGCGGGAGGCGAGGAAGTCGCGCACGCCGTCCTGGCGCGGCTTGCCGTCGACGTGGGCCACGTAGTCGTCGACCTCGTTGAACGGCGTCGTCGATGTGCCGTGCTCGACGTCCCAGTCGGCAAGGAACTCGTCGAAGGTGTCCTTCCACGCCGCAGCGTGCACGGTCCGGGTCGTGGTGAGGACTCCGTCGAGGTCGAACAGCACGGCGTCGATGCCGTCGAGGGTCAGTGGGGTCATGGCTCCTCGTCGCAGGTCGGCTCGTGTGCACCACCTAGCCAACCGGACGACGCGGCCGCTCGCCAGTGCCGTGGCCGGGTGCCGGTCACGCTCGTCGCCCTAGCCGATCGGCTGGTCCTCCTCCACGACCGGGCGCCGCGCCGACGTGGCGAGCAGCCAGACACCCACGGCGACCAGCGCGATGCTGCCGTACTGCGCGCCGGTCAGCCCGTACAGCGTGGTGTCGTACTCGCGCAGAAAGTCCGTCAGAAACCGCATGGTTCCGTACCAGACGGCGAAGACCCCTGTCATGATGCCGGGACGTACGCCGCGACGGTCGAGGACGACAAGGATCACGATGACCGGGATGAGCCAGAGGAACTCGTAGAGAGCCGTGTTGTGGTAGGTGACCCCGATCTGGAGCGGTCCCTCGATGGTGTCTCCCCCCTGGTAGGTGACACCGAGGACGAACCCGGTCTCCCCGCCGAGGTGCTCCCCGACGGCGTAGCAGCCGATGCGGCCGATCATCTGGCCGATGGCCAGCCCCAGCACGGCTCCGTCGAGGAAGACCCAGCGCCGGCCCTTGGGCCAGCCCCGGGTGAGCAGCGGGGCGGCGAGAGCCGCAGCGACGAAGCCCCCGGTGAACGACAGCCCGCCCTCCCAGACCGCGATGACGTCGACGGGGGAGTCGATGCGCTCGAGGTTCGACAGCACCCAGAGCAGCCGCGCACCGACGAGACCGAGGACGACGAGCCAGAAGCCGACCCGTTCGGTCTCCCCGCGCGGGACGCCGAACCTCTCGTTGCGGCGAGCCGCCACCAGGATGCCCACGATCATGCCGAGCGCGACCATCAGCCCGAACACCCGGATCGTCAGCGGTCCGAGCTGGATGGTCGGGAAGGTCTCGTAGGGGATGCCGGCGACGACACTCACCCCGCCACTCTAGGGACCCACCGGCCCAGCATCGTCCGGCCCGTCACGTCCGGTGAGATGGCGATGGGAGCGGCCCTGGCCACGGCTCGGCTGGCCCGACGCGGGCTCGGCGTCGCGGGGCGACTCTCCGCCCCCGCCCTCCGCGTCGCCCTCGACCCACCGCTGGTGCCACCGCGATGGCGACCGCTCACCCTGATGGAGCGCTGGGGGCGGGAGTGGCAGGAGCGGCGCAGCGCCCTGGTCGAGCACGGCGTGCAGGGCGCGACGCACGTCGCCGCGAGTGCCGCGGAGGTGGTGCTGCCCCTGGTCGACCTGACGCCCCTGGTGAACGGGGTGCTGGAGCGGCTGGACCTCGACGCGGTTGCCGCGCAGGCCCTCGCCGACCTCGACCTCGCCACGGTCGTGACGCAGGTGATCGACGAGCTCGACGTCGGACTCGTGGTGAACCAGGCGTTGGACGAGGTGGACCTGACCGGTGTGGTCGTCGAGCAGGTCGACCTCGGACGCGTCGTGGGGCAGGCGCTGGAGGAGGTGGACCTGACCGAGATCGTGCTCACCAGGGTCGATCTGGCGGCGGTCGTGCTCGCCGCCCTCGACACGCTGGACCTCACCGAGCTCGTGACGGATCGTGTCGACCTCGCCGGCATCGCCGAGGACGTGATCGAGCAGGTCGACCTGCCCGACATCATCCAGGAGTCGACAGGCTCCGTGGCGTCCGAGGCCGTGCAGAGCGCCCGGCTGCGCAGCGTGACCGCAGACGAGAAGGTCTCCGCCCTCGCCGACCGCGTCCTGCTCCGGGTGCGGCGAGGACGGGCGCATCGGCGCAACGTCGACACCACTGCGGCGCTCGAGGGGGACGCGCCAGGCGAGGACGACTCGTGAGCACCCCACCCGAGCCACTGGACCCGTACCGGTCTGCTCGTTCGATGGTGCCGCGGGAGGCGCGGCGCTTCCAGGGCGACCGAGCCGGTTTCGTGACCCGGTTCGTGGCCGCAGGCATCGACTACGCGATCGTCACGGGCGTCCTGCTGCTGCTCTACCTCGGTGTCGCGGTCGTCGCGTTCGCCTTCAACCCCCTGTCGTTCAACGTCCCGCGTGCGCCCTTCCTCGTCTTCCTGGGCATCTGGACGGTGATCGCCTGGACGTACTTCGCCACCGCATGGGCGACGACCGGGCGCACGTTCGGGTCGCGTGTGATGGGGATCCGGGTCGTCGGCCACCGCGGCAGCATCATGCGGCCGGCCGGCGCCGGGCTGCGCGCCGCCTTCTGCCTGGCGTTCATGCCGGGGCTGTTCTGGGTCATCGTGAGCAACGAGAACCGGTCCCTGCAGGACACGGTGCTGCGCTCCTCGGTCATCTACGACTGGACGAAGCGTGCACCTGAGCGGGAGACCGACGAGCGCTGACCGTCGGCTCTTCCGCGGGGCCCGGGCATCCGGTAGGAAGGGTGCCATGGCCGTCATCGAGGTGCATGACCTGCGCAAGTCGTACGGTGACCTCGACGCCGTCGACGGCGTGAGCCTCAGCATCGACGAGCGCGAGGTCGTCGCCATCCTCGGCCCGAACGGTGCCGGCAAGACCACCACGGTGGAGATCCTCGAGGGGTACCGGCAGCGGGACGCGGGGACGGTGACGGTGCTGGGCTTCGACCCGGCGACCGGAGGGCGTCCCTACCGCGAGCGCGTCGGCATCGTCCTGCAGGAGGCCGGGTTCGAGGACCAGTTCACCGTCCGCGAGCTGCTGAGGCTCCAGGCCGGCTTCTACCCGCAGCCTCGCCCGGTGGCCGAGGTCATCGGTCTGGTCGGGCTGGACGACAAGGCCGACGCGCGCGTGAAGACCCTCTCCGGCGGGCAGCGACGGCGTCTCGACCTCGGGCTCGGCATCGTCGGCGGGCCCGAGGTGCTCTTCCTCGACGAGCCCACGACGGGCTTCGACCCGTCCGCCCGCCGTCGCGCGTGGGACCTCGTGGACGGCCTGCGCGACCTCGGCACGACGATCCTGCTGACCACCCACTACATGGACGAGGCCGAGCACCTCGCCGACCGGGTCGTCGTGATGGCCCACGGCCGTGTCGTCGCGCAGGGAACTCCCGAGACCCTGGCTGCCCGCGCGGGCGCCGAGACCGTCGTGTCGTTCCGGCTGCCCGAGGGCACCGAGGCTCCCGACCTGCCGGACCTCGGAGCCAGTCGCCGGGTCGCGGGGACCACGGTGGAGGTGCGGTCGGTGCGACCCACGGCCGACGTGCACGTGCTCACCCAGTGGGCCATCGAACGAGGGGTGGAGCTGGGCGACCTCAGCCTGTCCCGGCCCAGCCTCGAGGACGTCTACCTCGACCTGACCGACGCCGTCGCGGACGTGGCCGAGCCCGGGACGCCTCGGTGAGCCCAGCCCTGCCCGGGGCGTCGCCGCGAGCCTCGGCCGAGCGACCCGGCGCGCTCGGGCTGCTGGGGCGCCAGACCTCGCACGAGCTGGTCGGGCTCTCCCGCACGCCGGTGGTCCTGTTCTTCGCGCTGGCCTTCCCGGTCGTCTTCTACGTGATCCTGTCGGCCTTCGTCGGCAACGAGACCATCGACTTCCGGTCCGGCATCCGGGTCTCGCAGTTCCTCGCGCCTGCCTTCGCCTCGTTCGGCGTGGCCATGGCCACGTTCGCCTTCCTCGCCATCGGGTTCGCCGAGATCCGCTTCAACGGCGTGCTGAAGCGCCTCACCGGGACCCCCCTGCCGGGATGGGTGATGCTCGGGGGGCGGGTGCTCGCAGGCACCCTGCTGGCGTTGGTGGCCGTGGCGATCCTGGTGGCCATCGGCGTGCTGGCGTACGACCTGCAGATGTTCTGGCAGCGCATGCCGGCTGTCCTCGTCACGGTCGTCGTGGCGTCGATGTCGTTCAGCGCGCTGGGTCTGGCCGTGGCCGCGCTCGCTCCGTCGGCCCAGGCGGCGATCGCGATGGCCAACGGCATCGTGATCCCCTTGGCGTTCCTCTCCGACATGTTCGTCGTCGCCGAGCTGCCCGACTGGCTGGCCACCATCGGCTGGCTGTTCCCGCTGAAGCACCTCGTCAACGCCCTGGGTGATGCGTTCAGCCCGTTCGTGGACACGTCCGGGCTCTTCCTCGACCACCTGGCCGTGATCGTCGCCTGGGGTGTGGCGGGGGCCCTGCTGGCCCTGTGGGGCATCCGGCGTGATGCCGCCCGGGCCGAGGGCGGGCGGCGGGCCGCTGCCGACCCCGGCGCCCCGGCGCCCGTCGCCGCCGGCCCGGACCAGCGACCGCGCCGGTCCGGCCGGCCGTCCGCGGTCGCGCTGGTCACGGACCAGCTGCGGCACGCCAACTCCGTCCAGTGGCGCGACTGGAGCTCGCCCTTCTTCGGCATCGCCTTTCCCGCCCTCTTCGTCCTGCTGCTGCCGACCGTCCTCGCCGGCGACGACCCCGACTTCAGGCTCGAGGTGGCGCAGACGGTGGCCGCCAGCATGACCATCTACGGCGCTGCTGTGGTGTCGTACGTGAACATGCCGCAGGGCCTGGCCGAGGCTCGCGACCAGGGCGTGCTCAAGCGTTGGGCCGGGACCCCGCTGCCGACGTGGGCGATCTTCGGGGGCCGCGCCGTGTCCTCGGTGTACCTCAGCCTGCTTGCCTGGGTGGCGGTCTACGTGCTCGCCGTCCCCGTCTACGGCGTGACGATCCCGTCCAGCTGGCCGAGTGCGCTGGTGGTCCTGCTGGTCACGGTCGTCAGCTTCGCCGCGCTCGGCATGGCCGTGGTGTCGCTGGTGCACGGCGCCCAGTCCGCGCTGGCGGTGTGCCTGGGCAGCGTGATCACGCTGTCGTTCTTCAGCGACATCTTCATCGTCGGCGCCGACTTCCCGCCGTGGTTGGACGTGGTCAGCTACGTGTTCCCGCTGCGGCACGCCGTCAACGCCTTCACCGACGCCATGGCCGCCGACGCGTCCGGCTGGGTGCTCGATGCCGGCCATCTCGCGGTCATCGTTCTCTGGGGAGTCGCGGGGCTCGTGGTGACGCTGTGGCGGTTCACCGGGACGGCGGGTTCGGCCCGTGCGGGGCGGGCAGCCGACCGACGCGACGCGTCGGTGTCGGCCTCGGCCTGAGCCCTCGGTGGCCTGCGCTCAGTGCCCGCCGGCTGCGAGGCGCTCCCGCTCCCGCTCGTAGGACGCCCTGATCTCGGCCTCGGCCGCCGACCGGCCGACCCAGATCGCCCCCTCGACGGACTTGCCCGGCTCGAGCTCCTTGTAGACCTCGAAGAAGTGCTGCACCTCGAGCCGGTCGAAGTCCGGGACGTGGTGGATGTCCTGGATGTGCTCCATGCGTGGGTCGTCGACGGGCACACAGAGCACCTTGTCGTCGCCGCCCTTCTCGTCCTTCATCCGGAACATGCCGATGGCGCGGCAGCGGATCATGCAGCCGGGGAACGTGGGCTCGTCCAGCAGGACGAGGGCGTCCAGGGGGTCCTGGTCCTCTCCCAGTGTGTCGTCGATGAACCCGTAGTCGTGCGGGTAGCGCGTCGAGGTGAACAGGCGCCGGTCCAGCTTGATGCGGCCCGTCTCGTGATCGACCTCGTACTTGTTGCGGCTGCCTGCCGGGATCTCGATGGTGACGTCGAACTCCATGCGCTCGCCCATGGCGCTCCTCCTGCTGCGGCTGCTGTGGGCGCACAGTCTGGCGCATCGCACGTACCGTTGGGGGCGTGATGGCCGAAGACTCCTCTCGCAACAGTGCCGGGCGACCGGACATGGTCGACTGGGGGCTCGCCGTCGGCACGGCTCGGCGGATCGCCGGAACGGGTCCTGCGATGAGCGCGGAGGAGACGGCGAGCGTCGTCGCCGACCTGCGCGAGCACGCTGCCCGCGCGCGCACGTTCGTCGCCGAGCACACCGGGATGGTCGCCGAGACGACCACGGCCCCCGTCGTCGTGGTCGATCGTGGAGGGTGGGCGCAGGCCAACGCCGACGCGTTCGCCGTGCTGCTGACGCCCGTCACCGAACGGCTCAAGGAGAAGCGGCGCGGCCCGAGCCCCCTCGACCCGCTCGGCAGGCGTCTGACCGGTGTCGAGCTGGGCGTCATGCTGGGCTTCCTCGCCAGCAAGGTGCTCGGCCAGTACGACCCCTTCCTGATCGAGGAGGAGGCGGGCGGCGCCACGCCCGAGCAGGGCCGCCTGCTTCTCGTCGCGCCCAACATCGTCGAGGTCGAGCGCCAGCTCGGTGTGCTGCCGGAGGACTTCCGGTTGTGGGTATGCCTGCATGAGGAGACCCACCGGGTGCAGTTCGGGGCGGTCCCGTGGATGCGTGACCACGTCCGCGCCGAGATCGACCGGGTCATCGGCGCCACGCCCCTCGACCTGGGCGACCTGCTCCGACGGGTGGTCGGCGCCGCCCGCACCGTCGTCGACGTGGCCCGGCCGGGGGCGCAGGTGCCGTCGCTGCTCGACCTGGTGCAGTCCGAGGAGCAGCGGGAGGTCATCGACCGGCTCGCGGCAGTGATGTCGTTGCTCGAGGGTCACGCCGACGTGGTGATGGACGACGTCGGACCAGACGTGGTGCCGAGCGTCGCGTCCATCCGCGCCCGCTTCAGCGACCGGCGCGACAACGCTATCGGCCTCAGTCGGGTGCTTCGACGGCTGCTCGGGCTCGAGGAGAAGATGCGCCAGTACCGCGAGGGTGCGGCGTTCGTTCGCGAGGTGCACGGCGCCGTCGGCGCCGACGGCTTCAACGCGGTCTGGAGCTCTCCGGAGATGCTGCCCACGCCGGACGAGATCCAGTCCCCCGGTAGCTGGGTCGCGCGCGTGCACGGCTGAGCCGTGGGGCCCCACCCCGCCGCCGCCCAGGTTCGCGCGGCCGTCCGGCGTGACCTGCGCGACCTCGGCGACCGCCGGGATCCTCGCGTGCTGGTTGCCGTCTCGGGCGGTCCCGACTCGTTGGCGCTGCTGGCTGCGACCTGCTTCGTCGGGCCCCGGATGGGGGTCGCCGTCGGTGCGGTGACCGTCGACCACGGGTTGCAGCCCGGATCGATGCAGAGGGCGCGCGCGGTCGCCGGCGCGGCACGACGCCTCGGCGCGTACCCGGTCAGCACCTGGCACGTCACCGTCGAGGGGGGAGGGGGCCCGGAGGCGCGGGCTCGCCGTGCCCGGTACGAGGCGTTCCACGTCGCCGCCCGAGCCGCCCGGGCCGACGCCGTTCTCCTGGCCCACACGCGCGACGACCAGGCCGAGACGGTGCTGCTCGGGCTGGCCCGCGGGTCGGGGACGCGGTCTCTGGCGGGCATGCCTGCTCGGGCCGGACTCGTCCGACGCCCGCTGCTGGCGCTGTCGCGGCACGTCGTCGGGCTGGCGGCCGAGGCCGCCGTCGACGAGCTGCAGCTCGCGCCGTGGGACGACCCGCACAACGCCGACCCCACGTTCGCTAGACCTCGGGTGCGCCACCGCGTGCTCCCGGTGCTCGAGACCGAGCTCGGGCCGGGGATCTCTGCCGCCCTGGCGCGCACGGCCGACCTTCTGCGGGACGACGCCGAGGCCTTGGACGGCTGGTCTGCCCGCGAGGCCGCGCACCTGGTGCGCCATGGGCCGGAGTCGGGCCTCGACGTCGACGCCGTGGGTGTGTCGGACCTTCCTCGTGCGGTACGGACGCGGGTGCTGCGGCGGGCGGCTCTCGATGCAGGGGCTCCGGCGTCGGACCTGACTGCCGGTCACGTGTCGGCGATGGACGCGCTCGTCACCGGGGCGACCGATGGCGCGGTGGCCGACCTGCCGCGCGTCAGCGTGGTGCGTGTCGGCGGGGTGCTGCGGGTCGTTCCGTCCGACCCACGCTGACCCGGATGGCTGCCATCGTGGCAGGCTGTCGGACGTGGACGCAGCCGATGTCGAGGCCGACCTTGCCGAGGTTCTGCTCACCGAGGAGCAGATCCAGAACCGGGCGGCCGAGCTCGCCGCCCGGATCGAGCAGGACTACGCCGGACGTGACCTGCTGCTGGTCGGGGTGCTCAAGGGCGCCGTGATGGTGATGGCCGACCTGGCCCGCTGCTTCCCCTCGCACGTGGGCATGGACTGGATGGCGGTCTCGTCCTACGGCTCGGGCACCAAGTCGAGCGGTGTCGTCCGGATCCTCAAGGACCTCGACTCCGACATCACCGGACGCGACGTCCTCGTCGTCGAGGACATCATCGACACCGGGCTGACGCTGTCGTGGCTGATGAGCAACTTGCGCTCGCGACGTCCGGCGTCGCTCGAGATCGTGACCATGCTGCGCAAGCCGGACGCGGTGCGCATGCCGTTGGACGTCCGGTACGTGGGCTTCGACATCCCCAACGACTTCGTCGTCGGGTACGGGCTGGACTTCGCCGAGCGCTACCGCAACCTGCGGTGCGTGGCGACCCTGCGGCCGGAGGTCTACTCCTGAGCCGTCGGGTGCGAGGACGAGCCCGGAACACCGCGCGTGCCTGCGTCGTTGACCTGGTGGTCGTCGACAGCACCCTGCCCGGCTGCGGTGTACCGTCGAGCAACGCGCGCACCGAAAGGAACGTCGAGGTCGTCGTGACGACGGCCCTGTGCTCATGACACTCAAGAGACTTCTGCGAGGGCCCCTGTTCTGGCTGGCCCTCGCCCTGCTGGGGTTCGTCATCGCCACCCAGGTCATCGGCAGCAGCGGCGGCTTCGAGCGGGTCGACACCTCCCGGGCTATCGCGGCGATCCAGGGCGGCAACGTCTCCTCGGCCAAGGTCATCACCGGGGACCAGCAAGAGCTCCAGCTGACGCTCAAGAACGGCGACCGGATCCGCGCCGCCTACATCGACGGCCAGCAGACCGACATCGGCGACCTGCTGCAGGACCAGGCGGACTCGGGAACCCTCCCGGAGGGCTACGACGTCGAGGTCCCTCGCCCGAGCGTCATCCTGACGATCCTCGGCGCCTTGCTGCCCTTCTTGCTGCTCGGCCTGCTCCTGCTGTTCTTCATCAACCAGGTGCAGGGCGGTGGTAGCCGCATCATGCAGTTCGGCAAGTCCAAGGCCAAGATGGTCACCAAGGACATGCCCGCCACCACGTTCGCCGACGTCGCCGGCTGCGAGGAGGCGATCGAGGAGCTGCAGGAGATCAAGGAGTTCCTCTCCGACTCGGCCAAGTTCGTCGCGCTCGGGGCGAAGATCCCCAAGGGAGTGCTCCTCTACGGCCCTCCCGGCACCGGCAAGACGCTGCTCGCCCGCGCGGTCGCCGGGGAGGCCGGCGTGCCGTTCTTCTCGATCTCCGGGTCGGACTTCGTGGAGATGTTCGTCGGCGTCGGCGCGTCGCGGGTACGGGACCTCTTCGAGCAGGCCAAGGCCAATGCGCCGGCCATCGTGTTCGTGGACGAGATCGACGCGGTCGGCCGCCACCGGGGCGCGGGCCTGGGCGGCGGGCACGACGAACGCGAGCAGACGCTCAACCAGATGCTGGTCGAGATGGACGGCTTCGACGCGCACACGAACGTGATCCTCATCGCGGCGACCAACCGCCCGGACATCCTGGACCCGGCGCTGCTGCGGCCGGGCCGCTTCGACCGGCAGATCCCCGTCGAGGCTCCGGACATGGACGGCCGCCGTCAGATCCTCGAGGTGCACGCCAAGGGCAAGCCGCTGGACGCTGCCGTCGACCTGCAGGGGGTGGCCCGTCGCACCCCCGGGTTCACCGGTGCAGACCTGGCCAACGTCCTCAACGAGGCCGCGCTGCTCGCGGCGCGGCGGGGGCAGCAGCTCATCGACCCGTCGGCGATGGACGAGGCCATCGACAGGGTGGTCGCGGGGCCGCAGAAACGCTCTCGGCTCATGAACGACCAGGAGAAGAAGATCACCGCTTACCACGAGGGCGGGCACGCCCTCGTCGCCGCGGTGCTCCCACACACGGCGCCGGTGCAGAAGGTGACGATCCTGCCCCGTGGTCGTGCGCTGGGCTACACGATGGTCATGCCGGAGGAGGACAAGTACTCCACCACCCGCAACGAGATGCTCGACCAGCTGGCCTACATGCTGGGGGGACGGGCAGCCGAGGAGCTCGTGTTCCACGACCCGACCACGGGTGCAGCCAACGACATCGAGAAGGCGACGTCGCTGGCACGACGTATGGTCACCCAGTACGGCATGACCGAGCGCCTGGGTGCGATCAAGTTCGGTCAGGAGCGCGGCGAGCCCTTCCTCGGCCGGGAGATCGGCCATGAGAAGGACTACTCCGAGCAGGTGGCTGCAGTCGTCGACGACGAGGTGCGCGCACTCATCGAGAACGCGCACCAGGAGGCGTTCGACATCCTGGCCGACAACCGAGCCGTGCTCGACGCTCTCGTCGTCGCCCTGCTGGAGCACGAGACCCTCGACCGCTCGCAGGTGGACGCGATCTTCGCCGACGCCCGACGACGCGAACCGAGGCCGGCGTGGACAGGCTCGCCCACCAGGCTCCCGTCCGACCAGCCGCCCGTGCTGAGCAAGAAGGAGATGGCCGACGCGCACGGCAACGGTCACAAGCCGGTGGAGCAGGCCGAGCCCGTCGTCTCGCGCACCGACGGCAGCGACACGTGAGCGAGGCGGTCGACCTCGACCGGGCAGCCGCAGCGGTTCGTGAGCTCCTGCTCGCCGTCGGCGAGGACCCCGACCGCGACGGCCTGCGCGAGACCCCGCAGCGGGTCGCCCGCGCGTACACCGAGGTCTTCGCCGGCCTGCGCAGCGACCCCGCCGACGTGCTCACGACCACGTTCGAGCTGGAGCACGACGAGATGGTGCTGGTGAAGAACATCGAGACGTTCTCGATGTGCGAGCACCACCTGCTCCCCTTCCACGGCGAGGCGCACGTCGGCTACATCCCCGGCGAGGACGGGCGCATCGCCGGCATCTCGAAGCTGGCTCGTCTCGTCGACGTCTTCGCTCGCCGGCCACAGGTGCAGGAACGCCTCACCTGCCAGGTGGCCGACGCGATGGTGGACCTCCTCCGACCCCGGGGCGTCATCGTCGTCGTCGACTGCGAGCACCTGTGCATGTCGATGCGCGGTGTGCGCAAGCCGGGATCCCGAACGGTGACGAGCGCCGTTCGCGGTCAGCTCCGCGACGCCAGCACCCGGGCCGAGGCGATGTCGCTCATCCTCGGCGGCTGAGCAGTGCGCGGCGCACGTCCGGCTGCCCCCTTGCCGCGGGGCGACCGCTGCCTGGTCATGGGTGTGCTGAACACCACTCCTGACTCGTTCTCCGACGGAGGTCGGTTCACCGACGTCGACGCCGCGGCAGGGCATGCCGAGACGCTGGTGCGGGACGGCGCCGACATCATCGACGTCGGCGGGGAGTCGACCCGCCCGGGCGCGCGTCGCCCCGACCCGGCGAGCGAGCGAGCCCGTGTCGTCCCTGTCGTGGAGCGCGTGCGCGGCCTGGGCGCCCCGGTCAGTGTCGACACCATGCGGGCAGACGTGGCCGCAGCGGCGCTGGACGCCGGGGCGGCCCTCGTCAACGACGTCTCCGGGGGTCTGGCCGATCCGTCGATGCTCCCGACGGTGGCTGAGCGTGGCGTTCCCGTCGTGCTCATGCACTGGCGGGGCCCGTCGGTCGACATGCAGACGCGCACCCGGTACACCGACGTCGTCACCGAGGTGCGCGACCATCTCGCCGCCCGCGTGGACGCGGCCCTGGCCGCGGGCATCGATCCGGCCCGGATCGCTCTCGACCCTGGACTCGGGTTCGCCAAGCAGCCGGAGCACAACTGGGCCCTGCTGCGCCGCCTCGACGTCCTGACCGAGCTGGGCCACCCCGTGCTGGTGGCCGCCTCCCGAAAGTCGTTCCTCGGCACGCTCCTCGCCGACGACGCCGGCCCGCGACCGGTCGAGCGGCGTGAGGACGCCACGACCGCTGTCACCGCTCTCGCCGCCGCGGCCGGGGCGTGGTGCGTGCGCGTGCACGATGCCCGGGCGTCCGCCGACGCCGTCCGGGTGGCCGCCCGGTGGGCACGAGGGTGATCAACCCGTGGACCCGGCTACGCTCACCATCGTGAGCATGTCCGAGACCCCGCGTGACCGCGTCACGTTGCGTGGGCTGCGCGGCTTCGGCCGGCACGGCGTGCTGGAGTCCGAGCGACGCCTGGGCCAGACGTTCCTCGTCGACATCGCGCTCGAGCTCGACACCCGCCCGGCTGCTGCGAGTGACGACGTGGCGGACACCGTCGACTACGGTGTCGTCGCACAGTCGGTGCTCGACCTCGTGGAGGGTGAGCCGGTCGCGCTGCTGGAGACCCTCGCGCAGCACATCTGCGACGCGGTTCTGGTCCACGACCGGGTACAGGCCGTGGACGTGACCGTGCACAAGCCCTCGGCGCCCGTCCAGGCGCCGTTCGACGACATCGCCGTATCCATCCGGAGGACCCGCGCGTGACCTCGGTTCCCAACCCCTTCGTCATCGACGCCGACACGTTGACCGGCGAGCTCAAGCCCATCCGCCGGGTGGCCCTGGGGCTCGGCAGCAACCTCGGCGACCGTCTGGAGTACCTCCAGGCGGCGGTGGACACCCTGACCGAGACCCCTGACATCGTCCCGGTGAGTGTCTCCGGTGTCTACGAGACCGATCCGGTCGGTGGCCCCGAGGGCATGGGCCCGTTCCTCAACGCCGTCCTGCTGCTGGACACGATGCTCGCGGCGCGCACGCTGGTGGAGCGCGCGTTCGCCGTGGAAGACGCCTACGGACGCTCACGCGAGGAGCGCTGGGGCCCCCGCACGCTCGACGTCGACGTGCTCGCCGTGGGCCAGGAGGTCATCAACGAGGACGACCTGGTCGTCCCGCACCCGCTCATCGCCGAGCGCGGCTTCGTGCTCCACCCCTGGGCCGAGGTGGACCCCGAGTTCGAGATCCCGGGCCTGGGCAAGGTCGGCGAGCTGGCCAGCAGGCTGAGCACCGACGGCGTCCGCAGGACCGACGAGTACCTGCTGCTCCCGGGGTGACCTCGCCGCGCCGGCTCTCGACGTGACGCCCACGCGGCCCGGTGCACTCGTTCTGGCGGGTGTGGCCGGCCTGGTGCTCGGCTCCGGCCTGGGCAGCCTCTCCGACCGGCTCGGGTACGGGCTGCCGCGCGTCTCCTGGGTGGCCATCGGTCTGCTCCTGTTCCTCGCCGCGGTCCTGCTCGTCGCGGCCCGACGGGCGCGGGCCTGGGTCAGCGGGGACCGTCCCGCGCAGCCGGGAGACGCCCTTACGCTGGGCCGGTACGTGGCTCTGGCCAAGGCCGGCTCGCTCTTCGGGGCTGTCATGGCCGGCGGCTACCTGGGGCTGGCGCTGGTCGGCCTCGACCGGCTGGACATCGACTACGGCCGCGACCACGTCCTGTGGGCGTCGGGCGGCGTCATCTCGGCAGTCGCCGTGACCGTGGCTGCTCTCGTGCTCGAGCGTGTGCTTCAGCTGCCGCACGACGACTCGGGCGGTGTGCCCGACACTCCCTGACGTCGCGGGTGCCTCGTGCGTGGCGGTGCCTCTAGGCTGGGGATGCGTCAGGGTCCGACACGGGCCGCAGCCACCTGAGGGACCTGTCGATGAGCGCACTCGCGATCCGGCTGGACGAGCTCACCAAGCGCTTCGCACCGGACGGGCCGCCGGCTGTCGACCGACTCAGCCTGGAGGTCCCCGGCGGCTCGATCGTCGCCCTCATCGGCCCCTCCGGGTGCGGCAAGACCACCACGCTGCGCATGGTCAACCGGCTCATCGAACCGACCTCCGGCACGATCGCCCTGGGCGACGTGGACGTCACGCACCGGCCGGTGACCGAGCTGCGGCGCGACATCGGCTACGTCATCCAGCAGGTCGGGCTGTTCCCGCACCGAACCGTGGCGCAGAACATCGCCACGGTCCCGCGCACGTTGGGGTGGCCGTCGGCGCGCATCTCCGACCGGATCGCCGAGCTCGCCACGCTCGTCGGCCTGGACGAGTCGATGCTCGACCGCTACCCGGACGAGCTCTCCGGCGGCCAGCAGCAGCGTGTCGGTGTCGCGCGCGCCCTGGCCGCCGACCCGCCGGTGCTGCTCATGGACGAGCCGTTCGGCGCCGTGGACCCGATCGTCCGGGCACGCCTGCAGGACGAGCTGCTCGGGCTCCAGGAGCGACTGCGCAAGACGATCGTGCTGGTGACCCACGACATCGACGAAGCGCTCAAGCTCGCCGACCGCATCGCGCTGCTCAACATCGGCGGTGTGCTCGAGCAGTACGCCACGCCCGACGAGCTCCTCCGCTCGCCGGCCAACGCCTTCGTGGAGCAGTTCGTGGGGGAGGACCGCGGCGTGAAGCGCCTCGCGCTGTCCGCCGTCCGTCAGCTGCCCTTCGAGCAGGGCCCGGTCGTGCCGATCGAGGCCGATCCTGCCACCGCACGGGCCGCCATGGCCGAGAACCGCAGCGCGTGGCTGGGGGTGGTCGAGCGCGGTGTCTTCGCCGGCTGGGTGCAGGGCGAGCAGGTGCAGGACGGCACCCGGCTGGCCGACCTGCCCCGCTACCCGCCCGCGGGTCGGGTGACCCCGTCGAGCACGCTGCGCAACGCCATGGAAGTGATCATGAACTCCAACACCTCCGTCGCCGTCATCGACGACGGCGGGGCGTTCGGTGGTGTGGTGACCCTCGAGGCCATCCGGGCCGAGCTGGGCCTGTCGGGGGCGGACCCGGAGACGGGCGCACCGGTGTGAGCGTCACGACGCAGGACCGCAACCCCATCATCCGGTGGGACTACGTGGTCGACCAGTCCGACGACATCCTGGCCGCGCTGGGGCAGCACCTGGAGCTCACGCTGATCTCGGTCGCCGTCGGGCTGGCCGTCTCCGCGCCCCTGGCGGCGCTGGCCCTGCGCTACCGCTGGACGACGAGCGCGATCACGGGCTTCACGGGCTTCCTGTACACGCTGCCGAGCGTCGCCCTGTTCGCCCTGCTCGTGCCGGTGTTCGGGCTGAGCCGTGTCAGCACGGTCATCCCGCTGGCCAGCTACACCCTGCTCATCCTCGTCACCAACATCATCGCCGGCTTCCGCTCCGTCCCCGACTCGGTGCTCGACGCCGCGGACGGGATGGGTCTGACGCCGGCCCGCCGAGTGCTCTCGGTGCAGCTGCCACTGGCGCTGCCGTCGATCATCACCGGCCTGCGCATCGCCACGGTCTCCACCGTCGGCCTGCTGACGGTGGCCGCCATCATCGGTCAGGGCGGGCTCGGCAGGCTCATCCTCGACGGGCTGCGGCGCGCGTTCTGGACGCCCATGACCGTCGGCGCACTGCTGTCGATCCTGCTGGCTCTCGTGCTCGACGTCCTCATCCTCTGGGCGGGTCGGGCGGCCACGCCGTGGGCGCGGAAGGCCGCGTCGTGAACCGCGTCGCCACCCAGGCGGCGGTGCCGCGGGACGTCACCTTGTGGGAGTGGCTGTCGGACCCCGAGACGTGGACCGGGCCGACCGGCATCTGGTCATCGCTGGGCGAGACGGTGCTGCTTGCCGGGATCGTGGTGGTCGTCGCCACGGTCGCGGCCGTCCCGCTGGCGGCGTGGCTCGCGCACTACCGCAAGGGCGAGATAGGGGTCACCTGGATGGTGACGCTCAGCCGCGCGGTGCCGACATTCGCCATCGCGGGGCTGCTCGTGCCCGTCTCGTTGGTGAACGGGTGGGGCTTCGAGCCGTGGCCGATCTTCATCGCCTTGCTGCTGCTGGCCCTGCCCCCCATCTACCTGAACACCTACACGGCCGTCCGGGGCGTGTCCTCGGGTTCGGTGGACGCGGCCCGCGCCATGGGGTTCAGCGAGCGTCGCATCCTCGTCGACGTGGAGCTCGCCCTGGCCACGACCCTGATCTTCGCCGGCGTGCGGGTGTCGGCCGTGCAGGTCGTGGCGACCGAGCCCATCCGTGCCTTCCTAGGGGGCGACGGCATGGGGCGCTACGTGCGAGACGGCCTCGGGCAGAACAACGACACGCTCGTGGTGGGCGGCGCGCTTCTCATCGCTACCCTGGCTGCGGTCACCGGGTTGGCCTTCGGCCTGCTCGAACGCACGGCGCTCCCGTACGGAGTGCGACGACTGAAGGCGTCCAGCACCGTCTAGACGAAGGACCGAGATCAGATGACCACTGCACCAGCCCGCTTCATCGTGCCCCTCGCCCTGCTCGGACTCCTGGCCACCGGCTGCGGCGGCTCCGACGGGGACGGAGGCACGGAGGGTGCCGCCGAGACCGAGGCTGCTGCCGCCGCGGACGGCCCGACGATCCGGGTACGGGGGCAGGCCTTCAGCGAGTCGGTCACCATCGCCGAGGTGTACGGCCAGTACCTGCAGGCCAAGGGGTACGACGTCGAGATCCTGACCGAGGCCGGCTTTCGGGACGAGGCGATCACCGGGATCGAGACCGGTGAGCTCGACCTGATCATCGACTACATCGGCGGCGCCCAGGCGGCGCTGGCTCCCGACGTGGCGTCCTCGTCCGACCCGGACGAGGTGGTCGCCACCATCGAGCCACTGGTCGCCGAGATCGGCGCGACGCTGCTGGACTACTCCCCGGCGGTCGACGGGGACGCGTACGTGGTGCGCGGGGACCTCGATGCCGAGACGATCTCCGACACGGCCGACGCCGAGCTGGTGCTCGGAGCCTCGGCACAGTGCTTCGAGCGGCCCCAGTGCTACCTCGGTCTGACCGATCCGGACATCTACGGTATCGAGTTCGCCGACACCACGACCATCGAGTTCGGCCCGCTGCTCGGCGAGGCGCTGGCCGCCGGTGAGGTCGACGTCGTCATCTGGAACACCACCGCACCACAGATCGGTGAGCAGGGGTTCAAGGTGCTCACCGACGACCAGGGGCTGTTCCCGGCACAGAACATCGCCCCGATCGTGCGGGACGAGGTGCTCGACGCCTACTCCGGCCAGCTCGCGACCGACCTCAACGAGCTCAGCGCTCTCATCACCACCGACGACCTGCTCGCCTGGAACACCGAGACCGACATCGAGCTGCGCGAGTCCGACGACGTCGCGATGGAGTGGCTGGAGGGTGAGGGTCTCCTGTGACCGCCGTCGACGGGGTGTTCGCACCGCCGACCGAGGACTGGGTCCGCGTCTCGCCCAAGCTGATCACGGCACGGCGCATTGTGCTGGCGATCGCCCTGCTGCCGCTGCTCCTGGTGCTGCTCGGGGTCACCATCGCCGTGGCGCCCGCCTGGGTGCCTGCGACGATCGCAGCCCTCGGGCTCGGCGTCGTCGTCTGGGCGTGGTGGCTCATCGGGCGTCGGGTGCGGTCCTACGGCTACTGCGAGCGGGCCGACGACCTGCTGGTCACCAGCGGCATCCTCTTCCGTCGACTGGTCATCGTCCCCTACGGCCGCATGCAGCTGGTCGACGTCACCGCCGGACCGATCGACCGCTCGCTCGGCATCACCACGGTGCAGCTGCATACGGCAGCGGCCACGTCGGACGCGGCCATTCCTGGGCTCCCGCCGGACGAGGCCTCGGCGCTTCGCGACCGCCTCTCGGCCGTCGGTGAGCAGAGGTCGGCCGGCCTGTGACGGAGCAGTCGGGGGAGTCGCCGCAGGACGATGCCGCCGCCACCCCCCGAGCGACCGAACCTCGGCACACCCACCCCCTGACCGTCCTGGTCACGGTGCTCCGGTCGATCCCGGCAGTTCTCGCCGCCGGCGTCGTCCTGGTCGCGCAGACGGGCGGGGGGCAGTGGGTCGGCGAGGTCGACGTCAGCTGGCTCCTCGTCGTCGCCGCCGGTGTGGCGCTGCTCGTGGTGCTCGCCGTCACCGTCGCCGGGTTCGCCTACCTCTCGTGGACCCGGCTGACGTACTACTTCGACGACACCGGTGACCTTCGGGTCGACTCCGGGGTGCTCACGAAGAAGCAGCGTCGTCTCGCGCTGTCCCGGCTGCAGGCCGTCGACGTCAACCAGCCGCTGCTCGCCCGGGTCGTCGGGATGGCCGAGGTCAAGGTCGAGGTCGCGGGCGCGGGGGACTCCCGGGTCACCCTGCAGTACCTGACCTACGCCCAGGCCCAGGCCTTCCGCGACGAGATCCTCGCCCGGGCCGCCGGGCTGCGGCCCGACGTCGGGTCAGCCCCCCAGAACGTCATCGTGACGGTGCCGAGCCGCGACCTCGTCGTGTCGCTGCTGCTGTCCTCCACCACCCTTGTCGGGGTCCTGGCGACCGTGGCCATCGTCGCGGTGGCGGTGCTGACCGAAGGGGCGATCGGGTTCCTGGCGCTGCTGGTCACGGGCGGAGTACCCATCTTCGCTGCCTTCGGTGCGTTCGTGCGCTTCTTCGGGTTCACCGTCGCCGAGTCCCCGGACGGGCTGCGGCTGCGCAGCGGGCTGACCTCCACCCAGGCCCAGACCGTGCCGCCCGGGCGGGTCCACGCGGTCGAGTTCGAGCAGCCACTGCTGTGGCGCAGCCGTGACTGGGTACGGGTGCAGATCACGGTCGCCGGCACCGGTGGCGGCGACGAGCAGCAGTCCGGGGCCACCGGCACGCTGCTCCCGGTCGCCCCACGGCACGTGGCCGAGGCCGTGGTCGACCGTGTGCTGCCCGGCCTCGGTGCCACCGACTACGACTGGGTGCCGGCACCCCAGCGGGTGCGGGTGCGTGCGCCCATCCAGTGGCGCAACCTCGGCGTCGCGGCATCCGACCTCGCCTTCGCCGTCCGACGCGGCCGGATCGTCCGTCGCGTCGCCGTCGTTCCCCACGCGCGCACGCAGAGCGTCCACCTGACCCAGGGACCATGGCAGCGCCGGCTGGGCGTGGCGACCCTGCGCATCGACATCGCCCCCGGTCCGGTGAGCGTGCTCGGCCTGCACCAGGACGCGGTAGGCGCACGCGCCACGGTGGACGCGCAGGCCGAGCGGGCCCGAGCCGCTCGCGCAGGCGCCGGGCCGGAGCGCTGGATGGCGCAGGCCGCTGTGACCGGACCCACACCCACGGATCTCCCGACATCGCAGGTGTGACCCCCTCCCGTCCGGGGTACCCTTCTTCTCGTCAGCACACCCGACCGGTACCGCGACGGACCGGAGCGCGAAGGGCTGGTTCACATGACCATGTCGTCCTCGACCCTGCCTGCCCACTGGCAGGTCGGCGTCGTCGGTGCCGGTCGCGTCGGCGCCGTTCTTGCTGCCGCCCTGCGGCGCAGCGGCCTGCGGGTGGTGGCGGCGCACGGGTTGTCCGACGCGAGCCGTCGGCGCGCCGACGCGCTGCTGCCGGGCGTTCCCCTGCTGCCCGTCTCGTCCGTGGTGGAGCAGGCCGACCTGCTGCTTCTCGCCGTCCCCGACGACACCCTGCCTGGGCTCGTCCAGGGTGTCGCACGGAGCACCGGCTTTCGCCGGGACCAGGTGGTGGCTCACACGAGCGGGCGCCACGGTGCGGCCGTGCTGGGTCCGGCGGCCGCCGCCGGGGCGACCACCATGGCCGTCCACCCGGCCATGACCTTCACCGGCACCGAGGTCGACCTCGACCGCCTCCGCGGCACCCGGTTCGGGGTGACCGCCGACGAGGCCAACCTGGCGTTGGCCGACGCTCTGGTCCGCCTGCTGGGCGGGGCGCCCGTGCACATCGCGGAGGCCGATCGTGACCTCTACCACGCCGCCCTCGCCCAGGGCGCCAACCACCTCGTCACGCTGGTCTCCGACGCGCTCGGCCTTCTCGCCGAGGCCGGCGTCGCCGACCCTGCCGGCACCCTTCGTCCCCTGCTCGAGGCGGCGCTGGACAACGCCCTGCGTGACGGCAGTGCCGCGTTGACCGGCCCGGTCGCGCGTGGAGACGCCGGCACGGTTGCCGCGCACCTGCGCACGATCGCATCGGTGGCGCCGGACAGCGTCACCCTGTACGTCGCGCTCGCCCGGCACACGGCAGCGCAGGCAGTGGCCGACGGGCGGCTGCGGTCAGCCGATGCTGCCGGGCTCCTCGACGCGCTGGCCGACGCCGAGGGTGCCACGACTGCCACCAGCGCCTGACGATGCGCGTCCTGCACAGCCGCGCCGAGATCCTCGACGCCCGCGCGGGGGCCGGCGCCGGACCCGTCGCCGCCGTCCTCACCATGGGCGCGCTCCACGCCGGACACCTCGACCTCGTGGCTGAGGCACGTCGCCAGGTCGGCAGCCGCGGCACCGTCGTCCTCACCGTGTTCGTCAATCCGCTCCAGTTCGGCCCGGGCGAGGACCTCGCGCGGTACCCGCGCTCCCTCGACGCCGACATCGATGCCGCGACGTCCGCGGGCGTGGACCTGCTGTACGCCCCTCGGGTGCAGGACGTGTACCCGGACGGAGCGGCCACGATCACCGTGGACCCCGGTGAGCTCGGGTCCGTCCTGGAGGGCGCCGCACGGCCCACGCACTTCCGCGGGGTGCTCACCGTCGTGGCCAAGCTGCTCCACCTCGTCGGCCCTCAGGTCACGGTCTTCGGGGAGAAGGACTACCAGCAGCTCATCCTCGTCCGTCGCATGTGCCGCGAGCTGGAGCTCGGCGTGCGCGTCGTCGGGCTGCCCACGGTGCGCGAGCCCGACGGTCTGGCCCTCTCGAGCCGCAACGCCTACCTCACTCCCTCGCAGCGAGCTGCCGCGGTGTCCTTGTCGCAGGCTCTGCGGGCAGGCCAGGATGCTGCCACCGGTGGAGCGGACGCGGCCCTGTCCGCCGCCCGAGACGTGCTGGCCGGCCGGCCGGAGGTGGATGTGGACTACGCGGTGGTCACCGACCCCGAGCTCGGCCCCGCACCTGTCGCCGGCGCTGCGCGCATGCTGGTCGCGGCACGCCTCGGCACGACCCGCCTGCTCGACAACGCGTCGCTGGCCCTCGGGGCACCTGCGTGACTGCTCGGCCGACGCGCAGCTACCCCACGGAGATCAGGGTGCCTGCCGCCCTCGGAGCACCCGCGCCCGGCTGGACCATCGAGGCTGACGTGATCGTCGTGGGCAGCGGGATCGCCGGGTTGGCTGCGGCGCTCTCCGTGCGAGAGCTCGGGCGGGTGCTCCTGGTCACCAAGACCGAGCTCGAGGCGGGAGCGACGTCGTGGGCCCAGGGAGGCATCGCGGCGGCCCTGGACCCCGAGGACTCACCCGCCGCACACCTGGCCGACACCGTGGCCGCCGGTGGCGGCCTCTGCGACCCAGAGGCGGTCCGGGTACTGGTCACCGAAGGGCCACGACGGGTCCGCGAGCTGGTGTCGCTCGGGACGGCGTTCGAGCGCACAGCCTCCGGTGAGCTGGCGCTGACGCGCGAAGGTGGCCATCTCCGGCACCGCATCGCCCACGCCGGCGGGGACGCCACCGGCCGGGAGATCTCGCGCGCCCTGGTGGCCCAGCTGACTGCCGTCAAGTCCGACCCGCGGATCACGGTCGTGGAGCACGCGCTGGTGGTCGACGTGCTGACCGATGCGGACGGGCGAGCCTGCGGGGTCACCCTGCACGTCATCGGCGAGGGCACCCGGGACGGGGTCGGGGCGGCGCTGGGGCGCGTCGTCGTGCTCGCGACCGGGGGGCTCGGGCAGGTCTACTCGGCCACCACGAATCCCCCCGTGGCGACCGGGGACGGTGTCGCCGCGGCGCTGCGCGCCGGGGCCGGCGTCGCGGACCTCGAGTTCGTCCAGTTCCACCCGACCGTGCTCTGGCTCGGGCCCGACTCGGTGGGTCAGCAGCCCCTCATCAGCGAGGCCCTGCGCGGTGAGGGTGCGGTGCTGCGCGACCCCGACGGCCACCGGTTCATGCTCGAGCGGCACCGCTTGGCCGAGCTGGCTCCGCGCGACAAGGTCGCCGCCGCCGAGGTGGACGTCATGCAGGCCTCGGGCACCGACCACGTCTGGCTCGATGCCCGCCACCTCGGTGCGGACTTCTTGCTGGAGCGCTTCCCGTCGATCGTCGCGAGCTGCCGGTCGCACGGGATCGACCCGGCCACCGACCTCGTCCCGGTCGCCCCTGCGCAGCACTACGCCTCGGGAGGGGTGCGGGTCGACACCTGGGGTCGCACCCGGGTTCCCGGTCTCCTCGCCTGTGGAGAGGTGTCGGCGACCGGGGTGCACGGCGCCAACCGGCTCGCGTCGAACTCGTTGCTGGAGGGGCTGGTGTGGGGCTACCGCATCGTCGACTACCTGCGGGCCGAAGGTCTGCCGAGCCCGGGCGACCCGGTCGATCGTCCCCGGTCCGTCCCGATCGCGGGGGCATGGCGCCCGAGCATCCAGGCCGCGATGACCGCAGGTGTCGGCGTGCGCCGCGACGCGAGCGGGCTCGCGGACACGGCCAGAGCGCTGGCCGCCATGCCCGCGGGTGCGGAGGAAGGGCGCGAGCAGGTGTCCACCGATGCCTGGGAGACGTCCAACCTGCACACGGTCGCCAGCGTCCTCACGGCGGCGGCGACGACGCGGGAGGAGTCCCGTGGTGGGCACTGGCGCACCGACGCCCCCGACACCGATGATGCGCAGTGGCGGGGCCGGCTCGTCGCGCGACGGGACCGGGACGGTGCCGTCGTTCTGGACTACCTGCCGTTGGAGGACGAGTGATCTCGCTGGACCGCGCTCGGGAGCGACTTCTGGACGAGGGGCTCGACCCGGACGCCGTCGTGGCGCTCGTCGACGCCACGCTCGAGGAGGACCTCGCCGGGGGGGACGACGTGACGAGCGCGGCGACGGTCCCCGAGTCGGCCGCAGCGATCGCGCACGCCACAGCGCGCGGAGCAGGCGTGCTGGCCGGACTCGACGTGGCCACGGTCGTGGTGCACCGAGCGGCTCGGGCTCCGGTGCGGGTCGAGCACCTGGCCGCCGATGGTGACCTTCTACGCCCCGGCCAGCGCGTGCTCACGCTCGCTGGTCGTGCCCGTGACCTTCTGCTGGCTGAGCGCACGGCGCTCAACATGCTCGGCCACCTCTCCGGCGTCGCCACCCTCACACGAGCCTGGGTGGACGCCGTCGCCGGAACGGGGGCCCGAGTGCGCGACACGCGCAAGACGACGCCGCTGCTGCGGGCCCTGGAGAAGTACGCCGTGCGGTGCGGAGGAGGCACCAACCACCGCATGAGCCTGTCGGACTCCGCGCTGGTGAAGGACAACCACGTCCTGGCGGCCGGCGGCGTGGTCGAGGCGTTCACGCGAGTGCAGGCCCGCTACCCGCAGATCGACGTCGAGGTCGAGGTCGACACCATCGCCGACGCGGCCGCCGTCGTCGAGGCCGGGGCACGTGAGGTGCTGCTGGACAACTTCACCCCCGCCGAGCTCACCGAGGCGGTCAGGCTCGTCGCGGGACGGGCACGGCTGGAGGCCAGCGGCGGTCTCACGCTGGCGACGGCGCACCAGGTCGCCGCCACCGGCGTGGACTACCTTGCCGTCGGCTCCCTCACCCACTCGGCCCCGGTGCTCGACATCGGGCTCGACTTCGAGCCGGCGGAGGGCTGACGCGTGCTTCTCGCCATCGATGTCGGCAACACCCAGACCGTGCTCGGGCTGCTCGACCGGTCCGGCGGCGCCGGTGACCGCGAGATCGACGTGGTGGAGCACTGGCGTGTCTCCACCGACGCCGATCGAACGGCGGACGAGTGGGCCGTGCTCCTGGACGGGCTGCTGGCCCGACGGCGGACGTCGCTGGCCGACGTCTCGGGCGTGGCGATGTGCTCGACCGTCCCGGCCGTGCTGCGCGAGATGCGCGAGATGGCGGACGACACCCTGGCCGAGCACCCGACGGTCGTTGTCGAGCCCGGTGTCCGCACCGGCATCCCGGTGCTGGTGGACAACCCACGCGAGGTCGGCACGGACCGGATCGTCAACTCGCTCGCCGCCGTCCACCTCTACGGCGGACCCGCGATCGTCGTCGACTTCGGCACGGCGACCACCTTCGACGCGGTCTCCGAGGCCGGCGCCTACGTCGGTGGGGCGATCGCCCCCGGGATCGGCATCTCGCTGGACGCGCTCGGTGTTCGCGGTGCCCAGCTGCGCAAGGTCGAGCTGAGCGCCCCGCGCTCGGTGATCGGCAAGAACACCGTCGAGGCCCTTCAGTCCGGCGCGCTGTACGGGTTCGCCGCGCAGGTCGACGGGATGGTCGAACGGATGGCCGCCGAGCTGGCCGACGACCCGTCCGACGTCGCCGTCATCGGAACCGGCGGCCTCGCCCCGCTGATGGTGGGGGAGGCGCGGTCGCTGGAGTACCACGAGCCGTGGCTGACGCTCGTCGGCCTGGCGCTCGTGTGGGGCCGCAACCAGCGCTCCTGATACCCCAGGGGGTATACTCCCCGGCAGGTCCCCCAGGAGGTCTCATGCGTATCCGCACTCTTGTCGTCGCTGCCCTCGTCACGACGGCCGCCTCGGTCGGCCTGGCCGGCTGCTCGTCGGGCACCGACGCTGCCTCGGTGTCGACCATCGGGGCCACCGAGCTCGTCGAGGTGGTCGCCGACCCCGACGTCGTGGTGCTCGACGTCCGCACTCCGCAGGAGTACGCCCAGGGTCACGTCCCGGGAGCGCTGAACATCGACGTCTCGAGCCCATCCTTCGCCGACGAGATCGCGACCCTGCCGAAGGACGTCACCTACATGGTGTACTGCCGCAGCGGCAACCGCAGTGCCGATGCGGCCGCCC
>Ga0316576_10000207_pt1 | contig 24727 bp, 17 predicted proteins | sample S0NA_FD_203075 | JGI IMG/M metagenome (GOLD analysis project Ga0316576, IMG submission 203075) | Rhizosphere microbial communities from salt marsh grasses in Alabama, United States - S0-2_050615r3r5 | ecosystem: Host-associated > Plants > Roots > Rhizosphere | place: USA: Alabama | collected...
GAGCCGGTCCACCAACTTGACGGAGTCCGGCGGGATTCCGCTCTTCCCCAGCTGCTCGACGAACTCTTGCGGAGTGGACCCCTGCGGCTTGACATGCCCGACCCGCGCCAGGTGCCGCAACATTCGCCGGTAGAGCCGGGTCGGCACCCCCGCCCGGTCGCTCGGGGCGAGCGCCGCGGTGGGTCGTCTACGGCGGCGCCAGAGGTGGATCGCCCCGGCAAGAAGCAGGAGCAACGCCCCACCGCCGGCCAGCGCGCGCCAGTGGCGCCGGAGCCACCCCTCCTTGCCCCCGGGGTGCAGCAGCCGCCCGACTCCGCGGAAGAGGGAGACCTGCTTGCCCAGGTCGTATTCCACGACGTAGCGGAACCAGCGCAGGCGCATCGTGTCCCACAGCTGAGCGACGCGCCCGAGCCAGGAGGTGCCGGTTGACGGTCGCCGTGCTCCGCTGGGTGTCGGGTCGAAGGCGACCCACCCCACGCCGGCGAAGAGCACCTCGACCCAGGCGTGGGCGTCGCCCTGACGCACGGCGAGGTAGTTGCCCACCTCGTTCCACGCGCCCCCGGCGAACCCGTTGACGTTGCGGGCGTGAATCCCGAGGTGGCGCAGCATCAGCGTCATCGCCGAGGCGAAGTACTCGCAGTGTCCGCGGCGGGTGACGAACAGGAACTCGTCGACCGGGTCCAGGGCCGGGTCGTGAGTCAGGTTGAGGGTGTAGGCGTAGCTCTTGCGCAGGTAGTCGCGCACGGCGATGACCTTGTCGTAGACCGTGGGCTGGTTGCCGGCCACCTTCCTGGCCAGCGCGCCGACGCGGCGGGGCAGGGTCTCGGGTAGCTGGACGAAACGGGACCAGCGCGGGTCGCGGAAGGGCGGGCTGCGCCGCAGGAGTGACGGGGAGGGCGGGCGAGTCCAGGAGTAGACGGTGTAGCGCACCCCCGACGTCCGCATCTTGCTCGCGCGGATCTCCCCGAGCGGCCCGCGGCGTGGGACGAACAGTGGCTTGCCGCCAACGGCCGGGCGCGGCACCTCCAGGGCCACCGGTCGGTCGGCGCCGAAGATCACGGTGGAGCTCAGCGGCTCGAGGTAGATCTCCTGGCGCAGGAGATGGTCTCGGATGAAGCTCGTGGAGGGGGTGACGGGGATCCCGGGGGCGTGGTTCACGAGGTACAGGTCGCCCTCGGGCCGCGCGGGCGCCGTGTGGCCGAGCAGCTTCCCTCCGTGGCTCCACTCCCCCGCGCGGTAGTGGTCGAAGGCCGACCCACGCCAGTAGAGCGCCCTGTCCGTCGGCCGCTTCACTCCGGGGAAGACGACGCGCATCACGACCTGGGGATTGTCGCGGACCGTACCGTGGTGCCCGAGCTGGACACGCTCGCTGAAGCCGACCACCGCGATTCCGCCGCGGCGGTGGCCGAGGAACAGCCCGAAACCGATTCGCGGGAAGAGCGTGAAGACGAGCGCGGCGACCACGATGACGCCGACGGAGATCAGGGATGTGCCGCCGAGGAATGCCCCGCCGACGATGCGTCTCGAGTTGAGGATCCGCTCGACCTCGACCTTTTCGCTCTGCGCCCCGTCGGAGTGCTTGAGCAGGTAGTTCTCCTCCATCTCTCGCCGCAGGTGCAGGAGGGTCAAGGCCCAGGTGGCGAAGACCACGAACAGGGCGAAGCAGATTGCGTAGGAGATGTTGGTGTTGAGCGTCGTGGCGACCACGAGGATCAGGAAGCTGACCACGTAGGCCTGCTGGTAGTCCTTGCTCGTCCGCCGGTTGAAGAGCTTGTTGATCAGCACGAACAGCAGGAAGCTCGCACCCGAGGTGATCACTGCGCCGCCGCGGATGATGCCGACCGCGAGGTAGACGAAGACGACGACGGTGACGATGTTCCACGCGGCGGTGAATCGGTCCAGCCGATAGCGCGAGGGCTCGGCGAACCAGCTCAAGCCGATTCCGACCAGGGTCAGCGCCGTGGTCAGCGGCGAGATCTCCGGGCTCAGCAGCAGCCCGGCCACCGCGGCGAGCACGACCAGATAGGAGCTCAGCTTGTGGATCGCCGAGAAGCGCATCAGGCGGCCCTCGCCGGTCCGGCCCGGGTGGTGCCCGAGGGGCTGACGAAGATGCACTCACCGGCCCAGCGCGCGGGTGCGGCGAAGGGGCGTTGCTCCGTCGTGAACTCGAGCAGGGCGAGGGCGCGGAGGATCTGGGTCAGGTGGGCCTGGCCGCTCCCCGGTCCGACGCTCGCCGTCCGGGTTACCAGTCGGACCACGTAGCCCGCCCCGGTGTAGTGGGCCGCGAGGGAGGCCGCCTGGCTCACCGCGCGCTCCTGGCGTGCCACCGTCTCCTCGTCCGGCCGGGGCGTCCTCTGCTGGTTGTCGAGGAAGATCGCGATGCGCCGGCCTGCCTGCTCCTCGTGCTGCCGGATCATCAGGTGGCCGACCCGCGCGGTCTTGCGCCAGTGGATGTCGCGCGTGTCGTCGCCGTCGACGTACTCACGCAGGCCGTGGAACTCCCCTTGCCTGTCGAGTCGTCCGCTCATCTGCTCCCCGCTCTCGCCGGAGTAGCCCGCCGGGGGGTGGAGGGGGAAGATCGCGGGGAAGACCACCACCTCGTCCTTGCAGCCCACGGTCTTGCCCTTGCGGAACAGGGCGAAGGGGAACTTCGTGCTCACCCTGAACCCGGTGAAGTGGTAGGCCCCGCGACGCTCGAAGGAGTGACGGTAGGACGTCTGCTGCGTCCGGCCAGAGGGGACCTTGAGGAAGTAGCACTTCTTGTCCAGCGACTCGTCGGAGAGCAGGTCCTCCACCTCGACGGAGAAGGACGGCAGCCGACGCTTTGCGTTCCTCAGGTTGATCCCCATCAGGTACGGCCGCCCCGCGAAGATGCGGTTCGGGATCCTCCGGCTCACCTCGAGCGAGAGGAGCGAGATCTCCGAGAGGACGCCGCTGCCGATGATCAGCGCGAGCATCATCCCGAGCACCAGGTAGAGCAGGTTGTTGCCCGTGTTGATCGCGGCGAAGCCGATGCCCAGGGTCAGGGCGACGAAGTACTTGCCTTCCCGGGTGAACTGCAGCCTGCGCCTGCCCGTCCGCATCGGTCCACCGCGCGACCCGTCAGAGCGGGATCGCCACACGCTCCAGGATCTCGCCGATCACGTGCTCGGCCTCCTCCCGGGTCCGGCCCAGCGACTCCTGCGGCGATGCGGTGACTACCCGGTGTGCCAGGCAGGGCAGGGCCAGGCGCTTGAAGTCGTCGGGCAGACAGTAGTCCCGCCCCTCGACCAGCGCCAGGGCCTGGGCCGAGCGGTACCAGGCGATCGCCCCGCGGGGGCTGACTCCGAGGGAGAGGAAAGGCGACCGCCGGGTCTCGGCGACGACCCCCATCACGTAGTCCAGCAGCGCCGGGTCGACCCGCACCTTGTCCACGTGCTGCTGGATCTCGCAGATCTGTTCGACGTCGACCACGGGCTGGATCGCCTCCACCGGGTCGTAGCCGCCACGCTCCGCGATCACCCGCCGTTCGTCGGGCGGAGCGGGGTAGCCCATGCTGACGCGGAGCAGAAACCGGTCCATCTGGGACTCTGGCAGGGGGTAGGTGCCGAAGTGCTCGAGGGGGTTCTGTGTCGCCACCAGCATGAACGGATCGTCGAGCGGGAAAGTGTTCGTGTCGATGGAGACCTGCCCGTCGTTGAGGGCCTCGAGCAGCGAGCTCTGGGTCCGCGGGGTCGTGCGGTTGATCTCATCGGCGAGGACGATGTTGGCGAAGATCGGCCCCGGCTTGAACTCGAAGTCTCCGGTCTTCTGGTTGAAGACCGACACGCCGAGGATGTCGCTGGGCAGCAGGTCAGAGGTGAACTGGATCCGCCGGAAGGTGCCGCCAAGGCAGCGCGCCAGGACGCGGGCCAGGGTGGTCTTGCCCACGCCAGGCACGTCCTCGATCAGCACATGTCCCCGGGCGAAGAGGGCGGTCAGCAGCTGGCGGACAACCTCGCTCTTGCCCCTGATCACCCGCCCCACCACCTGCTCCACCCGCCCCGTCACCTCGGCAGGGTGGACGCGCGGATGTTCTTTTACACGCACGTGCTAATTGTAGTCCGGTGGAGCCGCCGGGGGGAGTATTTACTTGTCCTTCCTTGGCCGCAGACGGGCGAGGACCCTGGGCTGGAGCAGCGGGATGATGGCCGTGAAGGTGGTCCCCATCCCCACCGAGCTTGTCACATCCAGGGTCCCGTCGTGCAGCTCCACCAGGGAACGGGCGAGGGGGAGCTCGAGCCCCAGGCCCCGCCGCCCGGGCCTCCGGCGGAAACCGTGGAACAGGTGCTGCAGGTCGCGTTCGGGCAGGCCGCCCGCGGTGGTGGCGGCGCGGAAGATCAGGAGCTTCCGGTCGGGCTGGCTCTCCTGCTTCAGATGCACGACGATCCGACCGTCGGCGACGCCGTCCACGGACTGGGCGCAGAACCGGATCACGTTGACCATCGCCTGGACCAGCCGCTGCGGGTCCACGAGCACCGCCTGCATCCCGGGCTGCAGCTCGGTGTCGATGGTGACTGCCTCCGTCACCCCCTCGCGCTGGAGCACCTTGAGCGTGGTGGAGAGCAGCTCGGCCGGGAGGCTGTCCTCACGATGCAGGGCGATCCTGCCGGCGTCGATCTTGGCGGAGTCGAGGACCTGGTTGATCAGCAATAGCAGCTCGTTGCCGCAGCGGAGGATCGTCTCCAGGTCCTGTCGCTGCCGGCTGTTGAGCTGGTCGGCGTCCTTGAGCAAGAGCTGCGAGAAGCCGATCACCGAGTTGAGGGGGCTGCGCAGGTCGTGGCTCACGTTCGCCATGAACAGGGTCTTCACCCGGTCGGCCTCGAGAGTCTTCTCGATCGCAAGGAAGTGAGTGACGCCAATCTCGACGATCCGCTCGAGCAGCTCGTTGAGCGCGTCGGCGAGCCTCCGCAGGTCGGTGTACTGCGGCACCTCGGCGATCAGCGGCCGAAGCTGGTGCTGCTCCGCGAGCGGCAGCGCCTCGGCGAGCTGGCGAACCTGGCTGGAGACCAGCTCGACGTTCTGCGCCATGTTGCTCCCGAGCTTGCGTCCAACGAAGGTGGACACGCCAAGGAGCAGGACGACCAGAACGACGAGGTAGGTGTGAGACTGGGGCTCCACCGGGGACGAGACCACCGAGAGGTACTTGCCGTCCGCGAGCCGCACCGATCCGGGGGTCGGCGCCCGCTCGACCCGGACCCGCCCCTCGTTGGACAGGCGAACAGCAGCGATCGCTTGCGCCCTGGCCTCGGCGTTCAGGGCGGGCCCGCCGTGGGCCAGCGCCCGCGCCAGGAGCTCCCTGCGCTCCGCGTGGGTCCGGTGCTGGACCGTGTGCAGGTGGACGGAGCAGATCAGGGAGGTGGGGATGGCGACGGCCAGGCAGAGGGCGACGACGGTGTAGGTCACCTTGGCGTTGATCGAGATCCGGATACCGGGAGGGACCTGCTCGTGCCGGAAGTGGGCGACGATGGGGCGCAGCATCGCCCTGAGGATGAGGTAGACCGCGGCGCAGGTCACGAGCAGCTCGGTCGCCGTGGCGAAGGCCAGGGCGACGGCGAAGGAGAGCTCCAGCCCGCCGCCGAGGACATCGGCGGCCAGACCCACGGCGAGGGCGCCGGTGCTCACGCCGAGCGCGAGGGCGCTGAAGTGGAGCGGGAAGCGCAGCGCCGCCCGCTGGGCGCTCTCCTCGTCGCGCGCCGTCCCCAGCCCCTTCTCGCGCAGGTCCCGCAACAGCAGCGCCACGGGGCGCAGGGCGCGCCAGCTGTAGAGCGCGAGCACGACGAAGACCACGCCGATGAGGAGGGCGAAGCTCTCCGTCTGCCAGCGCAGCTGCTCCGGCGGCATCTGGAAGAAGGCGGCGTAGCCGGCGATGTTGAACAGTCCGAACAGGGCGAGCACCAGCGCCTCGATCAGGATCACTCGCAGGCGGAGCCTGCCGGCCTGGAAGTAGACCCGGGTCACCGCGGGCCCTCCAGGGGGAGCATGACGGTGAACGTCGACCCCCGCTCCAGCTCGCTCTCGACGGTGATCGTGCCCCCGTGCAGCTCGACGAGCCGCTTGGCGATGGCCAGGCCCAGGCCGCTGCCCGCGCGTCGCGCGCTCAGCTCACCGACCTGCCGGAAAGAGTCGAAGACCTTGTCCAGATCGAGCTGACCGATGCCAACGCCGGTGTCCTGGACAGCGATCGAGACCTGCTCGCCCTGCCGCTTCACCGAGAGCGTCACGCTGCCCTCCTCTGTGAACTTCAGCGCGTTGGACAGCAGGTTCTGGATCACCTGGAGCAACCGCCGGCGGTCGGCCTGGATCGTCGGCAAGTCGTCATCGATCTCGGCGCGCAGCTCCACCCGCTCCTGGCGCTGCGCGGCCTCCAGCACCCCCGTCTGTGCCTGGACCAGCTCGCGGCACAGGGGCGCAAGCTCCACCTCTTCCGGGCTGAGCTTCAGGTGGCCGGACTCGATGACGGAGATGTCGATCACGTCGTTGACGAGGCCGAGCAGTTGCTGTCCACCGCGGTGGATCGACTGCACGTCCTCCTGCTGGGTCGTGGAGAGCTCGCCCTCGGAGCCGTCGAGCAACAGCTGGGAGTAGCCGCTGAGCGTGGTCAGCGGGGTTCGCAGCTCCAGGCTGACGTTGGAGAAGAACTCGTTCTTGGTGCGGTCGGCCTCGCGGACCTTGCGCAGGGACTTCTGGTGCTCGTCGAGCTCCTGCTCCAGGCGCGCGCGCAGCTTGCCCAGCCCGGTGGTGAGGTCGCCGACCTCGTCGATGGAGGTCACCGTCACCGGCCGGCCAAGGTCGAGCCTGTCCTGCCGCGCCATCGCCCGTAGCTGGTTGACGATGACCTGGAAGTCACGGGAGATGTCGTGCCCCACGGCCCAGCAGAGCAACACGGCGAAGACGAAGAACCCGAGCGCGATCAGCCCGAGCCGTGAGGCCAGGGCGGCGAGCGTCGCGTCGGTGCCGTCCATCGGTTGTGGATCGAGCACGACGAAGCCCGCGCCCCTCGCGCAGCGGAAAACCGAGCCGTCCGCGCGGCAGCGCCCGGCACCGGCGGCGCGGATCGGCCGCTCCGACGTGAAGCCCGCCTTCTCGGTGCTGGGGCGGCTTTCGCGGTCGAGCGCGATGACCACAAGGTCGTGCAGCGACGGGTAGTCGGCGAGGAACCGGTCCGCCCCGGAGGGGGGGATGTGCTGGAGCTGGGCGGTGACCACCTGTCGTACGTCGTCGAGGAACAACCCCGCCGTGCGCTCGCGGGCGAGCTGGGCCAGGGAGTAGGCGTGTCCGCCGACCAGCGCCAGCGAGACGGCGACGAGCGCGGTGGCGACCATGGTCAACGTCGGGCGGATGGCGAACACGCCCACCGCCGAGAGGGCCCCCTGCTGCTTGTCCCTCCTCTCGCGCGGGGCGAGGCGGGTGAGCTCGGCGACCAGCGCCGGCTGGACCAGCGCCCGGAGCACCAGCCCCACGGCGATGACCAGGGCCGGCCCGCAGAGCAGCACCACGGCCGGACGCTGGACGGTCATCATGTCTCGCTCGAGCAGCGCTCCCCCGACCACTCCGGCCGTTCCCATGATGATGAACAGCAGGACGAACTGGGCCGGGAGGTTCGCTGCGCTGCCGGGCCAGCCACCTCTGCGGATCGCCCGGTTGCGATGCAGGAGCAGCGCGAGGGCGGCCGCCGCGCCGATCAGGGGGGCGAGGAAACCCCAGAGAGGCGGCCGGTAGGTCAGGTGGTCGGGCAGGGCGGCGATGAGAGGCAACCCGAGCGTGCAGCTGACCACCAGGATCCCGGCCGCGAGAACGAGACGAGAAGCTATTCCAATGAGTGTGCGCCCGGACATCGTGTTTGACCTGCCCGCCACCGCCCGCCACGGAGAAACCACCAGCATTGTAAGGGAAAGAACGGGGCGAGGGCCAGAAAGGGGAACGATGCCATGTGACTACCCCGGGACAATGTTGGCTCGAATCCCCGTTGGCGCCCCTGTAGTTTTGTGTAAGTATCGGTATGTAAAGCAAAATGTGATTTCAATCTCACTCGGAATGTGGTAACAAGGAGGTCTGCGTTTTACTTTGACCGGGATTCTCGTGAAACGCCTTACACTCATCACGCTGTCAGCTCTCCTGGTTCCGACCGTGGCCGCTGGTCGAACCCGACCCGTGCGGGGAGCCGCGTCCAAGCCCGCCGAGTTTGCCATCCGCGCTCCGTTTCCCTGTGGCGTGACGTTCCGGGTCAACTGTGGCTATGGGCGACGGGCACACCGACGGGTTCGCTACCGCCACTCCACGAACGACTACTACGCCATCGACTTGACCCGGGTGGATGGCGACGGTGGGTTCAAGGAGCCCATTGTCGCCGTGGCCCCGGGAGTGGTGCGCAAGGCCGGCTGGGCCCGCCGCGGCTGGGCGCCCTACGGCAAGCTGGTCTACATCGAGCACGACTTCCGCGACCGGGAGGGCCAGCGCTACCAGAGCCTCTACGCCCACCTGCGCACCGTGCGGGTCCGTCCGGGCCAGCGGGTGGCGGCGGGCACCGTGATCGGCACGATGGGCGGCTCGAGCCGCGGCCGCTATCGGCGCTTTGGTCCCCACCTGCACTTCGCGATGTACCGCGGTGCTCACCGCTACATGGGAGGTGGGCAGGCGTTGGTCCCCGAGCCTCTCGGGCACTACGAGAACCTCCGGCGGGGCAAGGTGATGGAGGCCTGCGGCCGGCCGGATCGCCGCCTGGTGCTGCTGGAGACCGACGAGGGTTTGGACCTCGCGGTGGGCGGTCTGGATCCGGTGGACCTGCCCCGGCCCCGGCGGCTGACGCCCCCCGCCACCCTTCGGCGGCTTGTCCTGCCCAGCCCCACGGTCGACCCGCTCGAGGACTGACCCCGGCGGAGTTTTTCTAGACCGTTTCCGACCCACCGGCGTTTGTAAGGGACATCCAGCAAACACGAGGAGATGTCCCATGTCCCTTGGCAAGAAGCGCAAGATCACCATCTCGGTGCTGTCCATGGCTGGCGGGGCCGTCATCCTCGCCCTGCTGCTTCAGGGGGGCGAGGCCGAGACGAGCTACACCCCTCCACCCACGCCCATCTCGGTCAAGCCGTTCACCTTCACACCCGATCCCCAGCCCCCCACCCCGGTCGAGCCGGCCAAGCCCGCCGAGCCGCCCAAGGTGGATGTGGTCTTCGTCCTCGACACCACCGGCAGCATGTCCGGGTTGATCCAGGGAGCCAAGCGCAAGATCTGGTCCATCGCCAACCAGATCCTCGGCGGGCAGCCCAAGCCCCACGTCCGCATCGGTCTCATCGGCTACCGGGACCTGGGCGATGACTACGTCACGCGCCGCTTCGCGTTGACCGAGGACATGGACGACGTCTACGCCAACCTGCAGCGCTTCGAGGCCGGCGGCGGCGGCGACACCCCCGAGCACGTCAACCGGGCGCTGAGCGAGGCCATCTCCAAGATGCAGTGGAGAGACGGGCAGGGCGTGCTGCGCCAGATCTTCCTCGTCGGCGACGCGCCGCCCCACGAGGGCCGTGACGGGCTCTTCTCGCGGCAGCTCGCGCGCAGCGCGGCCGACAACGGAATCGTGATCAACGCCGTCCGCTGCGGCTCCATGGTCTCCACCGAGCAGGCCTGGCGGCGCATCGCGCTGGCGGCGGGCGGGATGTACGCCAGCATCCGGCAGGATGGCGGCATGGTCGCCATCACCTCGCCCTACGACGAGCGCCTCAAGCAGCTCAACCTGGCCCTCTCCTCGACCCTGCTCCCCACCGGCGGAGCGGAGGCCAAGGCGGCTGTCCGGCGGCGCGCCCGGGTCAACGCGTCGATGGACGCCTTCGCCCAGGCCGAGAGCGCCAAGTACCGCGCCAAGTCGGGGCGCATCGACAGCAAGGACCTGCTCACCGTCATCGCCCGCGGCAAGAAGCTCTCCGACATGAGAGACGAGGAGCTGCCCGCACCGGTGGCCGCGCTGCCAGAGCCCGCGCGGAAGGAGTACGTCGCCAAGGTGGCCCAGAAGCGCAAGCAGCTCAAGCGGGAGATCGCCGAGCTGGCCAAGAAGCGCGACGGCTACATCCGGACCAAGCGCCCGGCCAGCGCCAGCGCCTTCGACGACAGCGTCGGGGCCGCGCTCAAGGTCCAGGGCAAGGCGGCAGGCATCGCCTACTAGGTTTTTGGCGCGGGCCGCTACGGCTTGCGCGGCTCGCGGCACCTCCCACCCCACCGTCCGCCCCCCGCTCGCCACCAAGCCGGCGCCCGCGCGCTTGACAGCGGCCCCGCCCCGCAGTCCACTTGGCCCCATGGAGCTGCGTATCGATCCCGCCTCTGACCAGGCGATCCTCTCCGCGCTGAGGTCGGGGCAGGTCAGGGAGGCCGCACGGCTGATGGTCCAGTCCCACGGCGTCGCTGTCTTTCAGGTCTGCCACGCGATGACCGGCGAGCTCGAGCTCGCCGAGGATCTGACCCAGGCCAGCTTCGCCCGGGCGTTCGCGTTGCTCCGCGGATTCGGCGGCGAGATGACCATTCGGCAGTGGCTGGAGGGGATCGCTCGCAGGTGCTGCGCCGAGCAGGCGCCGGACGCGCCGCCGGGCGAGGTCGCTTCGGACGGGACCCTCGTCGTGAGCGAGTCGCTCCGTCGCCGTCTCGAGGTGCTCGCCGCGGCCATGTGATGCACCAGGTGGATCCCCAGGGCCGACCGGTGGGTCCGGCCGCTTCGCTGGCTTTCGAGGAGCACCGGCTCGACAACGGGCTCCGGGTGATCCTGCACCCGGACCGCCGCCTGCCCCGGGTCGCGGTGAACCTGCTCTACCGCGTCGGGTCCGCCGACGATCCGCCCGGGCGCTCGGGCCTCGCGCACCTGCTCGAGCACCTGATGTTCATGGGCACGAAGCGGGCGCCCGAGGGGCGCTTCGACAGCCTGATGGAGAGCGTTGGCGGCTGGTCCAACGCCTTCACCAGCGAGGACTACACTGTCTACTACAACGTCGGTCCGGCGCGGCTGCTCGCGACGCTGCTCTGGCTCGAGGCAGACCGCCTGGCGGGCGCCGGCCCGGCGCTCACCCGCTCGAAGCTGCGGGTCCAGCGCGACGTTGTCCTCAACGAGCTGCTGCAGGAGTACCACAACACGCCCTATGGCATCGCGGAGCTCGTCCAGCCGGGCATGCTGTACCGGCGCGGGCACCCCTACGCCCGGAGTGTCATCGGCAACGCCGACGAGCTGCGCCGCGTGACCGTCTCCGACGTGCGGGGGCACCTTCGGCGCTTCTATTCCCCGGCGAACGCGTCGCTGGTGCTCGCCGGGGACTTCGAGCCGCGCGCGGCGCTGGCGCAGGTCCGCCGCTACTTCGGCTGGATCCGGCGCCGGGGCTCGGCGCGGGGGGCGCGGCCAGCGCGGCGCGGACGGCGGGGGGGCCTGCGGGTCCTGCGCGACGCCGTGGAGCTGCCCCGGCTGCAGATCTCCTGGCACTCGCCGGCCTACTTCCGCGGGGGCGACGCCGAGATGGACATGGTGGGCGAGATCCTCTCCTCGGGGAAGCACTCCTGGCTGCACCGGGAGCTGGTGCACGAGCGGCGACTGGCGGCGAGCGTCGATGCCTACCAGCTCTCCCGCCCCCTGGGCTCCGTCTTCACCGTGGGCATCACGCTGCGCTCGGGTGTCCCGACGAGGCGGCTCGAGGAGGCGACACGGGAGAGGCTCGCGCGGTTCGGCTCCCGGAGGCTCGACGCCGAGCTGCGTCGCGCGCGGCGAGGGTTCGAGACCGGGTACTTCCTCGGGCTGCAGCGGCTGCAGCGGCGGGCCGAGCTGCTCAACCTGTACGCCGAGGCGCTGGGGCACCCCGACGGCGTGGCCGCCGACCTCTCCCGCTACAGGCGAGTGGACGCGCGCTCGATCCGCGAGGTCTACTCCGCCGTGCTGCGTCGCCCGCCGGCCGTGATCTGGGTCTTGCCACGATGAGCTCCCGGCCGCGACAGATGGAGCGCGCTCCCCGGCTGCCGCCGCCACCGGCGCGCCCCTTTGCGCTCCCCCGGCCGATTCGCTTTCGCCTCGACAACGCGCTGGAGGTGGTGCTGGTCCGGGGCGGGCACGACCTGCCGCTGGTACACGTCAGCCTGGCCCTGCGCAGCGGCCACGCCGCGGACGGGGCGCGCGACCCGGGTGTGGCCTTCGTCACCGCGGCCCTGGTGGACGAGGGAGCGGGCCGCCGATCGGCGCTGGAGATCACCCGCGACCTGCAGGCGCTGGGGACGGCGCTGCACATCTCGGTCGACGCGGACAGCACGACCCTCGCGCTGGATGTCCTGCAGGGCGAGCTGGAGCCGGCGCTTGAGATCATCGCCGACGTCGTGCTGCGACCACACCTCGCGGCGCGGGAGCTGGAGCGGGTGAGGGGAGAGCTGATCAGCCGGGCCGAGGATCGCCGCGCCGATCCGTCGCAGGTCGCCGGTCTCGCCCTCGCCGCCGCCGTCTTCGGCGACGCACCCCACGGGCGGCCCGCGCTGCCGCGACCCGCGGTGACGGCGGCGATCCGCCGGGAGCAGGTGGCGCGCTTCCACCGCGATCACTACCGGCCCGACAACGCGGTGCTGCTGGTGGCCGGCGCGGTGGAGCGGAGCGCGCTGGAGCGGATGGTGCGCTCCCGGCTCGGGCGCTGGCGCCCCGGAGGGCGCCGGGTCAGCGGCGGCGCCCGGCCCCCCGCGCGGGGCCCGCGGCTCGTGCTGGTTCCGCGGCGGGACGCGGCAGAGAGCGTGCTCCGCGTCGGCCGGCTGCTGCCGCCCCGGCGGGCCCTCGATCCGGAGGCCGTCGATCTGCTCAACACGATCCTCGGCGGGAGCTTCACCTCGCGCCTGAACCTCAACCTGCGCGAGCGCCACGGCTTTACCTACGGCGCGGGGTCGTCCTGCAGCCTGACCCGTGGGAACGGGCTGCTCTCCGTCGCGACCCAGGTCGAGCGGGGGGCCACGTCGCCGGCGCTTCGTGAGATCCTGAACGAGCTCCGCAAGCTGACGCGCCGCCGCGTGGGCCGCGCCGAGCTCGCCAAGGCGCGCAGCCTCGTGCTGGAGGAGCTGCCGTCGAGCGCCGAGACCCTGGCCGGGCTCGCCGACGAGTACCTCGAGCTGGCCCTGTACCGCGAGCCCCTGAGCCGGCTCAACCGGCTCCCGCTCCGGCTGCGAGAGGTGACGCCGGAGGCGCTCCTCGCTCTGGCGCGGCGGTTGCTCTCTCCCGAGGACGCGACGCTTGTCGTCGTCGGGGACCAGGACAGGCTGATCGACGAGCTGCAGCGGGCCTACGGGCCGGCGCAGCTCCGGGACGTCGACGGCAACCTGCTGTAGGAGCCCCGCGGCCACAACGCGGCTTGTCAAGCGCGCGGCCTCTATAGTAGATCCGCCCCATCGGGGCGGGCCCGGCTCGCCTCGAAGGAAACCGAAAGGAGCTCCAGAATGAACCTGATCTTCATCGGCCCTCCGGGAGCCGGCAAGGGAACCCAGGCCGAGGCCATCATCAACGAGTTCAAGATCCCCCAGATCTCGACCGGGGACATCATCCGCGCCGCGATCCGCAACGGCACGGAGCTGGGCAAGGAGTTCAAGTCCTACACCGACGCTGGCAAGCTCGTCCCCGACGAGCTGGTCAACCGGATGGTCGAGGACCGGCTGGCCCAGGGCGACTGCAAGCCCGGCTTCCTGCTCGATGGCTTCCCCCGCACCGTGGCCCAGGCCGAGGCGCTGGACCAGATGCTGGAGAAGATGGGGCGCAAGCTCAACCACGTGCTCCTGCTCGAGGTCGACGACGACGTGCTGGTCGAGCGCATCACCGGGCGCCGCAGCGACCCGGAGACCGGGCGCGTCTACCACGTCAAGTTCGACCCCCCTCCCGCCGACATCGCGCCACGGTTGATCCAGCGCAGCGACGACACCGAGGAGGTCCTGCGTCAGCGGCTGGGCGAGTACCACGAGAAGACCGCGCCGCTGATCCCCTACTACGAGAAGGCCGGCCTGCTGCGCCGCGTCAAGGGCGTGGGGTCGATGGACGAGGTGCGCGAGCGCCTGTTCGCCGAGCTGCGCTAGGCAGCTGCAGGAAGGGCGTGTGACTCTCGACTGGCTCCGAGAGCAGCACTCGTCTGGTGCTACAATTCCCAGGCCCAGGTATTCGTGCCCATCGTGTCCATCACGTGTCATGGTGCCCACCCGGCGCGGCAAAGAGGCCGCGTTTCAGCCGCGAGTCGCTGGGCGGCGCTGGCCTCGTGGGTCGTCATCGGACAGCTGCCTGGTTGCCACGCGATTTTGCCGTTAGGCAGCTCGGAGCATGATGGGACCACCTCGTCGACCGACGCTCTCAAGGGCGAGGGAGGTGTTTCCCTGGACGGGGCAGCGGGCTCGACCTGCAAGTTCCACCTCGTCGGTAACGACGCGCGCGTCGCGTTCTGCGAGTCGTTCGCCGTGCAAAGCGGGGACGGGGGGCGATCCGGCGACCTGGATCCGTCCGTGTGGAGCGTGTCGCGCAGGAGCAGCATCAACAACGTCGGACAGGGCCTGCTGAACTTCTGGCCCACGGCCACCGTCGAAGGCTGCGGCGCGACGTCGCCGAGCCCGCCGCCGAAGGACGTGAGGGTGTGCAACGGGCGGCTCCACGAGGCGAGCAACGATGGCGGATCGATGACCATCCTGGCGCTCTCGTTGCTGCAGCCCTTTGACTGGGCCAACCGCACCGGCACCGTGGTCTTCGACGTCACCGCTGACACTGTCGGCACCCTGGGAGCGTGGCCGATGGTGTGGTTGACCGAGCAGCAGGCGCCCGCGCCGTTTGGGCGGCAGCTCGGCAGCGGAGATGCGCCGGATATCCGCAACGGGCTGGGGGTCGAGCTCGCCGGTACGTCGTGCCAGGGAGACGCCTCCAAGGTGGGGGTGTCTTCCATCTTCGTGTCGCGCAACTACGTCTCCCAGATGGCCCAGCTCAGCAAGCTCGGTTGCGTCGCAAAAGCGACCGGAACAGGAGCCCTGAACCACTTCGAGCTGCGGATAAGCCAGAGCCGCGTCGAGGTGTGGGGCACGGATCCGGGCGCGGACAACCTCGCTCAGCTGGCCGTGGCGGATGGCCTCGATCTGCCCCTGACCCGTGGCCTGCTCCACTTTGAAGACGTGCACAACGCAGCGGCCAAGAACCCGGATCCCTCGCACACCGATCACACCCTGGTCTGGGACAACATCGGTTTCGACGGGCCGAAGGTCGCCGGCAACGCGGTCTTCGAGGTCCCTGACGCGGGCGATTCGCGGAGCAGCGAGGGACTGCCGGGGACCAACCTCGGACACGAGGTCACCGCATCCGCCGTGGCGTTCGCGACAAAGGCGGTCGCGTGGGACCAGCCGCCCGAGGGCGCGGTGGTTGGTTTCAACTGGTTCCCCACCGACAAAGCCGTCCCCAGCGTGCGGGTCAACGGCGGCAAGTGGCAGGCGACGCCCTGGCCCTTCGACGCGATGACCTACTGCTGGCGCGCCATCACCGTTCCCGTCCCGATGTCCGATGTCGTTCAGGGGGCCCAGCAGATCCAGCTGCAGTACACGGGAGCGCAGCCGTCGACGGTTGTCTCCAACGTCAGCTTGGTACTGCTGGGGGCCTCCAAGGTGGCCGATTGACCGCGCCAGCGCTCGCTGGCGTGTGGCGCCAGCCAACCGGCCCGGGAACCAACCCGGTCGCCCGGGTGTTGTACTGGTACGGATGCCCGCCCGCGCCCGCAGCCGCCTGCTGTTCCTGACCGCCTCCGTCGCCCTGCACCTGGGGGCGGCGGGGCTGCTCCTCGTCCTCTGGAGAGCGCCGGGGCCCGAGCCGGCCCCGCGCGCGACGCTGGCCCTCGACGTCGAGCTGGCGGCTCCGCCGGCGCCGCCGCCCGCACCACGCGCGGTCCCCGTCCCGGACGCGCGGCCCGCGACCTCGCGGCGTCCGCACCCCTCCGCCCGTGGACCCGTCTCCAATCCGGCGCCGGCGCCTGCGCCCGAGGTCGAGCCGATGGCGCTCGCCATGCGCGGACCTGACCTCGATTTGGCGCGCGACCCCGCGCCGCAGCCCGCCGAGCCCTCGCGCCGGCCGGACAGGGCGCGGGAGCCCGAGAGCGTGTCGGTCAAGCGGCGCCTCGACGGGCTCCTCGCGGCGGACCGGGCACGGATGAACGTGCGCCTGGGCAACGTGGCGCCCGTGCTCTACGACATCCAGCGCGACGCCGAGAAGGCGCTCCACCCGGACTGGGCCCTGACCGAGGCGGACCCCAAGAGCCTGGGCTCGGTGGCCAGCACCGCGCGGTTCTTGCTGCGCGCGCTCGGCCGCCAGTACTTGGAGACCCTCGCCCGCCACCGGACCGCCTATCGCCAGGCACCGGGCAAGGGCCAGGTCGAGGCCGAGGCCGAGCAGGGCCCGTCGTTCACGGACGTGCTCACCGACGTAGTCCACGGCCAGGCGTCGGACCGGGGCGTGGAGCTCGCCAGCACGCTGTGCCTGGAGATCGGGCCGGACGGGTCGCCGACCGTCCGATCCCGTCGCGGCTCGGGGCGGCCCGAGTTCGACGAGCTGGCCCGGCGCGCGGTGCGTATCGCGGCGCGGGTGCGCCAGCGAGACGTGAAGCGGCCGACCGAGGCCTGCTACCGCGTCTCGGCCCGCTTCCTCCGCCTGCCCCCGCTGCCCTTCATCTGCGGCAGCTTCGACGAGGTGCTGCTCAAGCTGGAGGTCTACTACCCGCTGAAGAAGCTCCTGCGCACCCGGGTGGCCCTGGTCAGCGCCAGGCAGCGGGAGCGATAGACGTCGCCGTCGATCTGTCGCAGAATCCCGCCCACACCCAGACTGACCACCGGAAGCCCAAGGAGCGTAGCCGTGACGCGCAAACGTAGACCGACCCTGTGGCGCAACGCCGAGGGACTCGCCACCAAGGACTCGATCAAGCAGGCCTTCATCCGGCACATCCAGTCGTCGCTGGGAAAGGACGAGTACTCGGCGACCGCCCTGGACCGCTACTACGCGCTGTGTCTGACCGTGAGGGACTGCATCGTGGAGCGCTGGGTCAACACCCAGCAGACCTACTACCAGGAGGACGCGCGGCGGGTCTACTACCTCTCCCTCGAGTACCTGATGGGCCGCGCCCTGCACAACGCCCTGCTCAACGTCGGCATGCTGGAGGAGTACGAGGAGGCCTTCGCCGAGCTCGGCCTCTCGCTCGACGATCTCGAGGATCTCGAGCCGGACGCCGGGCTGGGCAACGGCGGCCTCGGGCGGCTGGCCGCCTGCTTCCTCGACTCGATGGCGACGATGCGGCTGCCGGCCTACGGCTACGGCCTGCGCTACGACTACGGCATCTTCCGCCAGGACATCATCAAGGGCCGCCAGGTCGAGGGCCCCGACGAGTGGCTGCGGTTGCCCTACCCCTGGGAGTTCCCTCGCCCGGAGTATCTGCTCAAGGTCAGCTTCGGCGGCTGGGTCGAGAGCTACCGGGACGAGCAGGGCGCCGAGCGCTACCGCTGGCGCGGGACCAACGACGTGCTCGCCATGGCCCACGACGTGCCGATCCCGGGCTACGGCAACAACACGGTGAACACGCTGCGGTTGTGGAAGGCCATGGCCACCCGGGACTTCGACCTGGAGGACTTCAACGTCGGCGACTACCTCGGCGCCCTGGAGCACCGCGTCCAGGCCGAGACGATCACCCGGGTGCTCTACCCCAACGACAACTTCCACCTGGGCAAGGAGCTCAGGCTCAAGCAGCAGTACCTGCTGGTCTCGGCCACCCTGCAGGACGCCATCCGGCGTCACCTGGTCAACCACCCGAGCCTCGACAACCTGGCTGACAAGGCGGTGTTCCAGCTCAACGACACCCACCCGGCCCTCTCCGTGGCGGAGATGATGCGTTTGCTCCTCGACGTCTACGGCTACGGCTGGGATCGGGCCTGGGAGATCACCACCTCCTGCATGGCCTACACCAACCACACCCTGCTCCCCGAGGCGCTGGAGAAGTGGTCGGCGGACCTTGTCGGCCGCATGCTGCCGCGGCACCTGCTGATCATCAACGAGATCAACCAGCGATTCCTCGACGAGATACGCCGCCGGTTCCCCGGGGACGACGAGATGATCCGGCGCGTCTCGGTCTACGAGGAAGGACGGGGCAAGCGCGTGCGCATGGCGAACCTCGCGGTGATCGGCTCCTTCTCGGTGAACGGCGTCGCCGCGCTGCACACCTCGCTGCTCAAGAGCCGGGTGCTCCCGGAGTTCCACCGCATCTGGCCCGAGAAGTTCAACAACAAGACCAACGGCATCACCCAGCGGCGCTGGCTGTTGCTGGCCAACCCCTTCCTCTCTCGCCTGCTCACCGAGCAGGTCGGCGACGGCTGGATCACCGACCTGGACCAGCTCGAGAAGCTCAACGAGCTCGCCAACGACCGGCCGTTCCTCGAGAAGCTGGGCCAGGCCAAGCGTCAGGCCAAGGAGCGGCTGGCCGGGGCGATGACCTGGCACGGCTTCGAGCTCGACCCGGACTGGCTGTTCGACGTTCAGATCAAGCGCATCCACGAGTACAAGCGACAGCTGCTCAACGTGCTCCACATCATCCACCTCTACGCCGAGCTCAGGCGCAGCCCCAACGCCCTGGCGGCGCCCCGCGTGTTCCTCATCGGCGGCAAGGCGGCGCCTGGCTACGAGCGGGCCAAGCTGATCATCAAGCTGATCAACGACGTGGCCGCCAGGGTCAACAGCGACCCGCTGGTCTCGTCGAGGATGCGCCTCTACTTCGTGCCGAACTACAACGTCTCCAAGGCCGAGCTGCTCTTTCCGGGGGCGGACATCTCCGAGCAGATCTCGACCGCCGGCTTCGAGGCCTCGGGCACCGGCAACATGAAGTTCGCGCTCAACGGCGCGCTGACCCTCGGCACGCTGGACGGCGCCAACGTGGAGATCGCCGACGCGGTGGGGCGGGACAACATCTTCATCTTCGGCAACACCGTGGAGCAGGTCGCCGGGCTGCGCCGGCAGGGCTACGAGCCCCGCCGGCTCTACGAGGAGAACCCGCGCATCCGCGAGGTGCTGGACCTGATGCGCAACGATCACTTCAACCCGGGCGAGCCTGGCCTCTACCGCCCCATCGTCGACTCCCTGCTCGCCGACGACTTCTACCTCCACCTCGCCGACTTCGAGTCCTACCGCGAGGCGCACCAGCGCGCGGACCGGGCTTACCTCGAGCAGCCGGAGTGGCTGCGCATGTCCCTGCGCAACATCGCCAACGTCGGCCGCTTCTCCTCGGACCGAACGATCTCCGACTACGTCCGGGACATCTGGAAGACCAAGCCCCACGACGTGGTGGTGGAGTAGGTCACGCGCCCCAGCGCCGGGCGATCCGCCGCATCTCGTCGAGCTGCGTTCCCACGGCCCTCGCGAGGAAGAGCTGCGAGCGCGCGCGGGCCAGGTTGTGCTCGGCCGCGGAGCCGAAGCGGGTGCGGTCCCAGCCGAAGTAGCTCTCGAGCAGGGCGTCGGCGCAGAAGCGGGCGGCGAGCTCCACGGAGATGAGCGCGACGCCGTCGGGGATCGCGGCGCGCTCGGCCTCCGTCGGGCGCTGGCCCACGCCGGCGGCGTAGCCGTCGAGGGCGGCCCCGTAGAGCGCGAGGTCGAAGGGCCCCTCCTGCTCCTCGCCGGCCGGGGCGCACCAGGAGCGCAGGGCGTCGCCGAGCTCGACGGGAAGCGGCATCCGCGCCAGGGTGTCCAGGTCCACCAGCGCCAGGGCGGCGCCGTCGGGCCCGAAGATCACGTTGCTGATCTTCGGGTCGCCGTGCACCACCCGCAGGGGCAGGTCGCCCGGGATCCCGACCTGCCCGGCTTCCTCGAGGATCGCCAGGCCCACCGGCGCGACCTCGGCGTACAGACGGTGGTCAGCGCCCCGGTCCAGCGCCTCGCGCAGCGTCGCCAGGTGCCTCGGCGTGTCGTGGACCCCGAGGCGGAGGTGGCGGAAGCGGTGCCCGCAGCGCCAGAGCGCGGCGTGGAAGCGGCCGAGCAGGGCGCCGGCCTCGGCGCAGCGCGCGGGCGAGTCGACCCGGAGCAGGGTCTGGCCCTCGATGCAGGTCAGCGCGCGCCAGGGGCCGTCGTCGGTCTCGAGCCACAGGGCGCCCTCCCGCGTGCGCACCAGGCGCGGCGTGAGCAGCCCGGCGCGCTCGAGCTCGGCGGTGATCGCCTCGATGTCCTCGTTGACCCGGGCGCCGAAGATCGGGCTCAGCCGCTGCAGGACCAGCGGGGCGTGCCCGGGTGGATCGACGCGGTAGGTCCGGTTGATGTGCCCCGAGGAGATGAGCTCGACCCGGGCGTCGACGAGGCCCCAGGCCTCGAGGACAGACAGGGGAGGGGAGTCCGACGACACGTCAGAAATAGTACCAGATCGTGCGGTACTCGCGCAGATCCTCGCCCCGGGCGGCGAGGCCCTGGAGGTAGTCGAAGATCGAGACGTCGGTGTAGTAGTAGGGCGGGACCAGCGCGATGTTCTTCTCCCAGGGGTGGAAGCTGTAGACCCGCCGGCCGTCGGGGCGGATGGTGAGCAGCCGGTGGTCCTGCCACATCCTCAGGTGGTTCTTGCCCAGGCGGGGCACGTTGAACACCGGCTCGTCGGTGCGGTCGAGCCCCGGGAGCAGGCGCGCCTCCTCCTTGCGCTCCTGGAGCAGCCGGGCGATGGGCGCGATGTAGGCCTCGGTCTCCTCCTTGCCCTTCATGTTGAAGGTGTAGTAGGGGTCCACGCCGATGGAGCGCAGCACCACGCGCAGCTTGGCCGACTCGAAGCGGCGCGAGCTCCAGACGCTGTACACCTGCTGGTTGTAGACCGATACGCCGCGCGTCCTCAGGCGCCGGACCGCCTCCAGCGCCTCGGGGGTGACCTCGTAGGGGTGCTCGAAGTGGGTCACCACGCAGACCTCGCGCTCGCCGGGGCGCTGGTAGCCGGCGACGAGGTCGGCCAGGGCCTCAGTCCAGCGCATGGGCAGGACCACCGGCGTGCGCGTGCCGATGCGGACGCGGCGCACCTGCTCCAGCGCGGCCAGCCGGTCGAGGAGCAGCCGGATCGCCGCGTCAGGCATGACCATCGGGTCGCCGCCGGTGACCAGCACCTCGTTGATCGAGGGGTGCTGCCGCAGCCAGGCGATGGCGCGATCGAGCTGCTCCTCGGGGGCCATCGCGTCGGGCGCCATGCACTCGTCGATCTCCCAGTTGCGCTGGCAGTAGACGCAGATCTGGGAGCAGGTGTTGTAGGGCTTGATGATCGCGATACGCGGGTAGCGCCGGGTGATCAGGTCGGCGGGGGAGGAGTCCCGCTCGCCCATGAAGTCGAAGGCCGCGCGCCGCTCGTCGCGGTGCTCGACGAGGAGGTCCACGTAGTCCGGCGGCGGCAGCACCTGGGCGCGGACCGCCCCGTCGTGCCCCAGGCGCCGGTCCCGGTCAATCAGGCTGAGGTAGAAGGGCGTGACGCCGAAGGGGATGCGGTGCTTCACCGCCCGACCCACCGCGTCGAGCTCCGCTTGGTCCAGGTCGAGGAGCTCGGCGAGGATCCCGGGCGAGCGGACCACATGGGCCAGGTGCCACTCGTGGTCCTCCCATGCCGCCTCGGTCCCCCGCATGGCGGCGAGGATCCGGGCGCGGTTCTCCTGGCGGCGCTCGATGACTCGGCGCTCGAGGCCGGAGGGGTAGCGATCGAGGTAGCGATCCATGGCGGCGGCCATGGCGTCGAGGATCTCGGTGCGCCGACGGGCGGCCTCGCGCCCCTCGAGCTCGAGGAAGTCGGGCAGCTCGCCGAGCACGTCCTCCACCTCGTCGTAGATGTTGCTCCGGGCGGCGAGGCCGCGGAAGAGCTGGATGAACTCCATCAGGAAGCCGCAGGAGACCGGCTCGGGCAGCCGATCCGCCTCGCCCCGGGCCAGGCGCCAGAGGTGCTCGAGGGCGCTGACGCCGGTGACCGCCTCGTTGCTCGGGGCGATGATGCTGCGCACCGCGCGCACGCAGTCGCGCACGGTGGCCTGCTTGAGCGGGTGCAGGTCCGACTCCAGGGCGAGGATCTGACGCTCGATGCGCTCGATCAGCCCGTACATCGCGTCCCGGGCCGCCTCGAGGGTGGTCGAGCCGGCGAGGGTCGCGTGGATCTCGGGCTCCGACTCCCAGAGCAGCTCCAGGTAGCGCTCCGGGTCCAGGGAAAGCCCACCGTCCTCGCGCAGCAGGCGCTGGAGCACCCGGGCGCCGCCCTCCTCGGCCCGGTTGGTCCCGCGGGCAGGCCTCGGCGTCACGGTCTCGCTCATGCGGCCTCCTCCGGCTCGGGTTGTGCTGGGCGACGGTCGAACGCCCGGAGACAGGCTAGGTGTAGCGTGGATGGGGGGCCCGGGCAACCCGGAGGGGGCCTCAGCCCTCCTCGTCAGCAGGGATGAGCCAGCGCTCGGACTGGCGGTTGGCCTCCTCGATGGATCGGTGCTTGTGGACGCCGGGCGGGAAACGCCGGGGGGCGAGGCGGCGAGATAGCTCCCAGACGGCGGCGATCTGGCGCCACAGCAGCGGATCGTGCGGGTCGCGCCAGCAGGACTCCTCGGCCTCGTCGAGCGAGCGCAGCTTCTTCACCGGCACGGTTAGCCCTCCTCGTCTTCGAGCTGGTAGTGCTTGCGGAGCCGATCCGCGTCGGCCCTGTCCTGGAGCCGGACCGTGTCCTTCTTCATCCGGTAGAGCATGCGCGGTGTCGCGACGTGGACCGGCACGCCCTCGACCTCGAGCTCCTCGCTCTCGATGTCCTCGAAGGTGAACCGCTCGCCGAGGCGCGCCAGGATATCGATGTGGAACGGGCCGTCTGGCGGCACGTACTGGATCGCGGGGTAGGCGCCGCTCAGATCCCCGGCGGTGATCTGGTCGATCTCCGGGTCATTGAAGACCGCGTCCAGCGCGGCGCGGAGCCGAGCGATGTTCGCCTCGTCAGGCGCGACGAAGATATCCAGATCCACCGTCGCCCGGGCGAGCCCCCAGAAGTTGAGCGCCACGCCACCGACGATACGGTAGCGCACCTGCTCGTCGGCGAGGGCCCGCAGAACCTTGAGGATCAGCTCGAACTCCATACAGATCAAGAATAGGCAACCCGGTGATCCGGGGCAAGCTCTTGCCCGCCCACCCTATGGCCCCCGGTCGCCCGAGGTGTTAGAGATCGGCGCCGGAGGACAAGCCATGCCCGATACCTTCCGCGAGCAGGTGGCCCAGGGGATCCCGGACGCGCTGCCAGCCATGCCCCCCGAGGAGCCCGGCATCAACCACGCGCCGCCGCGGCGCCAGTCGCTCTCGCCCGCCGAGCGGGAGCAGGCGGTGAAAAACGCGCTGCGCTACTTCCCGAGGCACCTGCACACCGAGCTCGCGCCGGAGCTCGCCCGGGAGCTGCGCACCGACGGCCGGATCTACATGCGCCGCTTCCGGCCGGCATACCCGATGCACGCCCGCCCCATCGCCGAGTACCCCGCGCGCACGCCCCAGGCTGCGGCGATCATGCTGATGATCACCAACAACCTGGACCCCGCGGTGGCCCAGCACCCCCACGAGCTGATCACCTACGGCGGAAACGGCGCCGTGTTCCAGAACTGGGCCCAGTACCTGCTCACCATGAAGTACCTCTCCGAGATGACCGAGGAGCAGACCCTGGTGATGTACTCGGGCCACCCCCTGGGCCTGTTCCCCTCGCACCCCGACGCCCCGCGGGTCGTGGTGACCAACGGGATGGTGATCCCCAACCACTCCTCGCTCGACGACTACGAGCGGATGAACGCCCTCGGCGTGACCCAGTACGGACAGATGACCGCCGGGAGCTACATGTACATCGGGCCCCAGGGGATCGTGCACGGCACGACGATCACGATCCTCAACGCGGGCCGGCGCTACCTCGGCGGCGCGGAGCTCGCCGGCCGGCTGTTCGTCAGCTCGGGCCTCGGCGGGATGAGCGGGGCCCAGGCCAAGGCCGCGGTCATCGCCGGCTGCGTCGGCGTGGTGGCCGAGGTCAACGACAAGGCGGTGAAGAAGCGCCACGATCAGGGCTGGGTCCAGGAGGTGGAGCAGGACCTGGACCGCCTGCTCTCGCGCATCGAGCGCGCCCGGCGGGAGAAGAAGCCGCTCTCGCTCGCCTACCAGGGCAACGTGGTCAATCTCTGGGAGCGCCTGGCGCAGGAGGGCCTCGAGATCGAGCTGGGTTCGGACCAGACCTCGCTGCACAACCCCTACGGCGGCGGCTACTACCCCGTCGGGCTGAGCCTCGAGCAGGCCAACCGGATGATGAGCGCGGACCCGGCGGGCTTTCGCGAGCAGGTCCACGCCTCGCTCAAGCGCCAGGTCGAGGCGATCAACACGCTCTCGGCCCACGGGATGGCGTTCTTCGACTACGGCAACGCGTTCCTGCTCCAGGCCTCCCGGGCAGGCGCCGCGGTGCTGCGCGAGGACGGCTCGTTCCGCTACCCGTCCTACGTCGAGGACATCATGGGGCCGATGTGCTTCGACTATGGCTTCGGCCCGTTCCGCTGGGTCTGCACCAGCTGCGATCCGCGGGACCTCGCGCGGACCGACGCCATCGCCAGCGGCATCCTCGAGCGGATGGCGGCCGAGGCTCCGCCGGAGACGCGCCAGCAGCTCCTCGACAACCTGCGCTGGATCCAGGCCGCCGCCGAGCACCGCATGGTCGTCGGCTCCCAGGCGCGGATCCTCTACTCGGACTGC
>Ga0316576_10000208_pt1 | contig 24680 bp, 19 predicted proteins | sample S0NA_FD_203075 | JGI IMG/M metagenome (GOLD analysis project Ga0316576, IMG submission 203075) | Rhizosphere microbial communities from salt marsh grasses in Alabama, United States - S0-2_050615r3r5 | ecosystem: Host-associated > Plants > Roots > Rhizosphere | place: USA: Alabama | collected...
GTCGGCTCATCGAGTCCGGCGCCGTGCGCGCTGACCGGTTCGTCCAGATACGGCTGCGCGGGTACTGGCCACCACCGGACGTGCTGGACTGGATGGCCGCCGCCGGCATGCGGTCCTACGAGATGGCCGAGATCGTGGCTCGCGGCCTGGACGCCTGCCTCGACGAGGCGATCGAGCGCGTCACCGACGACTGCGACGCCGTGTTCCTGTCGGTCGACATCGACGTGGCCGACCCCGCGCACGCGCCGGGCACGGGCACGCCGGAACCCGGCGGCCTGTCGGCGCGCGAGCTGCTCGACGCCGTACGCCGCGTGGTGGCGGCAGTGCCTCCGGCCGGGGTGGATGTCGTCGAGGTGAGCCCTCCGTACGACCACGCCGACATCACGGCGGCCTTGGCGAACCGGGTCGTGCTCGAGGTGCTGTCGGCCATGGCGCTGCGTCGACGGCCCGACGTCTCCTACGACCCCACCCGCCCGCTGCTGGAAGGACGTCCGTGAGCACCCTGATGTCGCGACGCGACCTCGACTTCTTGCTGTACGAGTGGCTGGACTGCGAGGCCCTCACGAGCCGCGACCGCTACACCGAGCACTCGCGCGAGACCTTCGACGCCGCGCTCGACGTGTCCGCTCAGGTCGCCACCGACCACTTCGTCCCGCACAACAAGGCGGCGGATGCGAACGAGCCGACCTTCGACGGTGAACATGTTCACCTCACCGAGGGGGTTCGTGAGGCGCTGACAGCCTTCTGGGACACGGGGCTGGTCGGTGCGAGCATGGACGCAGAGGTGGGCGGCCTGCAGTTCCCGTTCGTCGTCACCGCTGCCTGCACCTCGTGGTTCCAGGCGGCGAACGTCGCCACGGCGGCGTACCCGTTTCTCACCCTGGGTGCGGCGAACCTCCTGGTGGCCCATGGCGATGCCGAGCAGGTGAAGACCTGGGTGCGACCCATGGTCGCGGGCCGCTTCTTCGGCACGATGTGCCTGTCCGAGCCGCAGGCCGGCTCGTCCCTTGCCGACGTCACGACCCGGGCCGAGCCGCAGCAGGACGGGATGTACCGGCTGTTCGGCACGAAGATGTGGATCTCAGGGGGCGAGCACGACCTGAGCGAGAACATCGTCCACCTCGTGCTCGCCCGGCTCCCCGCGGCGCCGCCTGGCGCGCGCGGGATCTCCCTGTTCATCGTGCCGAAGGTGCTCCTGGGTTCCGACGGCTCGCTCGCCGAGCGCAACGACGTCGTGCTCGCCGGGCTCAACCACAAGATGGGCTACCGCGGCACCGTCAACACGGTGCTGAGCTTCGGGGAGGGTGCGCACACCCCCGACGGCCGGCCAGGGGCGGTCGGGTACCTGGTCGGCGAGCCCCACCGCGGGCTGGCGGCGATGTTCCACATGATGAACGAGGCGCGGATAGGAGTGGGGGCCGGCGCGGCCGCGCTCGGCTACACGGGGTACCTGAAGTCCCTGCGCTACGCCCGCGAGCGCACCCAGGGCAGGCCGGTCGGCGCGAAGGACCCGTCCTCGGCACCGGTTCGCCTCGTCGACCACGCCGATGTCCGGCGCATGCTGCTCGCGCAGAAGGCCTATGTCGAGGGTGCGCTCGGGCTGGTGCTGTACTGCGCGCGACTCGTCGACGAGCAGGTGTCCGCCGAGCAGGAGGGGGACCGGCTGCTCGCGGGCCGGCTCCTCGACGTCCTCACGCCGATCGCGAAGTCATGGCCGTCCCAGTGGTGCCTGGCGGCCAACGACCTGGCCATCCAGGTGCACGGTGGCTACGGCTACACCCGCGACTACGACGTCGAGCAGCACTACCGGGACAACCGTCTGAACCCCATCCACGAAGGGACCCACGGGATCCAGGCGTTGGACCTGCTGGGTCGGAAGGTCGTCGCCGACGGTGGGGCGGGTCTGAGCCTCCTGGCGGAGGAGATCGGTCATACCGTGGCGCGGGGCATGGCGGCCGGCGGTGAGGCCGCCGAGCTCGCGGCTGCGCTGCGCGCCTCGGCTGCCCGGCTGGGGGAGGTCACCGCCGTGCTCTGGGGCGCGGGCGACCCGGAGGCGACTCTTGCCAACGCGACGGTGTACCTGGAAGCCGCCGGCCATGTCGTGGTGGCCTGGGTCTGGCTGGAGCAGTGGCTGGCAGCGGAGGGCAAGCCTGGGGAGTTCTACGACGGCAAACGACAGGCTGCCCGGTACTTCTACCGCTACGAGCTACCGCGGACTCAGCCCCAGCTCGACCTGCTGGCCTCGCTGGACAGGACCACCCTCGACATGGCCGACGGCTGGTTCTAGGTGTCGGTCCGCGGCTGCGTCAGCGGCAGCTGCACCGACGCTCGCGAGGGACACCGGCGAAGATCTGGTCGACGTGCATGCCGCAACCGGAGTAGGTCATCTTGCGGCAGGTCGGGCACACGGCGGGGCTGCACATGATCGGCTCCTTCGAGTCGGTCGGGGGATGTCGTTGGGGCAACGGTATACCCCCGGGGGTATGGGGGCAACCACGGCAACTAGGTTGCCCCCATGCGTGTCCTCATCGTGGGTGCCGGTGGCGTGGGCTCGGCGACAGCCCTGATCCTTGCGCGACGAGGTTTTATCGAGCGGTGCGTGGTCGCCGACCGTGACCGTGCTCGAGCGCGGCGCGTCGTGGACCGGGTCGGTGACCCCTCGTTCTCGGCGATCGCGCTCGACGCCTCGGACCCACATGCCGTCGCGGCGGTCTGCCGTGACCACGGCGTGACCCACGTCCTCAACGCGGTCGACCCGCGTTTCGTGCTCTCGGTGTTCGAGGGGGCCTTCATCGCCGGCGCCGACTACCTCGACACGGCGATGAGCCTCTCGACGCCTCATCCCGAGCACCCCCACCGCGAGTGCGGGACGAAGCTCGGGGACGACCAGCTCGCCCAGTCGACCGCCTGGGAGGACGCCGGCCGCCTGGCGCTCGTCGGCATGGGCGTCGAGCCCGGCATCGCCGACGTCTTCGCCCGGTACGCCGCGGACCACCTGTTCAGCCGGATCGACGAGATCGGCGTGCGTGACGCGTCCACCTTGAGCATCGCCGGCTACGAGTTCGCACCGACGTTCTCCATCTGGACCACGATCGAGGAGTGCCTCAACCCGCCGGTGGTCTGGGAGTCGGACCGGGGGTGGTTCACCACGGAGCCGTTCAGCGAGCCCGAGCTGTTCGACTTCCCCGGCGGCATCGGTCGCGTCGAGTGCGTCAACGTGGAGCACGAGGAGGTGCTCCTCATGCCTCGATGGATCGACGCCGGACGAGTGACGTTCAAGTTCGGGCTGGGCGACGCGTTCATCGAGGTGCTGCGCACGCTCCACATGCTGGGGCTGGACCGCACCGAGAAGGTACAGGTCGGCGACGTCCGCGTCAGCCCGCGCGACGTGGTCGCGGCCGTGCTGCCGGACCCGGCCACCCTGGGCGATCGGATGACCGGCGTCACCTGCGCCGGGACGTGGGTGCGTGGCCTGGGTACGGACGGGTCCCCCCGCGAGGTGTACCTGCACCACCTGGCCGACAACGAGCAGTCCATGGCCGAGTGGGGAGCACAGGCGGTGGTCTGGCAGACGGCGCTGGGCCCTGCGGTGGCGCTGGAGCTGCTCGCCGAGGGAGCCTGGTCGGGCGCTGGGGTGCTGGGCGCGGAGGCGTTCGACGCCGTCCCGTTCCTCGACCTGCTCAGCGCCGGGTACGGGCAGGAGTGGGGCCTGCAGGAGCGCGTGCCGGGCTAGGCATGGGCGGCGAACGCGTCCTCGAGGATGCCCAGGCCCTCGTCCAGCAGGCCGTCGGAGATGGCGAGCGGCGGCAGGAACCGCAGGACGTTGCCGAAGGTCCCGCAGGTGAGGGTCACCAGCCCGGCCCGGTGGCAGGCAGCCGACACCGCAGACGTGAGAGCGGCGTCCGGAGTCGTCGTCCCGGGGCGGACGAGCTCGACGGCGAGCATCGCACCGCGTCCACGCACGTCCCCGACGGCGGTGTGCTCGGCGGCGAGTTTCTCGAGCCGGGGCCGCATGAGCGTCTCGATGTGGCGGGCGCGACCGACGAGGTCGTCGGACTCCAGGGTGGCGATGGCCCCGAGAGCGGCGGCACAGGCGACCGGGTTGCCGCCGTAGGTGCCGCCCAGCCCGCCGGTGTGCACAGCGTCCATCACCTCGGCCCGGCCGGTGACCCCGGCCAGGGGCAGGCCCCCCGCGATGCCCTTGGCCGTCGTGACGAGGTCGGGCACCACGCCTTCGTGCTCGCAGGCGAACCAGTCGCCGGTGCGGCCGAAGCCGGTCTGGATCTCGTCGGCGACGAGCAGCACAGCGTTGTCCCGACACCACTCCGCGAGCTGGGGGAGAAATCCGTCGGCAGGGACGACGAACCCGCCCTCTCCCTGGATCGGCTCGATCACGACGGCCGCGAGAGCCGCGGCACCCACTTGCTTGTCGAGGATGCCGATGGCGCGCTCGGCCGCCTCGGTGCCGCTGATCGGCACCGGCTCGCGGAACGGGTAGCTCATCGGCGCGCGGTACACCTCGGGCGCGAACGGTCCGAACGAGTGCTTGTAGGGCATCGCCTTGGCGGTGAGCGCCATCGTCAGGTTCGTGCGGCCGTGGTAGGCGTGGTCGAACACCGCGACCGCCGGCTTGCCGGTGGCGGCGCGCGCGATCTTGACGGCGTTCTCCACGGCCTCGGCCCCGGAGTTGAACAGGGCCGAGCGCTTCTCGTGGCTGCCGGGGGTCAGCCGGTTGAGCTGCTCGCACACCGCTACGTAACCCTCGTACGGCGTCACCATGAAGCACGTGTGGGTAAAGGCGTCCACCTGCTCGGTGACGCCGGCGACGACGCGCGGCGCGTGGTGGCCGACGTTCGTGACCGCGATGCCCGAGCCGAAGTCGATGAGCTGGTTGCCGTCGACGTCGAGCAGGATCCCGCCGTCCGCCGCCACGACGTAGGCAGGCAGGATCGTCCCGACGCCGCTGGCCACCGCGGCGGACTTGCGCGCCGCCAGCTCTGCGGAGCGCGGTCCGGGAACCTCGGTGACAAGGCGTCGCTGCTGGGGAATGCTGGTCATGGGCGCAGCGTAGGCGCGGTGCGCGGCACACGAGGAGGACACGTGTCGGATCGAGAGTCCGCAGTCGTCGCAGGGGTCCCGCAGGGCCTGCTCGTCGGTGGTGAGTGGAGGCCGGCGACCGGCGGGGCCACGTTCGACGTGCACGACCCGTCGACGGGCGACGTGCTGACCGAGGTGGCGAACGCCTCACCCGACGACGGTCTGACGGCGCTCGACGCGGCCGTCGAGACGCAGCCCGGCTGGGCAGCAACGGCGCCGCGTGAGCGGGGCGAGATCCTGCGTCGCGCGTTCGAGCTGCTCCACGAGCGGGTGGACGACCTCGCGCTGCTCATGACGCTGGAGATGGGCAAGCCGCTCGCCGAGTCGCGGGGCGAGATCGTGTACGCCGCGGAGTTCTTCCGCTGGTTCGCCGAGGAGGCCGTGCGCATCCACGGCGACTACCGGGTGGCGCCCGCCGGGGACAAGCGCATCCTGACGCTGCAGCAGCCCGTCGGGCCGTCCGTGCTCATCACCCCCTGGAACTTCCCGATGGCCATGGGCACCCGCAAGATCGGGCCCGCCGTCGCCGCGGGCTGCACCATGGTGGTCAAGCCTGCGTCCGAGACCCCGCTGTCGATGCTCGCCCTCGCGGGCGTCATGGCCGAGGCCGGTCTGCCCGACGGCGTGCTCAACGTGGTGACCACCCGGTCGTCTGGCTCCGTCATGGAGCCGCTCATCCGCGACCCCCGGGCCCGCAAGCTGTCGTTCACGGGATCGACCTCCATCGGCCGTCGACTGGTCGAGCAGTCGGCCGAGAGCCTTCTGCGTGTCTCGATGGAGCTCGGTGGCAACGCGCCGTTCCTCGTGTTCGCCGACGCCGACCTGGACGCGGCGGTCGACGGCGCCGTGCAGGCCAAGATGCGCAACGTCGGCGAGGCATGCACGGCGGCCAACCGGTTCCTCGTGGCCGACGAGGTAGCCGACGAGTTCTCGTCGCGGCTGGCGTCGCGGCTGTCGTCCATGCGGGTGGGACGGGGGACGGACGAGGACGTGCAGGTGGGGCCCGTCATCACCGAGAAGGCTCGCGCCGAGATCCTCGAGCTGGTGGCTGACGCCACCGACCGCGGGGCGCGTGTGCTCGCCGGTGGTGACGCACTGCCCGGGCCGGGCTTCTTCCTCGCGCCCACGGTGCTGGCCGACGTCCCCGCTGACGCCCGCGTGGGGAGTGAGGAGATCTTCGGCCCGGTGGCGCCGGTGACTCGCTTCGCCACGGAGGACGAGGCGCTGCAGCTGGCGAACAACACCGAGTTCGGGCTCATCGCCTACGCGTTCACCACCGACCTCGCGCGGGGGCTGCGCGTGAGCGAGGGCCTGGAGACAGGCATGGTCGCCCTGAACGCCGGAGTCATCTCGAACCCCGCTGCCCCGTTCGGCGGGGTGAAGCACTCCGGGTTCGGGCGCGAGGGCGGGCGCGAGGGCATCGCCGAGTACCTGGAGACCAAGTACGTCGGCATCGGCGGGCTGTAGCCACCCCGCCCTTCCATCGGCAGTCCGGTGCCGGCGGAGCGGGGCGGCAGTGCGGGGGCGGCGGAGCTGGGTGCCAGTGCAGGCGGCGGTGCGTGACCGACCTACACGCTCTCCCCACGAGCTCGTAGGGCCCGCCGGAGGCGCCACAGGTACGGGGCTGGGCGGTGGATGTCGTCCCCAGTCGTGCGCAGCATCGTCCAGCCGTTGTCACGGAAGGCTTCGTCGCGCGCGATGTCCTGTCGCCACCGGCGCTGGCTCGTCCGGTGGACGTCGCCCTCGAACTGTGTCGCGACCATCGCCCGTAGGTGCGCCAGGTCGGGCTGGCCCAGCCACTCGCCGGCTGCGTCCCGAACCTCCGGGTTCACGGTCGGTTCTGGGAGCCCGCCTCGGACGACGATGAGCCTGAGCCGCGTCACAGGCCAGGCTGGTCACGCCACCCCGCTCGAAGATCATCGCGGGGGAGGGGGCGTCGTGAGGGACACTGGTGCCGTGGTGCCGCGGACGGTGGTCGTGCTGGGGTCGACGGGGTCCATCGGAACCCAGGCCCTCGACATCGTCGCGCGCAATCCCGACCGCTTTCGGGTGACCGGGCTGGCGGCCGGTGGTGCCGACCCCGAGCTGCTGGCCCGGCAGGCCCACGACCACGCCGTGCGCACGGTGGCGGTCGCCCAGGCCTCGGCCGCCAACGACCTGCTGCTCGCGCTCTACGCCGAGGCGCAGCGGCGCGGCTACGCGACAGGGGACCACGCGCTCCCGAAGGTCCTGACGGGCCCGGACGCGGCGACCGATCTCGCCGGGAGCGGGGCGGACGTGGTGCTCAACGGGCTCTCCGGCGCGGTAGGGCTGCGCCCGACGCTCGCGGCCCTGGACGTCGGGTCCAGCCTCGCCCTCGCCAACAAGGAGTCGCTCATCATCGGCGGCCCGGTGGTCACCGCCCGGGCACGACCCGGCCAGATAGTCCCGGTCGACTCCGAGCACAGCGCTCTGGCCCAGTGCCTGCGTAGCGGGCGCCCCGACGAGGTGCGCCGCCTGGTCCTCACCGCCAGTGGCGGCCCGTTCCGAGGGCTCAGCCGCGACGCGCTCGAGGACGTGAGCCCGCAGCAGGCGCTCGCTCACCCCACCTGGTCGATGGGCCCCCTCGTCACGACCAACTCGGCCACGCTGGTCAACAAGGGGCTCGAGCTGATCGAGGCGCACCTGCTGTTCGGCGTCCCACTGGACCGCATCGACGTGGTGGTCCACCCGTCCTCGGTGGTGCACTCGATGGTGGAGTTCGTCGACGGCTCGACCGTCGCCCAGGCCAGCCCTCCGGACATGCGGATCCCGATCGCGCTGGCGATGGCGTGGCCCGACCGCGTACCCGACGCGGCTCCTGGCTGCTCCTGGACCGACCCCGTGACCTGGCAGTTCTTCCCCCTCGACGACGCGGCCTTCCCTGCCGTCGCCCTGGCTCGACGCGCCGCGGCGTCCGCCGGCACTGCGCCGGCGGTCTACAACGCGGCCAACGAGGTCGCTGTGGAGGCGTTCCTCTCCGGTCGCGTCCCGTTCCTGTCCATCGTCGACACCATCGAGGCGACCCTCGACGCGCACGTCGTCGGGAACGTGACGACACTTCAGGACGTTGAGCAGGCGGACCGCTGGGCTCGCGGCCATGCCGCGGGTCTTCTCGACGGGTCGTCACGAGAGGGACGGGAGTAGCCGATGGACGCACTGGCCGTCATCGGCTTCGTCGTGTTCGTGCTGGGGCTGCTGGCGTCCATCGCCCTGCACGAGATCGGCCACCTCGTGCCGGCCAAGCTGTTCGACGTCAAGGTCACCCAGTACATGGTCGGCTTCGGCTCGACCATCTGGTCGCGGCGCCGCGGGGAGACGGAGTACGGCGTCAAGGCCATCCCGTTCGGCGGCTACGTCCGCATGGTGGGCATGCTCCCGCCGCAGCCCGGCAGCGACCCCTCCACGCTGCGCGACACCAGCACCGGGCCGATCCAGTCCATGGTGGAGAACAGCCGGCACGAGACCGTCGCCGACGTCGCCGTCGAGGACACCGACCGCCTGTTCTACCGCAAGCCCTGGTGGCAGAAGCTGATCATCATGACGGGCGGGCCCGCCATGAACGTCCTGCTCGGCTTCGTCCTGTTCGCGGTCGTCCTTATGGGCTTCGGGCAGCTCACCCCGACACCGGTCGTCTCGTCGGTGTCCGAATGCGTCGTGTCGGTCAGCTCCGGCGAGACCGGGCCGGTGGTGTGCGGTCCGGACGACGCGCCGACCCCGGCGGCCGAGGCCGGCTTCGAGGCCGGTGACGCGGTCGTCGCGTTCGACGGCCGCCCCATCGACACGTGGGACGAGCTCACCACCCTGATTCGCAGCAACGGGGGGCGGACGGTGGAGGTCACCGTCCTGCGAGACGGCACGGAGGTCGTGCTCACGCCGACCCTGGCGCTCTCCGAGCGCTTCGCCGACCCGGACGACATCTGCAGCGACACCGAGGAAGTGGGGTTCCTCGGCATCTCACCCGTGCAGGAGACCGTTCGGCTCGCACCGACGGACGTGCTGGGGCAGGTCGGTGACTTCATGGGGCGCACGGTCGACGCCGTGCTCGGGGTGCCGAGCCGCATGGTGGGGGTGTGGAACGCCGCCTTCGGCGGTCAGGAGCGCGACATCTGCGGGCCGGTCGGTGTCGTCGGTGCCGGTCGGATCGGCGGGGAGATCGCCTCCGCCGACGGGGCAGCCATCGGTGACCGGGTCGCCGGCTTCCTCGCGCTCCTGGCGTCGTTCAACCTCGCCATCGCCGTGTTCAACCTCATCCCCTTGCTGCCCCTGGACGGCGGCCACATCGCCGGCGCCCTGTGGGAGGGGGTCAAGCGCGCCTGGGCGCGGGTTCGCGGCGCACCGGAACCTGCCCCGGTGGACGTGGCGAAGGCCCTGCCCCTGGCCTATGCCGCAGCCATCCTGCTCGTCGGCATGGCCGTGCTGCTGCTGTACGCCGACATCGTCAACCCGGTGCGCCTGCCCGGCTGAGCGGCGACGCGCCCCATCACCTGAGACACTGGAGGCATGACCGTGACGTCCGGAGAACCCGTCAGCCTGGGCATGCCCGCTGCGCCGCCGCCAGTGCTGGCGCCTCGGCGCGCGAGCCGCCAGATCAAGGTCGGCAAGGTTCTCGTCGGCGGGGACGCACCCGTCTCCGTCCAGTCGATGACGACCACGCCGACCACGGACGTCAACGCCACGCTTCAGCAGATCGCGGAGCTGACGGCCACCGGCTGCGACATCGTCCGGGTGGCCGTGCCCAGCCAGGATGACGCCGACGCGCTGCCCGAGATCGCGCGCAAGTCGCAGATCCCTGTCATCGCCGACATCCACTTCCAGCCCAAGTACGTGTTCGCGGCCATCGAGGCCGGCTGCGCCGCCGTGCGGGTCAACCCCGGCAACATCAAGAAGTTCGACGACCGCGTCGGCGAGATCGCCCAGGCCGCGTCCGAGGCCGGGGTCAGCCTGCGCATCGGTGTCAACGCAGGCTCGCTCGACAAGCGCCTGCTTGCCAAGTACGGCAAGCCGACGGCCGAGGCGCTCGTGGAGTCCGCGTTGTGGGAGGCGTCGCTGTTCTCCGAGCACGGCTTTCGTGACTTCAAGATCTCGGTCAAGCACCACGACCCCGTGGTGATGGTGCGTGCCTACGAGATGCTGGCCGAGCAGTGCGAGTACCCGCTGCACCTGGGCGTGACCGAGGCCGGGCCGGCCTTCCAGGGCACCATCAAGTCCGCCGTCGCCTTCGGCGCGCTGCTCAGCAAGGGCATCGGCGACACCATCCGGGTGTCGCTGTCGGCTCCTCCCGTCGAGGAGGTCAAGGTCGGTCTGCAGATCCTGGAGTCGCTGAACCTGCGTCCCCGGCGTCTCGAGATCGTCTCCTGCCCCTCGTGCGGACGTGCACAGGTGGATGTCTACACGCTCGCCGAGGAGGTGACCGCGGGCCTGGACGGGCTGGAGGTCCCGTTGCGCGTCGCCGTCATGGGTTGCGTCGTCAACGGGCCGGGAGAGGCGCGCGAGGCCGACCTGGGAGTCGCCTCCGGCAACGGCAAGGGGCAGATCTTCGTCAAGGGTGAGGTCATCAAGACCGTCCCCGAGACGAAGATCGTGGAGACCCTCATCGAAGAGGCGATGCGAATCGCCGAGGAGTCGCCCGTCGACGACGACAGCGCCGGGTCGGCCCCCACGGTCAGCGTGGTCTGAGCCGCTCCTCCCATGACCCTGCAGGCCGCCCGGGAGACGCGCCGGCTGAGCGCCGATGACCTGCCGGACGTGTGGCGGCTGCTCGACGCGAGCCCCGTCGAGAACGTCTTCGTGCGCGCGCGGCTCGACCTCGTGGGCCTCGACTCGCTGGTGCGAGCCGGCGAGCTCGTGGGATTCTGGGACGGCGGGGGCCTGTCGTCGCTGTGCTACCTGGGCGCGAACATGGTGCCAGTCAGCGCCTCCAGTCCCGCGCTGACGGCGTTCGCCGCGCACGCCGCGGCCGCACCACGGCGCCCGTCCTCGATCGTCGGCCCCGCCCGCGCGGCGCTCCAGCTGGGCGAGCTCCTGCGTCCGGTGTGGGGCCGGCCGCGCGACGTCCGCGCTCGGCAGCCGGTGCTGGCCATCGACCGTGACCCGGTCGTGCCGCCGGACGCGGACGTGCGCCTGGTGCGCCCCGACGAGGTCGACCTGCTCATGCCGGCGGCGGTGGCCATGTTCACCGAGGAGGTGGGTGTCGACCCGCGCGCGGACGGCGGGGCAGCGATCTACCACGCCCGGGTCAGCGAGCTGGTCCACTCCGGTCGTGCCTATGCACGCATCGAGAACGGGCGGGTCGTCTTCAAGGCGGAGGTGGGCGCGGTGTCCAGGGACGCCTGCCAGCTGCAGGGTGTGTGGGTGCACCCGAAGCTTCGTGGACGGGGGCTCTCGGTGCCGGCGATGGCCGCGGTGGTCCGGCACTGCCTGCGCGACCACGCCGACGTCGTGAGCCTGTACGTCAACGACTACAACACCCGCGCCCGCGCCACCTACGCCTCGGTCGGGTTCAGCGAGGTGGGCACCTTCGCGACGGTGCTGTTCTAGCCCACCTGCACGCGCCTAGGCGAGCGGCACGTGCGCGACCTCGTCCGCTGGGGTGAAGCCGAAGACCTGGCCCAAGAAGTCCAGCTCGGCCTCGAGCGCCCGTACCTGTGCGTCCGCCGAGCGGAAGCCGTGCTGCTCACCCTCGAACGTCAGGTAGGCGTGTGGCACGCCGTGGCGGGCGAAGGCCGCCACGATCGCCTCCGCCTGCTCCGGTGGGACGACGGCGTCGTCGAGACCCTGCATGACCAGTGTCGGCACGTGCGCGTCCTCCGCGTGGGTGAGCGGGGAACGCTCGTGCAGCAGATCGGCGCCGCCCGGCAGGGGGGCGAGAAGGGTGTCGACGTAGCGGGACTCGAACTTGTGCGTGGTCGCCACGAGCGCGGTCAGGTCCGTGACGGCGAAGAACGCCACCGCTGCACTGAACGCGTCGTGCTGCAGCGTCGCCAGCAGGGTGGTCGTGCCGCCGGCGCTCCCGCCGTGGATCGCTGCGCGCGCCGGGTCCACCAGCCCCAGCTCGCCCAGGTGGGCCACCACCGCGCAGGCGTCCTCGACGTCCGCTGCGCACCACTGGCCGTGCAGGAGCTCGCGGTACCGGCGCCCGTAGCCGGTGCTGCCGCGGTAGTCGACGGCAGCCACGGCAAAGCCCCGTGAGGTCCAGTACTGGACCGCCGGCGAGAAGGAGGGGCTCGCGGCCGAGGTCGGCCCGCCGTGCACGGAGACCAGCAAGGGGGGCCGTCGGCCCTCCGGCCCTCTCGCCGCGGGGTTGCGCGGGGGATGGAACCAGGCGTGGGCGACCTCGCCGTCGCCGGTCGGGAACGTCACGCGGTGCGGCACGGACACCGCCTGCACCGGCAGGCTCACCCCGGCTCCCGGCCGCAGAACCGTCTGGTCGGGCAGTCGGCAGACCTCGGTCGGCCGGTCCAGGCGGCGCACGACTCCGACCAGCGACTCCCCGTCGTCGGCCAGCATGGCCACCGATGCCCGTGGGATCGTCGTGGTCGTCGTCCGACCGTCCTCGGTCACCGACGTCAGCACGGCGTCCAGCTCGTCCTCGTGCACCGCCACGACCGTTCCGTCCCGCTGGACGAGGTAGCGGCGCTGGCCCAGCTGCCACGCCGGCACGGACACCTCGGCGGCGACCGACACCACCGGGGTGAGCCGGTCGACACCGTCCACCCGGTAGACGTTCCACCAGTCCGAACGGTCCGAGCAGACGTAGAGGGTGGCGTGCCGGCCCCACTCGGGCTGCACGAGGGACTCCCCGGCGCCGCCCGCTTCCCGCCGCGGGTCGGTCAGCGTCAGCACTCCGTCGACCTCGGCGAGCCGGCCGACCATCAGCTCGGTGGAGTCCCACGGCATGTTCGGGTGGTTCCACGCGATCCACGCGAGCTGCCGCCCGTCGCGTGAGACGCGCGGCGCGGCGACGAAGTCGGCGTCGGCAGCCAGGATCACCGGCTGCCCCGTGCCGTCGCTGCGGATCGCGACCACCTCGTTGTGCACGTCGGTCGCCACGTCGGGCCCCTCGTGCCGCTCCCGCACGCACACGAGCCACCGCCCGTCGGGCGTGACCGTTCCGTCGGCGTACCGCCACGCCCGCGGTGGCACAGGCTCCGGGGTGACCGGCACCGGGTCGTGCGCCGCGTCGAGCCGGTAGATGCGCTGGTCGTCGTAGTGAGTGGCGTACACGGTCTCCTCGTGCACCCACCATGCCCCTCCGCCGTACTCGTGGACGCGGGTCCGCGCGTCGAACCAGGCCGGTGTCACCTCGTGGACGGTTCCGTCGCCGTCGCGCCGGAGGACCGCGTCCCGCCCGCTCTCGTCCGGCCTGGACTCGCTCCACCAGACGATGCCCCCACCCGCCTCCACGGCGGTCGGCGTCCGCGCCGCACCGACCGCCTCGGTCGCGCTCAGCGGGCTGGGCCAGGAACCGAACGGCAGGGTCGTCATGGAGGCACCGTAGGCCCTGCTGGTACGCGCGGGCGGCCGGTGTGGCTGCGCGGATATCCTCGCGACCCGTGATCATGAGGATGTCCCAGCTCTTCCTGCGCACCCTCCGCCAGGACCCGGCCGACGCGGAGGTGCCGAGCCACCGGCTGCTGGTGCGCGCCGGCTACATCCGGCGAGCGGCCCCCGGCGGGTACACCTGGCTGCCCCTGGGCTACCGGGTGCTGCGCAACGTCGAGCAGGTCGTGCGTGAGGAGATGGACGCTGCCGGGTTCCAGGAGGTGCACTTCCCGGCGCTGCTGCCCCGTGAGCCGTACGAACGGTCGGGACGCTGGACCGACTACGGGGACGACCTGTTCCGCCTCGTCGACCGCAAGGGCGCCGACCACCTGCTGGCGCCCACCCACGAAGAGATGTTCACCCTGCTGGTCAAGGACCTCTACTCCTCCTACAAGGACCTCCCGACCAGCATCTACCAGATCCAGTGGAAGTTCCGCGACGAGCCTCGGCCGAGGGCGGGGCTGCTGCGCGGCCGCGAGTTCCTCATGAAGGACTCGTACTCCTTCGACCTCGACGACGCCGGTCTGAAGGCCAGCTACGACGCCCATCGCGTCGCCTACCAGCGGCTGTTCGACCGCTTCGGGCTCGACTACGTGATCGTGTCGGCCGTGTCGGGAGCCATGGGGGGCTCGGCCAGCGAAGAGTTCCTGCTGCCGACCGAGGTCGGCGAGGACACGTTCGTCCGGTGCACGTCCTGCGACTACGCGGCCAACACCGAGGCCTACCGGACGCCGGCGCCGGACCCGCTCGACGCGACCTCGGCACCGGCGGCCCACGTCGAGACCACCCCGGACACCCCGACGATCGACACGCTCGTCGGGCTCTCGAACGCCCGCGACGACCTGCGCCGCAGCGACCGCAACTGGGTGGCCGCGGACACGTTGAAGAACGTCGTGGTGATGCTGCGGCACCCGGACGGTCAGGCCGAGCCGCTGGTCGTGGGCGTGCCGGGGGACCGGGAGGTCGACATGAAGCGGCTGACGGCGTCCGTGGCGCCCGCCGTGCCCGAACCGTTCGCCGAGGAGGACTTCGCCACGCACCCCGGTCTCGTCCGTGGCTACATCGGTCCCACCCGTCTGGGGGAGCGCAGCGAGAGCGGCATCCGGTACCTGACCGATCCGCGGGTCGTGCCCGGCACGCGGTGGATCACGGGTGCGAACGAGACCGGTCGCCACGTGTACGACCTGACCGCCGGGCGGGACTTCGTCGCCGACGGAACCATCGAGGCAGCCGAGGTGCGCGGCGGCGACGCGTGCCCGTCGTGCGGGGCAGTCATCGAGCTCGCCCGGGGGCTGGAGATCGGGCACATCTTCCAGCTGGGCCGCAGGTACGCAGAGGCCCTCGACCTCAGGGTGCAGGACGAGTCGGGGGAGCAGGTGGTCGTCACCATGGGGTCCTACGGGGTCGGTGTCTCCCGGTTGGTTGCGGCTATCGCGGAGCAGACCCATGACGAGCTGGGGCTCTGCTGGCCGGCGCCGGTCGCCCCGGCGCACGTGCACATCGTCGCCGCCGGCAGGTCCGAGGAGATCGCTGCTGGCTCGGTCGACCTGGCCCGCCGGATCTCCGAGGCCGGGTTGGACGTGCTGCTCGACGACCGTCAGGGCTCGGCCGGGGTGAAGTTCGCCGACGCCGAGCTGATCGGGGTACCCGTCATCCTCGTCGTGGGCCGAGGCCTGGCGTCGGGTGTCGTGGAGGTTCGCGACCGGCGCACCGGCGAGCGGTTCGACGTGGCGGTGGACGAGGCGACAGCTCGAGTCCGTGACCTGGTCGGTGCCGGGGTGGGTGCGCAGTAGCCTGGCGGTACTCGTCCCCTGACTCCGAGAGGCAGGCCCACGTGCAGGTGGCACCGGTTGCCGAGCGGCTGCGGACCGTCGTCGAACCGCTGGTCGAGAACGCCGGCTTCGACCTCGACGACCTGGTCGTGAGCCCGGCCGGCAAGCGTCGCCTCGTCCGGGTCGTGCTGGACGCCGACGAGGGTGTCACCCTCGACCAGTGCGCCGACGTGTCCCGTGAGGTGTCGCGAGCCCTGGACGACCTCGACGTGATGGGCAGCCAGCCCTACACCCTGGAGGTCAGCTCCCGTGGGGTGTCGCGGCCGCTCACCCTGCCCCGGCACTGGCGCCGAGCCCTGGGCCGACTCGTCGCGGCCACGACCCGCGACGGCCGCACCGTCCGTGGCCGGGTCACGGGCAGCGACGACTCCTCCGTGGTGCTCGACGTCGACGGCTCGTCCCACACCCTGCGCTACGACGAGGTGGCCAAGGCCGTCGTGCAGGTGGAGATGAGTCGTCGGGCGGAGAGCGAGGAGGCCTGAGGCATGGACATCGACCTGAAGCTGCTCCGTGCCATCGAGACCGAGAAGGGCGTGCCGTTCTCCACCATGGCCGACGCGATCGAGAGCGCGCTGCTCCAGGCGTACCAGCGCACGTCCGACGCCGAGCCCCACGCGCGGGTCGAGCTCGACCGCAAGTCTGGCCACGTCACCGTCTGGGCGCAGGAACGGTCGGAGGAGGGCGAGGTGCTGCGCGAGTGGGACGACACCCCCGAGGGTTTCGACCGGGTCGCAGCCATGACGGCGCGCCAGGCCATCCGCACCCGGATGCGGCAGTTCGAGGAGGAGCAGACCTACGGCGAGTTCCTGACACTCGAGGGGGAGATCGCCTCCGGCATCGTGCAGCAGGGTCCTGATCCGCGGACAGTGCTGGTGAAGATCGGCGACACCGAGGCAGCGCTGCCGGTGCAGGAGCAGGTTCCCGGGGAGACCTACCCGCACGGCACACGGCTGCGCTGCTACGTCGTGCAGGTGCGCAAGGGGATGCGCGGGCCTGTCGTCACGGTCTCGCGCAGCCACCCGGGCCTGGTCAAGAAGCTGTTCGCGCTCGAGTCGCCCGAGGTCGCCGACGGCACCGTGGAGATCTCCGCGATCGCTCGCGAGGCGGGACACCGCACGAAGATCGCGGTGCGCTCGACACGTCCCGGGGTCAACGCCAAGGGGGCCTGCATCGGGCCGATGGGTGCGCGGGTCCGCTCGGTGATGGCCGAGCTCAACCAGGAGAAGATCGACATCGTCGACTTCTCCGACGACCCGGCCGAGCTGGTGGCCCACGCCCTGTCACCGGCCAAGGTGCACGCCGTGCAGGTCGTGGACGCGGCGGCCAAGGCGGCGCGTGTGTTCGTGCCGGCCGACCAGCTGTCGCTGGCCATCGGCAAGGAGGGCCAGAACGCCCGGCTGGCCGCACGGCTGACCGGGTGGCGGATCGACATCCGTCCGGACGAGCCCGGCGTGACCGACGGCACGCCGCAGCAGAGCACCCCACCGGCGCGGTAGACTTCATGGCAGGAGCTCGGTCGAGCCGGTCGCCTGCGCATGTCGCCATTCGCACATGCGTCGGTTGCCGCGCCCGGGCGGACCGCTCCCACCTGATCCGCGTGGTCGCTGGGCAGGGGCAGCCAGCTGTCCTGCGTCTGGACCTGCGGGGAGGCCTTCCGGGTCGAGGTGCGCACCTGCACCCCGAGCTGGCATGCCTGGACTCTGCCGAGCGCCGCCGGGCGTTCGGCCGGGCCCTCCGGCTCACCGGGCCGGTCGACACCTCAGCGGTGCGGGCATATCTCGAGGGTCTCGCCGAACCACGTGGCACCAGGCCGACACGAAGGAGCAGCGACGATGCGGCAGAGCGTGCGATGAGCACCGTGAAATGAGCACGAACACCGGCTGACGGCTCGGGCAGGAACTGACCCGGGCCGAGAAGGAGAGCAGTGGCAAAGGTCCGGGTCTACGAGCTCGCGAAAGAGCTCGGGGTCGACAGCAAGGCGGCCCTCAAGCAGTTGAACGACATGGGCGAGTTCGTCCGGTCGGCATCCTCCACCGTCGAGCCCCCCGTGGCGAAGCGTCTGCGTGACGCGCTCGCCACCCAGGCGAAGCAGTCAGCACCGGCGGCCAAGCCCGCCGGCAAACCCGCTGGCAAGCCCGCGGGGAAGCCCGGCGCGACACCCACCGCGCCGCCTGCCGGCACACCGGCTACGAAGCCGGCCGCGGCGCCGGCGCCCGCCCCGCCCGCCGCACCGGCTGCCACGTCGGCACCTGCCGAGCAGGCACGACCGACGCCTGCCGGCGGGCCGGCTGCACGAGACGGTTCGTCGTCCGCGCCCACCCCCGGCCCCGCCGCTGGCACCCCCGGCCCCGCCGCTGGCAAGCCTGCGTCGGCTCGGCCGTCCGCCGCTCGTCCCGCACCGGGGCCGAAGCCGGCATCGCCCGGCCCCAAGCCCCAGGGGCCACGGCCCCGCGCGCCGCGCGCCGGGAACAACCCGTTCACGACCCCCGAGTCGCGTCAGAGTGCTCCGCGTCAGCCCCGTCCCGGCAACAACCCGTACGGGTCGAGCCCGTCGGGCATGCCTCGCCCGGGCCAGCGTCCGGGAGGACAGGGCCGTCCCGGACCTCGGCCGGGTGGTCAGGCGCCCACCCCGGGCATGATGCCGCCACGTCCTCCGAGCCGGCAGGCGCCGGGCCAGGGACGCGGCGGAGGCGGCGCTGGACGACCCGGTGGCGCCCCCGGCGGTCGTGGACGCGGGCCGGGCGGAGCCCCCTTCTCCGGCGGCGGACGCCCAGGGGCCGGTCGCGGTGGACGCGCCGGCACAGCGGGAGCGTTCGGCCGCCCGGGCGGGCGCCCGCAGCGCGGTCGCAAGAGCAAGAAGCAGCGCCGCCAGGAGTTCGACAACATGCAGGCCCCCACCATCGGGGGCGTGCGGATCCCGCGCGGCAACGGCCAGGCCATCCGGCTGCCTCGAGGCGCCTCGCTGTCCGACTTCGCCGACAAGATCAACGCCGACCCGGCCTCGCTCGTGCAGGTGCTGTTCGCGCTCGGCGAGATGGTGACCGCGACGCAGTCGGTCGACGAGGAGACGTTCAGGGTTCTCGGTGAGGAGCTGGGGTACGACCTGCAGATCGTCTCGCCCGAGGACGAGGACCGCGAGCTGCTCGAGTCCTTCGACATCGACCTCGACGCGGTCGACGACAGCGAGGCACCCGCTCGTCCACCCGTCGTCACCGTGATGGGCCACGTCGACCATGGCAAGACGAAGCTGCTCGACGCCATCCGGGACGCCAACGTCGTCGCGGGCGAGGCCGGCGGCATCACCCAGCACATCGGTGCCTACCAGGCCCACATGGAGCACGAGGGCACCGACCGCGCGCTGACCTTCATCGACACGCCGGGCCACGAGGCCTTCACGGCGATGCGTGCGCGAGGCGCGAAGGTCACCGACGTGGCGGTGCTCGTCGTCGCCGCCGACGACGGCGTCATGCCGCAGACGGTGGAAGCGCTCAACCACGCCCATGCCGCCGACGTACCCATCGTGGTCGCCGTGAACAAGGTGGACAAAGAAGGGGCGAACCCTGCCAAGATCCGCCAGCAGCTCACCGAGTACGGGCTCGTCGCCGAGGAGTACGGCGGCGACACCATGTTCGTGGACGTGTCGGCGCTCAAGCGGCAAGGCATCGACGAGCTGCTCGAAGCGGTACTGCTCACCGCGGACGCCGCCCTCGAGCTGCGCGCAGACCCGGACGTGGACGGGCGTGGCGTGGCCATCGAGGCCCACCTCGACCGAGGCCGTGGCCCCGTGGCGACCGTGCTGGTCCAGCGCGGCACCCTGCGGGTCGGCGACGCCGTCGTCTGCGGACAGGCCCACGGGCGCGTTCGGGCCATGCTCGACGAGACGGGCGAGGGCGTCGACGAGGCGGGCCCGTCCCGTCCCGTGCAGGTGCTCGGCCTGAACGCCGTGCCCGGTGCCGGCGACACGTTCCTGGCCACCGAGGACGAGCGCACCGCGCGCCAGATCGCCGAGAAGCGCGAGGCCATGGAGCGCAACGCCGCCCTGGCCAAGGCCCGCAAGCGGGTCACGCTCGAGGACTTCCTGGAGAAGTCCAAGATCGAGACGCTCAACCTCATCCTCAAGGGTGACGTGTCCGGCGCCGTCGAGGCCCTCGAGGACGCGCTGCTCAAGATCGACGTCGGTGAGGAGGTCGACCTGCGCATCATCGACCGCGGCGTCGGCGCCATCACGGAGACCAACGTCATGCTGGCCGCGGCGTCCGAGGCGGTCATCATCGGCTTCAACGTCCGGGCTCAGGGCAAGGCCACCGAGCTCGCCGATCGCGAGGGTGTGGAGATCCGCTACTACACGGTGATCTACCAGGCCATCGAGGACGTCGAGAACGCGCTCAAGGGCATGCTGAAGCCCGAGTTCGAGGAGGTCTCGCTCGGCCAGGCGGAGGTGCGCGAGGTGTTCCGCTCGTCCAAGTTCGGCAACATCGCCGGCTGCCTGGTGACGAACGGCCTCATCCGGCGCAACGCCAAGGCACGCCTCATCCGCGACGGCGTCGTCGTCACCGAGAACCTGTCGATCGACTCGCTGCGTCGCTTCAAGGACGACGTGACCGAGGTGCGTGACGGGTACGAGTGCGGCATCGGGCTCGGCTCGTTCAACGACATCGCCGAGGGCGACGTGATCGAGACGTTCGAGATGAGGGAGAAGCCGCGGGCTTAGCCGACCGACGCCTGGGAGTGCGTGACCCGTGTGGACCGGCACCCTTGCCTGTGACCTGCTGCTCGGCGACTGCCGGTCGCGCAAGCAGAAGCGTGCCGTCGTCCGCCCCCTGCTCGCCGAGCTGCGACGGCGGTACGACGTGTGCGCTGCGGAGACGGGTCATCTGGAGCTGCTGCGCCGGGCCGAGGTGGGCGTCGCCGTGGTCTCTGGCGACGCCGCGCACTGCGTGGAGGTGCTCGACGCTGTCGAGCGGTTCGTCGCGGGTCGTCCGGAGACGGACCTGCTGGCGACGCGACGCCGGCTGCACGGCCCGGACGACGACTGAGGAGGAGCGATGAGCAACGACGTTCGAGCCCGCAAGCTGGCCGACAGGATCCGGGTGATCGCAGCGGAGACGCTGGAGCGCCGCGTGAAGGACCCTCGGCTGGGCTTCGTGACCGTCACCGACGCACGGGTGACCGGCGACCTTCGTGAGGCGACGGTGTTCTACACCGTGTACGGCGACGAGGCGCAACGGGTGGCGACGGCCACCGCTCTGGACAAGGTGCGCGGCCTGGTGCGCAGCGAGGTCGGTGCGCAGACGGGCATCAAGTTCACCCCGTCGATCGCCTTCGTCGAGGACGCTGTGGCCGACGGCGCCCGACACATCGAGACGCTCCTCGCCGAGGCGAGGGCGGCCGACCGGGCGGTGGCGGAGTCCGCCAGCACCGCGAGCTACGCGGGCGAGCCGGACCCGTACCGTCGTCGTGAGGACGTCGAGGACGAGGACGTCGACGACGAGCCGGCGCCGTGAGCCCGGAGGCCGAGCCACGTCCCGGGCTCCTGGTCGTCGACAAGCCGGCGGGGCTCACCTCGCACGCCGTGGTCGGCCGGGTGCGCCGGCTCCTTGGCACCCGCCGCGTCGGCCACGCCGGGACGCTGGACCCCATGGCCACCGGCGTGCTGGTGCTGGGGGTGGGACGGGGCACGCGGCTGCTGCACTACGTCGTCGGGGCGGACAAGGAGTACGAGGCGACCGTGCGGCTAGGTGCCTCGACCACGACCGACGACGCCGAGGGGGAGACCGTCCGCACGGTCGACACCACCGCAGTTCAGGAGCGGGACGTGACGTCGGCGGTCGCCGCCTTCGTCGGGGAGATCGACCAGGTGCCCAGCGCGGTCTCCGCCATCAAGGTCGACGGCAGGCGTGCCTACGCCCGGGTGCGCGCCGGTGAGGACGTGGCTCTCGCCGCGCGACGGGTGACGGTGTCACGCTTCGACATCCTCGACGTGCGTCGTGTCGGCGGGCTCCTCGATGTCGACGTCTGGGTGGCCTGCTCGTCCGGCACGTACGTACGGGCGCTCGCCCGCGACCTGGGCGCGACGCTGGGCGTCGGCGGGCACCTGACGGCGCTGCGTCGCACCCGGGTGGGCCCGTTCACGCTGGGGGAGGCGCTGGCCCTCGACGAGGTCGGACCGTCCTGCCCGCTCATCGACCTCGGGGCCGCCGCCTCGATGGTTCTCCCGGTCCGGACGCTCGACCCCGACGAGGCGCAGCGAGCGCGCCACGGCGTCGCCCCGGGCCCGAGCCATCGGTCAGGGCCGGTGGCGCTCCTCGACCGGGACGGCTCCCTCGTGGCGGTCGGCGAGGACGCCGGTCCGCGTGCCGACCTGCGGGCCGTGTTCGTAGGGTGAGGCCCGCCATGAACCCCCAGGTATGGACCAGCCTCGAGGAGGCGTCCGGGCCGTGTGTCGTGTCCGTCGGGACGTTCGACGGCGTGCACCGTGGGCACCGAGTGGTGGTGCAGACCGCTCGCGCGGTGGCCGATCGGATCGGCCTGCCCCTGGTGGTGCTGACGTTCGACCCGCACCCGATGTCGGTGGTCCGGCCCGGAACCCAGCCACCGGCGGTCGCGACCGTTCGGCACCGGGTGGAGCTGCTCGGCCGGAGCGGGGCCGATGCCGTGCTGGTGCTTCCCTTCGACTCCTCGGTCGCGGCCCTGTCCGCGGACGAGTTCATCGACCTCGTGCTCGTGCACGCCCTCGACGCGCACGCCGTGGTCGTCGGCGACGACTTCAGGTTCGGGCACCGGGCCGGCGGAGACGTCGCGCTGCTGCGCGACCGCGGGGCTGAGCGCGGCTTCGAGGTTGTCGCGGTCGCCCCCGTCGGGCATCAGGGCGTGCGCTGGTCGTCCACCGAGGTCAGGCGTCGTGTCGGCGCCGGCGACGTGGCAGGCGCGGCGGATGTGCTCGGGCACCTCTTCGAGGTCGAGGGACCGGTGGGACGCGGCGACCAGCGAGGGCGTGCCCTCGGCTACCCGACTGCCAACCTTGCCGTGGCACCCGGCATGCTCGTGCCCGCCGACGGCGTCTACGCGGGCTACCTGCGTCGGCTCGACGCACCTCTGCACGTGATGCCGGCGGCGGTGTCGGTGGGCACCAACCCCACCTTCGACGGGTCCACCCGCCGTGTCGAGGCCTACGTGCTCGACGGCGACACCATCGACGGCGACACCCTCGACCTCTACGGCGTCGAGGTGGCCATCAGCTTCGTGGCTCGGCTCCGCGGGCAGCAGCGATTCGACGACGTGCCGGGCCTCGTGGCCCAGATGGCGCTGGACGTGGCAAGGACGCGCGAGGCCCTCGAGGCTGTCGACGCGTCCGCGCTGAGCGCCCGGTGGCCGACCTAGCCTCCTGCCCCGGCGCGGCCGGTGCCCGCCCCGCCGAGCGTGGACGACGGGTGCCTGCAGGGCCATGATGGCGTGGGGAGTCGACGAAGGAGGATGCACATGTCGCGCAGCGGCGATGCGGGTTCCGCCGGTGGTGGTGCCGTCTACGGCATCGGCTTCATCGGTGCTCTGATCTACTTCTTCCAGGCGGCAGAGACCTTCGGAGAGTACGCGTTCGCGATCCTCCAGACCCTCTTCTGGCCGGGTTTCCTCGTCTACGAGGCGCTGAAGGCGTTGGGCGCCTAGACCACGACGTCGGGGCCACCCTCTGCACCCTCCACCCCGTGTGCGGCAGGGTTGACGCTGCCCCGGTCAGCCAGTAGAATCGAACAAATGTTCGAGTATGGGGGTGGTTCGGGTGGTGTCGAGTGCTCCGGCCGTGGGCGTGGCCGCGGCTCCACCGACCGACGAGATGTCGTTCTGGGTGGAGTGGGGGCTAGGTGACCGGGCTGTCGTGCCCTCGGCAGCGGACGTGATGACCCGGCTCGAGGCGGCCGAGGCGGAGACCACACGTCTCGTGCGAGCACAGGCGCGCGATCTACAGCTGCTGCGCTCGGTGCGAGTTGCCCAGCAGGAGGCCGATCTCGGCGCGGACGCGCCGCACGCGTCCGTCGATGCCGACGGGTGGGTCGCGACCGAGGCGGGTCTTGCCCTGGGCCTGAGCGAGACCCAGGTGCGCGCGCGGCTCGCGTTCGCCGACGCGCTGGACCGGTACCGCCATATTGACCATCTCGCTGCCGGCGGCGGCGCACCGGCCGCCACCCTGCAGCGGCTGTGCGACCACCTGGACGAGCTGGCCACGCTGGTCTCGCCCGACGAGCTGCGCGACGTCGAGCGGTCAACGGTCGCGTGGCTCGCCGACCAGCCGCGCAGCACCACGGCGCTGAACCGGCGGATGCGCCGACTCGTGCTGCGGGCCAAGGCGCGTGCCGGCCGCGACGACGCCGGTGACCGGTCCCACGCCGATCGGGACGTGCGCGTGGTCTCTCGAGGTGACGGCACGGCGGATGTGTGGGCCCGTCTCCCCGAGGCCGACGCGCTCGCTGTGGCGGCGGCTCTGCGGGCGGGGTCAGCCCTGGCTCGCGCGGCAGGAGACCCACGCACGCTGGCTCAGCTCCGCGCCGACGGTCTGACCGCCGCGGTCACGGGCCGTCCGGGACTCTACGGGTTGTCGTGCGACGTACCGGGCCACGCAGATGGGCACACGGTCGTGACCGCGCGGGTCGACGTGACGGTCGCGTGGACGTCCCTGGCCGGCATCGGCCACGAGCCGGGCGAGGTCGAGGGGTATGGGCCCGTGCCTACCTCCACCGTGGTCGACATCCTCGGCCGGTACACCCACGCCGACGGGGCGGCGAGCCCCCAGGTGCGCGGGCTGGTGCTGGACCCTGCGTCCGGTCGGCTGCTCGGCATGGCAGGTGACCTGGGGCGGGTGAGCTGGGTGGACGAGGTCCGCCCGGGAGTGGGCTACCAGCACCCACCCACCATGGACGCCCTGGCGCGGGCACGTGACCGCACCTGTCGCGCTCCAGGATGTCATCGGCCGGCGACCGCGTGCGACGCCGATCACATCGTCCCGTGGCCGGACGGGCCGACGACCCTTCCGAACACCGCGATGCTCTGCCGGTACCACCACCGGCTCAAGACCCACGCTCCCGGTTGGACGATGACCGGCGCCGGCGACGACGACGTCGTCTGGATCACCCCGTCCGGACGGCAGGCCCGCACGGCACCTCTGAGCCGGCCGACGCCAGGGACCGATCCCGAGGA
>Ga0316576_10000209_pt1 | contig 24607 bp, 15 predicted proteins | sample S0NA_FD_203075 | JGI IMG/M metagenome (GOLD analysis project Ga0316576, IMG submission 203075) | Rhizosphere microbial communities from salt marsh grasses in Alabama, United States - S0-2_050615r3r5 | ecosystem: Host-associated > Plants > Roots > Rhizosphere | place: USA: Alabama | collected...
CTGGGGCTGGACCGGAGCCTGGCCGGCGACCTGGACGCCCTGCTCCGGGACGCCGTCGCCTCGAGGCAGACCGACTCCGCCGCCGCCCTGGTGCTGCGCCGGGGCAAGGTCTTCTACCGCGGCGCGGCGGGCAACGCCCGGGTCGACACCATCTGGGACCTGGCCTCGGTGACCAAGGTGGTCTCCACCACCCCGAGCGTGATGCAGCTGCTCGACCAGCGCGTCAGGGGAGTGACCCTCGAGACCCCGGTCTCCCGCTTTCTCCCCTGGACCGACGTGCCCGACAAGCGCGGAATCACCGTGGGGCAGCTGCTGCTGCACGTCTCGGGCCTGCACTCGGTGGTCTGGCGCGGCGCGCTCACCGACGGGCGCGAGGTGATCCTCTCGCGGATCCAGCGCTCGAAGCTCCGGGCGCCGCCGGGCACCCGGTTTCGCTACAGCGACATCGGCTACATCCTCCTCGGCGAGCTGGTGGCGGCGGTGAGCGGGGAGAGCCTCGAGCGCTACACCCGGCGCCACCTGTTCGGGCCGCTGGGGATGTGTGACACGGGCTTCAGCCCGCCGGAGCGGATCCACGGCCGGCTGGTCAGCCACTGGCCCGAGGGGGGCAAGCTGGGCCAGGTCTACGACCCCCTCGCGGCCCGCCTGGGGGGCGCCGCGGGCCACGCCGGGCTCTACTCCACGCTCGACGATCTCGCGCGCTACGGACAGATGCTGCTCGGCAAGGGGATGCTGGAGAGCACGCGCGTGCTCAGCAAGCGGGCCGTGGCGCAGATGACCTCGCCCCACGCGCTGCCGGGCTCGGGCCAGCGCGGCCTGGGCTGGATCCTCAACCTGCACCCCGGGGGCAGCACGCGTCAGCTGTCGCGCAAGGCCTTCGGCCACGGCGGCTACACCGGCAGCTCCCTCTGGATCGATCCGGCGCGCGAGCTGGTGCTCGTGCTGCTCACCAACCGCACGCGGCTGACCCCGCTGCCCTCGCCGACGCCGCTCAGGCGCCGGTTCCACGACCTGGTGCTCACCGCCCTCGAGCGGCGGCCGGCCCGGCCCGTGCGCACCGGGCTCGACCGCCTCGAGGAGCAGGGGTTCGCCTCGCTGCGCGGCAAGGCGGTCGGGCTGATCACCAACCGCACGGCGGTGGACCACCGGGGACGCTGGATCGTCGATCTCCTCGCCCGCGCGCCGGGGGTCGATCTGCGCGCCCTGTTTGTCCCCGAGCACGGCCTGGCCGCTCGCGTCGACCGCCACGTCAAGGACAGCGCGCTCGAGCACGGCGGCCGGCGGATCCCGGTCTACAGCCTGTTCGGCCGCCGACGCCGCCCCACCGACGCCACGCTGCGGGGGATCGACACGCTGGTCTTCGACGTCGCCGCCGTCGGCGTGCGCTACTACACCTACCTCGCGACCATGGGCTGGGCGATGGAGGAGGCCGCGCGGCGCAAGCTCCGCTTCGTGGTGCTCGACCGGCCGAACCCCATCGGCGGGGCCCGCGTCCAGGGGCCCCTGGCCACGGACCGGACGCGGACCTCGGCGAACTACCACCCCCTGCCGGTGCGCTACGGCATGACCATGGGCGAGCTGGCGCAGCTCTTCAACAAGGAGCGCCGCATCGGCGTCCGGCTGGAGGTGGTCAAGGTGAAGGGCTGGCGGCGGGGGCAGCTCTTCCGCGACCAGGGCCTGCCCTGGGTCGACCCCTCGCCCAACATCCGCTCCTGGCGCCAGGCGCTGCTCTACGGCGCCGTGGGCCTCCTCGAGGGAACGAACCTCGCCGTGGGCCGCGGGACCGACGCGCCGTTCCTGCTCCTCGGCGCGCCCTGGATCGACGCCGAGGCCCTGGCCCGGGCGGTGAACAGGGCCGGGCCGAGAGGGGTCCGCGCCGCGGCCGTCCGGTTCACGCCCCGGGCGCGCCCCTACAAGGGGGAGGTCTGCCGCGGGGTGCGCCTGCTGCTCACCGACGCGGCGGCCATCGACCCGCCGCTCCTCGGCGCCACCCTGGCCCTCGAGCTCCACCGCCTGTACCCGGACCGCTGGGAGACCGCCAAGCTCCAGCGGCTCGTGCGGCACGAGCCCACGGTGCAGGCGATCCTCGCCGGGGACAGGACGCCGGCGCAGATCGCCGCGCTCTGGCAGGGCGGCCTCGCGCGCTTCGCCCGCCTGCGTCGGCGCTACCTGCTCTACTGAACGGCCCGGAACAGGATCAGCCCGCCCCGTCGCACCGCCGTGATCTGCCCGTTGACCTCGAGCGCGCGCAGGTGGGCCCGGGTCTCGCCCACGGCCATCCAGGTCTCCCAGCCGTCCAGGCGCGAGATCTCGAACAGCCCCTCGCTCAGCTCGAAGCAGGAGGCGGTCCTTTCGCCGAGCAGGGAGAGCAGCAGGGCCTCGCGCTCGTCGTGGTGCGCGAGGATCTCGTCGATCCGGCGGTCGAGATCGTCGATGGTGGGGCCGTGCGCCGGCAGCCCGAGCGCGAAGCCCCGGCCGCGCACCTTGCGCAACGAGCGGCGGTAGTCGCCGAGGGGGTCCTCCTCGGTCTCGTGGCTCAGGGAGATGTTGGGCGTGATCAGGGGCAGCACGTGGTCGCCGACGAGCAGCGTCCCGCTTGCCGGGTGGTGCAGGCAGGCGTGGCCCGGGGAGTGACCGGGCGTGAGCAGCACCTCGAAGGTCTCGCCCGCGAGCTCCAGTCGCTCGCCGTCGTCCACCTCCTCGTCGGCGGCGAAGACCGGCGCCGCGGCCCGCATCGAGGCCATCGCACGTCGGGCCCGCTCGAGTGTCGCTGGCGGCGCGCCGAGCTCGACGAAGTAGGCCAGGGACTCCTCGTCGAACTCCGGGTGCGTCAGCCAGTACTGGATCCGCTCGCTGTCCACGCACGGCATGCTGATCCGCGCCCCACGCCCCTTCAGCCAGTCGGCCTGGCCGAAGTGGTCGACGTGGAAGTGGGTGATGAAGAGCTGCTTGACCTGGCCGACCTCCAGCCCGCGCTGACGCAGCTGATCCTCGAGGGCCGTGCGCGCCGCGGGCGTGGCCATACCGGTGTCGACGAGGGCCACCCCGCCGGGCCCCTCGACGAGGTAGACGTTGATCTCGCGCAGGGCCAGGGGCAGGGGCAGGACGAGCCGGTGCAGGCGCGCGGCGCCGAGCGCGAGGGGCTCCACGTCAACGCCCCAGCACGCCGGTCTGGTACAGCAACAGGACCAGCAGTCCGAGGGCGATGATGCCAGTCGCCAGCGTCAGCGCGATGACGAGGGGGCGTCGCGTCGGCGGTGCGCCGGCGACGAGGCCCGAGGCGGGGGGCGGTCCGGCGACGTCGGGGGGCTCCGGCGCGACGGGCGGTGGCGGGGCGACGGGTCGCTGAACGGGCTGCAGCGGGCCGCTCGGTCGACGGGGCCTGAGCTCGGGGACGTCACCGAGGGCGGCGTCGAGCTCCAGGGCCGAGTTGAAGCGATCGGCGGGCTGCTTCTGCATCGCGCGCACCATCGCCGCCTCGAGCTCCGGGCTCAGGCCCATCTCCGGCTTGAGCGCGCGCGCCGAGGGGATGGGGCTCGACAGGTGCATCTGCAGCACGCGCATCGGGTCGTCGGCGGTGTAGGGCCGCTCGCCGGTCAGCATCTCGAACAGGATTACGCCGACGGAGTAGATGTCGGTGCGCGGGTCGGTGGGCTGGCCAGCGGCCTGCTCCGGTGCCATGTACCACGGCGTCCCCACGTCGGTCCCCACGCGTCCCGTCGGCTGCTCGCCGGTCATCAGCTGCGCCGTGCCGAAGTCCATGATCTTGGCCAGCGTGCCCCCCGACCCGTCGTCGAGCAGCATGATGTTGCCCGGCTTGAGATCGCGGTGCACGACGCCCCGCTCGTGGGCGTGAGCCAGGCCGCGGAGCACCTGCCGGGCGATGTCGATGGCCCGACGTACGGCGAGCGGCCCGGCGGACAGCTCCTCGAACAGCATCCGGCCGTCCATGTACTCCATCACGAGGTACGGGCTGCCGAAGGCCACGCCAAAGTCCAGGACGGTGACGCAGTTGTCGTGGTCGAGCAGGCGGCAGGCCTGGGCCTCCTGCTCGAAGCGCCGGACGAAGTCGGGCAGGTTGGCGAAGGCGCTGCGCAGGAACTTGATCGCCAGGCGCTGCTCCCCCTCCTCGCGCTGGGCGAGGTAGACCACGCTCATCCCCCCGCTGCCGACGCGACGCGCGAGCCGGTAGCGTCCGTCGACGAGCTGTCCCTGGAGCGGGTCGTTGCCCTTCACGGGTCTCCCTCGTTCACGGCTGCTCAGGGTTGCAGCGCTTGCTCGATCTGCCGGGCAATGCCGTCCTGGATCTTGGAGCGGAACGGCGCGAGCAGCAGGGAGAGGTTGAGGTCCACCAGCACCTCGCGTTCGCGGACCGTCATCGAGCCGCTGACCCCTCGGCCCTTCACGTCCACCGAGCTGTCCCCGACCCAGGAGGTCCGGAAGCCGTACTTCTGCCCGAAACGCTCCATCAGCTCCTGGAGCCGACGGCGGGCCTCGTCGGGGGCGAGGGAGTGGTGTTGCTGGTACTTGATGCGCGGCATGGCGCGACCCTACCCCAAGCCCCGGGGCCCGACAAGCAGGTCAATCCGGCGGAGGGGCCGCGGCATTGCGGACGCTGCTAGACCAGCTCGGCCGTGCCGATCACGAAGCCCAGCGGCACCTTGTCCAGCTTCACGCCGCGCTTGACCGGGTCCTCCTCCTGGCGCGGCACGGCGTAGATCTCCGGCTCCGTCTCCACGACCTCCAGCTCGTCGCCCAGGGCGTTCCGCACGGCCGGGAAGGGCGCCTGGCCGCGGATCTGGCGCTCGGCGCCGCGCTCGGAGAACAGGTTGACCACGTCGACCCGCGGCAACAGGGCGGGCTTGTCGGGATCCCAGCCCGCCAGGGTGACCACCTCGGGCTCGTCCCCCTCCTCGCCCAGGTGCTCGGTGATCACGAAGATCACCGGGTTGTTGACGATGTGGCTCTTGCGGCCCTCGACCGCTCGCTCCATCGCGGCGATGGAGGCGAGCACCTCGTCGCGCCGCTCGAGGACGCGCACCGCGAGCCTCGTCCCGTGCGTGGTCCGGCCCCGGCGGGCCAGCTCGAGCTGCTCGCGCAGGTCGTCGATGGTGTCGCGAAACCCCTTGGGCAGGGCGTTGCGGAGCCAGGCGGACGCTTCCTTGTCGCTCGAGAAGCTCTGGCAGAGGTAGGCCACCTGGGCCCGGGTCAGGGTGCGCAGCACCTGGGTCACCATGTAGCGCGCGTCTCGCTCGCGCTGGGCCGGGTCGACGGGGGTCTCCTGGGTCGAGCGCTCCGGGCGCTGGGCGAAGGGCCCCCGGTTCGTGGAGCGCAGGAAGTGGAACAGGGCCAGGCCCAGGCCGAGGAGGGCGACGCCCCCCGCCATGGTCCACATGGAGATGAAGACGCAGAGCGCGGTCCAGACCCCGATCCAGAGCAGGATTCGCAGCTGCCACAGGCGGTACTCGAAGGAGGTCGGCATGATGGGCCAGTGTAGCATGGGCCGGGCGGGCGGATCGTTGGTGACCAAGAGCGCCGCCGACTTGCCCGGCGGTGTCAGGCTGGTAAGATGACGGCGGTATGATCAGTCGGCGTTTTTGCTGGCTTGCCCCTCTGCTGGCGCTGCTCGCGGCCTGCCCCGCGCAGCAGTCGTCGTCACGGCGTCACGACCGGTCGATCCTTGACGACCTGCGCGACGACGAGCGGGACAACACCGGCGATGACGACAGCGCCAGCTCCGCGGGAGATGACGACAGCACGGTCTCGGTCTCGTTCCAGGAGCTCCCCGACGTGGTCCGCGAGCGTAATGACAGCGGAATCCCGCGGCAGAACGTCGATCGCCTGCGCCAGATCCTGTGCGAGGGGCGCGCGGGCGAGCCGGTCATCTTCTACCGGCTGATCGTCTCGACCCACTGGCACTACTACTGGCTCTGCTCCGACACCCGCCCGCGCCGGGCCTCGAGCCGGTACGGGGCCCAGAACATCCGGCGCTGGCTAAAGGGCTTCAAGCGCGAGGCCACGCTGAAGTCCCAGGCCTGCCAGGCCGCCGGCGCCTCGCCCGTTCTGAGGGGGATCCACGAGAGCGGGGTGCGGGCCACGGCGTACTGCGACGGGCGTATCGTGCTCCGCTTCCCGGACGGCGGGCAGACCATCAAGAGCTACTCCTCCCAGGGCTACGGCGGCGGGGGCGGCGGCGGCTATGGTGGCGGCGGCACCGGCTCCGCCTCGACCTGTCCGCCCTGTCCGGCGTGCCCCCAGACCGGAGCGGTCGGTGGGAACGACTGTCCACCCCCCAGGCCCTGCCCACCGCCGAGGGCCTGCCCCGTCTGCCCGCCACCCAAGCCCTGCGACTGCAAGCCGCAGATGACCGAGGCGGGCAAGAAGGGGTTCTGGCAGGGGGTGAAGAAGGCCTGCGACCGGATCTGTCAAATGATCTACGGCGAGTGCCGGCGGATCGATCCCAAGACCGCCATGTGCCACATGCTCAGCGAGTACTGCGCGACCCACTGCAGCAAGCCGTAGGGCCCCCGGCGCGCGGGCTTACCCCGTTGCTTTACAACGACTTCTGCGTTAAACACCCTGCCAGGAGCAGACCATCCACCCGCAGACGGAGACCACCATGGCCGTGGAATTCCCCGAAGCCCTGTTTGAGCGTGTCCACTCTGGCACCTGTGTGCTGTGCACCGGCGTGCGCTTCGCCGCCACCGCCGGGATGCCCGACTGGCGCGCGCTGTTTGCGTCGATGAGCGAGAAGCTGGGGGCCGACCGGGCGATCGTCCAGCAGCTGATCGAGCAGGGGAAGTTGCTCACGGTTGCCGGTTACCTCAAGCGGAAGCTCGGCGTCGACACCTGCGCCCAGCTGCTGAAGCAGGCCTACGGCAAGCAGGAGCCGGCGGCGTCCCACCGGATCCTGGGCGAGATCCCCTTCCACGCCGCCGTGACCACGGGCTACGACACGCTGGTGGAGCAGGCGCTGATGCGCAACGGCAGCTCCCCCAAGGTCTACACCTACGCCGACGGGCCGGTGCTCCGGCTGGCCGAGGAGATCGAGCACTACGTGCTCAAGGCGCACGGTGACATCGGGCACCTCGAGCAGCTCGACCGCAAGCTGGTGCTGAGCCGCCTCGACTTCCGGCGGGTCATCGGACCAAACCAGGCCTTCCGCGCCTTCGTCGAGGATCTGTACCGGACCCACACCTTCCTGCTCGTGGGCTTCCACCCCACGGATCCCGACCTGAGCCTGTTCCTCGACGGGCTGGTCTCCACCTTCCGGGACGCGGTCACCGACCACTACGCCCTGATGTCGGGCCTGAGCGCCCCCGAGGCCGAGGAGCTCTACGCCAACTACCGGCTGCGCGTGATCCCCTACGACGAGGGGGACGACCCGATCGCCACCCTGACCACGGTGCTGACCGAGCTGCGCGACCAGTGGCTGGAGAAGGGTGCCGGGCTGCCCGGGCCCGAGGATCCCCGGCAGCAGACCGAGTGGCTGCGGACCCACGTCGCCCCGCTGGAGCTGCGCATCGATCTCATCCCGGCCCAGGGCCTCGAGCTGAGCGAGGCCAAGCTGGTGGCGCTTCGCAACGCCGCGGCGGCCATGGATCCGAAGGAGCTGGACCCCGAGACCCTCTGCCGCCTGGGCAACGTCTGCATGATGCTTGAGGATCTTCCGTCGGCGCTGCGCTACTACCGCGCCGCCGTGGAGGCCGCGCCCGACAGCGCGGACGCCCACATCAACCTCCACGTCGGGCTGTCCGAGGCGCGGCAGGTGGACGAGGCCCTCGAGCACCTGAAGAAGGCGATGGAGCTCGAGCACTCGCTGCGCATCTTCCCCCGGGGCTACGAGCTGAAGACCCTGGTCGGCCGGGGCTCCACCGGCTCGATCTACTTCGCCCGCGACACCGAGAAGAAGCGAGACGTGACGGTCAAGGTCCTGCGCACGAGCTACCTGCAGGAGTACGCCTCGCCCGAGCAGTGGCTGAAGGAGACCGAGCCCCTCAAGCGGCTCGAGCACCGCAACCTGGCCGGCGTCCACGAGGTGCTCCTCGAGCACGGCAAGTGCGTGCTGGTCACCGAGTGCCTCAGCGGACGCAGCGTCTCCAAGCTCCTCGACGAGGGCCGCCCCACTCCGGAGCGCGTGGCGGAGATCCTCGGGCAGGTCTGCGAGGGGCTGCAGTACGCCCACGAACGGGATGTTTGCCACCTCGATCTGACGCCCTCCAACGTCTTCCTCCGTGACGACGGGACCGTGGCGGTGATGGACTTCCGGCCCGGTCGGGCCCGTCGCGGCCGGCGCGTGGCCATCGCCGCCGGCATGGAGGGCTACCAGGCGCCCGAGCTCCTCGCCGGCGCCGGCGCCGACGCCCGCGCCGACATCTACTCCCTCGGCGCGTTGCTCTACAAGATGCTCACCGGTCAGGCGCCCATCGGCGCTTTCCCGCGGGCCGGCGAGCTGAACCCCGTCGCGCGTCGTTTCGACCCGTTGATCAACAGGGCGCTGCGCGCTCTGCCGGACGAGCGGCCCCAGAGCGTCGCCGAGTTCCGCCAGGCGCTGGCGGGCAAGACCGAGGCCGTGGCCCTGCCCGACAACGAGGACGACCTGATGGGCTGGCTCGAGGTGCTCAACGTCCAGCCCGACCACGAGAAGGCGAACCAGGCCCTCGCCCGGCTCGAGAGCTCCTACCGCGAGCAGAAGGACTGGGACAGCCTGGTCACGTTGATCCTCGGCCGGGTGGAGTTCGAGACGGAGGCCAGCCGCCGCGAGGCGATGTTCCGCGAGCTGGCCGGGATCTTCGAGCGCGAGGTCGGTGATCTGGGCAAGGCCTTCGCCGCGCTCAAGGAGGCCTTCCGCGAGAACACCACGAGCCTGGAGATCCGGCGTGACCTCGAGCGGCTCGCCGCGGCCACCGGGATGTGGAACGAGCTGCTCCAGGAGTACACGCAGCTCGTGCAGCACCTGCGCGACCCGAAGGTCGCCTGCGACTGGTGGGTGAGGATCGGTCGGCTCTACGCCACCGAGCTCGGCCACGACGACTACGCCGTCGCCTCGTTCAACCAGGCGCTGGCGCTGGACACCAACCGGGTCGACGCGATGAACGAGCTCAGCGAGGTGCTGCAGCGCAAGGGCGACCACAAGGAGCACGTGCGCCTGCTCAAGCGGCTGATCGACCTCGAGGAGGACGGGGGGCGCAAGACCGAGCTGCTCAAGGAGATGGCCCGGACCTACCTCAGGGAGCTCGGCAGCGACGAGGAGGCCCTCGCCGCCTACCGCCAGATCCTCGCCATCGACCCGGGCCACACCGTCGCGGTGTCGGCCCTCGACGGTCTGTACCGCAAGCTCGAGATGTGGGAGGAGCTGGTCCAGCTGCTCAAGGACCAGGTGGGCATCACCGACGACGCCGAGGCGCTCAGGCGCTACCGCCGGAGCCTGGCGCAGATCCTCGCCGAGCAGCTGAACGAGCCGGCCCAGGCCATCGAGCACTACCAGAAGCTGATCGAGGCCGACCCCGACGACCTGGACGCGCTCAAGGGGCTGGAGAAGCTCTACGACACAACCGGGCGCAACGAGGAGTACCTGAAGATCCTCGATCGTCGCATCGACGCCGCCGGGAGTGACGAGGAGAAGGCCGCCCTGTGCCGCCGCATGGCGGCGGAGTGGGAGGCCCAGGCCAGCGGGCAGGGGAAGGCCGCCGAGTACCTGGAGAAGGTCGTGGAGTACACCGGCGGCGACGCCGAGAGCTTCAAGGCCCTGGTCCGTCTCTACTGGGCGACCAAGAGCTACAAGAAGCTCGCCGTGGCCTATGGCCGGCACATTGACCACGCCCGCAGCGACGACGAGCGGACCGGGCTCTACGCCGGGCTGGGCAAGGTGCTGGAGGACCACCTGCAGGACACCGACCAAGCCATCGAGACCTACAACAACCTGCTCGCCATCGACCCCGAGAGCAAGGTGGCCCTCTCCGCCCTGGCGCGCCTCTACGAGCGCGCCGGTGTCTGGGCCCAGGCGGTGCAGATGCTCGAGCGCCTGGCCACCAAGGAGGAGAGCGTCGACACGCAGGTCGAGCTGTTCCACCGCATCGGCGTGATCCAGCTCGAGCACATGCGCAAGGAGCCGGACGCCGAGGTGACCCTGACCAAGGCCCTGGAGCTCAAGGACGACCACGTCGAGACCATGGTCAGCCTCGCGGCCCTGTACCAGGGGCGCAAGGACTTCGGCAAGGCCGCGCGGATGCTGCGCGAGGCCGGGCGGCACACCGCCAACGAGCTGGACAGGGTCAAGCGCCTGCACGGGGCGGGCGTGATCTACCTGGACCAGATCGGTGACAAGCAGAAGGCGCTGGAGGTCTTCGAGGAGCTGATGGAGATCGACCCGGAGCACGTGCCCACGGGAGAGCGGCTGGCCGGGCTCTACGAGGAGAGCGAGGCCTGGGAGCGGGTCTTCGCGGTGCGCAGCATGCTGGTGCGCAAGGCCGACCCCAGGGACCGCGCGCGGCTCATCGAGCTCAACATCGCCCTCGGATCGTCGGCCCTCAAGGCGGAGGAGGCGGAGCGCGCGGTGCAGGCCTTCCGCGCCGCCTACGATCTCGACCCGACCAACCAGCAGGCCCTGCGCCGGCTGGCCAGCCTGCTCTACGCGCGGCGGGATTTCGACGAGGCGGGTAAGCTGTTCCAGGCGCTGCTCGTCCACCGCCGCGACAGCCTCTCGACCGACGAGATCGTCGATGTCTTCTACAAGCTCGGCGACATCAAGCAAGAGATGGGCGAGTCCAACAAGGCGCTCAACATGTACGAGAAGGCCCTGGACCTCGAGCCCACGAACAAGCGCGTGCTGGAGCGCGCCATGGCCCTCTACGAGGAGAAGGGCGACATGGAGGCGGTGCTGCGCTGCCGCAAGAACATGCTCAAGGGGGTGACCGACTCGGAGGAGCGCATCGTCCTCGCCGAGGAGATCGGCGACCTGCTGATGGACAGGATGCGGCGCTACAACGACGCCGTGACCCACTACCGCATGGCGGTGGAGGCCAAGCCGGACCACCGCCGTGTGCTGAACAAGATCATGGAGGCCTACATCGCCCAGAAGAAGTGGGACGAGGCGATCCAGGCGATGGGCAAGATCGAGGACTACGAGACCGACCCGACCCACCGGGCGCGGCTGCACTACACGGCGGCGGTGATCCTGCGTGACGAGCTCGCGCGCCCCAAGGACGCGGCCTGGCACCTGGACCAGGCGCTGGTCAAGGATCCCTCGCATCGCAAGGCCTTCGACGCCCTCAAGCGGCTCTACAACGAGCAGAAGAACTACAAGGGTCTGGCCAAGGCCTACCGGCTGATGCTGCAGCGCCTGCCCGAGGACACCCCCAAGGGGGAGCAGATGCGCCTGTGGCAGGAGCTGGGCGAGATCTGCCACGACAAGCTGCAGGACGCCAAGGGCGCCATCGTGGCTTTCGAGGTCGCGGCCAAGCTCGATCCCACCGACGAGGCGCGCCAGGAGCGCCTGGCGCAGCTCTACGTCACCGCCGGCCCCGACGCCTACGAGAAGGCGATCCTCGCCAACCAGCGCCGGCTCAAGACCAACCCGCTGCGGCAGGAGGCCTACAAGGAGCTCCGGCGGCTCTACGCCGAGATCGGCGCCCACGACAAGGCCTGGTGCGTCGCCGCGGTGCTCAGCTTGCTGAAGAAGGCCAGCGCGGAGGAGACGGCGCTGTACAAGAAGCACCGCAGCGAAAAGCCGCGCCGGGTGGCCCGCAAGCTCTCCGCCGACCTCTGGCGCGACCACCTCTGGCACGAGCGGCAGAGCGCGCTGCTCAACGAGGCCTTCGCCAGCGCGGCGCCCATCGTGGCCCCGATGGCCGTGCGCTCGCCCAAGACCCTGGGCGGGGAGCCGCTGGACACCGTGCAGGAGACGCGCCCCTACGCCAAGGTGGCCGACTACGTCGCCCAGGTGCTGGACCAGCAGCTCGGGCAGATGGTGCTCAAGGCCAACATCGAGCAGGGGCGGAACGTGCTCCCGATCCTCGTGGGCACGCCGGAGGACCGCAACGCCGTCGTGCTTGTCCACCCGCGGATCGTCAAGACCGAGTCGGTGACCGAGCTGAGCTACTGGATGACCAAGGGCCTCGCGCTGCTCCGCCCCGAGCACATGCTGAGCTTCATCACCCCGTCGGTGACGGTGCTGCGGGCCGTGGCCCTGGCGATGCTCAAGGTGGTGCGGCCGTCGACGCGGATCGGCGGTGACGTGGACCAGATCATGCGGCTCTCGGACGTGTTCAAGTCCGACCTGGCTCCGAACAAGCTCGACATGCTCACCGAGCGGGCGGAGGAGCTGCGCGGGGCGAGCACGGATCAGGGCGTCGCGGACTGGCTCGAGGCGGTGGACCTGTCGGTGACCCGGGCGGCCCTCTTGGTCTGCGACGACCTGGAGACGGCGGCGCGGCTGGTGGCCACCGAGGCCACGCCGGGTGCCGCGGATCCGGGCGCCGCGGTGAAGCAGCGCCTGCAGCAGCTGATGACCTTCGCGGTGAGCGAGGACTACTTCAAGCTGCGCGAGGTGCTCGGGCTGCAGATCAAGTAGGTCAAGTGGGTCACGTGATGCGTCTGGCGCTTGTCGCGGTTGTTCTGCTTGCTGGCTGCGGGGGACGCAGCGGCCTGGGCCTGCCCTCGGGCGTCTCCACCGCCGACGGGGCGGCACCTGCCCGCGACGTCTCCGTGGACGGTCCGCTGCTTCGCCCCGACGCGCCACGCTGGCCCGACCAGCGCGTCGCCCCGGACTGGTGGAGCTGTCTGCCGATCCCGGCCACGCAGGTCGAGGGCTACTACGAGGGGGCCTGGAAGGGCGTCTGGAAGTGTCCCGGTCAGTCGGGCACGAGCGTGGGCGGGACGCTCTCGTTCAAGCTCTACGCGGGGAGCCCCGATTCCTTCGCGGTGGCCGGCGACATGAGCGGGACCGTGAGCCCGGGCCTCCCCTTCGGCACGATGATCAGCGGCACGATGGGCTGCACCGCCCTGAGCGCCGAGCTGCCCGAGATCATCGTGGGCAGCGGCGCGGTCCTGACCAAGCTCACCGGCGCGCTGTACGGCACGTTCCAGGCCTCGCCCCAGGGCTTCCCGTCGGGGCAGTGGAAGGCTTCGGAACCTGGCGGGAAGTGCCAGGCCAGCGGGTCCTGGTACGCCTACCGGAAATAGCAGATCAGCGGCGGACGTGGAGCCGGAGCTTGGTCGCCTTGACGGGCCGCTTGAGCGTCGTGGTGCCCTCGATCTGCCCCTCCTTGACCCGCGTCACCACCACCGGGCCGTCCCGCAGCGGCTCGTCGGTCTTGGGGTCGAGCAGGTAGCCGCGGTGGCCCTTGTGGATCTGGGCGTCCTTGGGGCAGGTGGCCCGGACGATCATCGGGCCCTGCTTCGGCGCCTTCATCGAGGTGACGTCGCAATCGACGATGCGCGTGGCCACCTTCTTCGGCGGCCGCGACCGGACCTCGATGGGCGTCACGCCGGCCGCGGGCGAGGCGGGGCGGGCCTCGGCCGGACCGCCGCCCACCGCGGCGCCGAGGGCCAGGGCCGCGGCCGCGGCCCGGGCCAGCCGGGAGAAGGCGGACGCCGACAGTCCTCGAGGCAGATCTCCAGCGGCGTGGGCATTTTCGTCGACTCCTGACGTGAGGCTCGATTGTCGTCCAGGCCGGCGCCCCCGGGCAAGGGCTCAGGGCAAGGGCTCCTCGGGGCCCGCGGTGACGAAGCCCTGCGGGCTGCTCTGATTGGCGAAGCAGGCCGCGATCCAGGCGCCGCTGCGCGGGATCTCCATCCGCATCTCGTCGATGGTTCCGCCGGTGTAGGAGGTGGTCAACCCGGCGTACTCGGCGGCGATGACCAGTGGCACGCCGGCCGGCACGTTCTGGGTGGCGAAGGTGATCCCCTTCGCCTCCGCCGAGCTGTCGTCGAGCTGGAAGCGGATCTGCTGGTTCGCCGGGTCGAAGGCGCCAAGCGCGAGGTGCCAGTCCCCGGGGCAGGCCTCGCCCCAGCCGATCTCCGGCACCGCGATGCCGTCCGGCGAGGTGCGGAACATGGTGCGACGGCAGGGGTTGGTCGCGAAGTCTCCGTCGAAGCTCAGGTCCCAGCCGCGGATCCCGCCCTGGTCCCCCATCACCCCGACCAGCACGTCGTCGCCGACGTCGGTGTCGCTCGCGTCCAGGCGGAACCAGGCGGAGATTTGGAACGCGCCCGAGGGTCGGACCGCCGTGCTGTTGACGACAACCCGCTGGGCCACCCCGTCGAACTGGTAGGCCTGGCCGATCTGACCGGCGACCAGGGCGCTGGCCGTCATTGGCCCCTGCGTCTTGCCGTCGTTGGCCCCCGCGGTGCTGTCCAGGAGCACGGGGGGGCTGGAGTGGAAGTGCCAGACCGCGATGAAACCGTTGCTCCAGACCGCGCTCGGCGTCGACTGGTCCGTCGCGTTCGGGTCGCCGTAGTAGAGGTAGATCGGGCTCTTGGCCTTGCTGCTCAGCAGCGGCAGCTTGACCCAGGCCACCAGCTTGCCGGCCGTGCCCACCGGGGCCTCGAGCTCGTGGGACAGGCGTGTCGTCCCGTCGCTGTCCGTGAACACCAGGTCCCGCCCGTCGGCGGCGGCGTGTTGGGCGAGATCCGGGTCGCCGCCGGGGAAGCTCACCAGCAGCGGGAAGTCCGTCAGGTCCTTCTGCGCCAGCGCCGGGGTGAGGCGCTTGCGGTAGGGGAACCCGGCGAGCCAGCCGGCGATCGCGTCCAGCGCCCGGTCGGCGCGCCCGTCCGCCGGGGAGGGGCCGGCGAGGTCGGGTCCGTCCGTCGGCGGGCCGGCGAGGTCGGGTCTGTCCGCGGCCGGCCGGTTGGCGCCCAGGGGCAGGAGCGCGTTGCAGCTGGCGCACAGGAAGAGCATGGCGAGGAGGGACCGCATACAGGTTGACCTTTGCCGAAACCACCGCGCTGCGCAAGCTCAGGTGGTATGCTGGCAGGGTAGATGTACCGCCCCGCTTCGGCGCTCGCCCTGCTCCTCGTCCTGTTGCCCCGGCCTGCCGTGGGCGGCATCGCCGGCACGCTCTTTTCCGGCGCGACGGCCGCCGACCCCGCCGCGGTCTACTGGAACCCGGGCGCGATGACCCTGATGCAGGGCACCCGGCTGCTGGTGAACAGCGCGCTCAGCCCGCTCAGGCTGCACTACCAGCGCGACACGCCCAGCGGGAGCGACGGGACCGCCTTCGCCCGGGCCGACGTGACCGTCCCGGCGCCCAAGCTGACCCTCGGGCTGGTCACCGACGCGACCCTGGAGCGCTGGCGCTTCGGCCTCGGTCTGGCCTTCCCCATGGTGGACGGCGCGCAGTGGGACAAGACCTACGGCGGTCGCCCGTCCTCGACGCGCTACTACGCCCTGGAGGGGCGCCAGGTGATGTTCATGATCGGGGGCGCGGCGGCCTACCGGATCACGCGCTTCCTGTCGGTGGGCGTCGGCGTTGATCTCATCGGCGCGTGGCTGCTGCACGAGGTGATGACCGACTGGGGGGCGAAGATCAACCAGCTGAGCTGCGCGGCGCTGGGCGGCTTCAGCTGCCGCCTGGACGCGCCGTTCCCGCGCGAGGACCCGCAAAACGACGGCCTGACCCGCGTCGAGGGGGTGGGTCTCGGCGTCGGCGTCTCGGGGGGGCTGCTGCTCACCCCCTGGCCCTGGCTTCGGCTCGGCGCGGGCGTGCACAGCGGCGGCGGGGACATCACGATCCCGGTGGACATCTCGGCCCAGGTGCCCGACGTGGCCCGGAGCTACATCCGGGACAACTTCCCCACCATCTCGCTGCCGGAGCTCGAGGCCAAGGGCGAGGTGACCTTCCACACCCCGGTGATCGTCACCGCCGGGGCGGCGGTGCTCCCGCGGCCGCGCCTCGAGCTGGCCCTGGACTTCCACTGGGTCAACACCTCGGCGACCTCGATCATGCTCGCCTCGATCACCCGCACCACAACGGCGCTCGTCGGCGACCAGGTGCTGGTCAAGGCGCGCACGGACAACTACTTCTTCGCCCTGCGCGGCAGCTACCAGCTCCTCGACCGCCTGACCGTCGGGGCGCGGGTGGAGTTCGACTCCAACGCCCGGCCCGACGCCTTCGTGACTCCGGTGAGCCTGGACTTCGACAAGCTCTCGTTCCACGTCGCCGCGCTCTGGCGCGTCACCCGCTGGCTCGCCTTCGAGGCGGAGTATGGCCACTACGTGCTCTTCGAGCGCCGGATCACGCGCAGCCAGTTCCAGCCCAACGCCTTCCCCACCACCCCGGAGGAGGAGGGGGTGGACAAGCCGACCGCCACCGGCCTGTACACCGGCGAGGCGGACCTGTTCGGGCTCGGGGTCTCGATGTGGTTCTGAGAGCGGGCGAGCTGATCGCCCGTCAGCGGCGCTCGAGCATCCAGCCCAGCGCCTGATCCTCGACGGGCTCGCGGAAGAAGACGTGGCCGCCGCCCGCGATCCAGCGGACCTCCAGGGCCGGCGAGGCGCGCTCCAGGGGGCCGCGCAGGGTCTCGGGCGGCACCATCGGATCGGCGACGCCGGCGACGACGAGCGCCGGGAGCTCGAGGTCGTGGAGCACGTGAACCACGCCCGCCCGGTAGTAGTAGTCGTCGGGGTCTCGAAAGCCGAAGCGGGGGCAGATGACGAGGGCGTCGCGCTCGCGGATGGTCCTCGCGCGCTCGACGACCTCGACTGGAGCGGGCACGGGCCGACGTCGGGCCACGGCGCGGTAGATCTCGTTGAGCGCGTTGAGCACGTGGCGCCGGTAGACTACCCGGGCGGGGCGGTCGATGGCTCGCTGCCCGGCGGCGAGGTCAAGCGGCGGACAGATCGCACAGACCGCCCGGATGCGCGGGTCGATCCGGCGCACCGCGGCCAGCAGGGCGGTGTGACCGCCCATGGAGTAGCCCAGGAGCAGCACGTTGGCGTAGCCCGCGAGCTCCGGGCTGGTCAGGGCCGCGGCGATGTCCTCGGTGAGCCCGGCGTGGTAGTAGTCCTCGCCCAGGCGGTCGGCGCCGCGCAGGGCGAGGCGCAGGCAGCTGATCCCCGCGCGCTGCGCCGCCCGGGCCGCGCGGACGCAGTAGGCGCGGTGGGGCTCGCCGCCGAGGCCGTGGGTCACGAGGAGCACCGTGTCGCTTCCCACCTCGGTGCGCAGCGCCCCGGTGAGCCGCACGGCCCCGAGCTGCGGGTCCTGTAGCACCGTGCTCCAGGGGCCGCTCGGCGGCGCGCGGCGAGGCAGGATCCGGTGCCTCAGGTTCGGCCCCACGGTCCACAGGTGGCCGGCGCAGCGCGTCCTGAGGTTGATGGGCGGAGGTGGCCAGTGGGCGGGCATGGTCGACAAAGCGTGGGGTCCCCGGGCGGACTCGGGCCGCCCGGGGCTGAAGACTAGGGTGGCAGGCGCCCCGGGTCAACGCGGCTTGCGGCCCCGGGCCCGGCTTGCGATGCTCGCGCCGTGGAGCTTTGCGACACCCACTGCCACCTGTTCCTCGAGCCCCTCGGCTCGCGCGTCGAGGCGGCGCTCGAGCGCGCCCGGGATGCGGGGGTGACCCGCGTCGTGGTGCCGGCCTACGACAGCGCGTCCTGGGACCGCGTGGCCGAGCTGGGCGCTCGATCCGGCGTGGCCGCGGCCTACGGGCTGCATCCCTGGGTCGCGGACCAGCCCCTGGATCTGGAGCGCCTCGAGGCCCTGCTCCGCGGGGCCGTGGCGGTGGGGGAGATCGGGCTCGACTTCGCCGTCGACCACCCCGACCGCCGGAGCCAGATCGACGTGCTGCAGCGGCAGCTCGAGCTCGCCCGGCGGCTCGACCTGCCGGTGATCCTGCACTGCCGCCGGGCCTTCGACGCCCTGTTCGCCCTGCTGCGGGAGCACGGGCCCCTGCGCGGCGTGCTCCACGCCTTCTCCCGCGGGGCCGAGCTCGCCGGGCGCGCGGTGCGCGAGCTGGACCTGCACGTCGCCTTCGGCGGCGCCGTGACCCGGCCCGGGGCCCTGCGGGCGCGGCAGAGCGCCGCGGCGGTGCCGCCGCGCCGCTTGCTGCTGGAGACGGACGCGCCCTCCATCGGCATGGAGGGCCTCGCCGCCGAGGAGACCGAGCCGCGGCACGTCGCCCGGGTGGCCGAGGTGGTGGCCGCGCTGCGCGCCGAGCCCGTCGAGGCCGTCGCCGAGGAGACCACGCAAAATGCCCGATCCCTCTTCGGTCTCCCCTGAGATGTTCGCCCGCGCGGTGGACCTGCTGGGCGAGGAGGGCTTCGCCGCCCTGCAGCGATCCCACGTGGTGGTGCTCGGCCTCGGGGGCGTGGGGAGCCACGCCGCCGGCGCCCTGGTCCGCGCCGGCGTGGGCCGGGTCGGGCTGGTGGACTTCGATCGGCTGACCCTCTCCAGCCTCAACCGACATCTGGTGGCCCGTCCGGCCGACGTGGGCCGGGGCAAGGCCCGGCTGCTCGCCGAGCACCTCGCCGCGGTGAGCCCCGGGTGCCGCCTCGAGGTGAGCGAGCGGTTCTTTCACCTGGAGACGGCCGACGAGCTGCTCGCGGGCCCGCCGGCCTTCGTGGTCGATGCCATCGACAGCTTCACGCCGAAGGTCGCGCTGCTGCGCACCTGCGTCTCCCGCGAGATCCCGGTGGTCAGCTGCATGGGGGCGAGCGCCCGCACCGACCCCACGCTGCTGCGCATCAGCGACCTGAGCGAGACCCGGGTCTGTCCCCTGGCCCGGGCGGTGCGCCGGCGTTTGGCCAAGGAGGGGGTGCGCAGCGGGATCCGCTGCGTCTACTCCATCGAGGCCCCGCTGCCCCCGCTGCCCCCCGACGGGGGCGACGAGGTGCTGCGGCGCGGGCGGGTGCGCAACCGGCTGCCCTCCCTGAGCTACATGCCCGGGATCTTCGGCTACGCCGCGGCGGGGGTGGTGATCCTCGGCCTCAGCGGCCGCCGGCCGGGGCCGGCCCGGTAGGTCTTTCCCTCCGGCGATGCAGGTGCTATCAGAGAGCGATGGCCCCCGGTCCGGACTCCGACGACGGCTCGCCGCTCCTCCCGCCGGCAGAGACCATCCGCGCCGACCAGACGCTGAAGATGGACCGCTCGATGATCGAGCGCTACCAGCAGTCCAAGCGCAAGGGCTCGCTCCTGGTGATCGCCGGCGCGCCGGCCGACGTGGGGATGCACCGGCTGGTGGAGGGCGAGGTGGTGATGGGGCGCAACCCCGAGGTGTTTCAGCTCAGAGACGGCCAGATCTCCTGGCGTCACGCGGCCGTGGCCCAGCAGGAGGGGCGCTACGCCGTGCGCGACCTGGGCTCGACCAACGGCACGCTGCTCAACGGGGCCCAGGTGACTCAGGCGCGTGATCTCCAGGACGGCGACCAGATCCGGCTCGGCGCCACGGTGATCAAGTTCACCCTGGTCGACGAGACCGAGGCGGACTACCTGCGGCGCATCGCCCGCCTGGCGGGCACCGACGACCTGACCGGGCTGGTGGCCAAGCACCGCTTCGACGCCCTGCTGGAGCTGATGGTGGACGACGCCCGGACGCGCCGGGCGCCGCTCTCCGCCCTGATGATGGACATGGACAACCTCAAGGCGGTCAACGATCGGCACGGGCACCAGACCGGCGCGGGGACCATCAAGCAGGTCGGCGCGCTGATCGGCGAGCTCGTCGGGGACCGGGGAGAGGTCGCGCGCTTTGGAGGGGACGAGTTCTGCGCCTACCTGATCGGCTCGGGCATCGAGGGGGCCCTGGAGCTGGGCGAGCGCATCCGCGCGGCGGTGGAGGCCGCCGAGCTGCGCGTGGGTCCGGTGACGGTCCGGACGTCGATCAGCATCGGCGTGGCCGAGCTGACGGACGAGGTGACGGGGCAGGAGCTGCTCGGCCTGGCCGACCAGGCGCTCTACCGGGCCAAGGCGCTCGGCCGCAACCGCGTCGCCGAGTAGCGCAAGTGAGTTGTGGTTCACCCGCTGTGATTTGATATAGTTGGGTTTCCACCAACGTCTCAACTGACGGAGGCTCCATGGGCTCCATCCGTGCGGCCCTGCTCTCTGTGGGGGTGCTGTGCCTGGCGACACCCGCGTACGCGCAGGACGACTACCTGCTCAAGCTGGAGGAGGCCAAGGCCCTGTACCAGAAGGCCGAGGCCCACTACGCCAGGGGCGAGTTCAAGGAGGCGCTCGAGCTCTACGAGCAGGCGCACCAGAAAGCGCCTGAGCCCATGTTCTTGCTCGGCATCGGCCAGGCCTACAAGGCGCTGGACCGCTGCGAGAGGGCGCTGAACTACTTCGAGCGCTACCTGGTCAGCTGGTCGGACGCCCCCAACCGGCAGATGGTGGAGCGGCTGATCAAGAGCTGTCAGGATCGGCTGGAGCGCAAGCGAGAGCAGGAGCAGGCGAGGCAGGAGCGGGAGAAGGCGAGGCAGGAGAAGGCGACGCAGGAGCCGCCTCCCCCGAAACGGAAGCTGCGTCCGGTCTGGTTCTGGACCAGCGCGGCCCTCGCCGGGGCGCTGCTGGCCACCGGCGCGGTGACCGGGGGCCTCGCGCTGAGCAAGAACCAGGAGTACAAGGACGAGGGCACCTCCGTGCCCCGGCGGCTCGATCTGCGGGATCAGGGCAAGACCCTCCAGACCGTCTCCACGGCGACCTTCATCGCCGGCGGTGTGGCCGCCGGCGCCGCGGCCATCCTCTATTTCTACACCGGCTGGGACAGGGGAGAGACCCAGGTGTCGGCGGGGGCGATCCCCTCCGGGGCGGCGGTCACGTTACAGGGCACCTTCTAGGGCAGGAGCACAGGCATGTTCAGGACAAGAGTCCCAATCCTGCTGGCGAGCCTGGCTTTCCTCCAGGGCTGCGTGCTGGACTGGCCCGACGATCTGGTCTCCGGCGACGGCCGGGTCGGTGACCTCCAGGTGGGGGACGCCGTGGGGGAGGGGAGCGGCGAGTGCTCCCAGGCCAGCGACTGCGCCTCCAAGACCCCGCCCGCCTGCGCGGGCTCCTGGGGCTGCGTGGCGGGAAAGTGCGTCTGGACCTGCGCCGACTGCACCGACGAGGACAAGGACAACTACGGCACGGGAGACGGCTGCCTGGGGCGCGACTGCGACGACACCCGCGCCGACGTTCACCCGGGGGCGGCCGAGACCTGCGACGGCGTGGACAACAACTGTGACGGGCTGGCGGACGAGGGGCTGGGCAGCGTCTCCTGTGGGCTGGGCGTCTGTCAGGTGACCGTGGACGTGTGCCAGGGGGGCAAGCTCCAGAGCTGCACGCCGGGCGTCGGCGCGGCCGCCGAGATCTGCGGAAACGGCCTGGACGACAACTGCAACGGGATGGTGGACGAGACCTGCCCCTGCGCGGCCGGCGCGACCCAGACCTGCTGGCCCGGCGCGCCCCAGGCCAAGGGCACCGGCGAGTGCAAGGCCGGCACCCAGAGCTGCAAGGGTGGGTTCTGGGAGCCCTGCACCGGCGCGGTCCTCCCCCTGGCCGAGATCTGCGACGGCAAGGACAACGACTGCGACGGCCAGACCGACGAGGACCTGCTGGCGCCGGTCTGCGACCTGAAGGAGGGCGTGTGCGAGCGCAGCCGCCCGACCTGCGGCGGGGCCCAGGGCTGGCTCACCTGCGGCGCCAAGGAGTACGGGCCGGTCTACGAGGCCACCGAGTCGGTGTGCGACGGGCTGGACAACGACTGCGACGGGGCCCTGGACGAGGGCTGCGGCTGCCCCACCGAGGGGCTGTCCCGCCTCTGCGGCAGCGGCCTCGGGGCGTGCAAGAAGGGGACCCAGACCTGCGTGAGCGGCAAGTGGTCCGTGTGCAGCGGGGCCACCGGGCCGGCCACCGAGACCTGCGACGGCGTGGACAACGACTGCGACGGATCGGTGGACGAGGGGTTCGACGTCGACGGGGACGGCTACACCACCTGCGGCACGAAGCCCGGCGGCGGGCTGGACGCGGCGCTCGAGGACTGCGATGACGGCTCCGCCCGGGCCTACCCGGGCGGGCTGGAGCTGTGCGACGGGCTGGACAACGACTGCGATGGGCTCAAGGACGAGGCGGCCATCGGCGGCGGGAGCAGCACGCCAGACGCCGGCGTCCCGGACGGCGGGGCCACCGGGACCGAGACGGCGGGCGGCGCCTGCCAGTGCGGAAACGGCAAGGACGACGACGGCGACGGCCTGGCCGACTACAGCAGCAGCGGCGGCGACCCGGGCTGCGCCAGCGCCGGCGACAACGATGAGCGGGGCACCGCGGCCTGCGACGACGGCGTGGACAACGACTCGGACGGCGAGGCCGACTACCCCGACGACCCGGGCTGCAGCGACCCCGGGGACACCAGCGAGTCCGGCGCCACGGCCTGTGACGACGGCGTGGACAACGACGGGGACGGCAAGACCGACTACCTCAAGGACGGCTCCGGCGACCCGGGGTGCACGGGCCCCGAGGACACGAGCGAGAAGGGCACGGACGCCTGCGACGACGGCGTGGACAACGACGGCGACGGCAAGACCGACTACCTGAGCGACGGGACGGGGGACCCCGGCTGCGCCGACCTCGCCGACACCAGCGAGCTGGGCAGCGCGGAGTGCGACAACGGCAAGGACGACGACGGCGACGGCAAGGTCGACTTCAAGAGCGGGACCACGGGCGACCCGGGCTGCGGCAGCCTGGCGGACACGAGCGAGCTCGGCGCCATCGCCTGCGACGACGGCATCGACAACGACGGCGATCTGCTCATCGACTTCCAGGTGGACGGAACCGGGGACCCCGGCTGCACCGGGCCCGACGACCCGGCGGAGAGCGGGCAGGGGCCCTGCGAGGACGGCAAGGACAACGACGGCGACGGCCTGGTGGACTACCAGGCCGGCGCGGGCGGGGACCCGGGCTGCAGCTCGGTGAACGACGCCTCGGAGAAGGGCAGCGTGGCCTGCGACGACGGCGTGGACAACGACAACGACGGGCTGACCGACTTCCAGGTCAGCGGCGGGGACCCGGGCTGCAGCGCGGTCACCGACACCTCCGAGCGGCAGTCGGCGGTGGCCTGCGACGACGGAGCGGACAACGACGGCGACGGCCGCACCGACTACAACATCGACCCCACGCTGGGGGACCCGGGCTGCGCCGGGCCCACGGACAACAGCGAGCTCGGCAGCGCCGAGTGCGACGACGGCCTGGACAACGACGGTGACGGCAAGGCCGACCACAAGAACGACGGGACCGGCGACCCTGGCTGCAGCGGGCCGGGGGACACCAGCGAGCAGGGCACCATCGCCTGCGACGACGGCCTGGACAACGACGGCGACGGCAAGGCGGACTACCGGACCGATGCGAGCGGGGACCCGGGCTGCAGCGGGCCGGCCGACTCCAGCGAGAAGGGCAGCGCCCTGGTCTGCGACGACGGCGTGGACAACGACGGCGACGGCAAGATCGACTACAAGATCGACGCCAGCGGCGATCCGGGCTGCAGCAGCCCCACGGACACGAGCGAGAGCGGGACCGCGGCCTGCGACGACGGCGCCGACAACGACAACGACGGCAAGATCGACTACCCGGCCGACACGGGCTGCAGCGGGCCCACCGACGCGAGCGAGAAGGGGACCATCGCCTGTGACGACGGCATCGACAACGACGGCGACGGAAAGACCGACGCCCCGGACGACCCGGGCTGCACCGGGCCCGACGACGCGAGCGAGCTTGGCCTCCAGGCGTGCGACGACGGGACGGACAACGACGGCGACGGGGCCACCGACTTCAAGGCCGACGGCAGCGGCGACCCCGGGTGCGACAAGCCCAACGACAACAGCGAGCAGGGGACCACGCAGTGTGACGACGGGCAGGACAACGACAGCGACGGGCTGAGCGACTTCAAGGTGGACGGGAGCGGGGACCCGGGCTGCAGCGGGCCGGACGACGACGACGAGGCCGGCAACCCGGCCTGCAACGACGGCATCGACAACGACGGGGACGGCCTCACCGACTTCAACAAGGACCCCGGCTGCAGCAGCGCCAGCGATCCGACCGAGAAGGGGAGCACGGCCTGCGATGACGGGCTGGACAACGACAGCGACGGGAAGATCGACTACAAGCTCGACGGCAGCGGCGACCCGGCCTGCTCCAAGCCCCAGGACACGACGGAGAAGGGGAGCACGGCCTGCGACGACGGGACGGACAACGACGGCGACGGTTTCACGGACTTCAACGTGAACGCGGCCCTCTCCGACCCGGGGTGCAGCGGCCCGGCGGACACCAGCGAGAAGGGAAGCGCGGTCTGCGACGACGGGGCGGACAACGATGGCGACGGCTTCACCGACTTCGCGACCAGCGGGGGAGACCCGGGCTGCACCGATCCGGGCGACACCGACGAGCGGGGGACCATCGACTGCGACGACGGGGCGGACAACGACGGCGACGGCCTCGCCGACTACCCGGCCGACACCGGCTGCACCGGCCCCGCCGACGCCTCGGAGAAGGGCACCGTGGTCTGCGACGACGGCACGGACAACGACGGCGACGGCCTCACCGATTACCCGGCGGATCCGGGCTGTCAGGACGCCTCGGACTCGACGGAGACAGGGGCGGCGGTCTGCGACGACGGGAAGGACAACGACGGCGACGGGAAGATCGACTAC
>Ga0316576_10000210_pt1 | contig 24597 bp, 13 predicted proteins | sample S0NA_FD_203075 | JGI IMG/M metagenome (GOLD analysis project Ga0316576, IMG submission 203075) | Rhizosphere microbial communities from salt marsh grasses in Alabama, United States - S0-2_050615r3r5 | ecosystem: Host-associated > Plants > Roots > Rhizosphere | place: USA: Alabama | collected...
GGGAGGCGATCTGCTGGCTCGCGGCGTTGACCAGGGCGGCGTAGCTCTTGCCCCGGTTCAGGCGCAGATCGGCCGCCGCGCTGGTCGCCTCGTGGCAGTCGGTCACGCAGTGCTTGTCGAAGATCTGCGTCTGGATCACCGAGAGCCGCGCCGCGCCCGCGACGCCATCACCAACAGCGCTCCCCGCGTCGCCGGTGGGCTTCGGCTCGGGGCAGCACGCCGCGCCGAGGAGGGTCAAGAACCCGGCGCAGAAATGGAGTCTCCTGCAACTCACGAGAATTCGTCTCTTGTTCATGCCACAGGCGGCCCAGAGGGGCAACAATGCCGGAGTCCCCGGGCAGCCGGCCCGGGGCATTCGGGATTGCATGGAGCGTGCCCAGCTGGAACGTCCGTGGTCGCTCGCCTGGACCACACCATAGCACAACCATTCCCGCCCCATCCCGCCGCCGCACGCCGCGGGCCGCGACGACGCGAGAGCGACGCGGAGAGACGACGTCGCCTGCTGCTCCTCGGATCGGGACTTCACACCCCACCGGGCCCCTGGCATTTCGCCGGTTCGCGCTGGTACAGAAGTTGCGAAGCCCCCGCGACATGCGTTGCGTGAAGCGCCGATGTTTTCTCCCCTCGCCCGGCCAGGCGGACTACAATTACCCCGTGCTGCGCAGAGGCCGGATAGTCGCGCTGGCCCTCCTCCTCGGCGGATGCCTGAGCCCCACGGAGCCAGGCACCCTCCGGGTCCTGGTCCGGGGTGCGGTCTATCCGCGACCCCGTTGCACCTCCGGCCCCGCGGCCATGGGCAAGCTCTACCCCCGTGGCGAGCCGGTGCAGGGGGCGCGAGTGACGCTCGAGCCGGGCGGGCTCACCGGCACGACGGACGCCGACGGGCGGCTGGAGATCGTCGACGTCCCCGAGGACAGCTACACCCTCCGGGTGAGCGCCTCCACCTTCGGGTCGCCGGAGGCCCGGACAGTTAAGATCGTCGCCGGCAGATCGACCACCCTGCGCGTCAACCTCGATCCCTGCGTCTTCGGCGGCGGCGGCTACCGGAACGTCGGGTTCGACAAGAAGGTCACGCTGACGGCCGCGACGTTCTGCGGCGAGGACTGGAAGGGCGCCTCCTTCACCTGGACCCAGGTCGAGGGCCCCGACGTCCGCGCCAGCGTCTCCGACTGGAACGGGCAGCAGCTGACCTTCACCACCCGGAAGCTGGAGGACGTGCGCCCGCTGCCCGACGCGCCGCAGATCCTCAGCTTCTCTCCGGATCAGGCCGGGCAGTACGTCTTTCAGGTCATCGGCCGCAGCAAGGCCGGGCTGGTCTCCAAGGACTACGTGCTGGTCACCAGCACGAACGTGGCCAGCGGCATGAACAGCGTCGCGCCCTACAACACCTTCTACTTCGTCGGCGACAAGAAGGGCCCGTGGGACTGGACCATCGCCCAGTGGCCCGAGGGCTGGGCCCGTGCCCTCGAGGGCGAAAAGACCCGCACGCCCTCGGTGCGCCTGCTGCCCGGCGGCGCGGTGAACGCGCAGCAGACCGTCTCCATCGTCAACCAGGTGGACGGCACGACCTTCGCGCTGGTCGTCGGCAACTGGGACATGGTCAACCGTGACTGCGGCCGCTCGGGCTGTCACCCCCCGCTGCAGCGCAGCTGGGAAGGCACCCGCCACGCGAACACCTGGCGCCGCCTGGTCGACGGCGAGCTGCTCTCGGCCCGCTCCCCCGACGCCACGGAGTCCTGCGCGACGTGCCACAGCCAGGGCTACGATCCCGGCGCCCCGAACGGCGGCTACGACGACCTCGCCGCCGTCTACGGCGCCGCCGTCCCGGAGGAGCGCACCAAGGGGAGCTACGCCCGCCTGCCCGCGCCGGTGCAGGAGCTGAGCAACGTCTACTGCCTGACCTGCCACGGCCCGGCGCGGGTGGACCCGCCGGTGGCCGAGCAGCCCGGGCGCTTCGCCGAGGGGATCTGCGCCCAGTGCCACGACCGGCTCCCCGAGCAGGATCTGGTCGCCCAGTGGCGGACGAGCCGCATGGCCCAGACGATCCGCGGCGACCTCAACGGCCCGGAGTCTCGCGACGAGTGCGCCACCTGCCACACGGCCCAGGGGTTCTACTACGACAACTTCGCCCTGGGGCGGCCGCCGAACCCCAACGTGCTGGTGATGAACTGCTGCGAGAACCTGGCGCCGATCACCTGCCAGACCTGCCACAGCCCGATGTACGCCCGCAACAAGGCCCAGCTCTTCGCCTATGACACGGTGACCAGCGCCAGCGGGCTGAAGCTCCAGCGGGTGGGCACGGGCGCCATCTGCGTCCAATGCCACAACACGGGCCACGACGTCTCGCAGCCCGGCGTGCTCGCCGATCGCCTGGCGCCCCACTCCCCCCAGGCCGACCTGAGCTACGGCCGTGGAGGCTACCTCATCGGACCGGCCGACTACCCCGTCCCCGCCGGCGCGACCTGCTCGAGCACCGCCGGAGACGGCTGCGCCACCTGCCACATGGACGAGGGGCCGGCCTACGGCGAGCCCGACCACCGCAAGGTCGGCGACCACACGTTCCACATGGTCTCGTCCGAGGGGGCGGAGAACACCCGCCCGTGCCAGATCTGCCACGCGGGCCGCAGGAGCTTCGATCCCCGGGCGCGCCACGACTACGACGGGAGCACCGAGGTGGAGAGCGTGCGCAAGGAGGTCGACGGGCTGATGGCCCTGCTGAAGCAGCGCCTGGAGGCGGCCATCGCCAGCCGCGGCTACCGCGGCTGCGACCCCCAGAGCAGCCCAGGCGTGTTCTTCAAACGGGGCTTCGCCATGCGGATCGTGGTCGTCGACGCCCTGGGGTTTGACCTGGGCGACTGTGACCGCAACGGCGTCATCGAGCGCGAGGAGTCCCCCTTTGTCTTCCCCGACGCCGACGTGCTGCTCCACAAGGCAGCCTACAACTACCTCTACGTCCAGACTGACAAGAGCCGCGGCCTGCACAACCTGCCCTACGTGGTGAGCCTGCTCCAGCGCTCGATCCACGCCGCCAGCGGCGGCAAGAACCTGCCCGCCTGGGACCTGTACCAGAAGCCCTGACCACCCCCGCTGCTGGGGGGCGGCAAACAGGCGATCATCCGACGTTCATGGTATCGTTGCGCGGGACATGTTGGCATGAAGGAACGGCTGGGCGTCATCCTGGTTCGTGAAGGTCTGATCACGCCGGAGCAGCGGGATCAGGCGCTCGAGTCCCAGATTCTCTCCGGCGGTCGGTTCGGCACGAACCTCGTCGACATGAAGCTGCTGACCGTCGACCGGCTGGGACACTACCTCTCGGTCCAGCACGGCCTGCCCGTGGCGAGCTACGAGGACCTGATCAGCGTGCCCGAGGAGGTGGCGCAGCGCGTCCCCAAGGCCCACTGCGCGCGCTACAAGGTCTTTCCCCTCGCCATCGACAGCAAGGTGCTGCACCTGGCGATGCTCGACCCCGACGACCTGGTGGCCATCGACGAGCTCACCTTCCTGCTCGGCCTGCGGATCCAGCCCTACGTCGCGCCCCAGCTCCGCCTGCTCCAGGTGCTCGAGAAGCGGCACGGCTTCATGCGCGAGCGGCGCTTCCTGCGCATCCCCGACGAGGAGAAGACCGGCGGCGGCACTCCCGTCAAGGTCGAGTCGGAGACGCGCCGTCCCCGCATCTCCGCCCTGGTGCCCGCGGTGAGTGTCGCCGAGGGTGAGCCCGTCAAGCGCGCGGCGACCAAGCAGCTCTTCAACGTCAGTGAGCCGCCCGCCGCGCCCGGGCTCCCGGGCCCCGCAGGCCCTTCGGCGACGCGCGCCGGGCGGGCAAAGGCGACGGCGCCCGTCCGCGGGGGCGCCGCGGCGCCGGTGCCCGGCGGGCCGCCGCCGTCCCAGGCGGACATGGCCGCTCCGCCGGTGGTGGAGGAGCCCCCGACGACCGAGATCGCCGCCGAGGCGGACCTGGTGCTGCTCGACCAGATCACGAAGAGACCGAAGCCGGCGCCGGCAGCCGCGGAGGAGCCGACCACCACGGAGGCTCCCGAACCCGAACAGGACGACGGCATCCAGGTCGACGTGGTCGGCCCCGACGAGGAGGTCACCGAGGTGATGGAGGCCCACCCCGAGGCGGAGACCGCGGTGGTCCCGGCGGGGCTGGTGGCCCGCCCGGACCCTGACGGCGAGGGAGCCACGGTGGTGGTGCACGACCGCCTCTCCCTCGGGGGGCTGCAGGCCGCCGAGGATGCGCTGGCCCGGGTCGAGGACCGCGACGCGATCATCGAGCTGCTGGTCCACCCGTTCCGCTACCAGCCGGTCCTCGGCGTCCTGTTCCTCGTGCGGGGCGAGATGGCGGTGGGCCTGGCCGCGTCCACCGCGGAGATCTCGGCCGAGGAGGTAAAGGGGCTGGTGCTCCCCTTGGCCACCCCCTCGCTGCTCAAGGAGGCGTTCTCGCGGCGTCAGGTCGTCCTGGGGACCGCGAAGGAGGATCCCCTGCAGCAGGTGATCGCCCGCTACCTGCGCTGGGACGAGCCCGAGGAGGCCTGCGTCGCGCCGGTGAGCCACGGAGAGCGGGTGATCAACCTGCTCTGTGTGCTGACCCGGTCGGGCACGCGCTTCCCCGACGAGATCGTCGAGAAGCTGGAGCACCTGTGCGCGACGGCCGCCAAGAGCTACGTGCGATTGATCCAGCAGCACAAGCGCCCGATCACCAGCCCGCAACAGCCGGTCAAGGCCGACGATGGAAAACCCGACGACAGCAGCGCCGCGCCCGCCCGGCCCGCGCTCCCCGAGCGCCGCTTCTTCATCACCGGGCACGTGGGCCTGCAGGGCCAGGCCCAGGTCTGGCGCGCCATCGACACCCAGGGCCAGCGGGTGGTCGCGGTCCAGCTCCTGCCGGTGGGCTCCATGCGGCAGGACGAGATCGCCAGGCTCAAGCAGCAGGTCCAGATCCTCGGCAAGCTGAACCACCCTCACATCCTGCGGCCGCTCGCCGCGGGGGTCTGCGACGACGGCCGCCCCTACATCGTGACCGCCTACGTCGGCGAGCACACGCTGCGAAAGCGGCTCGACGCGATGCCCACCCCGCCGCACCCCGAGGTGGGCGAGATCGTGCGCCAGCTCGCCGAGGCGCTCGCCGCGGCGCACGCCCGTCGGGTGACTCACGGAGACGTCTGCCCGGAGAACATCCTCTTCCCCGTCGCGGACAAGCTGCAGATCAAGCTCGCTGGCTTCGGGATGCCCCGGGGGATCCCGGCCGGGCTGCCCCGCCCCGAGACCGCGCGGTACATGGCCCCCGAGGGGCTGGGGGGCCCGACCAGCACGCCCGCCGACGTCTACTCGCTCGCCGCCATGGCCTACGAGATGCTCGGGGGGCGGCTCCCCATCGAGGGCGAATCCCTGCTCGCGCCGCCGGAGCTCCCCCCCCTGCTGCCCGGTGTGCCGAACCTGGCGCTCAACGTCATCGCCCGCGGCCTGGCCCGGCATCCGGAGCAGCGGCCCCCGGTGGCGGAGCTCGCCACCGAGCTGTTCAAGGTGCTGCGCACCTCGACGGGCTAGACCGAGCCCACCCTCTTGTCCGGCTAGACCGAGCCCACCCTCTTGTCCCGGGAATAACCTCAACGGGTTAGAGCGGCCGGTCGCCCCTCCACGATCGAGCCCACCCTCTTATCTCGGCGGGAAAGACCACGGTCAGGCGTCCGCCGCGGTGGCGGTGCCAGTCGCAGCGCCGAGTGGGTACCGTGCCAGCGAGGAAGTGGTCCAGCTTGCGGTGGGGGCAGTCGGGCCCGGCGAGCTTGCCCGAGAGCGCGCAGACCCGGGCCTCCACGATGCCCCGTGGCCGCGGCGGGAGCGTCAGCTCGGTCGACTCACTCGCGGCGAGCAGGGCCGCGCGGACCAGGGGGCCGGCGGCCTGCATCGCGAGCACTCCCTGGCTGGGCCGCCCGTCGAAGTTGCCGGCCCAGGCCGCCACGGTACGCTCGCGCGTCACGGCCACCGCCACCGTGTCAGCGAAGCCACGCGCGGTGCCGGTCTTCGCCGCCAGGGGGAAGGGCAGTCCGTCGAGCGGCAGCTCCTGGCCAAACATCGGACGCCTCGCAACAGGATCAGCGAGCATGTCTAGCACCATCCAGGCGGTTTGCGGGCTGAACAGCCGCCGCTCCGCGGCGTCGGGCGGGCTCCAGCTCGCCCCGTTCGGCTGCCGCACCTCGAGCACACCCCGTGGCCGCCGCACTCGCCCCTGGCGTACAAGGAAGCCGTAGCCCGCCGCCAGGTCCAGCAGGCGCACCTTGGCCGAGCCCAGCGCCAGGCGCAGCCCGTAGTCGCTCGGGGAGCGCTCCAGCCCAGCCACGCCGCCGCGCCTGAGCACGCTCATCAGGCGCTCGACGCCCACCTGCTCCAGCACGTGGACCGCGGCGAGGTTGTACGACCCGGCGAGCGCCTCGCGGAACCGCACCGGCCCGTGCTCCCGCTGGGTCAACTGGCGCACGCGGTACCGCGAGGTCGGGAGCTCGTGTATGTCGTAGACCACGCTGGCCGGGCTCCGGCCCTGCTCCTCGATGGCCAGGGCGTAGACGAACGGCTTGAGCGCGGAGCCGGGGTGACGGCGGCGCGTGACGATGTTCACCTGACTCTCCCGGTAGCCCGCCGAGCCGACCATGGCCAGCACGTCGCCCCGCTGGCTGTCCAGCACCACGAGGCCAGCCTGGGTCAAGCGACGCGCGGCGAGCTCGTCGACGTGCTCCCGGACGCGCCGCGCCATGCGGCGTTGCAGCGAGAGGTCGAGCGTCGTGCGCACGACGCCGCCCCGCCGGCGCACCGCCAGCGGGAGCTCGCCGAGCACCCAGTCCACGAAGTGCGACGCCTCCCGGGGCGGCGGGTGCAGGCGCAGGCGCAGCGGCTGACGCCGGGCGCGATCGGCCTCGTCGGCGCCGAGGCGTCCCTGCCGCACCAGCAAGCCGAAGACATGGTCACGCCGCTCGAGAGCGCGGGGCAGGTGCCGCAACGGGTCGTAGTGCGTCGGCCCACGCACGAGCACCATGAGCAGCGTCGCCTCGCCCACGCTGAGGCTCGCCGCCGGCCTGTCGAAGTAGGTCCGCGCCGCGGCCTCGATGCCGTAGGCCCCGTGGCCGAAGTAGACCCGGTTCAGGTACTGCTCGAGGATGGCGCGCTTGGAGAGCGCCCGCTCCGCGCGCAGCGCGAGCACCGCCTCGCGGATCTTGTTGCGCAGGGTGCGTGGACGCCCGGCGGAGTGGACCATCCGCATCAGCTGCATGGTCAGGGTCGACCCGCCGTAGCGCTGTTCGCCCGGCGCGAGGTTGAGCCAGGCCGCGCGGAGCGCCGCCAGCACGTCGACGCCGTGGTGCCGGAAGAAGCGCTGGTCCTCGGCCGCGAGCAACGTGAGCAGGGCATGGGAGGAGATACGGTCGAGCGTGACCCAGCGGTCGCGGCCCGGCCGCCCGTCGGGAGCAGGGATGCTGCGCAGGGTGCGCCCCTCGCGGTCGACAACGAGCAACGGACCGCCCCGCGCCGGCGAGAGCCGCTCCACGGGGTAGGGGAAGCAGACCACGGCGATGGTCAACGCCGCCACTCCGACGAGGAGCAGGCAAAGCCCGACGAGGGGCGCGCGGCGCAGCCAGCGCAGCACGAGGGCCCTCACCTCCCGACCTCCACGCGGCCCAGCGCGCTGCGCCCGTTGACATCGGGCTCGTACATCGCCTCGGCCATGGCCGGCGCGGCGACGAACCTGCCCGGGATGGTCGCCCGCACCACGTACTCGTAGAGGTGCCGGCCCGCGGGCAGCCGGTCGGCGAAGGCCAGCGCGCGGTCGTCACGCAGCTCCTGGTGCGTCCAGCCCGCCGGCCGGTAGCCCGGTGGGTGCCAGCGGTGGCCCGTACCGGACTGCCGCCGCCCGGTCCGCACCGATGTGGCCAGCCGCTCGTTGACCGCCTCGAAGCCCGCGGGCAGCCGGTCGACCAGCGCCACATAGTGCCGCTCCTTGTCGGTCTGCACCGTTAGCTCGACCCGAACGAGCTGCCCGACCTTGACCCACCCTCTTTTCAGCGGCAGCCCGCTCTGCAGGTCAACGTAGCTCCGCTCCACCCGCAGGCCTCGGTCCATCGCTCGCTCCATCTCGTCCCGGCGAGCGAGCACCAGCCGTACGGTGTACAGGGACCGGCCCCGGGACTCGAGGGTCAGCTCTCCTGGTGCAAGTCGGCTCAGCGGGCGGCTGAAGGCGAGGATGCGCCCCCCCTCGAGGCGGGCGCGGGCAAGTCGGCGTCCTCCTAGGCGCAGTGTCACCCGGCTCGACCCGCTCGAACGCTGTCGTGCGAAATCGGCGAGAGCGACCAGGGCGTAGAGGTTGTCCTGGGTGTTGTACCAGGAGCCGCTCGGCCGCCGGGCCCGCTTCAACCCCTCGGCAAGCCTGGAGATATTGGGGCTTGTCGGCTCCACCTCGAGCAGCGCCGAAAGGACCATGGCTGTCGTCCGCACGTCCGAGCCCATGAAGAAGTTGTCGTGCCTCTCCTCCCGGATGAGGGCGACCGACCCGCCCCCGCTCAGCCCAGAGAGGAGCTCGTCGAGGAGGGTCTGTTGCTGATCCCGCGGCGCCCCGGCCAGCTTCAGCGCCCGGAGCAGGAACGCCTTGCCGTAGCGGGGAAGCGCCTTGCGGGCCTCGAACAGGCGGGCGTTCAGCCCGCTGTCTGGCTTGCCGAGCCGCGCGAGGATGTACGCAGCCATCGCCAAGGTCGCGCTCTCGCCGCCCGGCGCGAGGGTCCGCCCCGAGCCGTTGGCCCAGCTGCGCAGCGCCCGCGCCCCACGTTCGAAGGCCGCGGGGGACACGCTGACACCGGCGCGTCGCGCTTCGTCAAGGCCGTACAGCGCGTAGGCCGTCAGGTGAGGGTACGTCTCGCTGCTCGGCCACAGGCTGAAGTGGCCATTCGCGTGCTGGTGCCGAATCACCTTGGCCACGCCGGCCCGAATGAACCCCTGGAGCTGGGGTCCCTGGAGCTCGCGCAGCTCCAGGGACGCTGCCAGATCCTTCACCTTGGTCATCGGGATGAAACGGGACAGCGTCTGCTCCAGGCAGCCGTAAGGGTACTGCACCAGGTAGCGCAGGCTCTCGCGCAGCTCACCCAGGCCGGTCCGGTCAACGGTTACCTCCAGGCGGCTGTCCGAGCGGAGGACGCCTGCCGGCCACTGCAGCGCGACAACAGCCTTGTTTGCCGCCCCACCGCCGACCTCGCCCCGGGCCAGGGTGCGCTTCTCGACGACCATCGGTCGATTCACGGGCAAGCCCACCCTCATGGCGTCGCCATGATTTCCCATCTTTACCGTGAACGTGAATGTCGCCCGCCGGGCGAAGCCCACGGTGACGGGGAAGCGCGCACGACCGGCGCCGTCTTTGGGGAGGGAGAGCCGGCGATTCCGATGGCCGAGCCGAACACCGCTCGCGCTGGCACTCACCGTCGCAACGCCTGCCTGGCCGGTGTAGTTGTGCACCATCACACCTACCTCGGCGTGGTCCCCCGCCGAGAGGAAACGTGGCAGCACCGGCTTGGCGAGAAGCGGCTTGCGGATCGTGATCCGCCGCTCTCCCGAGCCAAAGCGGCTGCCGGTGTCGGCAGCGACGGCCATCAGCCGGAAGGCGGTGAGGTTGTCGGGCGCCTTGAATCGAAACTGCACCTCCCCGTGTGCGTTGGTGGCCAGCGCCGGCGCCCAGAACGCGCTGGAGACGAAGCGCGAGCGCACCCTTGAGCGCGCCGCCCCGGAGTCTCCACCCTCTTCGGCGCCCTCGATATCCTGGGGATCGTTGAGCCTGGCCACGCGGTTCCAGTTGGTGGAGGAGTCGATCCCCAGACCCCACGGCGCGTAGAAGCTCTTCATCGGGTCAGGGGTCTTGTAGGCGATGAGCTGCAGCACTCCCTCGTCGGCCACCGAGAGCGAGAGCTCGGCACGGACGGGCTTCCCTTCCGCGTCGGTGACCGTGATCTTCCCGCTCACGGGCATGCCTGGCTCGTACGTCTCCCTTTCGGTAGAGAGCACCACCGCAAGCCGGTTGCGCTTGGGTGAGACCTGCAGGTTGGCCACGCCCATCTTGAACTGGGGCCGGTTTCGGTCCCCCTTGCCGGTGCGACCACGCACCATCGCCACCGAAGCAAAAACGTTGGGCGCGTGGCGCGCCAGCAGGGGTATCTCGATCCCCTCTCCGGACGAGTCGATGTTCACGACACGCGCCTCGATGATGCCGTCGCGCTCGAGGGTGACCAGGGCGGTGGAGCCGGACAGCGCACCCCGGGCGACCATCCGCGCAGTCTCTCCCGGGTTGTACTCCGCCTTGGACGGGACCAACGCCATCCGCGCGGACTCGTCGCCGCTCCAAAACGCCTCGCCCTTTCCGATGACCCAGACGTAACGCGACGCCGCCACGCGGTTCCCATGGGGGTCGGTGGCCTCAAGCCGTACGATGTACTCGCCGGGCTGCTTCGGCATGATGCGCTCCGTGCCGCTGCCGCTCGCTGGAATCTGCACCCGCCGGCTCCAGACTGTCTCGTGGCGCGGCTTGCAGCTCTCGACCGCGCGGTAGCCCACACCCCGGGACGCGCAGGTGTACCGTTCGCGGACGTAGCTCAGCGTGGCCTCGGTTGACACCTGCTTTCCCTCGGGGGACACGGCCACCGTGTTCACAGCGAAGGGCATGTCCACCGCCTGCACCCACTCCTGGCCGTGCAGCCCGACGTAGAAATCGCTCTTGTGCGCGGCGACCACCGTGCGCTTGCTCACGCTCTGGTCAGTCTCGTCGGTGGCCACCACTTGCACGAGGTAGTCCTGGGGCGTCTGGACCTTGCGATCAGGGTCGCGAAACGCGAACCGCAGACGCCCCTTCTCGTCCGTCTGGCCTTCGCCGTCCGAGACGAAGGTCGGGTAGCTGTCTCTGTCGTCCTCCCAGTACCAGTACCGGCCCTCCGCGGCGTAGTCGGCGAACGCATACTCGGGAAACGCCGGGAAGTGGAGCAGATGACGACGGCGCTGCACGTTCCAGTGGACGCTTGCGCTGGCCACCGGCGCACCGAAGAGGTAGCGCGCATCCAGCGTGAACGTGTAGCGGCGACCCAGACGCTCGTGGCGCCGCGCGCCCTTCAGCTTCAGCTCGTAGCTCACCTTGCGAAACTCCTCGACCTGGAACCGCTCGACGAAGCTCTGTTTCCGTATCGTCGCTGTCACGGTGTAGTCGCCCAGGCTCGTCTCCTTGCCCAGGGGAAGGTCGAAGGAGAAGCCCCCGAACGCGGTGAGCCTCAGACGCCGCCGAAAGAGGGTGGCACCTCGACTGTCCTTGACCAGCACGTGAATTCGGGCCTCCGCGGGCACGTGCGGCGCTTGACCCACGGCGATCTCGCGCACCAGGCCCTTGAAGTGCACTGTCTCTCCGGGTCGATAGATCCCGCGGTCCGACTGGATGAAACCTCGGATGCGCTTTGCACCTCCGGTCCGGTCGGTGGGCACGCCGAAGTTCCAGATCTGGATCCCGTTCTGCCAGTTTCCGTCGACAACGGCCATGTCCGGGCCGTGCTCAACGACTACGATCAGCCGCTGCGCGCGCCAGCTCTCGAAGTCATCCTCGGCTGCCCCCGGCTGGCCGAGTAGCTCGGCGGTTCCAGGCAGCTGCGCGATGCCCCGGGCATCTGTCGTGGAGCTATGGACCAGCTTGCCTCGCGGAGAGTAGACGGCGACCTTGGCCGAGGCGACGGGCTTCGCGTCGTCGATTCCCGTAACCCAAACCAGCCCCGACGCGGTGCCGGCCTTCACGAGCACACCAAGACGGGTGACGTTGGCCAACACGCGGAAGGGGTACCGAAACGAGTAGTAGTCCTGCCGGATGCGCTCGTCGAGGCCACGTTCCACCTCTCGCGAGCTGAGCTGCGCCAGGTAAAGCCCCTGATGTCGCTCACCACCGCACAGCTCCGAAAGCCTGAGCTCATGTAGGATCCACTTGTTCTTGACCTTGCCCACCCTCTTGGCGGCATCGATACGGGTCACCCGTCGGCGCAGGCCCAGCCTGCCCCACTCAATCCCCTTCTTGCCGTAGGACGCGTCGTACCAGGGGTCGTAGTCCATGCCAGAAGTGAGGACCTTCACCACTTTGTCCTTGGGTACAGCGGCACACTCCATCCGGAAACGACGGACGTTACGTGACCAGACCGGGTAACCACTGCGCGACGGCTCGACCGCAAATATCCCGCTCTCCAGGCTGAGCTGCGGCGACGCGTCCCCTGTTGTGAACCTGTGCAGCGCGTCTCTTCCCAGCGTTTGCCCGTGGATATCGGTCAGACCCTTGCCCACCCGAATGGCGTAGCGGGTGGACACCCGCAAGTTCACCGTCGCCGTGTACCGAGTACCGGTCGAGTCGAGGTACCCGCCCTTGAACCCTCGCGCCGCCGGCCACAACACGATATGTTTGCGGGCTTGATCGAGGGTCACGGGTGTCGATAGCGCAACGCTGATCCGGACATCGTCGGCCGCCACCGATGCTCCGTTCGGACCCACCCTCTTGACCGCGAGCGCCGGATAGGTCGATAGCTCCTGCTCGAAGGGTTGGGGCATGGCAGCGTTCCCGCCGACCCCCTGTATGCCGGCACAGCGCAGCGAGTAGGTCGTCCCTTGATCGAGGGGTGTCTTTGGTGACAACTCAACGCGGGTCGCCTCCACGGCGTGCGGCGTGACCAAGGCCACCCGTTTTCCGGACACGAGGTGAGTCAGGCTGCAGCTTCCAACCACTTGGGTGGCACGGACAGGTTGGTTGAAGGACAGGATGATGCGCGGTCTTGGAGCCAACGCGGAGCACGTTGCCGGTGGTGGACCTTCGACACGCACGGGACGATGCAAGAACGCGAATCGTTGGCGGTCCACCCTGGCCGCGAGCTTCCCCTTGAGGCGGACCTCGTAGCGCGTAGACCCAGCAAGCCGCGACAGCGGTTTGACCACAAGCGTCTGCCGATCGAGCCAGTGTGCCGCCACCTTGAGCGGAGGGAGCACCTCCACGGGAGCAACCCCAAGGGCCTTGCCCACCTGTTCCTCCGACACTGCGGGGCGATCGAAGTGAATTCGAATCGGCTCGAAAGCGTTGGAGCTCTCCTTTGGTGAAAACGACGTGACCGTAAGCTGCGAACGTGCACGTGGGCCGCCCGAACATCCAACCAACAGCGCCGCGAGCATCATGAGCATCGAAAGGGCGAGCATCATCCCCGTCACGAACGCCGGGATGCGAAACGACCGGTCAAGCACCTGGACACCTCCTCCTGGTTCGATGCCAGTGATTCCACGTTTCGTGCCAGCCTCAACAGGTCAGAATCACGTGCTTTCTCCACATCTGTGGGTAACGGGACACACCTGTGTGGTCCCTGTCCCATCCTCTTCTTGATCCGGATGCCGCACGGGTCCGGACCGGCCAGCCGGACGCGGCCCGGTTTCAGCGCTGCAACTTCAGAAAATTGCTCGTGCGCAAGTCGGCACGTCGGTTGCTTCTCCCTGGGCCCATGGCGAAACCAAGATACATACCCCCAAACAGCACCGTCGAAATCACCGACAAGTGCATCAACGACATGTTGCTGCTTCGGCCATCGCCGGAGCTAAACGACCTCTTCCTGGGCATCCTCGGCATGGCGCTGACCAAGTTCGGTGTCCTTCTGCACGCCTTTGTGGTGATGTCCAACCATCTTCACATGCTGGTCACCACCCCGGATGCGGTGACCCTGGCCCGATTCATGAACTTCGTTAAGTCCAAGCTTGCGAGGGAGGTCACACGCCTACACCACTGGAAGGACAAGGTGTTCGCGGGCCGATACAAAGCGGTGATCGTGGTCGACGAAGACGCTCAGGTTGAGCGGGTGCACTACATCATGTCGCACGGTGTGAAGGAGGATCTGGTCTGGGACCCGGAGCACTGGCCGGGCGCCACCAGCCTACCGACACTGATCCACGGCGATGTGCTGACCGGTACCTACTACGATCGCACCGCCTTCCATCGCGCGAAGAGGCAGGGCAATGACGTCACGCTCGCAGACTTCGCAACCACTTGCGAGGTGCCGATTACCAAGCTCCCTTGCTGGGCGCACCTGAATGATCAGGACTACCAAGAGCGGTGCCGCAAACTGCTGGAGACGATCCGGGAGGATGCCAAGGCCCGTTTCCGGCGCGACTGCATCACCCCGATGGGCCCCCGGGCCATTCGGCGGCAGAGTCCCCACTCCCGTCCCAAGCGTCCCAAGCGAACGCCCGCCCCCCTTTGTCACGCGAGCACTCCGCACGCCAGAAAGGAATTCCGGCGGGAATATCGTTCGTTCGTCTCCAAGTACAGGGAGGCGTCCGCGCGCTATCGAGCCGGCGAACGGGATGTCCTGTTTCCTCAGCACTGTTTTCCACCTCCGCGATCGTTCATGGTGCCAGCGGCCGTGCCCCCCTAGCGCCTGTGCGCGGCGGCGGCGGCGCTGTCCACCGAGGCCACCCACCGCTAGCCATCAACGTGGAAACGGTCGGGGCACGTCCAGGGCGGCGAGCAAGTAGGCTCGAATCGCAGGGATGTCATTTGTCGCCCACGGGTCAGGGTCGCGCGGGTTGAACCGCCAAAACAACGATGGCGCCCACATGTGCTGGCGGTATGAGAAACCGACCGTCATGATCTCCGCGCACATCGCCCAGCACCCCCGGTTGTGGTGCTGGTGATCCTCAAGCTCCCCCGTGTACACGTCCAGCCGACGCGCGCTCAGCCGACGGTAGCGGAACTGCCCCTGCGCCGCCCGGAAGCACCCAGCCAGTCGCTTGTATGTGGCAAAGTGGCTGCGGTCTGTAACCCTGGCGGGGATCACCGTTCCCATGAACGAGTGCAGGTTGATGCTGGCGTGGAAACCCTGCCCACCCAAGTGCGCGTCCAGCGCGGCCGTCTCGGGCTCGCTCAGTGGCTCCGGTCCGCGATAGTTGGCGCTGCCGCGACGGCTAGACCCTGCCCAGGGGAAATTCGACGTCGACTTGCCGGCCGGTGGGGGAAAATTGCGGTTCAGGTCCACTGCCGCCGCGTTTGTACGCAGGTCGACAAGCCGCCCCCGCCCCTCGGCTTCCCAAGTACGGGCGTAGCCATCCGGATTGAGGCAGGGGGCGATCCAGACCTCAGCCCGCTCGCGCAACACTGCTCTCTCTTCCAAGGAACCAACGGCGAGCCGCTGAAGGAGCTCCAGCGCCATCCAGCAGCCAATGAGCTCCGGACCATGGATGTTGGCGGTGCACAGCACCCGCGGGAGCCCAGGAGCAAAGCTCGGTATCCGCACGGCGCGCAGCGGTCGCCCCTCGCGACTCTCCCCATAGACGACGATCTCAGCTTTGCTGCCGAGCTCGTCGAGCAACGCCTCGCGCCTCTCCGGCGAAGGATACGGGGCAAGCGGGTGGGCCACCGCTCAGCCCCCCAACAACGCCACACCGCCGGCGAAATTAATGACGGCATGGAGAAAAAACGGCGCCCAGAGTCGCCCTGTGCGTATGCGAGCCCACCCAAGCACGTACCCGTAGAAGACGGCCAACAGCGTGCTGACGCCGTAGTGGGCATGCAGCACACCAAAGACCCCCGCCGAGATCCATAGGGCTGCAACAACACCAAAACGCGTCGCCAACCAGGGCAGCAAGCCGCCTCGAAAGTAGACCTCTTCGGCCGCTGGCCCAACGACCACGCCAAGCACGAACAAGAGGGTGGTACCTGGCAGCCCAAGGCTAACGGACTGCAATGACGTCTGGAGCGCAGCGTTCCCCCCCTGGCCATCCTGCTGGAGGCCGAAGAGCAACATCAGGCCGGCAATGACAATCCCCACCCGGAGCCCGCCGACAATGATGTAGCCGAGCCCCAGGCCGACACCGCCGGCGCTGGACAGGCGCGCTTCGGTGCAAGGAAGCGACAATGTGCCTTGTCGAGCCATGCCGGGCAAGAAAGCGGCGGCCATGGCGAGCAACGCGATCTCCCCGATCAGCATTCCGAAAACACTGCCGCCGAAAGTCGCGCCCCCGAGCACGAGGCAAACACCGGCCACACCCACCACGCCCACCCCCATGGACGCCGCCGGCACCAACGTGAAGAGAAGATACCTCCCTATGGGCCGGGGCCGCCTCCACCACCCCAGCAGCAACAACAGAGCGATGCTCCCTCCCAGGGGCACCGCCTGCACTGCAGAAACCGGGAGCAGGTCATTCGGGCTGCAGGTCCGCACCGGCGATTCGAACATCCCCGGCTTGCTGGCGGACAGCTCCTGCGGCGAGACCGGGCTGACAGGGATCAACAGCTCTTTCTGACCTCGCCGCACTTGGAGCCCACAAGGAACGCCCTTTTCTCCCTCCTGAAGCAACTCGGGAAGCCGGGCCGGGTCAGAGACACTAGCCCCGTTCACGGAGATGACAACGTCCCCCACCTTGAGGCCTGCCCGCGCCGCCGGCCCTCCGGGGTACACCTGAGCGATCCGCGCACCAGGGCCCTTTGCTTTCACGTCCATTCGCACGCCGATGACCCGCCTCTCCACGAGCGGCCCTCGGATGGTCCTGGTTGTCAGCCCGCCCCAGAAAGACTGGACCACCAACCAGAGCATCCCCACCACCACTAACTCGGCCACGGTGAGCGCCAATAGCCACCGGCGCCATGGAGTTTGGGAAAGAGGGTGGGCAGTGTTCCGGACAAGGGACCAGGTCGAGGCGGCGAGGAGGTAGGGTAGGCCAACAACAGGCAAGAAGACGCCTATCTTGCACAGGAGGCGTTCGGGAGCGGGGTCGCTCATCCGCGGCATCTTGACATACAATCCGGGCCGTTGTTGGACAAACCCCAGGAGACGCCATGCGTGTTGCCCTGATCGGCGCGGAGCTCGAGGAGAACCTGGCCCTCCGTTACATCCGCAGCGCCCTCGAAAACGAGGGGCATGAGGTGCTCCAGCTCACCTTCAACCAAGCGGCACAGACCGAAACCGTGGCCTCGGCCCTCGCCGGCAGCGGTGCAGCCCTCGCTGGCTACTCCATGGTGTTCACCGCCCGCTCCCGGGAGTTCACACGCCTGGCCACACGCGCCCGCGAGCTTGGCTTCCAAGGCTTCCAGGTGGCCGGTGGCCACTTCGCGGCGTTCAACGCCGAGGCCCTGCTACGCGACGTCCCCGCCCTCGACGCCGTGGCCCTGGGCGAGGGCGAGCTCCTGATGTGCGAGCTCGCCCGGGCGTTGGATCGCCCGCAACACGTGGCCGGGCTCCGGCTGCGCGGCCACACCCCTGCGCCCCGCGCCGCGCCCGACCTCGATGCCCTGCCTCTGCCCACGCGGCTCGAGCCTCCGGACAGCTTCCTCGGCCTGCCGGTGGTCAACATGCTCGCCTCCCGAGGCTGCCGCCATGCCTGCGCTTTCTGCTCCATCGCGGCCTGGCACAGGCTATGCGGCGCCCCGCGCCTCCGGCTGCGAACTCCGGAGGCCGTGGCCGAAGAAATGACCACCCTCTTTCGCCGCGGCGTGCGCATCTTCAACTTCCACGACGACAACTTCCTGCTCCGCCGGCCCGGCGCGGCGCTCGAGCGGCTCGAGCGGCTCCACGGCGCGCTGGCGCGCCGCGGAGTCGGTCGCATCGCCTTCGCCATCAAGTGCCGCCCCGACGAGGTGCACGCCGAGGTGCTGGAGCGCCTGATCGCCATGGGGCTGTTCCGCGTGTTCCTCGGCGTCGAGGCGGGATCTGCCGCCGCCCTCGGGCACCTGGGCCGCGGCCAGTCGGTGGCCGACAACGTCCGCGCGCTCTCGCTGCTCAACGCCCTGGGCGTCCACACCTGTTTCAACCTGCTCGTGCTCAACCCGGACAGCACCCTGGAGGACTTCGAGCTGAACCTCGCCTTTCTGCGCGAGCACCCGCACAACCCGATGAACTTCTGCCGCACCGAGGTCTACGCTGGCACCCCACTCGAGCGACGTCTGCGCCGGCAGGGGCGGTTGCTCGGGGACTACTGGGGCCAGCACTACCGCATAGCGGACGAGCGCGCCCAGCGCGTCTTCGAGCTCTTCTACACCGTGTTCCGGCAGCGCAACTTCGCGGCCGACGGCCTGCATCACCTGACAATGCAGGTGGACTACGAGCACCAGCTCCTCGATCACTTCTTCGGGAGCGAGGCCGCGCTGCGCCGCCGGGTCAAGGACTTCATCGTCCGGGTCAACCTCAACACCTGTGAGCACCTCGACCAGATTGTCGAGGCGGTGCACGGGCGGACCGCGACAGACCGACTCGCCAGGGAGCTACGACGGCGGATCGATGTGGACGGGGAGCGGCTGGCCAGGGCGGCGGGCGAGCTTGTGCAGCAGATCCGCACCGTTGCCGCGCCGCGTGGCCGCCGTGCGCCGAGGAGCCCCTGGGCACGCAAGGCCGCGGCCGCCGGGCTGGCCGCTACCCTGTCTCTCGCCGGCGCCTGCAAGAAAGTGGACAACAAGGCGAGCTACGGCAGCCACGTCTTCGAGATGGTGGCCCAGCCCCTGGAGGGCGACCCGACCCTGATCAAGAAGCCCCTGGGCGACGTGCTGCTGCCAGCTCTGGCGCCAGCCCTGAACGAGGCGGTCACGCTCGAGGTGCAGGTCTCCATCGACCCCGACGGACAGGTGTCCTCGTGCACATACCATCCAGCCGATGGAGCAAAGAAGGGCAGGCCCCTGCCCTGCCCCACCCTAATATTCACCACCGATATCCCCCGGGCCCGGGGGCGCGTGTTTCACCTGAGCTACTCCAAGGAGGAGGTCGGGGCGGCGCTGGACCGTCACCGAGCCCGGCATCCGGACGCGCGGACGCTCCGCGCGCCGGACGCGCGCCCCATCGAGACCCACATGTCCGAGATGGCGCCGGCCCCCACGCTGCCCCACCCCCCGCTGACCCACATGCGCGAGATGGCCCCGGCGCCTCACCCAAAGCGGCCCAAGAAGCCAGCCAAGCCCAAGAAGCCGGCCAAGCCCAAGAAGCCAGCCAAGCCCAAGAAACCAGCCAAGCCGACGCAGCCGAAGAAGCCGTTCAAGCCGCGGCCCCACCCGACGGAGATGATCCCTGGCCCCCTGGATGATCGCGACGAGAGCGACTGAGGCGCGCTGTTCACGGCGTCGGTGTGGCAGGAGATAGACAGCCCTGCCCCTCGTGGCACCCCTGTTCCAGCACTTGCGACCCTTGATGTGATCGTTGCACGCCACAACGCGGTGGCACGCTCCTTGAATCTAACGGGATCAAGGAGGCGTCAGATGCGATCCAGAGCCACCGCCATGGTTCTCCTGCTGCTCGTTCCCCTCTCCGCCTGCGACAACGGCTCGAGCTGCCCCGAGTGCTTCGAGCCGCCGGACTGCACCACCGGCCGCTGCGTGCCCCGCTGTGGCACCGCCACGCTGATGGCCCGCACCACCTTCGACGACTACGAGGCGGCGACCATCAGCTTCCGTCACGCGACGGTGGAGGAGGACGGTCAGGTCAACAACAACTGGGATCTGCTCTTCGGCAACGACCAGGATCCCGACCGCGACCTGTTCGCGGTGAACATGGTGACCGACGACCGCTCGTTCATCGTGGACCTGGGCGAGCTGGCCAGCATCTGCGACGCGCCGAGCACGGTGGACCTGAGGTCCCAGCCGACCGGGGCCTTCGGCGACCACGACGACATCCCGGTCACCCTCGACCACATGTACCTGATCCGGAACAGCGACTCCCAGGGCGAGCAGTACGCCCTGGTCCAGGTGCTGGGCCACGCCACGAACCGGGCGGTGACCCTGCGCTGGTACCGCTCGCCCACCTCTGATCGTTTCACGCCCCCGGCGGCCTGCGGGCAGCTCTGAGCTGTCCGGTCACTTCATGTTGCCGGTGACCTCGACGTAGGCGTGGCCGCTCGCCGGCTTGCCCGCTCGTGTCCCGGTGACGTCGCACAGCCCCTCCCAGTAGATCGGCGAGCCCATCAAGCTGAGCCCGAACTCCTGGCGCTTCATCACCGGCGCGAGCGTCACCTCGAGCTGGATCGGCGTGACCGATACGGTCCAGCCGCAGGGGTAGGTGATGCCGGTCTGCTGGCTGGTCCAGCGGCCGGTCGCCCGCGCCTCGAAATCGCCCGGCTTCAGCTCGCGTCCCTCGCCCTTGGCGTCGATGAGAGTGCCCCCGACGAAGCCGAGCTTCCCATCGCGGCGCACGTAGAACAGCATCACCTCGCTCTGGTCGTCGAGCCGCAGGCTGAACCAGTCCCAGCCGAAGCCCTTGCCGATGGTGCCCCACTGGTGGTCCATCCAGGCCTCGCCGGTCACCGACCGCGGGACGCCGCCAACGGTGACGCTCCCCCGGGCAGTCATCCGGGTGTACGAGTAGTAGTAGAACGGGCGGTCGGAGCCCACCGTCATCCAGCCCGTGCCATACTGAAGCACCGGCGGCTTGGCGGCGACAAGCTCGAGGTCTATCGCGGCCTGCTTCATCCGCGCCCGTATCCGATCGTGGCCGGCGTGGCCGGACATCTCCATCTGCCCCGTCTGGAGCCTGAAGCCCTCGCCAAGACCTCGCTGATCCTCGGCGCTGACCTCCATGTTGGCGAAGAACTCGCCGGCCTGGGGGTCGGTCACCGTGAAGTGCCCGGCGTAGATCGGCTTGTCGGAGAAGAGCATCTGGAACACGGTGAGCTCGAACCCGAAGACCTCACCGGTCTCTGCCACCAGCCGTCCCGTGTAGTACCACCACTCCATGGGGTCCGAGTGGGGTGACTCGTCCTCGGGCAGCTGGATCGGGCGGGGGTCGGTGCTCAGATCCGCCGTTCCGGCATCCGGCAGCCGGCTCTCCACCGCGGCGTCCGCGGCGGCCGGCCCGTCGTCCGCTGAACAGCCCAGGAGAGTGACGACGACAAGCAACCGTGCTGCGAGCTTCATGGGCGGAGCGTACAGCGCCCCGGCGGGCGTCACAACCCGCGGCTACTCGATGGGGGCGATCTCGGTCTTGCAGCCGAAGTGGATCACCATCTGCGCCTGCGCCTGACCCTGGATCTTGGTGCAGGTCTGGGGACAGACCAGGATCTTGGTCGGCTTGGTCTCGTTGTCGTAGTACCAGGCATCGCCCTTGACCTTGCTGCAGTCCGCCGACGAGCTGACCTTGCCGAAGACCGTGGAAGCGCCGCTGCCATCGATATACTCCACGTTGACCTTGGTCGGATCGAGCTGCTTGCCGTCGGGCGGCGCGGGCAGCGGCCACGAGCAGCTCAGCTTCGCGCCCTGGATCACGCTGGTGGCGATCTGGTCGAACACGGGATCGAAGCTCTGCATGCAGAGGTCGGCCTGGACGCCGCCGGTGAGCTTGACCAGCTCCTTGTACGGGACACCCTCGCCGCCGGGAGCGGCGTAGGTGCAGCAGGGCTCCGAGCTGCTGACGGCGCAGGCCGCCTCCTTGCTCTGGAAGGCGAAGATGCCGTGGAACTTGTAGCCCGCGAAGCCCGGGTCCAGCTTCAGCAACGCGTCGTTGAACTGGGTCGCGCTGTACTCGTCCGTGTCGTCAGAGATGATCACGACGTGCCGTGCCGCGTCCGGCCGCATCATCGCTTTCCACTCGGCGTAGGTCTCGATGGTGCGTTCGAGCCCCTTTCGGCTCGGGATCTTCTCGCTGACGTGCAGGTAGCGCGGCGGGTTCGTGTCGCTCGGGGGCACCGCCGTGCAGCCACCGGTTTTGCCCAGCGGCGGGTCGACACAAATGCCATGGAACTTGTCGTTTTCGCAGTCGCCGGGAAGGCAGGAGATGAGCACGATGTGGTAGTCCAGCCCGCTGGTGCCAATGGTCTTTGAGAGCTTGTTCATGTTCGAGCGGGTGGCGTCGAGCTCGTCGAGCATGCTCGGGGTGTTGTCGATGACAATGACGATATCCACCGGCTGGTAGCTGTTCTGGGCCGTCTCGGTCACCGAGGCGCAGGACTGGAATGGCAGGTCGCTCTTGCCGCCCCCGCCATCCCCTGTCCCACTGCCCGTGCCATCCCCGTCGCCGAGCCCACCGGTCTCATCGTCGCAGGCTGTCCCGACAACGACGAAAACACTGACCAAGATCGCAAGGAGCTCTCGTTTCACCATGGAATCGCCTCCCGGGAGCTGTGTCCCGGTAGGACTACGACTGAGAGCCGAATAGGTTCCAACTATCTAAGTCTAGTGTGGTGCCAGCTGTCGCCGGATGATGCTCAGCTCCTCATCGGTCATGTGCTCGCCGAACCGTCGTAGCACGCCGACCCAGTCCAGTGGTGGGGGTGGGGGCGTGTGCGGTGCCGCCAGGTTACCAACCGGAACAGGGCTCCAGTCGCCTTCGGCCAGGTCGGCCACAAACGCGCCACTGGAGAACATGTCCTTGAAAAAACTAGGCATCTCGATGGTCCTCCGACATGGGTCGATGTAGGTATTCCCCATACGACCGGAGCCCCTGGAGAGTTCCCACCCTCTTGGGAAACTGCCCCACCCTCTTGTCAACCCACCGGGATATCAGGCTTTGTCCTCGAAGGGGCAGCCAATCCGCTGGGCCAGGGCTTTTCCACGCTGGCGAAGCTCGTGGGGGTCGGGGTTCGCGGCCAGCCGGAAGGGACGGGGCAGGTCGAGCCACAGCTCGTGGACGAGCCAGGTCCGTCCCTGACGCCAGTGTTGATGGCGCTCGAGCCGCAGCTTCAGCCTCGAGAGCGGCTCCACCTGGAACGGGATCCGCGGCAGCAGGCCGCGGGCGAAGGTTGCCTCCTGTTGCTCCAGGTCCACGGTGACGCTCTTCGGTCCGAGCAGCCAGATCGGCAGGCCCACCAGAACCAGCGCGATCCCGCCGAAGAAGAACAACCCGACCTCGCTGGTCACGAAGCTCAGGCCATGGCGCTCCAGGCCCCCGCGCAGGTGGTCGAAGTCCGAGGCTCCCTTGGCGAGCAGCGCCGCGCCGGTCACGACCAGCACCAGCGCCAGCCCAACCGCCACGGCGGCGTGGGTCCAGCGCAGGTCCCTGTCTCGATCGGCGGGTTGCATCTGGATCGCGATGATCGCCGAGCCCCGGTGGATGGGCAAGCGCTCAAGGGCCGCCGGTGACCGACACGTCGTCGATGTACCAGCCGGCGTAGCCCGTGCCGAGCGAGGCCAGCATGTGAAAGGCGATCTCCACCGTCTGGCCGACCTGCGCGCTCAGGTCCACGGTGCGCTTGACCCAGGCGGTGGGCGCGGCGTAGGGGCCACAAAGCTGCGTCGATGACACCGGGATCCCGTCGACACGAACCTCCGCCCAATCGTAGGGCGTGTGGAGGTCCTCCCAGGACCAGTAGCTCAGCGTCGCGCTGATCCAGCCCGCAGGGATCTTCACCCGGAAGCGCAGCACGCTGTCGTCGTTGGGCAGCTCGTTGCAGCAGCCCGACGGGCCGCCGTTCACGTTGTTTCCCAGCGGCGCGTAGCAGTCGTTGAGGCGAGTGCCCCACATCGCTGTCCCCGAGTGCGCCGCCTTGGGCGGGGCGGCCGCCGGGTCACAGCTCGCGCCTGCCTGGAACGCGAAGCAGCCGCACTCCCAGTCGTTGGTCGCCGCGAGGCCCCCGCAGTCGCCCTCGAAGTTGAAGCTGAGCGGCGCGCAGAGGGTGGGGACCACCAGCTCGGAGACGTCCAGGGTGAAGGCGCCGCTCACCGAGGGCGACCAGCTGTCCACTGCCAGGTGGTAGGTCCCGCTCTTCTTCGGCGAAAAGGCAAGCTCGAGCGGCGTCTGGGCCGCGGCCCACATCGTGTCGCCGCTCGCGCCGTCGCTGGCGCAGTCAGCCTCGATGTCGGCCTCGATGCAGGTCGCCGAGGTGAAGAGGTAGAAGAACGCGAGGAAGTCCGCCGTGAGCTTGAAGCGGTAGGTCGTCCCGCCGACGAGCGGCAACTTGTAGTAGAGCTGAGGTCCGGTGTACGGCGTCTTGCCGCCGCAGCTGAGCGTTGGGTGCTCGTTGGGCACAAAGGCCGAGGTGTCGCCCTGGACCGTCGTGGTGCCGGGACCGAGGGCCAGCGCCTGGGCGTTTGCGCAGGACGCGTTGAGCGGAGGCGTGCCGGTCTCGATGGTGAGGGTGAAGGGGCCGTAGTCATACGGCGCGGACCAGGAGTCCACCGCGATCACCCAGTCCCCCGCGGTCGCCGGCGCGATGAACAGGCTCTCGGTGACGTTGTTGCCAACCTGGTCGCTGGAGTAGCCCGTGCACGCGGCATCGACGCTGGCGCCGCTGCAGGCCGTCGCCGCCGGGAACGCGTAGAGCGCGCCGTCCCAGCTGCCGGTGACGAGCGAGATCCGGTAGACCATCCCCGCCGCGAGCCGGACCCGGTAGTAGAGCTGGCCCCCGGGCCACGGCCCGTTGACGTTGCCGCAGGACACGCCGGGGTACTCGTCGGCGGCACCGGTGGTGTCCCCGCTGAGCACCGTGGGCCCGCCCGGCGCGAGGGTCAACCCCTGGGGGCTCGCGCAGCTGGCGCTCGGGGCTCCGGCGTCGGTCGGCCCGGCGTCCGGCGAAGGCCCCTCACCCTCGACGTCGGTCGAGCCCACGTCCCCCGGCAAGTCGGCCTCTGGCAGGCCCGACAGCAGGTCCGTGGATGGCGCAGAGTCCGGCAGGGACGGCGCT
>Ga0316576_10000211_pt1 | contig 24498 bp, 14 predicted proteins | sample S0NA_FD_203075 | JGI IMG/M metagenome (GOLD analysis project Ga0316576, IMG submission 203075) | Rhizosphere microbial communities from salt marsh grasses in Alabama, United States - S0-2_050615r3r5 | ecosystem: Host-associated > Plants > Roots > Rhizosphere | place: USA: Alabama | collected...
CGGTAGGCGGCGCGCATGGCGCGCTCCTGGCCCAGGGGGCAGGGCGCCAGCAGGCCGCGCCCGCGACCGTCGTTGGCCAGCCCCACCGCGCGGATCACGCCGAGGATCGGATCCCCGTCCGCCACGGCGTCCTCGAGCCGCCGCAGCGCGACGAGCGCCGCGCCCTCGGCGGGCACCAGTCCGTCCGCGTCCCGGTGGAACGGCCAGCTCTCCCCGCGCCGGCTCATCGCCTGTAGCGCGCAGAAGCCGATGTGGATGAACAGGTCGTCCGCCCGGTTGACGCCGCCGGCGAGCACCAGGTCCGCCCGCCGGTCATGCAGACGATCGCAGGCGAGCTTGATCGCGTAGAGCGACGAGGCACAGGCGGAGTCCAGGGCGAAGCCGCCCTGCTCGAGCCCCAGCGCCCGGGCGAGGAGCTGCGCCGGGAGCCCGGACATGAACCGGTTGATGGCCGCGGGCCGCTCGACGCCACAGATCTCCCGCGCACGCCCGTCGAGGAACCGCTCGCCGAGCACCTCGTCGAGCCAGACCGACTCGGCGAGGCGCGAGAGCGATGCCGACGGGTAGGAGAGGTTGCCGACGATCACCCCCCCCCGCCGAAGGAGCGTCGGCGGGCGCTGGCCCAGGGCCTGCCGCCCGCAGTGGAGCAGCCAGTGGACCAGCGGGTCGAGCGCCATGATCTCCCCGGCGGACAGCCGGAAGCCCTGCGGGTCGAACAGCGCCTCGAACCCCTGAACGTAGCCGCCCCGGTCGGTCCAGGTGTGGTCGTCGACCTCGCGTGGGTCCCGGCTCAGGACCAGCTCCGGGTCGACGCGCCAGCGCCCCGGCGGCACCCGCGTGAGCAGGTCGCGCCCCTCGCGCACCGCCCGCCACAGCTCCGCCGGGCTCAGCGCGCCCGGCAGCACGCAGGCCTGGCCAACGACGGCGATGGGCTCGAAGCTCGTGGCGGACATGGCGGATCAGGAGAGGGCCGAGGCCCCCTGGGTCGCCGACGGCTTCTCGCGCCCGACGCGCCGCGGCCCGGAGGTCGGGGCGCCGCCGATGACCACCTCGACGCCGTCCGAGGGGCCCTGCCTGAGCTCGTCCATCATCATCCGCGCCCCGGTCTCCAGCGGGATCAGCGGCACGCCGAGGGTCTTGAAGTAGCCGCGCAGGGCGGGCGTGACCATCCCGCCGTCCCACGGCCCCCAGTCGATCGCCCGGACCAGGCACTGGCCGTCGCGGCGGCGGGCCTCGGCCGCCGCCACCCGCCCGAGGACCTCGTTCGCCATGGCGTAGTCGCTCTGGCCCGCGTTGCCGAAACGGGCCGCCACCGACGAGAAGACACAGATCAGCCGCAGCGGGTCCTTCGCGGTGGTGGCGAGCAGGGCGCGCAGCCCCTGGACCTTGGTGTCGAAGACGCGGTCGAACTGCTCCGGCGTCTTGTCGGCGATGGCCTTGTCGGCGAGAACCCCGGCTCCGTGGATCACGCCGGTGATCGGGCCCCACTCGCGCCGCACCTCCTCCAGCGCCGCCTCGAGCGCGCCCCGGTCCCGCACGTCGACCACGACGTAGCGCGCCGCCGACCCCGCCTCCTCCAGCCGCCGCAGCGTCTCGCGCACCTCGCGGGCGGCGAGGATCCGCGCCGCCCTGGCGCCGACCTCGGCCGGCGCGACCGGCTGCCCGGCGGCGCTCGCCTGCTGGAGCAGGGCCCGCTTCAGCGCGGCGTCGTCGGCTGCGCCCTGGCAACAGGCTGGCTCCTCCTCGAGCGGCGTGCGTCCGAGGAGCACGAGGCGCGGCTGGGAGCGGCCGGCGAGCTCGACCAGCGTCGCCGCGGTGACGCCCCGCGCGCCGCCGGAGACCACCAGCACCGCGTCGCGGTCCACCACCGGCGCCCCGTTCGTCGGGGCATCCGTCGCCGACACCTCGAGGGTCGTGCGCCGACCGTCCGCGTGCAGGCCGACCTCCAGCTCGGGGCCGCCCCGGGTCAGCTCGACAACCAGCCGGTCCACGAGCGCCGCGGCGTCGCCACCGCCCCGCTCGAGGTCGATGGCCTTGACCCGGGCCTCCGCCCACTCCAGCGCGGCGGTCTTGGCCAGGGCCCCGATCCCGCAGAGCCAGGCCCGGTGGCCGGCCTGACCCGAGAGCCCGAAGTCTCCGCCCGTGTCCTGCACCGTGACGAACAGCCCGCCGGCCCGGGCCAGCCGCGGCGCGATCCGCTGGGCCACGCGAAAGGCCTCGCGGTTCGCCGCCAGCGCCTGCTCCTCATCGGACAGGTCGGCCAGACCGCCGAGGAAGACGACCCCGCGCGGATCGTCGGGGAGCTCCCCGGGCTCCACGACCGACGCCGCCACACCCTCGCGGGCCAGACGTTCGACGAGGGGCGCGGCGAGCCCCGATCCGCCGTCCACGAGCGCCACCACGCCGTCATCGAGGCCATCAAACAGCGACCGCTCCGCCCCGACCGGCGCGTCGACCTCCCGCACCAGGCCGCGGCCGATGACCGCCGCCGCGCCCGACGCGGGCTTCTCGCCCCGTCCGTTGCCGTTGCCCCCCGCTGATCCGCCGTTGCCGCCCTCGGCGCTCTTCTCCTCGATGAACTGCAGCACCTGACCCAGCGTCTGCAGGCTCGGGATCTCGCTGGCGTCGACCTCGGGCAGGTGCGGCATGCGCTCCTGCAGCGCGCTGAGGATCTCGACCCGCTTGATCGAGTCGATGCCCAGGTCCGCCTCCAGGCTCATCTCCATCGCGAGGATCTCGCGGGGGTAGCCGGTCTTGTCCGCCACGACCTCGAGGAGCAGCTCCTGGAAGTCGACCACCTCCGGCGCCGGCGTGCTGCCCGGCTCCGGGGCCACCGGGGTCTCCGTCGACAGCCCGGGCGGCGGCGCCGCCGCCGGAGCCACCTCCGGGGGTGGCGCCATCTCCTGCAGCGCCGGCGGCTCGACCATCGGCGTCGGCACCGGCGCCGCCATCGGCGCGGGCTCGGGCCATAGCGGCTCCCGCGCGGGCGGCGGCGGGGCCTGGGACAGCAGCGGCTGCACCGGCTGGCCGGTGATCGCCGCGTGGAGGTGCAACGACGCGGCCTCGGCCGTGCGCAGGAAGGCCAGGTGGCTGTCGGCCATCGCCCGCTGGTAGGCCGCGTGGGCCTCGGCGGTCTGCCGCTGGATCTCCTGGAACGCCTGCAGCCAGCCCTCGGGCGCCGCCGCGACGCGCGGAGGCGCGGCGGGGACAGGTCGCTGGGCCGGCACGGGGAGAGGATCCGAAACAGGGGGCTTGGGCTCTGGCTTGTCGGACATGCTCACTGCTCTCTCCGGGGCCGTCCGGTGCTCGCGAGCGGCCTGGGGGTTGGGCCCCGGCAGCGCGGCGATACCGCCGGGCGGCGGGTAGATCTTGCCGTAGTTCGCTCCGTCGATGGGGACCGCGAGCTTCGGGCGCTCGCGTCGCCGCGGGTCGAGAGGCACGGCGAAGCCCTCCCACAGCGCCTCGAGCTTCAGCGGGACGCCGGCCACGGCGAGCTGGCCCAGCGCGTGCCACAGCGCGGTGACGCCGTCCTGCCCCTTGCGGTCGGTGCTCAGCGCGACGTGCTCCCGACCGGCCAGGCACTGACCGACCAGCCCGGTCAGCACCGAGCCCGGGCCGACCTCGACGAAGATCCGCGCCCCGGCCTCGTACATCGCCGCCACCATCTCGGCGAAGCGCACCGGCCGGGCGATCTGGTGCGCGAGGACCCCGCGGGTCGCCCCGGCGTCGTCCGGGTAGGGCGCCGCCTCCGAGTTGGCGTAGACCGGCAGCCGGGGCCGGCCGACCTCCTCGCCGCGCAGGTGCTCGAGGAACGGGCCCGCCGCGTGCTCGACCACCGGCGAATGGAAGGCCGTGGAGACCGGCAGCCTCTTCGCCCGGATCTTCTCCTGCTTCAGCGCGGCCTCGGCCCGCTCGATGGCGGGGGTCGGGCCGGAGATCACGGTCTGGCGCGGGCTGTTGATGTTGGCCAGCGTCACCTGGCCCGCGAGCCCCTCGCGCTCGAGGATCGGGCGCAGCTCGTCGGCCGGGGCGACCACCGCGGTCATCGAGGCCGGCGTGTCCCGGCCCGCGTCGGCCATCAGCTCGCCCCGCCGCCGGGCGACGCGGAGCAGCTGGGACTCGCTGCCCAGCACCCCCGCGGCGTGCAGCGCGGTCAGCTCGCCGAAGCTGTGGCCGCCCACGCAGCCCGGCTCCAGCCCCGCGGCGCGGAGCAACTCGAGGATGGCGAGGCTCGCCGCGCCGATCGCCGGCTGAGCCCACTGTGTGGCCGTCAACCGCCGCTCCTGCTCCCGGCGCTCCTCGTCGGAGAACACCGGGTTCGGAAAGACCACCTGGTGCAGCCGCGGCCCGTCCGGACCGCCGAGCTCCAGGTCCGCGGCGCGATCCCAGACCGCCCGGGCGCGGTCGAAGGACATCGCGAGCTCGGCCCCCATCTCCAGGTACTGGCTGCCCTGCCCCGAGAAGAGGAAGGCGACCGTCCCCGCGGGGGCGCCGGCGGGGGCGTAGAACACACCGGTGGGCAGCGCGAAGGGCGCCTCGCCCCCGCGCTTGTCCAGGGTCTCGGCGGCGACCCGCAGCTTCTGAGCCAGGTCCCCCTCGTCGGCGGCGACCAGCGCCAGGCGCGCCTCGCCCCCGGTCAGACCCCGCGACTGGCTCTCGTGCGCCAGCCATGCCAGCAGGCCGGCCTCCGCCCCCTCGAGCTCCCCGGCGAGCTCGCGGCAGCGCCCGGCGAGCCCGGCCGACGAGCCGGCACCGACGAGGACCAGCTCGGTGGGCATCACCCGCCGTCGCGGCGCGGCGCGCGGTCCGGTGTGCTCCTCCAGCGTCACGTGGAAGTTCGTCCCCCCGAACCCGAAGGAGCTGACCGAGGCCCGGCGGGGGTGGTCCCCGCCGCGGATCCACGGCCGCGCCCGCGTGCTGAGGTAGAACGCGCTGTTCGCCAGGTCCATGCGCGGGTCGGGCTCGTCGACCTTGATCGTCGGCGGCAAGACCCCGTGCCGCAGGGCCAGGGCGACCTTGATCAGCCCGGCGGCGCCGGCGGCGGCCTTGGTGTGGCCGAGCTGGCTCTTGATCGATCCCAGGGCGCACCACTGCCCGCTGCCCCCCTGGAACACCTGGGTCAACCCCTCGAACTCGGCGATGTCGCCGGCGACGGTGCCCGTGCCGTGGGCCTCGATCAGCTCGATGGTCTCCGGGCCGTAGCCGGCGCGCGCGTAGGCCCGGCGCAGGGCCCGGGCCTGTCCGTCGGGGCGCGGCGCGTAGACGCTCTTCGCCCGCCCGTCGGACGAGGTGCCGATGCCGCGGATCACGGCGTAGATCGGATCGCCGTCGCGCTCGGCGTCGGCCAGGCGGCGGACGGCGACCATCCCCAGGCCCTCGCCGAGCATCGTCCCGTCGGCGTCCGCCGAGAAGGGGCGGCAGTCGTTCTTGAGCGAGAGCGCCGGCGTCTTGCTGAAGCAGAGGTAGAGGAACGGATTGTTGGTCGTGTCCACCCCGCCCGTCAGCACGAGGTCCGAGTCGCCGAGGTAGAGCTCGTCGGCCGCCAGGGTCAGGGCGGAGAACGAGCTGGCGCAGGCGGCGTCGCAGGTGCAGTTCGTGCCGCCCAGGTCGAAGCGGTTGGCGATGCGGCCGGTGACCACGTTGCCGAGCAGGCCGGGGAAGGTGCTCTCGGTCCAGGGCACCGAGTGGCTGGCGATGGCGGCGCAGATCGCCTGCACCTCCTCCTCGGGCAGGCCGTGCTCGCGCAGGGCCTTGACCCAGATCGGCCGCTGCAGCCGGCCGGCCATCTCGCCGACCAGCTCGAGGCCGGCGGCGACCCCGAGGATCACGCTGATCCGCTCGCGGTCGACCCGCTCGAAGCTGTGCGCGGCGTCCTCCATCACCTGCTTGGCGACGACCAGGGCCAGGAGCTGGCAGGTGTCCGTCGAGGGCAGGTTGGCCGGGGGGATGCCGAAGCCGATGGGGTCGAAGTCCACCTTGGACAGAAACGCCCCCCGCTTGCAGTAGGTCTTGTCCGGGGCCCGCGGGTTGGGGTCGTAGAAGTCCTCGGTGAGCCAGTAGTGCGGCGGCACCTCGTCTATCAGGTCGCGCCCGCTGACGATGTCACGCCAGAAGCCCCCGCTCTCCTGGGAGCCGGGGAACAGGGTGCCGATGCCGACGATGGCCAGCGGTGGACGGGGTTCGAAACGCTCGAGCTCAGACATCAGGGCTCCACAAGCTCCATCAGCGCAGTGGTCTGGGCCGATAGTCAAAGGCCGCGGCCGGCACCGGGACGCCGTAGCTCCGCAGCTGCTGGGCCCGGGTGACCACCGCCGCTCCCTCCAGCAGGTTTCTCGCGATCTGGTCCACCGTGCGGTTCTCGGGCCGCGCGAGGAAGCTCCCGGCGGTCCAGGCGTTGAACGCGCCGATGGCCGGGCCGCACCAGATCTGGTAGTCCAGCCGGCGGCCGGCCTGTCCCTCGATGGCCCAGCGGCTGGAGCGACCGAGGTACCAGCGAAAGACCAGCGCCATGCGGTGCCGCGGATCGCGCCCGGCGCGATCGACCTCGGCGGGGCTGCGGGAGCCGAAGAACTCCCGCGTCTCGTGCCAGATCTGCTCCAGCGGCGCCTGGAACAGCTCGCGCTCCAGCCGCGCGCGCTCCTCGTCGGGGATCGCCTCGAGGCTCTCGACGCTCCGGTACAGCTCGTAGAGCCGCGCGGCCCGCGTGGAAAAAAGGGTCCCGCGCCGGAGCACCTGCACCTTGACCCCCAGCTCGAACATGTCGGGCGAGGGAGCCATGGCCACGTCGGCCACGCCGGCCTCGGCGAGCAGGGCGCGGCCCTCGGCCGAGAGCCCGGACTCCTGCGCGGCCTGGTTCACCGTGCCCGTGAGCACGTAGGCCGCGCCCATGGCGAAGGCCGCGGCCACCGCCGGCGGCGAGCCCAGCCCGCCGGCCGCTCCGACGCGGATCGGCCGGCCCTGCCCTCCGGCGACGAGGCGGTCGCGGAGCGCCATGACCACGGGGAGGATCGCGGTCAGCGGCCGGTTGTCGGTGTGGCCGCCCGAGTCGGCCTCCACGGTGATGTCCTCGCACAGGGGCAGCCGGGCGGCGAGGCTCGCCTCCTCGCGGCCGAGCTGCCCGGCGCGCACCAGCGCGTCGAGCAGCTCCTGCGGCGGCGGCGCCATGAACAGCCGGGCGACCTCCTCGCGGGAGACCTTGGCGAAAAGGTGGTTCGTCCGCCGGATCGCGCCCGACGGATCCAGGCTCAGCCCGCTCGCCGCGTAGCGCACGACGGCCGGGGTGAGCCGCATGTAGGCCGAGGCCGAGACCCGCCGCACGCCGCGCCGAAGGTAGAGATCTGCGACGGCCTGCTCGAGCTCGGGCTCGGCCGGCGAGTGGATCAGGTTCGAGCCCCAGGGGAGCCGCTCGGCGTCCGCTCCCAGGGCGTCGCGGATCTCGAAGAGCCCCCGGTCCACCTGCTCGAGCCCCAGCCCCCCGGCGCCGTAGAAGCCGATCATCCCGGCCCGCGCCATGGCCACGACCATCCGGGGCGTGGCGATACCGTTGGCCATCGCGCCGGCGATGTAGGGGAAGCGAGCGCCGTGGACCTGGCCGAAGCTCCGGTCGCCGAGCCACTCGGGGTAGTGCGCGGGCAGCGTGGCGAGCACCGGGTAGCGCCCGGGCGCTGGCTGCACGTCTCCCTCCGAGGCAGGCGCGAGGCCGAGCGCGCCGCTGGCCCCATCCCGAACCACGTGCACCGGCTCCCGCACACGGGGGACGGCCCGCAGGAGGTCCGGACCCGCGAAGGCCGGCGTCGAGCCATTGGCCGGGCACCAGCTTCCCAGATACGTCAGCCCCGGGCGGCCTGAGTCCGCCCGGGGACCCCTGGATTTCAACCCGTTAGACACACGTTCCTCCCGCCCTCGGGCCACGAGGCGGCCAAAGGTACCCCCGATGCCGCGGATCCTCAAGCCCTGGCGGCAGAGAGTCGGAGGACGGAGCGCAGCGGAGGACGAGACGGTCAGGGACAGATGCGGACGATGCTCGATGTCGAGTAGCCATCGGTGAGGAACACGCCACCCACACCCACAGCGATGCCCCAAACCCTGTCGGTCAGGCACGACTGACCTTGGCAGATGTTCGAGCGCTCGCCCGTGGACGCGATTCTACCCACGCGCCCGTCGTCGCTGTAGTAGAGAGAGCCTTCAGCCGTTCCGATGGCGCGTGGCTGGTTCAAACCCCAGACCAGGGTCGTTGGCTTGCCCCCGGCCTTGGGTACCTTGCGGATCACCTGCTCCCCCGGATCGAGCCAATAGACGAAGGTTTCGTCCAGGGCGATCAGCGAGCGCCTGCCATCGCCGGTCGCCGAATGAGGGGTGGAGGAAAGCGTTTCTGGGGGGCCGCCGGTCTTCGGCGCCTTCCTCACGCTTCGCCCGTGCATCTCACTGTCATTGCCCAGGTTGAGCCAGAAGACATGCGTACGATCGACGGTCAGGTCTTGAGGATCCGACTCGGCCGAGGCGATCAGCGTCACGGCGCCTCCCTCTTTGGGCATGGAGTGAATCGCGCCGATGATCTGGCTGCCGTGCTGGTCCCCGCTGATCCAGAAGATGTGGCTGTCGTCGACGGCGATCGATGTGGCGACCCGTTCTTTGCTCGACCATAGCTCGCGGGAGCTGCCACCCCCTTTGGGCACGGCGAGGATCTGGCTCTGGTCATTCCAATAACCGGTTGTCCAGAACACATCCTTGCTGCCCAGGGCGATGTCGTAGGGTATTCCAGCTCCGCTGACGAGCTGGACGATCGACCCGCCCGCCGCGGCTATCTTCCAAATGCCGTCACTCACGCCCCAGTAGACCGCGGAGGCGTCGGTCACCAGTGGGGTCTGTATGTCAGGGCTGGTGGCAATCTTGGCGCTTTCCCCGCTGCGGCAGGCGAGCTGCAGAGAGGTGCCACCGTCTCCAGCGAACGCATCCGAAGCAGAAAGAGACGCACGACCGTCGCAGGCGAGGTTGCCTGCGAGCACCGCCAGAAGAAGGAACGAGCGCATTGGGAAGCTCCTTTCGCCGGCCCGGCTTTGCAGTTCCCGGGCCACGCCGTGCGAGCTCACAACGTCTGGATATCTCGTCCCAGGCCAGGAGATCGTGCGAGCTCTGTAGCTCCAGGTTGCGCCGGCGTAAACGCCTATTCACGCTCAGAGGGTGGAGCAGATGCTGCAACCGGCCTGGACGGCGATGCACTGCCCGCCCCCCGCGCCGCAGGGTGAGGCGGTGCAGGTCGGCAGGCAGGTGTAGCCCGCCCCGGTCGTACCGCAGACGTAGCCCACCGGGCAGTAGGCGCTCGGGCTGCACGTCCCGCCGGGCTGGGACAGGGCGGGGGCGCAGATCGCGACGCCCAGGTTGGTCGTCACGCAGCCGTGGGTCGCCGGGCAGGCGCCCTGGGCGTTGCAGGCGCCGCTCTTCACGCACGTGGCCCGACAGGTCCCGTTGAAGCAGACCATCCCGGCCGAGCAGGGGCTCTGTGCGCTGCAGGCCAGACCCTCGCCCGGGGGCGACTGCACGCCGAGGTCGGGGGGCGGGGGCGGCAGAGGCGCCGCGTCGGGCTGGGCGGCCGGGGGCGCGCCGGCGTCCGGCGCCGCCACTGGGCCGTCGGGCGAGTTGCCGAGGAACAGATCGTACCAGCTCCCGCCCCAGGAAGACGAGCCATCGAGGTACGGCGCCGGCGGGCGCGGGCTGTAGACGCCATCGCCGGGGCAGGCGGCCAGCGACAGAAGGGGCATCACGCCCAGCACGAGGAACGAGCGGCGCATGGGGAGGGGTACTGCAAGCGGCGTGCGCGTCCGCCGCGGCGGCGCAGGGGCTCGGAAACACACCCTGCCGCCCGGCGCCGGGTGGTGACTGCAGGTCTCAGATCAAGGGAATCTCCCCAGCTCAGGGAACGCAGTGCGCCCCGCTGGCGTCCTCCGTGCAGGAGGAGAAGCCGTGGGAGACGCAGTCGCTGTCGATGGAGACCCCGTCGACGCAGGCCTTGAGGGTCGCGCCGTCGCAGCTGGACCTCTCGCACTGCTTGTCCGTGGTGCAGAACGCCCCGTCCACGTCGCTGCACACGGCGCACTCCTCGCGGTGCTCCTTGCCGTTGAGGCAGGTCACCGCCGTGTTGCCCTCGCAGCGGAAGTCGCCCGTCTGGCAGTCCGCCCCCTCGCCCTGGCAGACCTTGGTCCCGCCGGAGTCGACGCAGGCGCCGCCGCCGCAGCTCCGGTAGGCCATCACCTTGTTCACGCACGAGACAACGCCGTCACCGTGGCACTCGCTGTCGGCGCACGGGTCCGACGTACCGCACCAGAGCTGGCCCACGCTGTCCTGGATGCACTCGAGCCCGAGCGGTGCGCAGTCCACGCCGACCCAGACGCCGCCGACACAGGCGCGGCGGACGGTGCCGTCGCAGCGCCTCCCGTCCGTCGACGAATCGCAGGTGGTCGTGGCCTGCCCGGCGTTGAGGCAGCGGCCCACCGCGTCGCAGTCCTTGCCCGCCTTCACGCACTCGCCGAGCTTGTCGGCCTCCTGGGAGTAGCCCTGCCGGCCGAGCGCGACGGAGGCGCAGGTGTCCATGGTCATCGCGAAGCACCCCGTGATCCGGGCGCAGGCCTCCGCAACGTCCTTCAGCTCGGCGGGCTTGTTGCCGCCGGAGGAGCTGCAGCCGCCGACCAGCAACGCCACGATTGTCACGCCAAGGGCAGATCCCTTCATCGTTCCTCCTCCTTTCCGCTCCGCTCGCCGCGAGGCTAACCCAACTCGGCCCCGCGCCGCAAAACAGGTGCTCGCCAGGCGGCGCCGGAGGCCGTACGCTCGGGTGATGCTCTCCCGCCTGCTGGCCTGGCTGCGCTGGTCCCGCGAGCCCTCGCTCTACGAGTGGATGGTGGAGCAGACCGAGCGCCACTCGCCGCTGGCGATCGCCAACATCCTTGAGGGGGACGTGCTGGTCGAGGGGCACGCCCGGCCGGGCGAGACCCTGCTCGAGGCGCCGATCACCGGGATCTCGGTCATCGGCTTCCGGGTCACCGTCGACGCCCACGACAGCCTCGACCGGCAGCGGCGGGTCGTGGACTGGTCCCAAGTGGTCGGGTTCGTCATCGAGGACGACACCGGGCGCGCGCTGGTCCGCACCGCCCGCTGCAAGATGCTGCTCAACCTGGAGTACGGCAGCGACAGCCGCGCGGGGTTGATCCCGCCCCAGGTGCTCGCGCTGATCAACCGGTTCGGTCGCGTGGACTGGGGCCGTCGCCCGCCCCGCCACTTCTCCTGGACCGAGCGCTACCTCGAGCCCGGCGAGCCGGTGTTTGTCTTCGGGCGCGCGAGGCAGGAGGTCGATCCGACCCGCGAGCCGGTGGGCTACCGCCGGTCCGCGGCTCGCCTGGTGCTGGACAACCCCGAGGGCGGCACGCTGTTCTTCGCGGACCAGCGCCGCGCCGACTTTCTGCGTCAGGCCCGCGGCGGGTAGACGGGGCGCTGATGGCCCCGGGCGGCCCGGGTCGATTTCTGCTACCCTGCGCCCTCCATGACCGATCAGGCCACCACCTGGCGCTTCTCCCGCGCATTCTGGACCGCCAACGTCGTCGAGCTGCTCGAGCGCGCCGCCTGGTACGGCGTGTTCGTCGCGATCACGCTCTACCTCTCCCGGATCCTCGGCTTCAGCGACATCGAGGCGGCGGTGATCTCGGGCGTCTTCTCCGCCGGGCTGTACCTGCTGCCCACCTTCAGCGGGGCCTACGCCGATCGCATCGGCTTCAAGAACGCGCTGCTCCTCGCCTTCGGCCTGCTCACGGCGGGCTACGGCAGCATGTGGGTCCTGCCCGCGCTGCTCGAGTCGGCAGGGCTCGCGGTCTACGGCCGCGAGGTGCAGCTCCTCGGCGTGAGGGAGGGCTGGCACAAGTGGCTCTTCATCCCGGTGATGCTCGTCGTGATGGTGGGCGGCTCGTTCATCAAGTCGGTGATCACCGGGACCGTGGCCAAGGAGACCAACGAGGCGAACCGCGCCCGGGGCTACTCGCTGTTCTACGGCATGGTCAACGTGGGCGCGTTCTCGGGCAAGACCATCGTCAAGCCCCTGCGCGTCAGCCTGGGAAACCGGGGACTGGTGGTCCTGAACCTGTTCGCCGCGGCGATGACCCTGCTCGCCTTCGTCCTCGTCGCGCTGTTCTACCGCGGTCAGCCCGGCGAGGGAGAGGGCAAGTCGCTGCGCGAGATCTGGCGCGCCCTCGTCGCGGTCTGCACCCGGCTGCGTCTCGTCGTGCTCATCGTGATCATCACCGGCTTCTGGATGGTCCAGAACCAGCTCTACGCCACGATGCCCAAGTACGTGCTGCGCATGGCGGGAGAGGACGCCTCGCCCTCGTGGTACGCCAACGTCAACCCGGCGGTGGTGGTGGTCTTCGTCGGCCTGGTGACCCAGCTCATGCGACGCCGCTCGGCGCTCTTCTCGATGACCGCGGGCATGCTGATCATGCCCTTCTCGGCCCTCTGCATGGCGATGGGCAACCTGCTGGGCTCCGGGCCGGTCCTCGGCATGCACCCGGTGGCGTTGATGATGGTCGCCGGCATCGGGCTCCAGGGCCTGGCCGAGTGCTTCATCTCGCCACGCTACCTCGAGTACTTCTCCAAGCAGGCCCCGGCGGGGCAGGAGGGTCTGTACCTCGGCTTCAGCCACCTGCACACCTTCCTCTCCTCGATCCTCGGCTTCAGCCTCTCCGGCGTGCTCCTCGACCGCTACTGCCCGCCGCGCGACCGGTTCGCCACCGACGCGGCCTGGGCCGCGGCCAAGGCCCACGCCCACTACATCTGGCTCGTCTTCATGGGTGTCGCGGTGCTCGCCGGGCTCGGGCTCGTCGTCTACGGGGCGGTGACGCGGCGGATGGACCGCAGAGCCGACCGTCAGTAGCCAGAGGGTGGCAACTCGATCCTTCGGTTTGTGGATAGAGGCCTGACCACCAGCAAAAATAAGTAACTCAAAATACTCATTTTGCGATCTGGTACGGGATGTGCTTTGCAACGTGCACGTTTGGCGTGTGTCTACCAGGCACCATCAGCTCACAGAAAGTCTATCAAGGATGTGGGGCGCTTTGGCGCCGTGTGCTCAGACCTTTTTCCGAAGGAGGTAGGGATGAAGAAGCTCGTCGGGATCGCAGGGATTGTCTCGTTGCTCGCCGCGTGCGGATCAAATGGTCCAAGCCCTGGCAACCAAACTCAGCTGGCAAAAAGCACAGCCTCCTACTCGGTGCTCTGCAGCACCTCCCTGACAACAGACATCCTCAAAGAGCTAGGTGGATATGGAAAGGTCTCGAAGGAATTCTACGAGATCAACGCCGTGACCATGAACCTGACTGACGTGGACGCGGCGGCCGTGGGGGCGCTGCCCTACGTGGACAGCGTGGCGCCGATCGCCGAGCGCAAGGGCTCGCCCGTCGACACGGTGAACGTGGACAACTACCTGGGCGGAATACGGACCTGGGATCTGGACGCGATCGAGGTCTCGGACCACGGACCCAACTACCCCCTCGGAACCCGGACCGTGTCCTACGACGGCACCGGCGTCTACGTCGCCGTGCTGGACACCGGCCTCATGGACAGCTGGCGTCAGTACTTTCCCGAGCAGCGCATCGCCACCGGGTACGCCAAGGCTTACGCCGGCGGCGGGATGGAACACGGCGCGGTGACCGAGGTCCCCAACAAGTGGGAGCATGACGTCAACGGGCACGGGACCCACGTGACCAGCACCATCATCGGCTACAGCCTCTATGGGACGCCGGTGGACGGGGTGGCGCCGATGGCCACCATCATCCCGGTGAAGGTCCTGAACCAAAACGGCTCCGGCTGGTCATCGATGGTCACCGCCGGCATCCTGTACGTCGCCGAGCTCAAGGCCGGTCCCCTTGCCAATTCTCCGGTGGTGATCAACATGAGCCTCGGCGGTCCCGGACCGGATCCGCTCGAGCGCCGGGCCATCGACCACGCCATCGCTCAGGGCGTGATCGTCGTCGCTGCCGCGGGCAACGAGGGCAAGCTCGGCATGGGCGACCCGGCGGCCTACGCCCCGGTGATCTCGGCCGCGGCCTACGGCTGGCTCGGCGAGTGGCAGCCGCCTGGCAACAGCGCCTGGTGGTACAACCTGGGGATGAGCGAGCCCACCAACCCAGGCCAGTTCTACATCACGGACTTCTCGAGCCGGAGCCTGGGTCCACACCAGGACCTGGACGTGGCCGCGCCCGGCTCCTGGGTTGTTGGGCCGTACCAGCTGCAGCAGGGCAAGATCAGCTACTACTTCCTCGGCGGCACCTCCATGGCCTCGCCCCACGTCGCTGGTGTGGTGGCTCTGATGGCCGAGAAGAACCCGGGGCTCACCGCGGCCCAGGCCGAGCAGATCATCGAAGATTCCGCCATCCCCATGGCCGCTCCGGGCAACCTGTGCGTCTACACCGGCCCGAGCGGCAAGGTGGGCTGCTACTCCTGGGACGTGGACGCCACGGGCTCCGGCATGCTCGACGCCGCAGCCGCGCTGAACATGACCCCCTAGGCAGGCTTGAACGCCTCGACCAGCCCGTCCATGCGCTCCCCCTTCTGGAGCAGGCGCACGCGGGAGAAGCCCGCCTGCTCCAGCCCGTCCTTGATCTCGCCGTAGGTGTAGGTCCCGCCCCCCGCCGTGCCCACGAGCATGTTGATCGCGAAGATCGCGCCGGCCCGCGGGCTCGTGCGCTCCGGCTCCATCACGTGATCCCGGATCACGACGCGTCCCCCCGGCTCGAGCGCGTCGTGCACCTTGCGATAGAGCGCGAGGTTCTGCTCCGGGCTGTTGGAGTGGATCACCGCCGAGAGCAGCGCGAGGTCGTGCCCGGCCGGCAGCGGGTCCTCGTGGTAGTCGCCGGCGACCAGGGTCACCCGATCGAGGAGGCCGGCCTGCTCGAGCCGGGCGCGGGCGAGCTCGATCACCGGGGGCAGGTCGAAGATCGTGGCCCGCAGGGCCGGGCTCGCCGCGAGGAAGGCCTCGCTGTAGGTGCCCGTGGCCCCGCCCACGTCGAGCAGCGCCCGTGCCTTGCCCGGGTCCACCTCGGCGGCGATGCGCGCGGCCACCGGCCGGCCGACGACGTGCATCGCGCCGATGAAGGCCTCGAGGTCCCGCGGACCGCGGCGCTCGGAGGAGGGCGTGGCCGGCGCGCCGCGCTCGCGGACGATGGAGGTCAGCTCGCTCCAGGTGCGCCACAGCCCCGCGGCGTGGAGCACCATGGGCAGCACGCTCCCCGGCGCGTCGGCCGCGAGCGGCGCCGCGTCCGCGGCCGTCCGGTAGCGCCCCTCCTGCTTGTCCAGCAGCCCGAGGGCGCAGAGCGCGTCGAGCAGCATCGTGAGCGCCCGGAGCGTCGGCGCCCGGGCGCCGATCCTCTGCCAGACCTCCTCGGCGGTGAGCGGCGCCGGGGCGAGCAGGGTGAACAGGTCCAGCTCGGCGCCGCTGAGCAGGATCCGGCTCTCCATGAAGCCCCGGGCCCGTGCAAGAAGATCCTCCGGTTTCATCGCGAGCCTCCGTCGGTTGTTCGGTGAAAGTATGGCGGCGTGTCGACCTGCTTCCAGTCGGCGTCGAAGAAATCCCGGGACGCCAGCTCCTGCCCGATCATCGCACGGCTAGGTCCCGCCGCGGGTCGGCGTAGGAAGAGACAGGGCACAACAAGGATGAATTTTCACCATCGCGCGACCCTCGGCCGGTGGAACGGCCCCGCTCCCAGCCTCCAGCTCGGCGACTACACCCTGCTCGAGCCCCTGGGCGAGGGCGGGATGGGGCACGTCTACCTCGCCGAGCACCGACGCAGCCGGGTCTGGGTCGCGATCAAGGTCATCGCGCCCCACCTGGCCCAGCTGCCCGCCGTCGCGCGCCGCTTCGAGGCCGAGGCGCGGGCGGCGATGCGGATCGACCACCCCAACGTGGTCCGCTTCGAGGGCTTCGGCCGCGAGCCCGACGGGACGCTGTACCACGTCCTCGAGCTCCTGGACGGCGTCGACCTGGCCAGCGTGATGGAGCGCCGGGGACGCTTCACCGCGGCCGAAGCCCTGCCCTACGTCGAGCAGATCTGCGCCGGGCTCCAGGCGGCCCACGACCAGCAGGTGGTGCACCGGGACCTGAAGCCGGAGAACATCCACGTGCTCAAGAGACAGCCCCTGACCGTCAAGCTGCTCGACTTCGGCATCGCCAAGCTCCTCGACCCGAACGAGCTGGCCGAGCTCACGACCACGGGCATGGTGATGGGGTCACCGGCCTACATCGCGCCGGAGCAGGCGCGAGGGGAGAAGGACCGCATCGGTCCGCACTCGGACATCTACAGCCTCGGCGTGATCCTCTACACCATGCTGGCCGGGGCCCCCCCCTTCGAGAGCGACGACATCCACGGGCTGCTGTTCAGCCACATCTCGATCCCCCCGGTGCTGATCCGGGCCCACGACCCGTCGATCCCCGAGCCGGTGGCCCGCCTGGTCCACCGCTGCCTGGAGAAGGAGCCCGAGGACCGCCCGGGCTCGGCGGCCGAGGTGGCGGCGGCGCTGGCCGCGGCGGTGCACGGGGAGCCGGCGACGGCGCGGTACGTGACGCCCCGGCGAGAGAGGCGCGCTCCACCGGACGAGGTGCAGGACACCCTGTTCGACCCCCGCTACCACCAGGGCACCCTGCACCCGAGCGCGCTCGAGGAGACGCTCACCGACGTCCAGCCGGCCGTGGAGGGGCCGGACCGCGGCGTGACGCCGGAGCCCATCGATCTGCGCCGGGATCCCACCCTGACCGGGCGCAAGATGGCCCTCGGTCTGGCCCTCGGCCTCTTCCTCCTCGGCCCCGGCGCCATCGTCGCCCTGGTCCTGTTGGCGGTGCGGCTGCTGCACGGGTGAGGGCGCCCCTCAGGGCAGGAGGTTCACCTATCTAGCCCGACGGGTCGGGCTCGGCGACGCCATCGGGCATGGGCGGCCTCGCCTCCCCGCGCTCCTCGGCCTCCAGCTCGGCCGCGGCCTCTTTCAGGGCCAGGCGCCGGCGGTGCCAGGCCAGGCCGCGCCGGGCGCCCAGGCCGGCGAGGATCAGGACCGAGACGGTGAACGGGCCCCCGGCGCCCCGCTGCAGGTAGCCCATGGTCAGGCCGAGCAGCAGGAACCCGAGGCCCGCCGATACCATGGCCGGGACGTTGCGACGCAGACCGCGGCGCAGAAACAGCGCCGCGCCGAGCCAGAGGGCCAGCGTGGCGATGATCGAGATGACCTCCGAGGCCAGGGCCCCGCGCCGCGAGGCGTAGGCCAGCTGGAACGACGGGGGCGCGTCGGCCTGGTTGGCGTAGAGCTTGCTGAAGCGGTAGCGCACGCCGTGAGCCGGGACGGCGATGCGCAGGGCGGCGACCTGCTGCTCGGCGGGCGCCTTGGGCGCGGTGATCGCGATGGCCTCGCCCGGCACCCGGGTCCCCGCCTCGAGCAGCTCCATGTTGGTCTGGGGCGGGCGGTAGCTCAGCCCCTCGGGGACGTAGACGTCCCAGCGGGTGTGGGTCACCACCGCGTCGGGCCGCGGCAGCCGGCCGGAGAGGGTGCCGAGACCGCCGATGGACTCGGCGCGTGTGGCGTAGATCAGCTCCACCGAAAAGCCCGTCGCCGAGCTGAGGATCTTGATCAGCACGCTCTTGTGCTCGTCGCTCTGACCCTGGTCCAGCGCGGGCTTGACCGCCTGACCGGCGACGAAGGCGGACCAGACCTCGGAGTCCGGCGGGAGCTCGACCTTGAGGAACTGCCGCCGGGTGTTGCGCACCGAGAAGCGCGCGCGGGTCACCGCCAGGCCGTCGCGGGTGTAGAGCGTCAGGTACTCGCTGTCGTCGATGGTCGTCGCCTGCACGTCCACCTCGCGGTGCCGCGTCATGCGCAGCCGCAAGCGGTAGGGCGGCGTGATGTGCGCGTACTTGTAGGCCAGCAGGATCGGGTTGGTGGTCTTGAGGACCAGCTGGCGTGGGAGCTCGCCCACGTCCAGGGAGGAGAGGTGGTCCGTCGCCGCAGGCTTGACCTCGACGGCCGCCAGCGCCTCGACCGCGATGCGCCCCTGCTCCACCTCGGCCCCGCGCACGGCGAGGGTCGGCACCCGCACCTCCTTCTCGTTGTCGGCGAGGATGCGCTCGTAGATCACGTCGATCTTGAACTGCCCCTCCATCTCCTGGGTGAACTGCAGGTCCACCACCTGGGCCTTGTTGCGGTGCTCGGCGGTGTGCGCCCGCAGCGAGGGCGCGCTGAGGCTGAGCAGGTTGGCGGCCTCCGGCAGCGTCAGCCGCAGCGCGGTCAGGCTCCCCGACTTGACGTTGATCTCCACGCGGGCCGAACCCTGCAGCGCCACGTCGGCGAGGGAGATCAGCGTGTCCACCCGGGCGTCGAAGCGTCCTGCCGTCCGGGTGGGCGCCGTGGTGCGCACGGTGAGCATCGGGTCCGGGTCGGTGTACCTGTAGGTGTGGCCCACCTTGCGCTTGAGCTGCTTGCGAACGAAGGCCGGCAGCTGGTTCTCGCCCACGCGGTTGACCCGCACCTCGGCGTCCGGCTTGAGGGCGAGCTCCTTGGTCGCCAGCAGCACGGCCATCCCCCGCTGGCGGTGCGTGCCGAGCACGCGGGTCAGGGGGACGGCCACCGCCTGATCACGCTGCGCGCCCAGCAGCAGCTCGTAGTCCACGCCGAAGACCAGCTTGCCCCGCACCTTTCGGTCGAGGAACACGGTCACCTGCTGCTTGCCCCGCGCGCTCTTGGCGGATGACGCGCGCCAGTCGGCGACGGCGCCGCTCTTTGCGCTGATCCGGTTGACCTGGGCCCCGGCGGGCAGCTCCAGCGCCACGGTGTTCGTCTCGCCGCGGGAGACCTGGTAGATCACCACCGCGCGGGCGTGGAGCACGCCCTCCACGGCGTGGATCAGGTGGTAGACCTCGGCGTTGGCCCGGGTCTCCTCCCGGGCTGCCGTGGGCACCGACTCGGACCAGCGCACCTTGACCGACGTGGCCAGGGGGACGTTGAACGCGGCGACGGTGCCGCCGGCGCGGCGCGTGTGGGCCACGCTGGTCGTCGGCTCGACGCTGACCTCCTTCTTGCCCGGCAGCGTGAGCTCGAAGCGCGAGACCGGGATCTCCGGCACCTGGATCAGCGCCCCGGGGGGCCCCTCGCCGCGCTCCAGCGGCACGAGGAAGGAGACCGTGACGTGGTGCGTTCCGCGCCCCCGGACCAGCGTGGCGAAGCGCCTCCGCGCCATTTCTTTGTCCTCCGCGCCGGGCCCCACCTCCTCGACGAGGATGCCGCTCTTCTTGCCGTCGACCAGCGCCTCCTGCAGGGTCACCGTGGCCGGCAGCAGGGGCAGGGTGACCGTCTCGGCGGCCAGGAGCTCGACGGCGATGGTCCCGCTGATCGCCAGCGCGCCGTCCACGAGCCGACCGCGGTAGACGGCGCGGCTCATGGCGTAGCGCTGCGTGCTCGCCCGGCGCCAGGAGATGAGGACCCCCGTGGTCGCCGGCACCGTGGCCTGCACCGTGGTGGTCCCGCCGCTCGTGGAGGTCTGCACCCCCGCGGCCGGGATCACCGCGGCCTCGAGCTGGCCGCCGGGCAGCGTAGCCGTCAACCGGGTCGCCGCCGCCGCGGGGACCGGGATCGACAGGCGGTAGCCGGCCTCGGTGCGGCTCGCGTCCACCTGGTAGGAGAGCTTCATGCTGTGGGCACCCGCCGCGCCGGTGCTCCAGGTCAGGCCCGCGGCCGTTGTGCTCAGCTGCACCGCCTCGCCGTCGACGACGACCTCGTTCACCGGCGTCCCCGCGGCGAGCACGGGGATCGCGGTCCAGCGATCCGCGTTCACTCGCAGATCCAGCGTGACCTCCACCCGGGCGCTCACCGCCCCCCCGGACTCGCTCGCCGAGATCTCGACGGCGGCGTTGCCCAGGGCGAAGCCCGCCGGAGCCCCGCGGTCCTTGCCGCCGCTCTCGCGCTGCTGCAGCTTGCGGTAGGTCTTGAGCGGCATGGTGACCCGTCCCTCGCCCTCGTCCGCCCCGGCCCGTCCGCCGTGGGCCAGCGTCAGGGCCAGCGTCAGGGCGCTCACTCTCGACATCGACTTCGTCATCTTGGGCTCCTCATTCTCCAGCCCCGCCCGGCCCGAGCCTGCGCGGGTGCCCCGGGTCTGCCGCGAGGGGGATGACCTTGCGGTACCCGGCGTAGCGCAGCGAGCGCGCGAGGTGCGTCTTCTGTCGGGAATCGGGCAGCGGCCCGCGCAGCAGCCCGAGGTACTCGGCGAACATGGCCTGGTCCCGGGCCAGATCGGCGTCCCGGCCCAGCGCGGGCGCCTCGCGGCGCAGGCTGGCGAGCAGCAAGCTCCAGCGCTCCAGCCCCGCGCGGGCCGCCTCCAGGCGCCCCCGTCCCAGCAGCCGCCCCGCCTCGTCCAGCGCCAGCGCGGTCCCGTGAGCGAGCAGGTTCTCCAGCACCCCGAGCTCGAGGGGCCCTCTGCGCGCCTCGCCGCGGGCCAGCGCCAGGTTCGCCCGGGCCGTGCCGTTGCGCATGTAGACCAGGTCCTTGTAGCGCAGCGTGACCTCGGCCACGGGCCCGGGCCCCGGGGCCACCACGTCGAGCAGCACGACGTGGGCGTCTCCCGCGTGGTAGCTCGGGATCACGATCTGGATCCCCGGGTCGTCCTTGCCGCGGTCGGCGGCGAGGCCCAGGTTGCGGGCCACGCGCAGGTCGATGCTCTGCTCGGCCTGGCGCACGCGCCGCGCCTCGGCCCGGTCCAGAGCGCGGGAGCCGAGCACGTCCACCAGCTTGACCCCCGGGGCGAGCCGGATGTGCAGGCGCAGGGCGCGGGCGACCACGCTCGCCGCGGCGGAGAGCTCGCGCTCGACCAGATCCTCCGCCTCGGCCGGGTCGGCGAGCAGGCGCCGCTGGCCCTGGCCGGCGAGGACCAGGCGGTCGAGCGCGTCGCGATCCACGCCCGGCCCGACGCCGACCGCGCTCGTCGGCACGCCGGCCACGGCGTGGTCGTGGGTCAGCCGGACCAGCTCGGCCAGCTCGCCCGGCGGCCCCGCCGTGACCAGCAGGATCAGGTTGCTCGAGAGCGGCGCGGCGGGGTCGTCGGGAGCGAAGGTGCGTCCCGCCCGGGTCAGGGCCTCGCGCAGGCTCAGCTGCTCGCCCGTCCGGGCCGCGCCGACGAGCTGCTGCATCGTCACCACCAGCGGGCCGTGGCGGAAGTCCCGCGGCCCGAGGCCCCGCACGCCGGGCGCGCCGGCGACGGTGAGCGTGAAGCGATCGCCCACGTCGCGGGCCCGGGCCAGGGCGAGGAGCAGCGCCCGCACGCTCCTCTCGACCCGCGACGGCGTCCCCGGGCGCCAGTCCAGGACCACGGCGACGTTCATCTCGGGGCGGTGGCCGGCGTGGCGCCGCGTGCCCTGCAGGCCCACCTGGACCAGCGTCCGCGCCGGACCCCCCACGGCCCGGCGATCCGCGTGGACGTACAGGCCGACGGCGGCGCTGGCGGGGGGGTCGAAGGCCTGGGCCCGGGGCCGCGCCGCGTCGTCGAGGAGCGGCGACCGGCCGCTGTGGCCGGCCAGCACCCGACGGTCAAAGCCGGCGAGCTGGGCCCGGAGCAGCCTGAGCGCCGGGTCGCCCGGGATGTAGGTGTTCTGCCAGTAGCCCGTCGCCGCCTGGAAGCAGCACAGGTCCACCCGCTCGCGCTCGGCGAAGAAGGCCCGGGCCGTGGGCTCGTCGGGCAGCGGGGCAGGAACGACGTAGCTCGGCACCTCGGGCCCGGCAGGAGCGGGCGGCTCGGCGGCGCGCGGCGGCGCAAAACGGCCATACCCGATGGTGCCCAGCCCGCCCAGGCCGGCCGAACCGAGCGCGGCGTCCCGCCCGGAGATGGTCGCCAGTCCCAGATCTCTGCTCTTCAGCAGCCCGAGGATCCCGGCTTCCTTCGCCGCCTCCTCGGCGAGCCGCCTGGCCCGCTGTGGGCCCCTGAGCCCGTAGAGCCCCTTGCCCGCGTGCCGCGCCCCCTTCTCGTCGTCGGGGCCGCGCTTCCTGATCCAGTCCGCCACCTCGTCCGCGCGCGCCTCCGGCGGCCTGACCAGCAGCTTGACGAAGCGGTTTTCGACCTCGAACCCGTTGAGCGCCAGCGACTCGGTGTCCGGCGGGACCATGAACACAACGAAGAGCAAGAAGCCGATGACGCCCGCCGAGGCGAGCAGGGCCCAGACCAGCGGGTCCACCCTCTTGAGGAGCCGCCGCACGGATCTCGGCTGTTCGGGGCGCTCGTCCATCGTCGGTGCCTCGCGTTGCTGCCAGGGGATCGTCTATCGTCGAGGGTAGGACACCGGCGCGCGGCGATGGTTCCGGCGCCCTCTCAACCGAAGCCGCGACCGTCACCAGGGCAGAGCCCCACGCTACCCCCGCTCCCGCGCGACCACCTCCCGCACGACCCGCTCGAACAGCGCACGAAGCTCCTCGTCCTCCCGCTTCCGCTCCCTCCCGAGCCTCTCGAACGGCGCCTCGAAGTCCCGGGGATCCACCTGCCGGGCGAGCCGGATGCCCTCGGGGGTCAACCTGACGAACCGGGTGTAGCCCGACCACGCCCGCTTCTCCCGGACCAGCAGCCCCTTGTCCTCCATGTTCTGCAGCGAGCGGTAGAAGGACCGCCTGAGCTTCTGGCTCGTGCGCCCCCCACGGCGCGAATGGAACAGACCACCGACATCCCCGCGCAGCTCGGCGATCCAGCGCAGGACACAACGGGTAGCGTCCGTGTAGCCACAGTCCGCAGAAATGCGCCAGCCGCCGCCGTCCGGGGCGATGAAGTAGTGGAGCACCGCCTTCTGCAGCGCGCTGAGCCGCGTCTTCGACATCGGTAACTGCCCGATATTGAAGCACCGCCAGTCCTTATTGTCCACACTTGTGAATGTCAGCCCGGCGGGCGGCGGGCCTTCCCGGGCCTGCAAGCAGGAGAGGAGGAACGCGGCTGACCCGTCAGCGGATCGCCTTGAGCACCAGCTTCTTCACCACGGCGAGCAGCTTGGGGCACGTGTCGAGCTTCATGTGGCCCTGACCGGGGCAGAGCGCCCCGCCGCGCCTGTCCGGACGCTCCCGCGCCACGTCGAAGCCCAGCTCGTTGACGTTGATGTTGATGTTGTTGTCGACCACCTTCCTGTCTTTGGGGCGCAACACCATGTGACCGCACTGTCCGCCGGTCTTGTAGGCGTCTGTCATCTGGTAGAACGTAAAGATCTTCTTGATGTTGCTGCCGAAAGACAGGGCATCCGCGGCGCCGGCCTTGGCGTGGCACTTGATGGCGCAGCTCATGTCGACCCCGATAAACAGGTCGATGGGGATCGACTTCAGGGCGCCCTTGGTCACCGCGTGGTGCAGCTTGCAGCCGCCCATGCTCTTGCCGACGAGGATGATCTTGGGGAACACGCCGCCGTTGACGCGCTTCATCTTGTTCGCCAGCGCGAGGATGTTGTCGGCGAGCTTCGAGGAGACCGTCGTCAACGAGCCGAAGCTCGAGATGCACTTGAGCGAGGGGACCGCGTTGCGGCCGGAGAGCTGGTCCTCGCAGAACCACTCCAGGCCGTCGCGCTTCTTGTAGGCGTAGTAGCCGCCGAGAGAGACCAGGAGCGCCCGTTGCCGCGGCTCCACCTTGTCGAAGCCCCACCAGACCCGGTTGATCGATCCCGCCCGGCTGCAGGCGGCCTGGTTCTTGCCCCGTCCCCTGAACGCCTCGATCTTCACGAAGCCGTTGCCGCAGGTCATGTTGGGCGAGCAGAAGTGGCAGTTCGAGTGCGCGCGGCACCAGGCCGCGCACTCCTCCTGCCGCGCCTCGGTGCCAGCGCCAAACTTGTTCTTCTCGCAGGCGTAGTAGTTCTTGCCGTGCCGCCCGAAGGTCCGCAGCGGCTTCAGGCCCATGCCGCAGCCCGGGAGCTTGGAGCACTTCTCGCAGCGCGGGTTGCCCTTGCACCAGTCGTTGCAGGCCTTCTCGTTGGCGTCGGACTCCGCGCCGAACCTGTTCTTCTCGCAGGCGTAGAAGTTCTTTCCGCTGCCGCCGAAACGCTTCAGCTGCTTGAGGCCCGGACCGCAGGCCGGCAGCGCCGAGCACTTGACGCAGGCCGGGGTGGCCTTGCAGTAGCGTTCGCACTCTTTCTTGTTGCGGTCCTTCCATCCAGCGCTCGCGGTGGAGGCGGTGGTCAGCAGCGTCAGCCCCAGCGCCAGACCGGCGGCCGAGGCTCCAGTTGATTTCCAGGTCACGTGGCTCATGCGTGGGCCCTCCCTTGCCCGGTTTCGCCGTGCGTTGGAGTGGCACTATCGCCCGATGAGCGCCCGGGCTCAAAGGCAAAGTCCGCGCCTCAGGGCGCGACCGCCCCCTGGCTCGCCACGCCCGAGCTGCTCGGCGTCGGCGCCGACGCGCCGGCACAGGACTGGCACCAGTTGAGGCGGATGCGGCCCAGGCCGCCGCCGCCGCCCCCCGGCGAGTCGTAGCCCGAGCCG
>Ga0316576_10000212_pt1 | contig 24453 bp, 22 predicted proteins | sample S0NA_FD_203075 | JGI IMG/M metagenome (GOLD analysis project Ga0316576, IMG submission 203075) | Rhizosphere microbial communities from salt marsh grasses in Alabama, United States - S0-2_050615r3r5 | ecosystem: Host-associated > Plants > Roots > Rhizosphere | place: USA: Alabama | collected...
CGGTCACCACGACGTGATAAAACGGCTGCTTCTTGGCGCCGCGGCGGCTCAATCGAATCTTGACCATCGTCTGCGTATGCCTCGTTGGGGCTGCCGGCGCGCATCGCGCGCGACAAAAAAAGAGCCGTGAACTATACCGAAATCGACAAAGAAAAGAAATACTTGCAGGCCACCCTAGCGCAGACCCGGGGGCAGGCGGCCGGCCATTGAACGCATCATCTTGCCGAGTCCTCCCCTGCCCATGCCCTTCATCATTTTCTGCATCTGCAGGTGATTCTTCAGCAAACGATTGACCTCGGATACCTGGGTGCCCGAACCGGCGGCAATGCGCCGCCGCCGGGAACCGTCAATCGTCTTCGGGAAACGCCTCTCGCCAGGCGTCATGGAGCAGATGATTGCTATCTGGCGCTTCACCTCGCGCTCGCCGCCCTGGGGCATTGCACCGGCTTTCGCCGCCAGCTGGGCCGGCAACTTGTCCATCAGCGATGCCATGCCCCCCATCTGCTCGACCTGGCGCAACTGCCCAAGCAGGTCCTCGAGCGTGAAGCCCTTGCCCTTGGTCATCTTGCGGGCGAGCTTTTCAGCCTCTTTCCGGTCAACGCTCTGGGTCACCTCCTCGACCAGGCTGAGAACATCGCCCATGCCCAGAATCCGGTTCGCCATCCGGTCCGGCTGAAATACCTCCAGCGCGTCGGGTTTCTCGCCGAGGCCGACGAACAGAATCGGTTGACCGGTGACCTGCCTGACCGAAAGTGCCGCGCCGCCTCGCGCGTCACCGTCTGCCTTGGTCAGGACAACGCCGGTGAGGTCCAGTGCGGCACCGAATGCGCGTGCTGAATTGACGGCATCCTGGCCAGCCATTGAGTCGACGACAAAAAGGGTCTCGATCGGCTTCAGGGCGCGGGCAAGGTCGCTGATTTCCCGCATCATGTCATCGTCGACATGCAGGCGGCCCGCCGTGTCCACCAGCAGCACATCGTAAAGCCCAACCCGGGCCTCCGCGAGAGCAGCCGCAGCGATCTGCAGCGGTGACGATGAAGGATCGGCCGCGGCGACATCGATCTCCAGCTGCGAGCCGAGCCGCTCGAGCTGAAGCATCGCAGCCGGACGGTATACGTCGGTCGACACCATCAGGACGCGCTTGCGGTCATTCTTGCGCAGCCATAGCGCAATCTTTGCAGCCGACGTGGTCTTGCCGGCGCCCTGCAGACCGGCGAGCATCACGACCGCCGGCGGTTGAGTGCGCAGGTTAAGTGGCCGGGCGCCTTCGCCCATGACGCGGACGAGTTCCTCGTGTATGACCTTCACCAGCGCCTGCCCTGGCGTCAGGCTCTTATGCACCTCCTGGCCAAGAGCACGCGACTTGACCGCGTCAATAAAGTCCTTGACTACGGGCAGGGCCACGTCGGCCTCGAGCAAAGCCATACGCACCTGGCGCAGCGTGTCGCCGATGTTTTCCTCAGTCAGACGGCCCCGGCCACGCAGACCTTCAACAACCGCCGTAAGACGTCCAGAAAGCTTTTCGAACACCAGGGGATCCCCGCAGAAACAGATCGGGCCGCGGCGCGATACGTCCGCCTGGGCCACTATGGGAAGTCAATTATAGAGGCCGGTCGCACCCAATGCGCCCCGAGTTGTGACATCATCTTACTGTTGCCACTGAATAGGTCGGACCCGAGCTTGCCGCTGCCCCTGATCGCTGTCGCCTGTTACCTGATCGGTGCCGTTTGGCTCGCCTACGCGGCTTACCGCGGGACTTCCCACCACGGTCGCGGTGGACGCATTGCGGCAGTCGCCTTTGCGGCGGTCGGCGTCGTCGTGCACGCGGCCGCCCTGATCAGCCAGCATGCCCGTGAAAATCAGCCGGCGATGTCGCTGGGTGACACCGCCGCGATGGTCAGTCTCGTCATCGCCGCGACGTCAATCGTGATCGCGATGAGACCCCGGCTGCGGGGCGTCGCGGCCGTACTGCTTGTGGTCGCGGCCGTGCTCGAGGGCGCAATCTCCGGCGGCACGCGTGAATTTGCGGTCGGTCGGCCGGGCTGGGAGCTCGCCTTTCACGTGGCCCTCGCGACCACCGCATTCGCATTCCTGACCATCGGCGCGGTGCTGGCCATCGCCCAGGTAATGGTCAACCGGCGCATACGCAGCCGCAAACCACTCGGTTGGTTCAAGATACTCACGCCGCTGGAGTCGCTCGAGTCCGCCTGTTTTCAAGCCATATTCGCCGGATACGCTCTGCTGACGCTGGCGCTCGTCACTGGCACGTTCTTCATCGACAACCTTTTCGCTCAACATCTGGTCCACAAGGTGGTACTGGCGATCATCGCGTGGATCGTTTTCGGGATTCTCCTGTTTGGCCGGATTCGTTTTGGCTGGCGCGGGCGCAAGGCCATGCGCTGGACGCTGGCCGGCTATGTGCTGCTCGGGCTGTCCTACTTCGGCAGTAAACTGGTACTCGAAAACTTGCTTGGCCGGCACTGGGGCTAAACCGCATTGCAGGACATCCCGCTTTACTGGCTTTCCCTGGTCCTCATCATCCTGCTGGTCCTGTCGGGATTCTGCTCCAGCACCGAAACCGCGCTAATGAGCATCAACCGCTACCGGTTGCGGCACCTTGCGCGCGAAGGAAGTGCCGCGGCGCGCACCGCGGAGAGCCTGCTGGAGAAGCCGGACCGCCTGATCGGCGTGATCCTGGTCTGCAATAATTTCGTCAATTCCGCCGCCGCCGCAATCGTCACGATGATCTCGCTCTCGCTGGGGGGCGAGGCCTCCGCAGCCATAGGTGTCGGCCTGTTCACGGTCGTGCTGATCATATTCGGTGAAATCGCGCCGAAGACTTACGGCGCGCTGTACCCGGAGCGCCTCGCTCTGCCGGCCGCGGTCGTCTACAGCGTGCTGCTGAAGGTGCTCTATCCGGTCGTCTGGCTCGCCAACCTGCTTGCCAACGGCGTGCTGCGCCTGGTCGGCGTGTCCCCGGAAGAGGCGAGCACAACATCATTGAGCGCGGAGGAACTGCGCACCGTGGTCGCAGAGTCGAGTACCGTCATACCTCACCGCCATCAGCGGATGTTGATGAGCATCCTCGACCTTGAGCGGATCAATGTCGAAGACATCATGGTCCCGCGCAACGAAGTCAGCGGCATCGATATTTCCGAGGACTGGGATGACGTCATGGACCAGTTGCGCGAGTGCCGGGTAACGCGTGTGCCTGTCTACGACGGCGACCTCGACCACATCGTGGGCCTGCTGCACATGAAAAAGGTGGTCGGCATGATGGCGCGGGGCGAATTTGATCGCGAGGCCCTGCTCGAACTCGTCCGTTTGCGCGAGCCGTACTACGTTCCGGAAGGCACCCCGCTCAACACGCAGCTTTCGAACTTCCAGCGCCAGCGCCGTCGCGTCGCCTTCGTCGTCGACGAATACGGAGACATTCAGGGACTGGTCACGCTGGAGGACCTGCTGGAGGAAATCGTCGGTGAATTCACGACCGATTCGAGCACGCTGAACAGGGACGTGGCAAAGCAGGGAGACAGCTACGTCGTAAACGCCTCGGCCAGCGTCCGGCGCTTGAACCGGAAGATGGGATGGTCCCTGCCCAGCGGCGGGCCCCGAACCCTCAGCGGACTGGTCATCGAGCATCTCGAGACCATTCCGGAAGCGGGAACGAGCCTGCAGATTGGCAACTACGTTATCGACGTCCTGCAGACCTCAGGCAATACGATCAAAGCGGTGAGGCTCAGGCAGGTTCCCGAATCGATGATCGACGAAAGTACGGCCAGCATCTCAAAAGGCGTTGCCTAACGCCTGCTCGAGGGTCCTGACTCCGACGATTTCGATTTGCTCCGTCTTCTTGCGAGCCACATTGGCTGCCGGAACGAGAGCGCGCCGGAAACCCTGTTTCGCCGCCTCGTGCAGACGTTCCTCGCCGAACGGTACCGGCCGGATTTCTCCTGTGAGGCCCAGCTCACCAAAGCAGACCGTCGCCGGTAACAGCGGCCTGTTCCGCAGGCTCGAAGCCACGGCCAGTATCGCCGGAAGATCGGCGGCGGTCTCGCCGATCCGTACGCCCCCGACTACGTTCACGAACACGTCCGAGCCGGCCGTCGGGATGCCACCGTGCCGATGCAGCACCGCCAGCAGCAGCGCGAGGCGGCTCGACTCGAAACCGACCGCGACCCTGCGCGGCGACATCCCCTGGGCCTCGTCAACCAGCGCCTGCACCTCGACCAGCAGGTGGCGGCTCCCTTCCCTCGCGACGGTTACCGCGCTGCCTGGCGCCGCCTCGTCCTGTCTCGAGAGAAAGATCGCCGATGGATTTCGTACTTCCTTCAGGCCCTGCTCGACCATCGCGAACAGACCGATCTCGCTCGCGGCACCGAAACGATTCTTGACCGCGCGCACGATGCGGAAGCGGCTGCCGGGGTCGCTCTCGAAATAAAGGACCGTATCGACCATGTGCTCGAGGATGCGCGGCCCGGCAATCTGACCCTCCTTGGTGACGTGCCCGATAATGATCACAACGGTGCCGGTCTCCTTCGCATAGCGAACCAGCCGCGCCGAGGACTCCCGTACCTGGACGACTGACCCGGCCGAGGACTCACTCAATTCAGTCTGCATGGTCTGGATCGAATCGACGACAACGACCGCAGCACGAGCGGCTGCCGCCTCCTCGAGAATCGTCTCTACGCCGGTCTCGGCAACCAGTCGCAATGTCTGCGAATCGAGTCCGAGGCGCCGCGCTCGCAATGCGACCTGGCGAACCGACTCCTCGCCCGATGCATACAGCACGGTGCGCGTCCGGCTTAGCGCATCTGCCGCCTGCAGCAGCAGCGTTGACTTGCCGATGCCCGGATCCCCGCCCAGCAGGACCACCGATCCGGCAACGAGACCGCCGCCCAGGACGCGGTCGAGCTCTCCGATACTCGTGCGTGCACGCGGTTCGTCGTCGTCCGTGATCTGTGTCACAGTTTGACTGACCGCCGATCCGCCCGCGGGCCGCGAGGGTTTGGAACCACCGACCGGCATCGCCAGTTGCAGCGTGTTCCACGACTCGCAGGATGGACATTGCCCCTGCCACTGGGCTGTCCTTGCGCCACACGCACCGCAAACGTAGCTGGATTTCGCTCGCGCCATGCTGCCCCGGGGGTCACCGTCCAAAAATCAACCGCCGCGATGCTAACACGGCCCGTCACCGGGCCCGGAGTGTGACACCGGCACCAATTTTGCCTGTCGTGCTGACCGTATACTTCCGGCGGAATGATGCGCTCAATCGATACAGACGTGCTGACACCGACCAATCCGGCTGGCTGCGAGCCCCGCGGCGCGCCGCGGCGGCTCGGCCGTTACGAAATTCTTCACGAGCTAGGCAAGGGCGCCATGGGCGTCGTCTACCGGGCCCGTGACCCGATGATCGACCGCACGGTGGCACTGAAGGTGATCCCGCTGGCCGCCGAGTTCGAGGGACGCGACCTCGAAGATGCCCGCACACGTTTTTTTCGTGAAGCCGCGATGGCTGGTCGCCTGAATCACCCGAACATCGTTACGATTTATGATGCGGGCGAGGATGCAGACGGGACCGCCTATATTGCGATGGAACTGTTGAGCGGCCGGCATCTCATAGAGCACACGAACGCCGCCCGGCTCCTGCCTCCGGCGATAGTGCTTGAAATCGTGGCGCGGCTCGCCGGCGCACTGCATTATGCTCACCGGAACCAGGTCGTCCATCGGGATATCAAGCCCGCCAACATCATGTTCGATGCCCCCACTGGCGAATTGAAGATCACGGATTTCGGTATCGCGCGACTGACTGACTCGGGGCGCACACGCACCGGGATCGTTCTCGGCACGCCGTCGTTCATGTCGCCGGAGCAGTTGCAGGGCGAGAAAATCACGGGCCATTCGGACCTCTTCTCACTGGCCGTGACGCTTTACCAGCTGCTGACCGGACAACTGCCATTTCGCGCGGACTCGATGCCGGCACTGATGCTTCGTATCGTCCAGGAGACCCACCCGCCGATCCGGACTCTCCGACCCGACCTCTCTCCTGGACTGGATGCTTTTTTCGATCGCGCCCTGGCAAAGGAACCGGCCGATCGTTTCGATAATGGCGCCGCTTTTGCGCAGGCACTGCGGGACATCAACCGCCCGCCGAAGAAGGCCTGACGATGAACCTGAGGGGAAAATTGCGCTGCGTCGGCGTCACCGACACCGGGCGCATCAGGGAGCACAACGAAGACACGATTGGTACCGATTCACAGATAGGGCTCGTCGTTCTTGCCGACGGCATGGGTGGCTACAAGGCGGGCGAGGTTGCCAGTGGAATCACTGTTCGCACGGTGATGAGCCTGCTCAAGGCTGCTGTCGAAAGCGAGAACATGGATGCGCGCGACAACGACTCCGAACTGAGCCGGCCCGGCATCCTGCTGCGGGACGCCGTAAGGCGGTCGAACAAGATCATCTACCAGACGGCGAAGGTCCAGCCAAATTGTGAGGGAATGGGTACGACGGTAGTTGCCGGACTGTTCTATGACAATCACCTGACGCTCGCGCACGTGGGTGATTCGCGTGCCTACCGGGTACGAGGCGGTCAGCTGGAGCAACTGACGCAGGATCACTCGCTGTTGCAGGAACTCGTCTCACGTGGTTTCTATACGCCCGAGGAAGCCGAGCGTGCGGCGTCACGTAATTACGTGACGCGGGCACTCGGCATCGAGCCAACCGTAGACGTCGAAATCACCGAGGTAAAAGTGGAAAAGGACGACCTGATCCTGCTTTGCTCTGACGGGTTGTCAGACATGGTAGAAGACGACGATATTCAATTAACGATCAGTACCTTTGGTGCTAACCTTGAAATACTTGCCAGGCAGCTCATCCTGTTAAGTAATGACAACGGCGGTCGCGACAACGTCTCGATCATTCTCACGCGGGTGCTGGAAGGCTTTCCGGCGCGGCGCGGCCTGTTCAGCAGGCTAGGCAGCATACTCGGTTAACGACTAACGGATTTCATAGGCAATCGCATGGCCAGACTGGTATTGAGTCTCGACGAACAGCAACTCGCCGAGTACAACATGAGCAAGGAACGTTATACGGTTGGTCGCCTGCCGGATAACGACATTCGAATCGACAATCCGGCGGTCAGCGGTCACCATGCCCTGATCATCAACATTCTGAACGACTCGTTTCTCGAGGACCTGAACAGCACCAATGGCACCTACGTAAATGGCAAGCTGGTCAAGAAGCATGCGTTGCAGCATGGCGACATGATTACCGTAGGGCACCACTCACTGCGCTTCATCGACGGCGAGGCCGATGAGCAACAGGATGAGTTTGAGCGAACGATGGTAATCGGACCGAAGGAGGCCGAGCGTCTCGCGGCGCAGAAGGTGCTCTCGCGCGAAGCAGCATCAACCAGGCACTCGCAGGCAGTTGCCGGCGCCGGCACAAAGATTCCAAAAGCTCGCCTGCAGGTGCTGAGCGGCCAGTTTGCGGGCCGGGAACTCGAACTGGTCAAGACTCTGACTACACTGGGCCGACCCGGCGTGCAGGTTGCCGCGATCACGCGGCGCGCCGACGGCTACGCGATCGTCCACCTGGAAAGCGGCAAGGCAGGAAACTACCCGGTCGTCAACGGCGAACCAATCGGTCAGCAGCCGCGGCCACTGCGGGACAATGACGTGATCGAACTTGCGGGCGTCAAGATGGGCTTTTTCACCGGCTGAAGACCGCGACGGCCCGCACCGGCGGTGCATGACGAAGATTCGTGGCGGTCCGCTTTCTCGGGAGCCCGATGCCCGCGACAGGCGCGGAAAACTATCACCGGTCAGCGCACGGTATGACTCACTCGTGCACTCACGCCGCAAAGCAGCTCATAGGGGATCACGCCGGCGCGCCTTGCAAGCTCCTCGACCGGCACTTCGACCCCCCAAAGAAGCACTGGATCGCCCTGCCGGACCGGCGGCAGACCCGTAATGTCGACCGTGATCATGTCCATCGACACACAGCCGATCAACCGGGCGCGATGTCCCGCGACCAGCACGGGCGTTCCGCTCGCCACTCTGCGCATATAGCCATCGCCGTAGCCTGCGGCCGCCACCGCAATTCGCGTATCACGCAGCGCTCGCCAGCGTGCACCGTAACCAACCGTCTCGCCGACAGCGACGTCCTTCACCGCGATGACCTCCGTCTGCAGGGTCATCGCCGCCCGCAGATGGAGATCGGCACCCTGCCCCTCGGCAAACGGCGAGACGCCATAGAGCATCAGGCCGGGTCGGACCCAGTCCGCCCGCGATGCTGGCCACCCCAGGACGCCGGCGGAGTTCGCGATACTCCTTTCCCCGGGGAGGTTTGACGTCGCGGCAGCGAAGGTATCGAGCTGGCGAACCGTCATCGCGTCGTTGCGGTCGTCGGCATTGGCCAGGTGGGTGACCAGAACGGGATCCGGCCGGACACGTTGGATCCGCACCAGTCGCGCATAGGCTGCCGCGAATTCCTGTACGCGAAAGCCGAGGCGATTCATTCCTGAGTCGACCTTGATCCAGGTACGCAGCGGCGCCGATCCGCTGGACTCCTCGAGCAAACGCAGTTGCTCGAAACTGTGGACCATCAGTTCAAAATCATGGCGCGTCGCAATGGCGAGTTGTTCGGCGCTGAATACACCTTCGAGCAACAGTACGCGATTCGTCAGCCCGGCTGAGCGCAGGGCCAAGCCCTCCTCGATGCGCGCCACGGCGAGGCCATCGCTCTGCTCGAGCGCTTTCGCAGCGGTAATCAGGCCGTGTCCGTAGGCGTCGGCCTTCACGACCGCCATTACGCGCGCGTTTGGCGCGGTGGATCGCACGCGGGAGAGATTGTGCGCCAGCGCTGCCGTGTCGATGATCGCGCGTAACTGCGGCTTCATTACCCGCCGTAGCTGTAGTCGCCGGAAGCCATGTTCTCGAAACGCGTGTACTTTCCGAGAAAGGTCAGGTGCACTTCACCGGTCGGGCCATTGCGCTGCTTGGCGATGATAATGTCCGCAATGCCCTTACGCGGCGTGTCCGGCTCGTACACTTCTTCGCGGTAGATCATCATGATCACGTCGGCGTCCTGCTCGATTGCGCCGGACTCGCGCAGGTCGGACATGACCGGCTTTTTGTCTGTCCGTTGTTCGACACCTCGATTGAGCTGCGAAAGGGCGATCACCGGCACGGAGAGTTCCTTCGCCAGTGCCTTCAAGGACCGGGAGATCTCCGAGATCTCCGTTGCACGGTTCTCCTTGCCCCCGGCCACCTGCATGAGCTGGAGGTAATCGACGACGATCAGGCCAAGACCGCCGTGCTCGCGCATCAGGCGCCGCGCCCGGGCCCTCACTTCCGTCGGCGTCAGCGCGCCGCTGTCGTCGATGTACAGCGGTGCGGTCTTCATCTGCGCGATGGCACTGTTGATCCTCGCCCAGTCCTCGTCACCGAACATGCCGGTGCGCAGATGGGACTGATCGACACGGCCGAGCGAGGAAATCATTCGAAAGGCCAGCTGTTCGCGCGACATTTCCATCGAAAAAACCGCGACCGGCACGTTCTTGCCGATCGCAGCATTCTCAGCAATGTTCAGGGCCAGCGTTGTCTTGCCCATCGAGGGTCTGCCGGCCACGACGATCAGGTCGCCGGGCTGCAGGCCCGCCGTCATCTTGTCGAGATCGGCATACCCGCTGCTGACCCCGGTGAGCTGTCCCTTCGACTGGTGCAGCAGGTCCAGCCGGTCGATTGTCGCGCCGAGCACATCGCGCAGCGGCACGAAGCCCGAGCCGCTGCGTCGGCCCTGTTCGGCGATTTCGAAAACGCGGCGTTCTGCATCATCGACCAGTTCCGCGGCAAGCCGCCCTTCGGACCCGTATGCGCTTGCAGCGATCTCCCCGCTGACGCGAATCAGCCGGCGAAGCAGTGATCGCTCACGAACGATGTCGGCATATGCGCGAATGTTGGCAGCTGTCGGGGTGTCGCGAGCCAGTCCCGCCAGGTAGGCAAGGCCGCCGGTCTCGTCACCGAGTCCCTGAGCCGTCAAGTACTCCGCCAGCGTGACCGCGTCGCTCGGCTCGCTGCGAGCGGAGAGTTCCGCGATAGCCTTGAATATGCTCTGGTGGTCGCGCCGGTAGAAGTCACCGGCCGTGAGCCGGTCAGCTACAGCGTCCCAGGTGCTGTTATCGAGCAGCAGACCACCGAGCACAGCCTGCTCCGCCTCGACAGAGTGCGGGGGAATACGCAGGGCGTCAGTCTCCGGGACCGCTCGCATCGGCCGATAAATCCCGGCGGACTCCCCCGCTTCCTGCGCCATCGTTCCTCCCGTCCTGCGCGAGGACTACTCCTCGGCGGTGACTACGACTGGCAGATCCACTTCAACATCGGTGTAGAGATGCAGCTTCACAACGTGCTCTCCGACGACGCGGATCGGCCCGGAGGGCAAGCGAACTTCCGATCGCTCCACCCGGATGCCGGCGGCCGAGCAAGCCTCGGCAATATCGGCCGTACCGACGGATCCAAACAGCTTGCCCTCGCCACCGGCTTTCGCGGCCAGGTTCAGTTTAAAGCCCTCGAGCTGTCCCGCTCGAAGTGTCGCGCTGTCTTTCTCATCAGCCGCGAGCTTTTCCAGTTCGGCCCGACGCTCCTCAAATTTGGCGAGGTTTGCGGCGGTCGCCAGTGCGGCCTTGCCCTGCGGCAGCAGGAAATTGCGGCCGTAGCCGGGCTTGACCTTTACCTTCTCGCCAACGCCGCCGAGATTGGCGACTCTTTGAAGCAGGATGACTTCCATGAGTAACTCCTCAATTCCAGGATGTATGTTAGTTCATTACGCCCGCTGCACTGCTGTTCGCGAGCGCAGCCAGTTATCCACGAATCCCCATGCCGCGAGCACTGCAACCGTCGGTGGCGCCGCCACGACCAGCATGACATACAGGACCCACAGCCACATGCCGCTGCCGCCCCCCTGCGCCTTTCGGCGATGTGCCGCGGCAAGCCCGATAATTGTCAACGCGCCGACAAACAGCCGGGCCATGTCGTCAACCAGCGGCTCATCCGTCAATAACGACAGGACGACCACAATTGCCGCGACGACGCCGAGCGCCAGTCCCAGCCGAATCTGCTGGAACTCCGCGCCAAAGCGTCCGGCCCCGGCCGTCAGTGATTGCCACCAACGCCCGAGAAACAACGCGCACAAGGCCAGCAGCACGGTCAGCAATGCGACCCAGCCCCACAGCGTCCTCGCAAACGTCTCGACGAGACCCTCTTCCTCAACGCCAATCGCCCAGCCGCGCTGTTCCATCTCCGCCGCGAGATCACGAACGAACGGCGCCCAAAATTGTTGTGGGTCACCCAGTTTCAGGTGCAGCAGGACAACGAGTACCGCGCCGGCGATCATCGTCACCTGCAGGCAAAGCGACAAAGACTGAGTCCGCCGCAGCAGGAGGCCGAGTGCCAGTGGCGGACCCAGTATCCATGCCGAGTAGACCAGCCCGACCGACACGGGCCGACCGAGCGCGAGCATCGCGCCAGTCAGCAGCAAGGTCGCGCCCAGCGCGACCGCAAGGCCGATGCGATCACCCCGGACCAACACCAGTAGAGCCGGTACCGCACCGGGCAGAAAGAATGCGAAGCCCAGGCCAAACAGAGGCAACAGGCCCAGAAGGCCTGTCACTAGTGCGGCGCCGCCCGGATTCGCGGCGAGCCAGTTGGCCAGCTTACGATTCATTACGGCGCCCTGGCGGCAATCGGCCGGGAGCGCTCGCCCGATCAGTGCTGGTCCGTGTACGGAAGCAGCGCGAGATAGCGTGCCCGCTTGACCGCGAGGGCAAGCTGCCGCTGGTAGTGCGCACGCGTGCCGGTGATGCGGCTCGGAACGATCTTGCCTGTTTCCGTGATATAGCCCTTCAGTGTCGCGAGATCCTTGTAGTCGATCCGTTCGACACCATCGGCTGTAAATTTGCAGAACTTACGACGGCGAAAAAAACGTGCCATGGGTCACCCCGATAATACTGTGTCTGGTTTCAGCAGCCGCGAGCGGATCAGCCCGCGGAGGTCGATTCGGCGTCGCCCGCGGTACCAGCCGCGCGCTTGTCCGGCTCAGAGGAAGCGTTCTCGTCCCCCGATCCATCGTCCTCGTCCGAATTGGCGTCATCGCTCGCTGAGTCGCGGTCCGCAGAGGCGTCTTCGCCTTCCGAATCGGTACGTGCCATCGGCGACGGTGCCGTCTCCGGTCCCGGCATGCTGAGCACGAGATTACGGATTACAGCGTCGCTGAAACGAAACGCGCCGGTCAGCTCGTCGAGCGTGCTCCTGTCGCACTCGATATTCATCAGCACGTAGTGCGCCTTGTGAATCTTGTTGACAGGGTAAGCCAACTGGCGACGGCCCCAGTCCTCGAGGCGGTGGATCACGCCGTTGTTCGACTCGATGATGCCCCGGTACCGCTCGATCATCGCGGGGACTTGCTCGCTCTGGTCAGGGTGGACCAGAAACACGATTTCGTAATGACGCATTGGCGCTCCTTACGGGTAAAGCCGCCCAAACGCGTTGGTGCGGCAAGGAGTTGGAAAGGCCGGACCCATCCCGGATCCAGGCTAGCCGTGTAGCATAACGGAGCCAGCTGCTGTCCGCAACGAGTGAACGCGGCCGTTCGGACTCAACCACGCCCTGTGCCCGGCGCGCGCTGGCGCACGGCTTCGTAAAGAAGAACCCCGGTAGCGACGGAAACGTTCAGGCTTTCCACCGCACCGGCCATCGGGATCGCGACCAGCTGGTTACAGCACTCCCGCGTCAATCGGCGCAAACCCTCGCCTTCCGAGCCCATCACAAGTGCGGCCGGACCGACGAGGTCGGCCTCATAGAAAGACTTTTCCGCCGACTCATCGGTGCCGATCAGCCATATTCCCCGCTCCTTGAGCGCCCGCAAGGTGCGCGCGATATTGACCACCGAGATCAACGGGACCGTCTCAGCGGCCCCGGCAGCCACCTTGCGCACCACCGGTGTCAGGCCAACCGCGCGCGCCCTCGGCACGATGACCGCGCAAACCCCCGCCGCGTCCGCCGAACGAAGGCAGGCTCCGAGATTGTGAGGATCCTGCACGCCGTCCAGAACCAGCAGCAAGGGATCCCCCTCAACCGCCTCCAGCGCTTCCTCGAGCTGGGTCTCCGGATCGCCGGCACGCGGCATGAGCTCTGCAACGACGCCCTGGTGACGCCCGCTTTGTGAAAGCCTGTCCAGTTGCTGATCATCGAAGTCTACCGTGGTCACGCCAGCCCTTTTCGCGAGCGCCCGAAGTTCGCCGACGCGTCCGTCAACACGCCGCTCCGAGAACAGCACCCGCCGGACCCTGCCCGGACTGCGGAGCAAAAGCACACGCACCGCGTGGATACCGTAAGCCATCGAGTGCGTCACCCTCGCCTTCTCCTTGCCGGCCGGCCCTTGCGCGTGCGACGCGGGGCAGACTCCTTCTCAACCGGCTCAAAATCGATGCGGCGCTCATCGAGCGATACATTGATTACACGCACGCGAAGCCGATCACCGAGCTTGTATACGCGACCGGAGTTTCGACCGACCATGCGAAATCCCGTCTCGTCACGCGCAAAGTACTCCTGGCCCAGGGCCGAGACATGAATCAACCCGTCGATCTGCATACCGGAGAGCTGCACGAACAGGCCAAAGTCGACGACGCCCGAGACGACCCCGTCGAATTCTTCGCCGATACGATCCTGAATGAAATAGCACTTCAGCCAGCTCATCGCGGCGCGGGTCGCCTCGTCGGCTCGGCGCTCGCGAAACGAACATTCCTGGCCCAGCACAGGGAACGGTCCGTGCCAGGCGATGAGCACCTGCGGATCACCGTTAGTCAGTACCTGCCGAATCCCTCGGTGCACGACGAGATCCGGATAACGGCGTATCGGGGAGGTGAAATGCGCATAGTGCTCGAGAGCCAGCCCGAAATGACCAATGTTGCCCGGCTGGTAAACGGCCTGCGGCATCGCGCGAATCACCGCGGTCGAAATCAGCGGCGCATCCGTCCGATCGGCGATCGTCTGCAACAGTTCGCGAAGGTGTTCCGGCTGAATCTCCTCGACCGGCGGCAGCCAGAGCCCGAACTCACGCAGAAACTGGCGTAGCGACTCAAGGCGATCGAGTTCCGGTAGTCCGTGCACACGGTACAGCGTGGGCACGCGATGACGGTCCAGAAAGCGTGCGGCCGCGACGTTCGCGGCGATCATGCACTCCTCGATCAGTCGATGGGCATCGTTGCGCGGCTGTTCAAAGATTTCGGCAATGCGCCCGTCCTCGCCGAAACGGATTTTCAATTCCGGGGTATCGAGTTCGAGCGCGCCGCGCCCGCTGCGTTCACGCGACAGGGACCGGAAGACTCCGTCGAGCGCCAGCAGGCGCTCGCTCAGCGCGCCGAGGCGCCCGGCGCGATGCTTCCGGGGCTGCGCGAGAAAATCACCAACTTCTTGATAGGTCAATCTTGCCGAGGAGCGCATGACGCCTTCGAAAAAGCGTGATCTCGAAATACGCCCGTCGTCGTTGATGCGCATCTCACAGCACAGGCACAGCCTGTCCTCGTCAGGCACCAGTGAGCACAAGCCGTTCGACAGCGCCTCCGGCAGCATGGGCACGACCCGATTCGGGAAATAGACCGAGGTGCCGCGGTTGCGCGCCTCGACATCGAGCGCACTGCCCGGCTGCACGTAGGTTCCGACATCGGCAATCGCGACAATCAGACGCCAGCCGCTCGGCCCGCGCTCGCAGTAGACAGCGTCATCGAAGTCACGGGCATCCTCGCCATCGATCGTGACCAGATCGAGTTCCCTCAGGTCCTCGCGTCCACCAATCGCACCGGTCGGGATCCGCTCGCCAAAGGCCGCCGCCTCGGCGAGCGCCTCGCCGGGAAATTCGTACGGCAATCCGTAGGAATGAATAGCGATGTCCGTCTCCATCCCCGGCGCATCGATCTCGCCAAGCACCCGCGAGACTTTTCCCAGCGGTTGAACGTTCCGCCCCGGCTGCCGGGTGATTTCCACGATGACGACCTGCTCGCTTTGCGCGCCGCCCAGCGCTGCCTCCGGCACCAGCACACGGTGCGTAATGCGCGGATTGTCCGGCGTAACGTATGCAATGCCTGACTCGATATGCAGGCGACCCACCACTTCCCGGGTACACCGCTCGAGTACCTCGACGATCGTGCCCTGCTGGCGGCCACGATAGCTGGACCCCTCGACCCGCACGGCGGCACGATCACCGTGCATCAATTCCTGCATCTGACGACCCTGCAGGTAAACGGCCGCCGAACCGTCATCCGGTAACAACAGGCCGTCCCCGTTGCGGTTCGCCTGTACGGTGCCGACTACCAACCCCGGCAACTCGTCGCGCAGGCAATACTGCCCGCGCCGATTGACGACCACTTCTCCCCGCTGTGCCAGCGCATCGAGCCGGCGCGGCAGCGTTGCGCCGGCGGATTCGCCAAGCACGGCGGTCAGTTCCTCGAGCCGCAGGGGTCGGCCGGCATTGCGCAGGATGCGCAGCAGCGCCTCGTCGGACGAGCCGGGCCGCTTGTTTTCGCGCTTGCGTTGAGGTGCCTTTGCGGGGCCGCCAGTGCTTCTTTTTCGCTTGTTGTACATCGCTTCTTCGTTGACAGTTAGGTGAGGCGCCAGTAAATTGCGCCGGCTTCGACTCGGCCACCAGCCTTGTCGCAGATGGCCCAGGTGGCGGAACTGGTAGACGCGCATGGTTCAGGTCCATGTCTACGCGAGTAGGTGGAGGTTCGAGTCCTCTCCTGGGCACCATAAAACCTTTTCAGCTTAGTAGGTTGAAAGGGTTTTTTTATGTGAAACATAAGGTGTGCTGTCGCTTCCTGGCGGTGCAGTCTAACCGTTCGCCTCGTCGTTTCGTCACTGACGCATCTCGAATCGCAGCCGCACCGTCCCGGCACTGGAAAGCTGAATCCGACGCGGCGGATTGCACGATCCAGTGCTCATGAAAAACCCTGCCCGATCAAGCCCCGTGTCCAGGCTCCTCGACTCCTCGATCTATTTTTCATTCGACAGGAGCGGTTTTCGGCGCCACGCCCAGCACTTTGTGGAGGCCGATCTCGATGTGGACCTCGGTGATCGAGTCTGCCTGGTGACCGGGGCCAACTCCGGGATCGGCTTTGAGACTGCGCTGGCGCTGGCGGAACGACGCGCGAGCGTCTGGCTGCTCTGCCGCAGCACGGAGCGAGGCAAGGCAGCACTTGCCGATATTCGGCGCAGGACGCGTTCGCGCCGGGTCCACCTGGCCCTTGTCGATGTCTCCGACCTCGATGCCATTCGGCGCTTTGCAGACCAGTTCGGTCCAAGGCGAATCGACGTCCTGATCCACAACGCGGGCGTCCTGCCTGCGGAGCGGGTCGAGTCCGCACAAGGCCATGAGATGACTCTCGCGACGCACGTGCTGGGCCCAAACCTGCTGACCCGGCTGCTCGCTCCGAGGCTGAGACGATCGGACGATGCCCGGGTCGTGTTCGTCACCTCGGGCGGCATGTACACGCAGCGACTCTCGCTCGATGACGTCGAGTGGCATCAACGCAGTTACGACGGAGTCACCGCCTACGCGCAGACGAAACGAATGCAGGTTGTACTCGCCGAGCAACTCGCGCAGGCGTTTGCCCGAACCGGCATCAGCGTCAATTCCATGCACCCCGGCTGGGCCGACACGCCGGCCGTCAGAACCTCCCTGCCGCGATTCTGGCACTTCATGCGGCATCGGCTTCGCACCGCCGCTGAGTCCGCCGACACGGTGGTGTGGCTCGCTGCGAGTCCCGCGGCGCGCGGACAAAGCGGTGGACTGTGGTTCGATCGGGCACGAAGAAGCACTCACCTGCTTCCGTGGACGCGGGAAACAGATTCCGACCGGGAGGCGTTGACCCGCTTTGTCGATCGCGCCACACGGCCGGCGCAGCGCACGCCCCGACGCAGGCGGGCCGCCTGAGAAACCTCGGCTGCAACGAGTCAGCCGGCGAATGTGCGACCACCTCCGCAGCCTCCGTTTTGATGCAAGGGCATCAGGGCATCAGTTGCGCAGATCGGCGGCCCGGCGTTCATTGACGATCAGCAGCAGTGCCGCCGCCGCTTCCGCGTCGCACATCGCCCGATGATGGGACTCGAGCGGAATTTCGTATCTCCTGCACAGGGCGGCCAGGCTGTACGACCCGTATCCCGGGTAGAGTTTGCGCATCGACGCGCAGGTGCACAGCTTCGCACGCCGAAATTGCCGCCCGAGGCGCGCGTACTCGCGTGTTACGAAGCCATAATCGAAATTGACATTGTGCGCGACGAAGATGGCCTCTCCAACAAAGTCCTCAAAAGCATCCGCGATTTCGACGAATGCAGGGGCACCTGCCACCATCGCATCGGAGATACCGGTCAGGCGCGTGATGCCTGGCGGTATGTTGCGTTGTGGATTGATCAGCGTCTCGTAGCGGTCGATGATTTCCCCATTGCGCAACTTCAACGCAGCAATCTCCGTAATCCGGTGTTGTTCGGCACGCCCACCGGTTGTCTCGACATCGACCACGACATACGTCTGCCCGGGATCGAGTACCCAGCGCACCCGCACGACATCGGCCCGCAGGCCCGAGTCGCGCATTTGCCTCAAGCGCAGTAGCTGATTACGCCGCAGCTGGTCCCCTTCCGCCTTCACCTCGACGAAGCGGGCGCCGACCTCATCAATAACGAGCAGATCGGGCCAGCCGTAACGCATCGACGGGTAGTCCCGCGCGAGCTTGTCGAGCATCCTGGCAACCGCCTCGGTGTCGGCACTTTCCAGCATCGCAACAATCGTTTCGGCAATACCGGAGCGCCAGCGGAATACGCCGTTCGGCGTGCCGTAATGGCGGGCGATCGTACTCATCAGTTTCCGCCTGGTTGAAGCCGATTCGTTCAGTTCGTGAAGTTTGACTTCGATTGCCACCTGATGCCGCTGATAGAACGACCGGTCCGTCAGCGATGCAGGCAACGCCTCGAACGGGGAATGCAGCGCCGCCGAGTCCGGCGAGAACAACTCGTCCCAGAAGAGCAGACCAAACAAGGAGCGCCACAGTGAATTTTCCGTACGATAGGCGCGCTGCCCCTGCGCCTGGTAGTAGCGCACGGCGGCGCGCTCCGGTGCGCCGATGTGAGCCTCGTCGAGGTCGATAATCTCGGATGAACGCAACAGGTCCGTCTGCAATGAGGTGCGTTTCCGGCCGAATTTTCGCTCGAGAAGATCGGCGGCGAAAAGCCATTCCTCCTCGCTTTTCGCCTCATCGATGCAGGCCTCGAGGCGCTGCCGTGCGACTTCGCGCTGCCCCGAGGAAAACAGCACGCGAACCAGGCGCTCAGTGCATTGAACTGAATCACCGCGCCGGTAAAAATCAAGCGCCGACTCGGACTCGCCGGCCTTCTCGAGAAAGCCGCCGATCGCACACGCCAGTTCGTCGCGCGTATCCATCGCCGCCTCGGAAAGCGGCTCGGGCCACTGCACGGCGGCGTCGATCAACAAACGCCGTTCCCGCCCGGTAGCAGACCTGAATGCCGCCAGCCGGGAGGCAAAGAAGAACGCCTCCATGGCCTCGGCGCGATCGGCGTATCGCGGCTCATAAGCGTCGCGGAAAGAATGGACCCGGACCAGCCCGAGGTCGCGCATCGTGAACCGCGACAGGCTGTCCCGGCACTCGCCGAAATACAGAAACAGCAGCATCCGTACCCAATCCGTACGCTCCTGGACCAGCAATCGATCGGACCAGGGCGCACCGGTGAACTCCCCCGGTTCGCAGTGCGTCAGTGCGAAATCGACGAGTTGCGCTTTTTTCATGGAGCGGCTCAACCCGGGAAACCGGACCCCGAGCCAGTCCTGTATCTGAGACCGGGACAGCAGGCCAAGGACTTCATCGAACACGCTCGCATCCGGCGACGCGACCCAGCCGCGTTCCCGGAGGGTTCCCACAGGACCGCCAAGCTCGCCAATCTCGGTGTATTTCAGCCTGTGCTGATCGAAAACGCGTCCCTTTCGATTGACCAGCCGTATGTACAGGCACTGCGCCGGCTCATCGAGAGACCGGAATTGATCGATCAGGCTCCGTTCTTCCTCATCGAGCACGTGGCCATAATGCCCGGCGACGAACTCGAGCAACTCCAGGAAATGCTGACGGTAGTAGAGCGCCGGGAGCTCGCGCTGATGCCGTCCCGGACTATCCGGGTTCATTGCCGCAGGGCCGACACGGCCGCGGTTGCGGCGCAAGGACGCCGGTTTGGTCGCAGAACACCGGGCCCGGCCACCTAGACGAGCGGCTGATCGCCTTCGGAGCTGGCAACCACCGCAACGCCACATGAATCGGACCAGACGTTCACGGTCGTGCGCAGCATGTCCAGCGGTCGGTCGATGGCAAGGAGCAGAAGCGCACCGTCCACCGGCAGGCCAAGCGCGGTCAGGATCGCCGTCATCATCACCAGGCCGGCCGATGGGATGCCAGCGGCCCCAACTGACGCAAGCAGCGCGGATACCACGATGAATACCTGCTTGCCTGCAGTGAGATCGAAGTCGCCGACGGATGCGTAGTACTGGGACAGGAAGATCACGCCGACACATTCGTACAGCGCGGTTCCGTCCATGTTGATCGTCGCGCCCAGCGGCAGCACGAATGAAGTGTATTTGTTGGAGACCCGGCCGCGCTCCTCGGCGGCCTCCAGTGTCACCGGCAACGTGATGGATGAAGACGACGTCGAAAATGCAGTCATCAGCGCCGGCGACATCGCCCGGAACCATGCAACCGGCGACACGCCTGCGACGAATCGCAGCAGCAGCGGCAGGGTGATCAACGCATGAAACAGCAAGGCTGCAATGACTACCGTCATGTACTTCAACAGCGGCGCAAACACGCTGAAGCCGGTTTCACCGACGACTTTGACGACCAGTGCAAACACGCCGTACGGGATCAGCTTCAGCACCCAGCCCGCGACGGCCATCATCACTTCGAACGCCGACTCGAACAGGCCACCCAGCCGATCGCGATGCGGCTGTGGCGCCTTGCCAATGAAGTACCCGAAAATCAGCGCAAAGACGATCACCTGCAACATCAGGCCGTTCTCGGACAGCGCACCGAACACGTTCTCAGGAATCATGCGCAGAACGATGCCGCCGAAACTGGTGCCTTCGCCGGGCTCGAACTGCGCCGGAATCTGCAACGCCAGTGGCGGCTCGACCCCATCCGGTACGATCCCTGGCTTGACCAGGTTGATGGCGAGCAGTCCGGTGACTATCGCCAGCAGCGAGGTCGTCATGTAATAGCCAAGCGTCTTCAGGCCGAGCCGGCCGAACTCGCGCCCACCGGCAATTCCGGCCACGCCCGTTACAATGCTGGTGAGTATCAGCGGCACGATGAGCATCTTCAGCAGCCGCATGAAGATATCTGCGACGGCAACGAACGGCGCGAGCCAGGCCGCTCGCTGTGATTCCGGGTCGAGTATGGTGCTCTGGACTTCCAGTCCCGCCTTGACGGTCTTGACGACCACCTCCCCGCCCTCGGTGAAGTTCTGCAGGCCCCAGCCGACCAGTACTCCCAGCGCCATTGCGAGCAGAATCTGCGTGTGCAGCTTCACGCCGTCTCGCCCTCAGCTAGTCAAACGGGTGACGCAGCACGATCGTATGATCGCGCTCCGAACCCGTGGATACGATGTCGATCGGCACGCCCGATAATTCCTCGATTCGCGCGAGGTAGCGACGTGCCTCGTCAGGCAGCTTCGAGAACTCGGTGGTGCCGGCCGTCGTACCGCCCCACCCCGGCCACGACTCATAAACGGGCACACATTCCGGATACCGATGTGGCAACAAGGGAGGATGGTCGATCGTCTCCCCATCGATCTGGTATCCCGTGCAGATCCTGATCGTCTCGAAGCCATCGAGCACATCGAGCTTGGTCACGCACAGGCTGGAAATACTGTTGTGCAGCACAGCCCTGCGCATCGCGACGGCGTCGAACCAGCCGCAACGCCGCGGTCGTCCGGTCACTGCGCCAAACTCGTGACCGGCACGTGCGAGCTCCACACCGTTGTCGTCGAACAGCTCAGTCGGAAACGGGCCGCCGCCTACACGTGTCGCATACGCCTTGACGATACCGAGTACGTGGTGAATGTCGCGCGGTCCCAGCCCGGTGCCAACGGCAGCCTCGCCGGCGATCGTGTTGGACGAGGTAACGAACGGATAAGTCCCGACGTCGATGTCCAGCAGGGCCCCTTGGGCGCCCTCGAACAGCAGGTTCCCGCCATTCGCGGACAGCGTGCGCAGTCGTGCGCTGACATCGATGACCAGTGGCTTGATCCGCTCCGCGCTGGCGAGCAGCGAATCGTAAACGCGCTGGTAATCGACGGTCTCGGCGCTGAAATATCGACTCAGGAGAAAGTTGTGGAATTCGAGCGTCTCCTCGAGTCGCGCGGCGAGGCGCTCGGGTTCGAAAAGGTCCGCAACCCGCACCGCCCGGCGTGCCACTTTGTCTTCATAGGCCGGACCAATGCCGCGGCCCGTGGTGCCGATAGCGTTCGCGCCCCGCGCCTGCTCGCGCGCGTGATCGAGCGCGGTATGCGACGGCAGGATCAGCGCGCAGTTCGGGCTGATTCTGAGGCGCTCGAAGACCGGCACATCCTTCTGAACCAGCTTGTCGGCCTCGATGAACAATGCTTCCATCGACAACACGACGCCATTACCGATCAGGCACTCCACTGCGGGCCGGAGGATGCCGGAAGGAATCAACGATAGAACCGTCTTCGTACCGCCAATGACGAGCGTATGGCCCGCATTGTGACCACCCTGGAAGCGGGCGACCGCGGCGACTCGCTCCGTCAGCAGATCAACAACTTTGCCTTTACCCTCGTCGCCCCACTGGGCGCCGATCACTACGAGATTCTTGGGCATGCTTGTATGTCCGTGGTCATCTCACGCGGTGCCGCGCACGAAAAATAGCAGTAACGCACCGGCAATCATGCTGATCAGCCCCAGAAAACGCAGCTTGCGCTCATCGAGCTGCGCTATCTGCAGCAAGGTGCGCTTCATTCCGCCGGGATTGAGGAACGGCATGATGCCCTCGAGTACCAGATAAAGGGCAAATGCCGCCCACAAGTCGTTCCAGTTCAAGGCCGCTGACCTGTTGCAGTTGCGATCAGCGACCCGTTTCCTTGAGGTACTTGAAGAACTCGCCCTCAGGTTCGAGCACGAGTATGTCACCCTGCTTGCCCAGCGCCCGGCGGTAGGCCTGCATACCACGGTAGAAGGAATAGAACTCGGGATTGCGGCCGTACGCCCCGGCATAGATATCCGCCGCTGCCGCGTCGCCTTCACCGCGCACTATCTCCGCCTGCCGGTACGCATCAGCGAGAATCTCCGTCCGCTGCCGGTCCGCTTCCGCACGAGTCTGCTCAGAGATCGCCGCACCCTCTGCGCGCAACTGCGCGGCCTGCCGCGCAAAATCCTGCCGCATGCGGTTGAAAACCGACTCGCTTACCTCTTCGGGCAGATCGATGCTCTTGACGCGCACATCCACCAGCGCGACGCCGAGCCCCGCAAACTTCGGACCGGCGATTTTCTCGACTTCACCGAGAAACAGGATACGCTCGGCCTCGACGACCTGTTTCAGGGTCCGCTGCGCGATAACGCCCTTGATGCCGTCCTTGACGATTTCGCCGATGCGGCGGTTCGCGGTGTCCTCGACACCGCCCGACGTCGAGTAATACCGCGCGACATCGCTGATACGCCACTTGACGAAGTAGTTGATCTTCAGGATCTTGCCTTCGCTGGTGAGAAACTGCTCCGACGGATAGTCACGGGTCAAAATTCGACGGTCATACTTGCGCACGTTGTTAACGAACGGCACCTGGAAATGCAGGCCAGGATCGTAATCGGCCTTCATGATCTCGCCGAAGCGAAACTTCAGGGCAAGCTCGGTCTCATTCACGGTGAACGCCGCCATCGAGACGAGCAGTGCGAGGAAGCCGAGCAGGATTACGCCGAGATAACTTCGGTTGCTCATTAGCGGCTACCTCGTTCGCGCTGGTTGAGGGTGGCGTTGTCCGGCGTGGACGCCGAAGAACGGTCGACGATCGCATCGCGCGTCTGCTCGGATGATCCCTGACGCTGCTGGTCAAGCGTCAGCGTTGGCGCGCGACGTTCGGCGAGCTTGTCGAGCGGCAGGTACATTATGTTGCCGCCACCGCCCTCGGATGAATCGACCAGCACCTTGTTCGTGCTGCCGAGTACCTCCTCCATCGTCTCGTAATAAAGCCGCTTGCGCGTAACTTCCGGCGCCCTTTCATAAGCCAGCAATACCTTGCTGAAGCGCGCGGCCTCACCTTCCGCGTCGGCGACAATCCTGGCCTTGTAGGCCTCTGAATCCTCGCTCTGCCGCACCGCGGAACCCCTGGCTTTCGGGAGAATGTCGTTCGCGTAGGCCTGGGCCTCCAGACCAAGCCGCTCTTTGTCTTCGCGGGCCTTGATCGCGTCGCGCTGGGCCGTCTGGACCTGCTCGGGCACATTGACGCCCTCGAGGTTCACGGTCGTCACCTCGATGCCCGTACCGTAGGAATCGAGCGTCCGCTGGATCAGCTCACGCGTGTGGGTCGCGATCTCCTGCCGTCCTTCCTCGAGTACGAAATCGAGCTTGCTGCGACCGACGACTTCGCGGATTGCACTCTGGCTGACACCGCGCAGCGTGTCCTCCGGATCGCGCACGTTGTATGCGAAGGCCTTTGGCTCGGCCGCACGCCACTGCACTGAAATGTCAATGTCCACCTGGTTTTCGTCCGAGGTGAGCATGCGGGTCTGATCGCTGTAACCCTGGATGGACTCTACATTGATGATCTGGCGGGCCTCGATTGGCCATGGAAGGTGCCAGCGAAGGCCCGGCTCGGTCGTCGCGGAATACTTGCCGAAGCGGGTAACGAGCGCCCGTTCCGCCGCATCGACGACATAGAAGCCGGTCGCGGCCCATACGCCGAGCAATACCAGCGCAACGGTACCCGCGCCGAAGCCCAGCAGCGCGCTGGGCCGGCCGCGTCCGCCGTCACCGTCGCCGCCGCCGCCATTGCTGCCACGGCCACCGCCACCCAACAGGCTCGATAATTTTCTTTGCAGGTTGCGCAGTGCCTCATCGAGGTCTGCGCTGCCACGGTCAGGACGGTTACCCCAAGGATTGCGGTCCCCGCCCGGTTCGTTCCAAGCCATATGATCAGTCGCTCCGGATAAGTTGGGTTTGAATTCGGTGTTCGCGGCGCAGGGCGCCGGGCTGAGCGTCGCTTCGCTCATCAGGCCGCTCCCGCCACATTGGATCCAATGGATTGTAGGAACGGCTCCTCCAGCGCACAAGGCGCGATTGCCTCAGGTAGTTCGACGCCATCCTCGCGGCAGATTCGTTCAAGGTCATGGCGGCGCAGGCTC
>Ga0316576_10000213_pt1 | contig 24429 bp, 19 predicted proteins | sample S0NA_FD_203075 | JGI IMG/M metagenome (GOLD analysis project Ga0316576, IMG submission 203075) | Rhizosphere microbial communities from salt marsh grasses in Alabama, United States - S0-2_050615r3r5 | ecosystem: Host-associated > Plants > Roots > Rhizosphere | place: USA: Alabama | collected...
GCATTAAAATCCCCCTCCTCCAAATACCGGGAAACATCTATCCACCTTACGGCCTATCCGTGCCCCTCGCGACATCCGCCCCGAACCACGGAGATCATACCTAACCCGGATAACCGGAAATAATAACATCTAATATCAAAACGCTAAACCATTTCAAATAATCCGAAACCAACATCTCTAGCAAACATGATGGGATTTGAATAAATAGGTACTATAGTGTTTGTCAGAATACCGTTCCGTATGCCTTAAGCGGGTGGCGGGTTTATTTTTCAAAGCACCATATCAAACCAAGGCATAGCCTGTGCCCGCCGGATTGTTGATGAAAAAATGCAGATATTTAATAAAATCAGCTAGTGGAAACATCATCAATCCGGCAGGGCACTACGACAGCCGTGCAAAATATTGATGATATGGTGCTTTGAAAAATAAACCCGCCACCTGCCAATCCAATGTTAAAACAGATCATATATATGGCAAATGCTCTACATTCAGGTCATGATATCATACACGAAAACACCGGTGTTGGAAACACAAGGTACGAATGCAATCGTTTGCGGCCTGCAAGCACATTCCGGTTGACGACCGCAGCCCGATTTTTGTACCCTACAGGGGTTCAGCGACAAGAGGCCGGGGGGTTGGTCGGCAAATCCGATAAGCGAGGAAACCCGATATGCAAAAAATGCTGCGATGCGTCATTGTAATCCTCTTATTTTTTTCGGGTCCGATTGCCGCCGCCGGAACGCTCTATACCTGGACGGATAAAGACGGTGTCGTCCACATCACCCCAACCAAACCACCCAACGGCATCGATCATACCGACAAGCTCACCTACACGGCCAAACCCGAAAGGAAAACCACGCAGGTTCATAAACAAGGCGCCGACCGGCAAAGGGAATTGATTCTGGAAATCGAGGCCAGCCAAAAGGCCCGGAGACTGAGGCGGGAAGCGGACCAAGCCAGAAAGGCAATGGAAGCGGCCGTCGAAGCGGCCAATAAAATGAAGGCGGACACCGATGCGTATATCCGGCAGTGGGGTGGCTGGGCCAAGTATCGCAAAAGCGTCAAAGCCAAAATAGACCGCCGAAAGGATGCCACGAACCAGGCCGTTGCCGAATCGGAGCGGTTGATAAAAACCGCCACGGAAGCCGAAGCAAAGGCCCGCGAAGCCGAAGAGGCACTGAAAGACCTGAATCGGCCCGCTATGGAAAAATGAAACCGAAGATACCGTGCGCCGCATTCAAGGCGACGCTTTCCCCCGACCGGACACAATTGACAATCCAACCGCAATGGTTATTGTCTCACCAATGTAAACCTGAGTTGATTCAGGATTGCGTTTCTTGTCTGTGTCGAAAAATACGGTTTTTACCGCCTGCAAATCACCTGAACCTAAAATAACAAGGAACTCGTTAACCATGAAAAAAGCAACGTTGACATTGATTGGTATGCTTTTTTTGGCCCTGATCACGGGCTGCGCCGGAATGAACGCCAACACCGCGCAGACGCAAACCTCGCCGGTTCTGGATCGCATCGCCCAACGCGGCGAACTCGTGGTCGGTACGGCCGGGACCATGCCCCCAATGAACATGACTACCAAAGACGGTCGGGTGGTGGGCATCGAGCCCGATATCGCCCGTGCCGCCGCCGGGGCCATGGGCGTCAAGCTCAGAATAGAAACCATGCCCTTTTCCCAGCTGCTGCCGACGCTTGAAGCGGGCAAAGTGGACATGGTTCTTTCCAACATGACCATCACCGCCGAAAGAAACCTGAAAGCGGCTTTTGTCGGCCCCTACTACGTGTCCGGAAAAGCGTTTTTAACCAAGCTGGAAACCATTGCCCTGGCCAAGGACGCCGCTGAAATCAACAGTCCCGACACCACGCTGGTGGCCTTGAAGGGGTCGACCAGCCAGTACTTCGCCGAAAAATTCATCCCCGACGCCAAGCTCATCACCACCGAGGATTACGATGCCGCTGTCGATCTCGTCCGCCAGGGCAAAGCCCACGCCATGGTTGCCGATTACCCCATCTGTCTGATTTCCGTACTCCGCTATCCCGAAGAGGGGCTCCTGACGGTGGTGACGCCGCTGACCTATGAGCCCATCGGTATCGCCGTGCCTCCGGGCGACCCGCTGCTGGTTAACTGGCTGGAAAATTTTCTGAACAGCTTGAGGGCCAGCGGCAACCTAAAAACGATCGCCAACCACTGGCTCGAGGACCCATCCTGGCTCCAAAACCTGCCCGAGTAAATTGCCCCGCCCGTGGCCGGGCGGTGTAATTTGCTCGCTGTGTTCTAGCATGGTTGCCGGACCAACGTTCCGAATGGCTTGCATGGCCGTCCCTGATATTTTCAAGGCGGCATATCATTACCATTCTGCACGGCTGTCGCAGTGATCCGCCGGCTTGATGATGGTTCCAACACCTTGTTTTATTAACAATCTGCCAGCCTTCATCATCAATCCGGCGGGCACAAAAAAGGCATCCTTTCGATATGTTGCCTTGAAAATATCAGGGACGGCCTCTACTTGTACGGAATAGACTTATGGCGATCGGTATAAATCTCTTATGATCTGATGCGCTGTGCCGCTTGTTGGAATAAATCAGACCCCAGAGATAAATGGGTACAGGCACCGATACTCAGCTCTCCTGCCCCTTTTCTCCAGCATCCGTTTCCAGCCGCAGCAACCATGTCTTGATCAAGGTGTTGACCAGGGTTGCCAGGGGAATGGCAAAAAACACACCCCAAATTCCCCACAGTCCGCCGAACATCAACACAGAGATGATGATGGCCGTCGGATGCAGATCGATCACGCCGGACAACAAAAGCGGGGCCAGGATATTACCGTCTACGATTTGGATCGCGGCATAGGCAATCAGGGCATAGACCATATACCCTCCCCATCCCCATTGAAAATAGGCAATCATCGCTACCGGTAAAAACATCACCGTTACACCGATGTAGGGCAGAATGACGGATAGCCCGATAAAAAAAGACAGGAGCAGCGTATACTCCATGCCCAGGACCTTGAACACGATGTAGCTGATGACCCAGACGATTAAAATTTCCCAGCCTTTTCCCCGAATGTAGTTGGCAAGCTGTTTGTTGACCTCGAACCAGACGGTGGTGGTCAAATCGAGATTGTCCGGCAGCAGTTTTCTGACCCACGTCAGAATGCGGGCCTTGTCTTTTAAAAAGAAAAAAACCAGAAAGGGCACCAGGATAAGATAAACAACCAGGGTGAAGATGCCCATGACCGATGCCAGTGACCAGGAAAGCAGTCGCTTTGCCACTACGGTCAGGTTGGCACTGATGGTGTCGAAGATCTGCTGAATCTGGGCCGCGCTGATAAAATCCGGATATCTTTCCGGCAGCTGCATCAACTGTTTCTGCCCTTGGACAAGCATGGCGGGCAGCTGCTGGATAAACTGGCTTATCTGGCGCGAAAGCATGGGAAAAAACCAGATGAACAAAACGAAAAGACCGGCAATGAACGAGAGGAAAACGATCACCACCGCTGCCAGCCGCGGTATTTTCCAGCGCTGCAGGTGGGTCACGAGCCCCTCTAACAGATAGGCAATCACGAGGCTGGCAAACACCGGCATGAGTATTTTACCTAGAAAAAAGACGATGCCGAACCCCAGAATCAGCATCAACGCAAGAATGATCATCTGCGGGTCTGAAAGGTACTTTTTTCGCCAGTCTTTAAATAACGGCAGCATAAATCTTCCCTACGAACGTTTTGAATGTATGAACTTCAACAAATCGTGACCGATTTTTTCCTGCGGATGGGTTTTCACCATGTGGTTGGCAACGGCCTCGGCCTCCGCCCAGCGCTTCCGGCCCATGTAGAAATCAGCCAGGGCGTAAAGAAAGTCGAGATTTTGCGGGTCCAGTCCCACCGCCCTCTTGAGGGCTGCCTCGGCTTCATCCGGCCGGTTCAGATAGCGCATGAGAAGCCCCAGATTATACTGTACGCGAGGCCTCTCCGGCATGCCGTCCGCCGCCCTCTCCAGAAAAACGGCCGCTCCCTGATAATCCTTTTTCTCCGCCAGCAGCAGCCCGAGAGAATAGGAAGCCTCATGGAACTCGGGATTGGTTGCAATGACCTCGCGAAACAGCTTTTCCGCCGCATCGTTTTTGCCTTCCTGATTGTAAAGCATGGCCAGATTGATCTTGGCCGGCAAAAAAGCATCGTCGATCCGAATCGCCCTCAGATAATTCGCCTCGGCTTTCTCGACCTCCCCCATGTCACGATACATGTTCCCCAGATTGTGTCCGGCAAAGGCAAAGTCCAGGGAATAGCGCATGGCCGCCTTATACTCCTCCAGAGCCCTTTGGAAAGCCTTTTCCACCCGCTTGGATGTCAGGTGCGCCGAAGCCGGAACAAGCTTGGCCGCGGCCTCCATGCGCACGCCCCTTACGGGGTCGTACAATAGGGGAGCCAGGACCTTTACGGCCGTTTCAGGATCCGCGGGAGCATAGTACCGCAGGGCCGTGTGCCGAAGCAGGGCGTGCTCGTCCTCCAGCGACCGTCTGAACGCCCGGTCCCTTTCAACACCCCGGTAGGGACTCAACAGCGCCAGGGCCGTCGATCGGACGATCGGCGGATAAAGAACATCATTGATGATATGGACAAGGCCTTGCATGGCGTCGGGTTCCCTGCGGCTCGCCCGGGCAAATACGGTGCCGTAATGGGGCCTGCGTCGAATGCCGTACCACTTGGTAATATGGTCCACAGCCCACTTATCGGTCTTGTCGCGATGACACTGGGTGCAGGCGTTGGGGGTCTTGCAGGTCAGGCTCAAATCCGGCCGCGGAATTCGCAGGCTGTGATCGAAACGGAAATCGATGCCCATGTAATATCTGCCCGGCATGTGGCAATGTTTGCACTCGGCACCGGTTCCCACGGCGATGACGTCGCCATCGATATGGAGGGCTTTTCCGGGCTCACCTTTCTGCTTGTGGAAGTGATGGTTGCCGGTGTCATAAATGTCGCCCCGATGGCACTGGAGGCAGAGGCGGTTTCCCTGCTTGAGCGGCTTGCAGGAATGTACATCGTGGCAATCGCTGCATCGGACCCCCTTGCTGAACATTTTGCTCTGGGTAAAAGAACCGTAAACGTAAACTTCATCCAATATCTGACCATCGACAAAATAAAGGGGATCGATCAACAGTTGGGGAACCATGCTTTCCAGAAAATCGTCGTACCGGTGTTTGAAATCTCCCAGTTGGGACCGGCGTGCGTGGCAGCGGGCACACATGACCACCTGCTCGCCGGCAGTCATTGTTCCCGTGTTCACCATCAGGTTATAATTTTTCACGGACGCCGACCTGGCCATGGGAGGGGCAGCGGCCCAGGCCACATGCTTTGACCCGGGTCCATGGCAGGCTTCACAGCTGACATCGATTTCGGACCAGGTGGTGTGGTAAACATTTTTTTCCGGGTCGTAGCCCTTTTTCAGATTTGTGGAATGGCATTCTGCGCACATGCCGTTCCAGGTCTGGGCGCTGTTCGTCCAGTAGAGCCAATCCCCCGGGTGCAGCTTTTCTTCCGCATAAAGGTGGTACCAGCTTTTTTTGTTCACATCCCAGGCAAGGGGCAGACACTGGAGCCGCCCTCCCGGAAAGGGCACCAGATACTGCTGCAGCGGCCAGTATCCGAAAGTGTACTTGATTTCAAAGTCACCCATGATACCATCCGGCCCTGCCGTGTTGACGAAAAATTTCTCTCCTTTTCGATAAAAACGGGAAACCACTCCCTGGTGCTCGAACAGGGCGCCGTCGAAATCCCCGAGAACGGTGGATTCGTCCGCCACGGCCATGGCGAGGTCATGATCCGATCCCCGCCACTGCCGGTATTGCTCCCGGTGGCATTCAAGACATTTTTCACGCCCCACGAAGAGGGCCGCGGACGCAGCGCTCGACAAAGCCCCAGCCCCCGGCATGTATCTGGATTTCAACAGATACACAGGCGGCGACAGTACGATGATCAGTGTCGCGATGATGCCCGTTATTTTCCAGCTCGTCATAAATATCGCCGCGAAGCCCTAAACCGATGTCACCTGTTCGGTGCGAAAGTGTTTCCGTTTCAGCCGTTTGCCCGTATCAACCGTCACCATGCCGTTCTCGATGATGATGGAATAGTAGTCCAGTGCCCGGGGAGCCGGCTTGCTGATGACGTCGCCGGTCCGGTCGAACGCGGATGCATGACAGGGACACTCGAAACGCCCTTTTTCTTCGTCCCAGATCACCGTGCACCCCAAATGGGTGCACTTGCGTGAGAGTGCCAGAAAGCCGCCGCTTTCCATCCTCGAGAGATAGAAGTGTCCCCGCTGAAACGCGGTTACCGTGCCTGCGGAAAAATCGCTTGCCGGGCCGCATGCGATCAGACCGCCGTAGCCTTCGACCGGCGACGCGTTTTTTCCCGGTTTGAGAAAGGCGATGACCAGTCCGATCACCTCGGCCGCGGCGATCCCCCCCAGAATCATCCAAAGCCTGTTCAGAAATCGTCTCCTGGGGGTTGGGCCGCCCCGGGAGGCATGCTCTTTTTCATCCGTTCGTTCGATTGTCTTGCGTTTCAATGCGCTCACCATAAGGGCCACGTCAGGGCCATGTCCGTACCCCGGAACCACAAGCATACGATGGTCAAAACGACATACGTTGCCATCAAATAGATATAGAAGCTCTGGATCACCTCGTTTCTGTCGGCGGAAAATCGTCTTTGCAGGACAAGCAGAAAGATGACCGTCACACCCGCAAAAAGGAAGACGGGCAAAAAACCGCTGCCGATAACCGGCGGCAGGGCCGGCAGGGCCGAGGCGAATTTGAACAAAAAGGCATCTCCCCATATGCCGGATGCCGTCAAACAGACGGCCGCCAGGATGCTTACCGTCCCCATGCGACGGCCGTTTTTTGAATAAAACCACACCCCGCTTCGACTGGATCCGGCATTCACGTAGGGAAGCATCAGCAATCCACCGAGCATCAGCGCCGGAATGATCAAAACCGAAAACACGGGATGGATGTGCAGAAGCATTTCCTGCAGGCCGATAAAGAACCAGGGGGCCTTGGCCGGGTTGGGGCTCAAGCCGGGGTTGGCCTTCATGCCCAGAGGCGCATCGAACACGATTGAAATCAGCAGGGTAACCGCCAGAACCACCAGGGCCACCGCCAGCTCCTTCAGCAACAGGTCGGGAAAGACCGGTATGCGCTGCCGTTTCGCATTCCCTCCCCCCTGAACCTGCGGCACGACCACGCCGCCCGCCTTTCTGACCCGCCAGAAGTGAAACATGGCCAGCATCGAGATACCGGCTGGAAGAACGGCGGTGTGCAGCGCGAAAAAAAGCAGCAGGGATGTCGGGCCGATATCCGGCCCCCCGCGGATGACCAACTGCAGCCAGTTCCCGACAAGGGGAACGTAATCGAGCATCCCGGTGCTGATCGTAACAGCCCAGTAGGCCAGCTGGTCCCAGGGAAGCAGGTAGCCGGTAAAATTGGATGCCAGGACAAGCAAAAACAGCGCTATCCCGACGATCCAGTTGAACTGCCGCGGGGAATGATAACCGCCGGTAAAAAACACGCGCTGCATGTGCAGAAAAAGGATGATGACCAGAAAGTTGGCGCTCCAGTGATGAATGTTGCGCACCCACAGGCCGAATTGAATGTCGTGCTGAATGGTCAGGATGGAATCATAAGCCATGTCCGGGAAGGGCTTGTAAACCAGCTTCAACAAGAGCCCGGTGCCGAATAAAAGCATGATCAGAACGAAGGCCGTCCCCCCCAGTCCCCACGTGTGTGTAAAGCGCGCGGCCGCTTCCGGAACGCTCCGCGGGCGAAAATGGAACACCAGGGTCCCCGGCAGATACTTTCTTTGGCTCCCGCTCCTTCCCCCTGCAGCGGAATGGCTCCCCCGGTTGAACAGGGAATCTTCTGGCGGTGGTATGTTGACTGGCATATTTTATTGTTTAATTAAAACGCACGAAATGATCACGTTGTTTTTCGTGATTTTGCCTTTTCGTGATAAATTGTCTTTTATCGGTGATCCTGTCCGATCTTCCAAATCGGCTTTTACGCTTTCATGTTCGCACATTCTGTATTATATAGCTGCCCATTCGATCAAGGATAAACTTCGAGATAATTCAATGAAAAGAAAAGAAAAAATTTTGCTGCTCTATCCCGGTGAGTTTCACTCTCAAGGATGGGGCCGGTTTATATGCCTCAAGCCGCACATGGTTTACATCTATTCCTATCTCCAGCGGTTTTTCGATGTCACGGTCCTCGACCTGGAAAATGAATTTTCGCGGCCGCAAACACCGGAGGAACTGGCTGTCTTCAAAACTAAATCTCTGAAACGCATCCAGGGTATCGATGCGGACATGGTAGCCATATCCTGCTGGTCGAGCCTCAACTACCTGTCTTCCGTCTTTTTTGCCGAGGCGATCAAAAAAGAGCGCCCCGACACACCCATTATCGTCGGCGGATACCACCCGACCTTCCTGCCCCGGGATTTTACCTATCCCGAAAGCCCTTTCGACGTTGTCGTCCAGGGAGAAATACAGAACATATTCAAGGCGATCCACAAAGACCGCTTCGAAGCCATCGAAACGTACAGAATCGTACCCGATTTTCGTACCTACCCCTATTTCGACCATCAGAAAACCCTGGGCATTTTCCTGGGGGCCGGCTGTCCCTTTAACTGCCGCTACTGCATGGAATACAAAAGAAAATGGAGCAGCCTGCGGGTAGAAGAGGCCATTGACTTGATCCTGCGGCTGAAGCGCGACTACGATCCGCACTACTTCACCATCTTCGACGCCTGCTTCGGTTTAAACAACCGATGGCGCAAGGCCTTTCTATCCGCTCTGAGCAAAGCCGACCTGGACTGCTATTTCTGGCTGGAAACGCGGGTTGACGTCGTCGACGAAGAAGATCTGGAGCTGATGTCCGGCCTGAAGATCAAAATGGATTTTGGTGTTGACTCTTTTTCAAGAACCATGCTTAACATCATGAATAAAACCAGGAACCCGGATGCCTTTCTGAAGACGTTTGTAAAAATTTCGTCAATCTGCAATCGGCTCGACATCCTCCACGATGTTTATCTGATTTTCGATCACCCTGGCGAGACCCGCGAAACCTATGCGGAATTCAAGCAATTCTTCCAGGACGTCGTCAGGCAGCGGCTGGAGGGCGGGCATCTCAGGGTGAAATACCAGCGGTTTTCCTACTATCCTGGAAACTACATCTTCAACCATCAGGAAGACTATGCCAGGCAGTACGGATTTAAGGCGATTCATCCGGAATGGTGGCGGCGGGCGGGAGATCACTATTTGAGCTCCAGAGAGATAATCCCTTCCGTGGACGAACACGGCCAACCCTTCCACGTGCCATTGAAGGAAACATCGAAGATGGTGAAAGCGTTCAACAGGAAAGCAAAAGAGGAAGCCCTCTGGCAAAAGCTGCATGCATTCGACTTGTAAGCCTAAAAAAGAGAGAGCAGGACATCTTGACGCGTGCGTGGCTTGAAGCCGTCATCAACATAAAAGGAATCTCAGCATGACCAAGGAGAAAGCACAACCAGTGAATGCAACGGTGGCGCCCCCACCCAACTTCATTCGCAACATCATCAAGGAAGACGAAGCATCGGGAAAATACGGCGGCCGGGTCGCCACACGATTTCCGCCGGAGCCCAATGGCTACCTTCACATCGGCCATGCCAAATCCATATGCCTCAACTTCGGGCTGGCCGCCGAAAACAACGGCACCTGCAACCTCAGATTTGATGACACCAATCCTACCAAAGAAAGTGTGGAATATGTGGAATCGATCAAGCAGGACGTGCGCTGGTTGGGGTTTGACTGGGAAGACCGTCTGTTTTTTGCCTCCGACTACTTCGAAAAGCTCTATGGTCACGCTGTCGACCTCATCCAAAAAGGCAACGCTTACGTGGACAGTCTGAGTGCCGAGGACATCCGATCCCACCGGGGCACCCTCACCGAGCCTGGTAAGGAAAGCCCTTACCGCAATCGCTCCATCGAAGAAAACCTGGATCTTTTCACACGCATGCGTGACGGTGAATTCGAAGAGGGAGCCCACGTGCTCCGGGCCAAAATCGACATGGCCCATCCCAATCTGTTAATGCGCGATCCGACGATTTACCGCATCCGCAAAGCGTCCCACCATCGTACAGGCGACAAATGGTGCATCTACCCCATGTACGATTTCACTCACTGTCTCTCGGATTCCATCGAAGGCATTACGCATTCCATCTGCACCCTGGAGTTTGAAAACAACCGGCAGTTGTACGACTGGGTTCTGGATGAACTCGACGTCTACCACCCCCAGCAGATCGAATTTGCCCGGCTCAATCTAACCTACACGGTTTTGAGCAAAAGGAAGCTGATTCAACTGGTCGAGGAAGGCCACGTAGCCGGCTGGGACGACCCCAGGATGCCGACCCTGTCGGGCATGCGCCGGCGCGGATACACACCTGAATCCATCCGTAACTTCTGTGAACGCATCGGCGTGGCCAAAAGAGACAGCACCGTGGACATGGCGCTGCTGGAATACAGCCTCAGGGAGGACCTCAACAAAAGAGCGCTGCGTGTCATGGGTGTCCTGCGGCCCCTCAAGGTGATTATCGACAACTACCCGGAGGGCAGGGTGGAAGAGCTCGAGGCGGACAACAGCCCCGAAGACCCGGGCCTGGGAAAACGGCACCTGCCCTTTTCCCGGGAGCTATACATCGAACAGGAAGATTTCCTGGAAGAAGCGCCCAAAAAATTTTTCAGGCTTGCGCCGGGACGCGAAGTCAGACTGAAACACGCCTATTACATCACCTGCGTCGCTGTGGTAAAAGACGACCGGACCGGTGAAATTACCGAACTGCACTGCACCTATGACCCGGCCACCCGCGGCGGGTGGTCCGAAGACGGCAGAAAGGTGAAGGGTACGCTTCACTGGGTCTCCGCCGCCCATGCGATTCAGGCAGAGGTGCGTTTGTACGACCACCTTTTCGACCGTGAAAATCCCGCCGACACCAAAGGCGGCCTCGGCTTCAAGGATTCTCTGAACCCCGACTCGCTGACGATCCTTTCCGGCTGCATGCTGGAGCCTTCGCTGAAAAGCGCACAGCCGGGCACCTATTTCCAATTTTTGAGGCAGGGATATTTCTGTCTGGATGCGGTGGAAAGCACACCGGAAAAACCGGTTTTCAATCGCACGACGACGTTGCGGGACACCTGGGCCAAAATTCAGAAAAAAATAAAATAATCAATATCCAGTCATGAATTATTAATTATCAAGTTAACATATCAACTTGATAATTGGATATTGGATGTTGATTATTGGGTATTTAAATAGAAATGGAAAATGCAAAAAATGACTCCCTACGAATTGGCAAAAACAATGCATCGAGACTTGTCGCCTTTCGCCCCCAAGCTTTCCGCGGCCCTGAACCGTGCGCTTCTGGACATTGGCGAAGGGTCTGTTTTAGTAGGTCTGGGACCGGGCACCCATGAAAATGAGGCCGTCTCTTTTCAGGAAAGTGAGATGATTGGCACCCAGGGGAATGATCCCGCCAACGTCATTTCAAAAATCATGCAGGTGTTGAGCGTGCTGGAAAACAACTCGTCCTGGAACGTCCTGATCGACAAAAAACCCGGCCCGGGTAGAGACACCCTGGAATTGATGTACACCCTCTACAGAGAGAAAAGGTGAATATCATGGGGGGTTATCCAAACAAAACCCCCACGTAGCCGACAAAGCTGTCACCCGGGTGCTTGTCATAACTGGTGGCGTAGGCCACCTCCACTCCCCGGGCGGCACCGAGCCTGACGGCAGCGGCAATCGCCGCGGCAGCCGCGCCCGCACAGCAGGCATTTTGGTTGGCCAGCCCTTCTCTGATCACGCCTTCTGCGTCCAGAGACAGCATGGCATCCACCGCCCGGCGGTCGTTGTCCTTCTTCACCCAGCGAAGGGCCTGCATTCCACTACCCTTGGGTGAAAAATCGTAGTTGAGCCCGTAGTGGGTAAGATCGGTGGATCCGATGATTTTAATCCCCAGCCCCAGTTCGAGGGCGATCTCGGCAACCGCCCTCCCGATCTCGACGGATGTGCCTGCCGGGGGAACGCCCAGAGGCACGATTTTCGTGTCCGGAAAAAAATACTTGATGAAGGGCAGCTGCAGTTCGATCGTGTTGTCCTGGGTGTGACGGTGGACGGTTTCCACCTGGAAGTCAAACCGTTCAGCTAGCCTGCGGGGCAATTCCGTTTCGATGACAAGATCACCGAAAGGCGTTTCCCAGGCGCCATCCAGCATGATATGATTGGGAGACCCCGGGTGAAGGTGCATACCGAACAGGACCATGACATCCGGATGAGGCAAACGGCTCAGTCCGTAAATGACCCGGCAGGCAATCTCTCCCGAAAAATACCATCCCGCGTGCGGAACGATGCCGCCCACAAAGGCATTTTCCGATGGGTCGGCCGCAGCGATGAAGCGTTGGATCTCGGCTTCACATTCGTCGGCGTTTTCAGGATACCAGCTGCCGGCAAATGCTGCTCTTCTCACGTCCATGGGCACCCCCTTTCAGGTATTTATGCTCACCCCCATTGCATGAATACAGCGTACCCCTGACCTAAATCCTAATATCGAAATCCTATAGCATTTGCCATATATATGTTCCGTTTCAACATTGGATTGGCAGGTGGCGGGTTTAGGGCATTCGATATTGTTTAGAATTTCGGATTTCGTGCTTGGCGTTTTTCTATCGCTCTTACCGGCAAAACCAAACATCTCTAACCTGGTCCAGTGGACCAGGATTTCAATACTTGATTAAAGCTGCCGGCGTTTGTCCCGGAGCCGATCCCTCAGCCAGTCCAGCCAGGGCTCCATCCCCTCCTCGGTTTTGGAAGACATCTGAAAAACGGGCATATCGGGGTGCACCTTGCGGATGCTGTCGACGGCTTCCTTTACATCGTAGTCCAGGTAGGGCAACAGATCGATCTTATTCAGAATGGCAATATCGCTTTCTCGAAACATGAGGGGATATTTCAGGGGTTTGTCCTCTCCTTCGGTCACGCTGAGGATCACCGCACGGGCATCTTCACCGATGTCGAACTCCGCCGGGCAAACCAGATTGCCCACATTTTCGACGATTAAAAGGTCGACGGCGTCCAGATCGATGCTTTGCGCCGCTTTTTCGATGACGTGGGCTGCCAGGTGGCAGTCACCTCCGAATTCATCGGTATTGATTTGAACGACCGGTGCGCCGGATACGGCCAAGCGGTCGGCATCGTTGGTGGTGCAGATGTCGCCCACGATGACGGCGCATCTGATTTCCGGCATGATGGCAGCCAGTGTTTTTTCCAGGGTGGTCGTTTTTCCCGAACCGGGCGAACTCATCAGGTTCAGAACGAAGATGCCGTACCGGTTGAACCGCGCCCGGTTCTCGTCGGCCATTTTCTCGTTGACGTCCAGAACACGCCTCACCACTTTGATTTCCCGCCTGCCCGATTTGACACTGTGCACCGCCGTGTCCCCATGGGAGTGAGGGTGCGTATGAGGATGACCGTTCTTGTGGTGGCGGGCCGTCTGCAATTTTTCACCCGGCAGTAACATTATTGAAGTCCTCCCCGATCGTCGGCAATCTCTATCGATTCGATGTTTAATTCCCGGCCCGACAAAATGTCAATGTTGCCACTGCCGCACTTTTCACAATTGAAAGCCGGGCCTTGAATGGTCCACTCGGTACTGCACGCGTTGCATCTGGCCCTCACCGGTATTTCCTCGATCCCCAGTTCGGCCCCTTCCAGCGGCGTTTCCTTAGCGGCGATCTCGAAGCAGAACCGCAGACTGTCGGCCACGACAGCCGCCAGCTTGCCCACCTTGAGGTTCACCCTGGCAACCGTCACCGCCCCCTCGTCCGGGGGGATGGAATTCGTGGCAATTTCGATAATCTGCATGGCGATGCCCATCTCGTGCATACCTACAAAGTCCTTTTCTTGGACGGCCGGAATGAACCTTTAATCCAATGATAGCAATTACAGGCATCGCCGTTTTAGGTTTTAGATTTTACGTGTCAGGGCATGCGCATTCAGCCTTAGGCAAATAGTCCCCTTAACACCCAACCCGGATAAAGCGGAAAAGATAAAGATCATTTATCACGAAAACACGAAAGTGACTAAAACAATTCTATTTAAACACTTCTGTACACAGCTCGCCGAGCGTGCCTAAATTCTCGCAGATGTGGATACCGCTCTCCCGCATGGCAGCCAGTTTGCCCTGAGCCGTGCCGCTCTTGCCGCTGATGATGGCCCCCGCGTGCCCCATGCGTCGGCCGGGGGGGGCCGTCAAACCGGCGATAAAACCGACCACCGGCTTCGTCAGGTTCTTTTTGATGAATGCTGCGGCCTCTTCCTCGGCCGTGCCTCCGATTTCACCCACCATGACGATTCCCTCTGTGGCCTCGTCCTTTTCAAACGCGTCCAGGCAATCGATGAAATTGGTGCCGTTCACCGGGTCTCCGCCGATTCCCAGGCAGGTTGTTTGCCCAATGCCCTTCCGGGTGAGCTGGTGAACGACTTCGTAGGTGAGCGTTCCGGAGCGGGAGACCACACCGATGGGGCCCCCCGGTTGGTGAATCGGCGCCGGCATAATGCCGATCTTGCATTCCCCCGGGGTGATAATGCCCGGGCAGTTCGGTCCGATCAGGCGCGACGGCTTTCCCTTCAAGTAGTTCTTGACCCGCATCATGTCCATTACCGGAATGCCTTCGGTAATGGCCACGATTATGTCCATGCCCGCATCCGCCGCTTCCATGATGGCATCGGCCGCGAATGGCGGCGGTACGAAGATCATGCTGCAGTTGGCCCCGGTTTCGGCAGCTGCCTGGCCCACCGTGTTGAAAACCGGCACCGCGTCCATTTTCTGGCCGCCCTTGCCCGGCGTAACGCCGGCAACGACCTTGGTTCCATAGGCCACGCACTGCTGCGTGTGAAACTGTCCCTCTTTACCCGTGATGCCCTGAACCAGAAGGCGTGTTTCCTTATTTACGAAAATGCTCACTATATTTCTCCCGCTTTAATCTTTTCCGTGTATGGATTGTCTGTAAAATGCTGCGTGCTTCGTTATAAATTTCACCGCAAAGGCACAGAGGACACAAAGATTTTTATTTTGTCTGCGTGACATTATGGGTCAAAAAAACGATGGAATCAGCACACCCCGCGAAGAAATCTCCAAACACCAAACACTAGCTCACAATCTCGGCGACTTTGCCGGCCGCATCCTTCAGGTCCACCGCCGTGGTAAGGTTCAGTCCGGACTCCGCTAGAATCCGCCGCCCCTCTTCCACGTTGGTACCTTCCATGCGCACCACCACCGGCACATCGATACCGGCCTTCCGGGCGGCTTGAACAACACCTTCCGCAAGCACGTCACACCGCAGGATCCCCCCGAAAATATTGATGAGAATTCCCTTGACATTTTTATCGCTGAGGATGATGCGAAATCCGTTTTCAACCATCTCCGCATTGGCACCGCCCCCCACATCCAGGAAGTTGGCCGGCTCCGCGCCGGCGAGCTTGATAATGTCCATGGTTGCCATGGCAAGCCCCGCGCCGTTGACCATGTTGCCGACATTCCCGTCCAGATTGATGTAGTTCAGATTGTACTTGGAAGCCTCGATCTCCAGGGGGTCCTCTTCGTCGAGGTCGCGGTATGCGAGAATATCCTTGTGGCGGAACATGGCATTGTCATCGACATTCACCTTGGCGTCCAGGGCGATCACCGCTTTTTCGGCGGTAATCACCAGGGGATTTATCTCCACCAGGGAGCAATCATAATCCACCGCCAAATGGTAAAGCCTGGTCAGCATCTGGCTGAAGGGTTTGACGACAGCCGCCGGCAGATTGAGACCGAAGGCCGCCTCCCTGCAGTGAAAGGGGCTGATGCCCGCCAGCGGATCGACGTACACCTTGATGATTTTTTCCGGCGTTTCTTCGGCCACCGCTTCGATGTCCATGCCGCCCGCTTCACTGGCCATGATGACCATCATGGCCGTGGCCCGGTCCGGGAGAATGCTCAAATACAGCTCCTTTTCGATAGTGAGCCCCTGCTCCACCAGGACCTTCTTGACCTCACGTCCCTCGGGGCCGGTCTGATGGGTCACCAGATTCATACCGATGATCTCGCCGGCAACCGATGTTACTTCTGCAGCACTGCCTGCGAGCTTCACGCCGCCGCCCTTCCCGCGGCCGCCCGCATGAATCTGCGCTTTGACTACCACGGGAAAAGCGCCGAGTTTTTCGGCAGCCGCAAGCGCTTCCCCGGGATTGAAGGCGACACTTCCCTCCGGTACCGGCACGCCGTACTTTCTAAACAATTCTTTTGCCTGGTATTCATGGATCTTCATTAACCTGCAACTCCTTTTTATGAAAAATACGCACTTCTAATTTCCCAAAACCTAAACAATTTCAAAGCGCAAATGTCCGCAATAGCTAATGCAGCATTCGCTTTTTATGACTCGTTCAGAATTTAGGTATTTCGATATTAGGGCTTGTTGTAAGTCCTCCGATGGTCAACCGATCACCAGGAGAACGTCTCCCTTGGCCACCGAGTCTCCGCTGCCGTAGTTAATCGCCTGGATGGTGCCGCCAACCGGTGCCGGAAGTGCGTTTTCCATTTTCATGGCTTCGAGCACCACGACGGTTTCGCCTTCATCCACCGTGTCGCCCACCTCTTTTGCATATTTCACGATCATGCCGGGCATGGGCGCCTTGAGCGCTGTCCCGTCTGCAGGCGCTGCGGGGGCAGGTGCCGCCGCTTTTTCCTTGGCAGGCGCTGCATCGGCCGGGGCCGCCGGGGCCGGGGCTGCCGGAGCCGGGGCCGACGGGGCAGGTGCCGCCGGGACCGGGGCTGCCGGAGCCATGGGTGCCTGAGGCATCTGTTGCAGGTAGCTGATCACCGGCGACTCGCCCTGGGGATCCACGCCGACTTCAAAAAACTCATCCCCCACGAAAACGTTGAAGGTCCGCAGGTTATCACTCTTCGCCGGGGCCGTCTGGGCCGTCTTTTCGACTAGCAGACCGGCTTTGGCTTTCTTGATCAGTTCGTCTTCGGCTTTGACCTGATCCATCGTTCTCGGTTTGACCTCTTCAGGGGGCTCCTCCTTGCCGTACTTCCATTTCAGGAATTTCTTTCCGGTTACCGGGTAAAGCGCGTAGATGAGCTTGTCATCCAGATCCACGGCCAGCCCCTTGACATCCTCCTCGGCCTTGGGCAGTTCGGGCTCCAGGACCTCGGCGGGCCGGCAGGTGATGGGCGTCTCACCCCTTTCGTAGCCTTTCAGGGCCTTTTTCTGCACATCCGGATCGATGGGGACGGCCGTCTTGCCGTAGAGACCGTAGCAGAGGTCCTTGACCTGGGCGGTAATCATCTTGTAGCGTTCGTTTTCGTCGTCAAAAAGCACGTTGTTGACGGTCTGGATTCCCACGATCTGGCTGGTCGGCGTAACCAGCGGTACCTGACCCAGGTCCTTCCGCACCCGCGGCAGTTCCTTGTAAACTTCATCGATGCGATCCAGGGCATCCATCTGGCGCAGCTGATTGACCAGGTTGGAAAGCATGCCGCCAGGCGTCTGGTGCAGCAGTACATTGATGTCGACGATTGAAACCTTGGAGTCGTCCAGGAGGTGCTTGTATTTGGGCATCACGTCCCGTTCAAAAACCTCGTTGATGGCGGCCAGCTTCTTTATGTCGAAGCCGGTGTCGCGGTTGGTTCCCAGAAGCGTCATCACCAGCGGTTCGATGGCCGCATGGGACGTGCGGTAGGCATACGGCGTCATACAGGTGTCGATGATGTCCACCCCTGCCTCGATAGCTTTCAAATGGCTCATGGGCGACATGCCCGAGGTGAAATGACTGTGCAGATGAACGGGTGCATCGACCGCCGCTTTCAGGGCCTTGACAATCTCGTAAGCGTCATAGGGTGCGATGAGGCCTGCCATGTCCTTGACACAGATGCTGTCGGCTCCCATGGCTTCCAGATCCTTGGCCTTTTTGACGTAGTAGTCCAGATTGTACACGTCTCCGCCCATGCGCGGTTCGGTCATGGTGTAGCAGATGCATCCCTGAAAGTGCTTGCCGCACTTCTTGATCACCGGCACCACCGTTTCGAAATTGCGGTAGTCGTTCAGGGCGTCAAAGGTTCTGAAGATGTCCATACCGTTGGCCGCGGCCCGTTCAACGAATGCTTCGGCCACATCGTCTGCGTAATTCCGGTAGCCCACCAGGTTCTGGGCCCGCAGCAGCATGGAAAACGGCGTCTTCTTCATATACCGTTTCAACGTCCTGATTCTTTCCCAGGGATCCTCATTGAGAAAGCGGTGCATGGTGTCGAAGGTGGCACCACCCCATGTTTCTACGGCCCAGAAGCCGATCTCATCCATCATCTCCGCAACGGGGATCATGTCCTCGGTTCTACCGCGTGTGGCAAACAGAGACTGGTGACCGTCGCGCAACGTCAGATCCTCCACCAGTACCGGATTTTCCGCCTTGGGGCGATCTGCGTCGTATTCCATGGCCCTCATCTTGACTTGATCGTGATCACTCATTTTACGGTCTCCTCTTTACGATAAAATCGTCGTTCAACGATTTTATAATACGCGGCTGCGCCGCCATTTTATATGTAAAAACCTGAATGTCTCCCATCAGTGCTTGAAGCCGTGAAAAGCCTTGGCCTGCATCAGGCTGCGAAACTGCATCTGGGCCTGGCGTCCGCTGATGCCCCACAGTTTTACCGGTGCCGGGGGTGGCTTGACCTGGGCAGCGGCCGGCACCTGCGCGGCCGCGAAGCACGCGGCCTCCTCTTCCGCCTGAATGTAGGCCATGACCCCCGCTATAGCCGCTAATTTGCTTTTATCTTTCATCGATAAACCTCTTCACTTGGTGGATTTCCCTCTTTTACGTATCGATCGTCAGGGGCGCTGATCCCGCTTGCGATCATTGCGGCGGCTTGTCCGGCGTAGCTTGAAGAGCAAAGACGGAAGCCGCGTTTACTAATTTCGTTCCGTGGCGATATTAGACGGGAATGTTGCCGTGCTTTTTCGGCGGCCTGATTTCACGCTTCCCGCACATAATTTCGAGCGCTTCGATAAGGCGCGGGCGGGTTTCGCTGGGTACCAGAACGGCGTCGATATACCCCCTGCTGGCTGCACAGTAAGGATTCGAAAACAGCTCATTGTATTCTTCGATTTTCTCCTCCCGTTTGGCCTTCGGGTCGTCCGCGGCTTTTATCTCCTTGCGGTGAATGATGTTTGCGGCGCCGGAGGCGCCCATAACGGCTATTTCCGCCGTGGGCCATGCAAAGGCCATGTCTGCCCCAAGATCTTTGGCGCACATGGCCAGATAGCTGCCGCCATAATCCTTGCGTGTGACCAGGAGAAGTTTGGGGACGGTTGCCTCCGAATAGCACCACAACAGCTTGGCGCCGTGCCGGATGATGCCGCCCCACTCCTGGTCGCTGCCCGGAAGGTAACCGGGTACATCGGCGATGGTCAGCATGGGCACATTGAACGCGTCGCAGAAACGAATGAAACGCGTCGCCTTGTCCGAAGCATTGATGTCCAAACACCCGGCCAGTTCTTTGGGCTGGTTGGCGATGATGCCGATGCTGCGTCCGTTCAAACGGGCGAAACCGGTGACAATATTGCGTGCAAAATGTTCGTGCGGCTCGAAAAATTCGCCGCCGTCAACGATGGAACGGATAACATCCTTGATGTCGTAGGACTGATTGGGGCTGTCCGGGATGATGGCATTCAGGGCCGCATCCACCCGTTTGGGGCTGTCGCCCGTTTCGACAATGGGCGGGTCTTCCATGTTGTTAGACGGGAGGTATGAGAGCAGCTTTTTAATCTTCTCGATGGCGTCCTGGTCGCTTTCACAGGCAAACTGGGCCACGCCGCTCTTTTCATTGTGCGCCATGGCGCCGCCGAGGTCTTCGAAAGTGATCTCCTCACCGGTAACGGACTTGATGACTTCCGGCCCGGTGATGAACATATAACTGGACTTCTTGACCATGAAGATAAAATCGGTCATGGCCGGCGAGTACACGGCCCCGCCGGCGGTGGGGCCCATGATGGCCGACACCTGCGGGATGACACCGGATGCCACCGAATTGCGGTAAAAAATCTGGCCGTAGCCGGAAAGCGCATCCACGCCTTCCTGTATGCGGGCGCCGCCCGAATCGTTCAAACCGACAAACGGCACCCCTGCTTTCAACGCCATGTCCATGACCTTGCATATTTTCTTGGCGTGCATTTCACCCAGGCTGCCCGCTCTTGCGGTAAAATCCTGGGCAAAGGCAAATACCTGCCGGCCTTCAACCAGGCCATGACCGGTGACGACCCCGTCGGAAGGAATCTCCACAGCCTCCATGCCGAAGTTGACACAACGGTGGCTGACAAACAAGTCGATCTCCCTGAACGTGCCCGGGTCAAACAGGACGTTCAGACGCTCGCGAGCCGTGAGCTTGCCTTTCTCCTTGTGCTTGGCGACAGCCTTTTCACCGCCCATCTGCCGGATCTTTTTTTCCCGCTCCTTCAGATCCTTGATTTTATCTCCCACGATACCCATGGTTCTTTCCTTTCACGTTATGATAAAAAAGATGCGAATCCTCTGTGCACGTTGTGTCTTTGTGGTTCGAGCCACCAGCATTTAGCCAAACAAAAATAATCCTAAAGTGCCTATTGAATGTCAAGGGAAAAAAGCAGCTCATCGGCCGCGACCGTTGGCGCGGTTTCTCCGTTTTCAACGCTTCTGACAATCTGTGGCAATCTGGCGGCTATTTTCGGATTGCTGAAAAAACGGTCTTTGAGCCCCTCTTCCAACAGCGACCACATCCAGTCGAGGGCCTGCTGCCGGCGTTTACTGACCAGGGCACCGCTCTCCACATAGCGCCGGCGGTGCTCGAGCACGGTGTCCCATATCCGGCGGACGCTGGCATTATCGGCTTCCAGCGAGCTGCAAGTCAATACCTCGGTCTTCCATATGGGAGACGCGGGCGTCAGGTAATGCAGGGCGTTCTCGTACTGCCTGCGGGCCCTTTCGGCATTCTTGACATTGTCCCCGTCCGCCTTGTTGACGGCGATGGCATCGGCCACCTCCAACACCCCCTTTTTGATCCCCTGCAGTTCGTCTCCGGCGCCGGCAATCATCAGCAGGAGAAAAAAATCCACCATGGAAGCCACCGTCGTTTCCGACTGGCCCACACCAACGGTTTCGACGATCATCACATCGTATCCGGCCGCCTCGCACACCAGCATGGTTTCACGCGTTTTTCTGGCCACGCCTCCAAGGGTGCCACCGGACGGCGACGGCCGTATAAAGGCGCCGTCAGCCACCGAAAGCTTTTCCATGCGGGTTTTGTCCGCCAGGACGCTGCCGCCGCTTCTTTTGCTGCTCGGGTCGACCGCCAGCACCGCCACCTTGTGCCCTTTTTCCACCAGCATGGTGCCCAGGCTTTCGATAAACGTGCTTTTCCCCGCGCCGGGCACACCGCTGATTCCCAGTCGGACGGCCTTGCCGGTTTCCGGCAGCAGCCGGTTGATGACGCGGCGCGCAACCTTCTGGTGGCTGCTCAGGGAGCTTTCTATCAGGGTGATGGTCTTGGCGACGACGCGCTTGTCGCCGCCCAAAACCCCCTGAACGTAATATGGTTCGTCTTTCAGGGTCATGCCTGTTTTTCCAGGGCGTTGAGGATCTGGTTGGCGGAATCCGTCACCACGGTCCCGGGCCCGAACACGCCGACCGCCCCGCTGTCATAAAGAAATTGATAGTCGCCGGGCGGAATGACGCCCCCCACCACGACCAGAATGTCTTCACCGCCCTCTTTTTTCAGTTGTTCCACCAGCTGAGGCACCAGGGTCTTGTGTCCGGCCGCCAGGCTCGAAGCCCCCACCACATGCACATCGTTCTCCACGGCCATCCGGGCTGCCTCCGCGGGTGTCTGAAACATGGGGCTTATGTCCACGTCGAACCCGAGGTCGGCAAAAGCGGTGGCAATCACCTTGATGCCGCGGTCATGCCCATCCTGCCCCATCTTGGTGACCAGAATGCGGGGGCGCCTGCCCTCCTTTTCGAGAAACGCATCCGTCCGCTTGCGCACCGAGGCAAACACCTCGCTGTCGCCGTATTCGGCGGCATACACCCCTGATATACACTGTGTCGTCGCCACAAAGCGGCCAAAGGTCTTTTCCATGGCATCGGATATCTCGCCCACGGTGGCCCGTGCCCGTACCGCCGGGATGCAGGCTTCCAGAAGATTCGCCCCCGACTCCGCCGCCCGGGTGAGATCGGACAGTGCCTTTTCGACGGCAGCCGCGTCCCTTGCGGCCTTGATCTCGTTCAGGCGCTGTACCTGCTCGTTACGCACCGTATCGGACACCTCGAGAACGTCATCCAGGGGCTCCTCCTCGATTTTATATTTATTGACCCCCACGATCACGTCCAGTCCCTGATCGATTCTGGCCTGCTTTTTGGCGGCAGACTCTTCGATGCGCATCTTGGGCATGCCGGTTTCGATGGCTTTGGCCATGCCTCCCATCTCCTCCACTTCCTTGATGATCTTGCGTGACTCGCGGATGATGCCGTCTGTCAAGGCTTCGATATAGTAGGAACCGCCCAGGGGATCCACCACATGGCAAACCTGGGACTCTTCCTGAATGATAATCTGGGTATTTCTGGCGATCCTGGCCGAAAAATCGGTAGGCAAGCCCACGGCCTCGTCGAACGAATTGGTGTGCAGAGACTGCGTCCCCCCCAGGGCTGCGGCCAGCGCTTCCAGGGTCGTGCGGATGATGTTGTTGTAGGGATCCTGCTCCGTCAGGCTCCAGCCCGATGTCTGCACATGGGTGCGCAGCATGGTCGACTTGGGGTTCTTGGGGTTGAAGGGGCTGATCAACTCGTGCCACAGGAAACGGGCGGCACGCAGCATGGCAATCTCCATGAAAAAATTCATCCCCACACCGAAAAAAAAGGAAAGGCGCGGCGCGAACGTATCGATGTCCAACCCGGCTGCCAAAGCAGCCTTGACATACTCGAGCCCGTCAGCCAGGGTAAACGCCGTCTGCAAAACGGAATTGGCGCCCGCCTCCATCATGTGGTACCCGCTGATGCTGACCGTGTTGTACTTGGGCATGTGTTGCGAACAGTATCCGATGATATCCGAAACAATGCGCATGGAGGGCTCGGGCGGGTAAATGTAGGTATTGCGCGTGAGGTACTCCTTGAGAATGTCGTTCTGGATCGTTCCGGCCAGCTGCTCCTGTTTGACCCCCTGCTCCTCGGCCGCCACGATGTAGCCTGCCAGGATGGGCAGAACCGCGCCATTCATGGTCATGGATACCGACATCTGATCCAGGGGAATCTGGTCGAACAGAATTTTCATGTCCTCAACCGAATCGATAGCCACACCGGCTTTGCCGATGTCGCCCACCACCCGTGGATGGTCCGAATCGTATCCCCGGTGCGTTGCCAGGTCAAAGGCCACCGAAAGCCCTTTCTGGCCGGCGGCTAGGTTGCGCCGGTAAAAGGCATTGGAGTCCTTGGCCGTGGAAAAACCGGCGTACTGGCGAATGGTCCACGGCCGGCCGGCGTACATGGTAGCCATGGGGCCGCGCACATAGGGTGCAAACCCCGGCAGGGATCCGAGATGCTCCATTTTTTCAAGATCCTCAGCGGTGTAGAGCGGCTTTACGTTTATCCCCTCAGGGGTTTCCCAGTTAAGCGACTCCAGGGGTTTGCCCCTGAGCTGCTTGGTTGCTAAATCGTCCCATTTCTGTTTGTTCGAAAGTTCTGTCATCTCCAGCTCCTTATGCTTTGATTTTGCAATACCCAAATTAGGCCGTAATTCGTACCCCGCCTTCGCTCCGGGGGTGTATGACTCATGCTGCGGCGGTTGCAGTCTCCCGGTTGTCGGGATTTGAAATGGCCCGCCAGACCATTTCAAAAAGAACGTTGGACTGCCCAGCCAGGCTTTCCCTCTGTCCGCGCGACACCCACATAAAAAAGGACCGTTGAACAAGCCCCAGCATGAAATCGAGCAGGACACCGGCCCGCACGTTCGGGTTCAGGACTCTCGATCGCTGGCCTTCTTTGAGCACGTCCAGATACAGATTGATCATCTTTTTCTGACGGAAGCTTTCATCCGCCATCCATGTTTTCATGGGAACCGTCATGAAAAGGATTCTCCCTAAACCGGGATGGCGCTCGTAGTAATCGAGTTGGAGCCAGAGAACCTTTCTCATCTTTTCTTTAAGATCCTCGATGCCTTTAAGGTGGTCCACGATTCTGTCCGTGAGCTTCCCGAGCCAGACGTCGACGAACGCGAAAAGAAGCCGCTCCTTGCTGCCATAATGGCTGTAGATGGTGCTGAAGCTGAC
>Ga0316576_10000214_pt1 | contig 24425 bp, 18 predicted proteins | sample S0NA_FD_203075 | JGI IMG/M metagenome (GOLD analysis project Ga0316576, IMG submission 203075) | Rhizosphere microbial communities from salt marsh grasses in Alabama, United States - S0-2_050615r3r5 | ecosystem: Host-associated > Plants > Roots > Rhizosphere | place: USA: Alabama | collected...
GGGAGCCGCGGTCGCTGCCGCCGGCGGACCCGCGTCCACGACGCGCAGCCGCCGGCTGACGACCTCGAGCCGGGCCCCCGGGTGCCCGGTGATGCGGTCGAGCCATCCCTGCCAAGCGCCCGGGTCCACGATCCGGGAGGCGTAGCCGAGCTCACGGACGGAGCGACGGCGCCCATCGGGCATGGGCGTCCAGCGCAGCAGCGCCATGGCGATCTGCGAGCCGAAGCCGGCCGCGAGCCGCAGGGCGTAGTTCACGGGGTACGAACCGCCGACCGACAGGTTGAGTCGACCGAGCTCGGGGTCCGGCTCCTTGTAGTTCGGCACTGGCGGGACCACGCCCGTCTCCAGCGCCTTGACGGCGACGACGTCCTCGATGCCGGCACCCATGGCGTGCCCGGTGAAGCCCTTGGTGTTGGTGATGACGACGGAGTCCGCGGCCGGTCCGAACACGTGGCGCAGAGCGGTGATCTCGGCTGCCGCGCTGCCGCCTCGGGCGGGGGTGTAGGTCTCGTGCGAGACGAACACCGTCTCCGGGGCGATGGCGTGCCGATCGATGCCGCGGGCCTCGGCCTTGCTGACCAGCTGCTCCATCGCGGCGGCAACGTGCGAGACGTCGAGCCTCGTCCCGTGGTAGGCGCTGTTCAGGGTGACCGTCGAGAGGACCTCGCAGATCGGCTGCAGGCCGCGCTCCCGGGTCGCCTCGGCGGATTCGACGACGAGGGCGGCGGCGCCCATCCCGACGATCATCCCGTGCCGGCGTCGGTCGAACGGCGTTGCCGCGTCCTCGACGACCGCGTCGGTGGCCGCCGCACCGGTGGCGAGGAAGCCCGAGCCCACCCAGGGCAGGAGGATGTCCGAGGACACGTCATCGGCGGAGACGACGACCACTCGACGGCACCGGCCGGTCCGGATCCAGTCCTCGGCGATGGCCAGGGCCTGGGTGGTGCTGGCACACGCGGCATTGACCTGGGTGTTCGGTCCGCGGGCGCCGATCAGCTCGGCGAACTGGCTGTGCCCCATCGACAGTGCCCGGAAGATGAAGCGCCGGTCGAACTGGAACGGCTCCGTCTCGAGCACGTGACGCAGCTCGGCGATTCGCCGGTCCACCTCCACCGCGGCCGGCTCGCTGCCGGACAGGCGGGCGCGCACGGCCTCCAGAGCCATGAGCTGATCGCGGCGGCCGCGATCGACGTAGTACTTCTCCAGGTCGGTGGCGAACTCGTCGTAGCCGGGGAAGGCCGAGGCGAACACGACGCCGGTGTCGTCACGCAGCTGGTCCGGCAGCCCCCAGCGGTCCGGCAGGCTCGTGCCCAGCGTGGTCTTGCGGTAGTGCATGACGAGAGGGATGCCGGCGTCGCGCAGGGCGTCGATGCCGACCCCGATGGCCAGCCGCGTGGTGTCGTCGAGGGCAACGTCGCGCGCCTGGTCGACGCCGAACTCCTCCACGACGTCGAGCGGGGCCCGCCGGCCGGCGAGCTTGATCACCTCGGACTCGTCCGTGATCGTCTCGAAGGTCGGGTCGCCGAGCTCGCGCTTGACCAGCCGGGTGATCTTGCGGTCCACCATCTGCTGGCGGAGCTTGTGCGGGATGACGTCGATGAACTGCTGACCGGCCAGGATCCGCGCGACGTTCTCGTCGTCGAAGATGCGCTCGACCCCGGGAAGACCCAGCGACGCCCCCGTGATGACGACAGGCTCGTCGCCGACGGGAGCGGGCCCGGCGCCACTGCTGGCCGGACCGGCGAGTGCGGCCAACCCACGCTCGACCGCGTCCGCGAAGATCCGGCCGATCTCGGTGATGCGGTCCGAGACGACGGCGGACGGCGAGAGGCTCGCAGTCGTGGCAGCGCCCACCGCAGACGTCGTCAGGGTGGGTTCGGCGGTAGGGGCGGCATGCTGCGCCGCGGGCTGCGGGGTCGGCGCGGCGACCTCCGGTGCAGCGGCGGGGGTGCCGAGGGCGAGGCCCGAGGCATACAGGCCGCAGAGGGCCTGGTTGAAGGAGACCAGGTCACCCTGCTTGGGGTGGTTGGTGAACAGCGCGAGGACGTCGTCGTGCCGGCTGCCGAGCACGTCCTCGACGAAGCCGTGCAGCGCCTTCTTCGGACCCGTCTCGACGAACACCCGGGCCCCGGCGTCGTAGAGGCTCTGCAGCCCCTTGACGAACTGCACGGGGGAGGCGACCTGCTGGCCGAGGATGTCGACCATCGTGTCGACGGTCGCGTCGGCGGGGTAGAACCCACCCGTCACGTTCGCGACGATCGGGAGACGGGGCGGACGCACGTCGAGACGGCGCAGCACCGTGCGCAGCGGCTCGCTGGACGGGGCGACGATCGAGGTGTGGAAGGCGTGGCTCACGGGGATCCGGGCCGCGGTGATGCCCGCAGCCGAGAACGCCTCGACGGCCTTCTCCACGGCGGCGGTGGCGCCGCCGACGACGGCCTGGCTGAAGGAGTTGATGTTGGCGATGACGGCGTAGCCGTCGACCGAGTCGACGATGCGCTCGATCTGCTCGAGCGGGCCGAAGACAGCGGCCATCGCGCCCTTGTCGGGCACCTCCAGCGCCGCCATCTCGTGCCCCCGGGCTGCGACAGCCTCGAGCGCGGCCGGGAAGGTGAGCGAGCCGGCAGCCACCAGGGCGCCGTACTCGCCCAGGCTGTGCCCCATCACCATGTCGGGACTGACCCCGTACGCGGCGAGCATGCGGGTCATGGAGATGTCGGTGGCCAGCACGGCGGGCTGGGTGATCTCGGTCTTCAGCAGCTGCTTCTCCAGCTGCTGCACCGCGGCGGCATCGGTGGAGTCGATGAAGATGTAGGACGACAGCGGCCGGCCGAGGATCGGCGTCATGACCGCGTCGGCCTCGGCGAACGTGTCTGCCACGATGGGGTCGAGGTGGCGCAGCTCGTCCATCATGTTCACGTACTGCGACCCCTGCCCCGTGTAGAGGAAGGCCACCTTCGGCGCTGGGCCCCGGCCGAGGAAGATGCCTTGCGCGCGCAGCATCTTCCACATCGCAGGGTTACCGCTGCCCACGGCCTTCAGGGCCTTGTCGGCCTTGGCCGCGAGGTCGGCGGCGTCGGCGTAGTCGATCGCCAGCCGCACCGGGGCGGTGGCCAGGGCCGGGTCCGGGGCGGCCGGCGCCGGGGCACGCCCGGCGTGGGCCTCGGCCGCCACCGCCTCGAGCTGGGCCGCGATCCCCGCGTCGTCGGCAGCACCAAGGACGAGCGCCCCGCGCAGCGGGGGCTTCGCCGCTCCCGTGGCCGGCACCGTCGTCGCGGCCGGCGTGGTGGCCGGCTGGGGGACGTCCGCCCCGGCGAACGTACGACGCTCGTCCGTGCGGTACCGACCGGGGACGTGCTCCTCGAGCACCACGTGGAAGTTCGTGCCGCCGAACCCGAAGGCGCTCACGCCGGCCCGGCGCGGAGACCCGTCAGCCGGTGCCTCCCACTCCCGCAGCTCGGTGTTGACGACGAACGGGGTGCTGTCCCAGTCCACGTTCGGGTTGGGCTCGGAGAAGTTGAGGCTGGGGGCGAGCACCTTCTCGTCGAGGGAGCGGACCGCCTTGAACAACCCCGCCGTGCCCGCGGCGGCCTTGAGGTGGCCGATGTTGGACTTGACCGAGCCCAGGGCCACGGAGTGCCGGTCCGCACCGGCCTTCGTCCACACCTCGGTGAGGGTGGTGAGCTCGGCGGCGTCGCCCACCCGGGTCGACGTGCCGTGGGCCTCGATGTACCCGGCGGTCGTGGGGTCGAGGCCAGCAGTGGCCCAGGCGCGCTCGACGGCCAGCTTCTGCCCGACCGGGTTGGGCGCGGTGATGCCCTTGCCCTTGCCGTCGGAGGAACCCGCCACACCCAGGATGACGCCGTAGACGTGCTGGCCCTCGCGCTCGGCGTCGGCGAGCCGCCGCAGGACGAACAGCGCCGCGCCCTCACCCATGACGAACCCGTCGGCGCCCGCATCGAAGGGACGCGTGCCCGTGGCCGACAGGGCACCGATCTTGCAGAACTTCACGAAGGCCGAGATGCCCATGTTGCGGTCGACGCCGCCGGTGACGACCGCGTCGTAGGCGTGCGACTGCAGGCCCTGGACGGCAGCCGACAGACCCGCCAACCCCGATGCGCAGGCCGCGTCGGTCGTGAAGTTCGGGCCGCGGAAGTTGAACAGGGCGGCGACCCGTCCGGCGATGATGTTGGCCAGCTCACCGGGCATCGTGTCCTCGGTGATGGGGAAGCGTCCGCGCAGGAACGACTCCCGGAACTCGTCGACCATGCGGCTCTGCACGTCGGCGGGAAGCCCCTGGAACGCCGCGGACTCCTCGAGGGCACGCTGGTAGATCGGGTACTCGATCCTCAGGTTGGACTCGTAGTGCTTCTCCCCGCCGATGGCGTTGCCAATGATGACCGCCACCCGTTCGGGGTCCACGGTCCACTCTGGCCAGCCCGCGTCGAGCAGCGCCATCCGTGACCCCGCGACGGACCACTTCTGCCCGTCGTCCATCTGGTCGGAGACCTTGGGTGGCACCGGGAACTTCCACGCCATCGGGTTCCAGTCGAACTCCCGGACCCAGCCGCCGATGTTGGAGTACGTCTTGTCCGGCGCCGAGGGGTCGGGGTCGTAGAAGAGCGCGGGGTCCCAGCGCTCCGGCGGTGTCTGCGTGATGCAGTACCGCCCGCCCTTGATGTTCGACCAGAACGCGCCGGTGTCCGGCGCCTCGGGCATGATCGCGCCGACACCGACGACGGCGATCGGCATGAACGGGGACTGGGTCATTCTCTGTCCTCCCGGCGGGTCTGGTCGCCGATCCTGGTCTATGCGTAGATCGCCGCGGCGATCGCGTCCATGTCGGCGATGAGCCCCACCTGCGCGGCCCGCACCTCGTTGAGCCGGAGCGTGGTCGCCAGCGTCTCGGCCAGGTCCCGGACGTCGGCACCCCCGGCGGCCGTCCCCCCGGCGACCCAGCGAACGCCGTCGTCGGTGACCTTGAGGGCCACGTCACGGGCGAAGACCCGAGCGATGGCCGCCAGCGTGCCCGGGTCGAACCGGCGATCGGTCTTGTCCGGCAACGTGCCGGCTGCCGCGCCGGCGGCCCGGCGGGCCATCGCGACTGCGCCCTCGACCAGGGCAGCCAGCTCACCGATCCGGAACAGGATGTGCTGGTTGCGGGTCAGCCGGGCCGTCTGGGCCGCGCTGAGGACGCCGGCCAGCGCGTCGGCGGCCAACGCGACCGTCCCGGCGCCGACCTCAGCGTTCTGGGCGTGCAGCCGGGACATCTCGGCAGCCATGATCCGGTAGTAGTCGCCCTTGGTCTTGAGGTGGTGCTGCCAGCGGTCGCGTCCGATGGTCATCTCCATGATCTCGGACGTGCCCTCGTAGATCGTGGTGATGCGCACGTCGCGCTTGACCTTCTCCACCAGGTAGGGCCGGGTGTAGCCGTACCCGCCGTGTGCCTGGATCGCGGCCTCGGCGGCAGCGTTGCCCGCCTCCGTGGCCAGGTACTTCGCGATCGCACCCTCGGTGTTGAGCGCGCCGTCTGCGCCCTCCCCGTTGTCGATGCGGATGGCGATCTCCTCGATGTGCGCCCGCGCTGCCTCCAAGCGGACGACGTGGGGGACGATCAGCTTGTGGGTGTAGCCCTGCTTCTCCGAGAGGGGGGCGCCGCCCTGGATCCGGTTCACCGAGTACGGGATCGCCCGGTCCAGCGCTGACCAGCCGCCACCGAGCCCGAAAGCGGCAACCATGAGCCGGGTGTAGCCGAAGACCTGCTGGGCCTGGACGAGCCCCTGCCCCTCGACGCCGCCGACCAGGTTCTCGACCGGGACCTCGACGTCGTCCAGGAACAGTGCTGCGGTGTTCGACAGGCGGATGCCGTGCTTGTCCTCGGGCGGTGCTGCGGAGAATCCGGGCGTGTCCTTCTCCACCACGAACCATGTCGGCCCTGCCGGGGTCAGCGCGAGGATCGTGGACGCGTCGGCGATGGCGCCGTTGCTGATCCACTGCTTGCGCCCGTTGATCCGGTACTTGACGACGTTGCCGTCCTCGTCCGTGATCGGCTCCGCGGTGGTGGTGAGAGACCCCAGGTCGCTGCCCGCCTCCGGCTCGGTGGCTCCGTAGGCGAAGAGGATGCCCTGCTCGGCGATCCGCCCGAGCCAGGTCTGCTTCTGCTCCTCGGTGGCTCCGACCAGGATCGGGTCGCTGCCCAGGAAGGTCGCGAGCACCGAGGTGGCGAGTCCGATGTCGATGTGCGCGAGCTTCTCGCAGACCCGGTAGACGTCGAAGGCCGCCCCGCCCATCCCACCGTAGGCGTCGGGCAGGAACACCAGCTGCACGCCGAGCTCCTCGCTCTGCATGGCCCGCACGAGGTCCTCGGGGCACACGTCCTCGTGGTCGAGCTCGAGCATCCGCTCGTCGTCCATCCCCGCGGCGACGAAGTCGCCGAGGGACTCGAGCATGAGGTTGAGCGTCTCCAGGTCGAGGCCGGCGCCTCCCAGGTGGCCCACGGCGGGCTCGGGTGTCACGGTCATGCCTGTCCTCCTACGGGCTCGCCGGCGGCTGCGTCGGCAGTCGGGGGAGTGGGGGTGATGGATCGCAGCAAGAGCTCGGAGATGTCGGTGACTTCGACCGGCTTGGCGCCTCCTTCGCCCCTCTCCTGCAGCGCCGTCGTGCCGTCGGACAGCATGACGAGGCAGAAGGGGCAGGCAGCGGCCACGACGTCGGGGGAGAGGGCGAGCGCCTCAGCCGAACGGTTCTCGTTGACCCGGGTGCCGAGGTTCTCCTCCATCCACATCCGGGCTCCGCCGGCACCGCAGCAGAACGAGCGTTCGGAGTTCCGCGGCATCTCCTTGTACTCGGTGCCCGGGAGCGCCTGGAGCATCTCCCGGGGCGGGGTGAAGACGCGGTTGTGCCGGCCGAGGTAGCAGGGGTCGTGGTAGGTGATGGTCGAGTCCAGCGGCTGCACCGGCGTGAGCCGGCCGTCGGCCACGAGCTGGTTGAGCAGCTCGGAGTGGTGCACGACCTCGTAGTGCCCGCCGAGCTGCGGGTACTCGTTGGCGAGCGTGTTGAAGCAGTGGGCGCAGGTGGCCACGATCTTGCGGGCCCCCACCTCGTTGAGCACCTCGACGTTCTGCTGCCCGAGCATCTGGAAGAGGAACTCGTTGCCCAGCCGCCTGGCGGCGTCCCCGGTGCAGGTCTCCCCGTCACCGAGCACCATGAACGACACCCCAGCCTCGTGCAGCAGCGTCGCCACCGCCTTGGTCGTCCGCTTGGCCTTGTCGTCGACCGCGCCGGCGCACCCGACCCAGAACAGGTACTCCACGTCGTCGGGGATGCGCTCCCCACCGTCGTCCCCGACCACCCGGACGTCGAACGGCAGGTCCTTCATCCAGGCGGTGCGGGAGCTGGCGCCGCTGCCCCACGGGTCACCGGCGTGCTCGAGGTTACGAAGCATCACGCCGGCCTCGGTCGGGAACTCCGACTCGATGAGCACCTGGTAGCGGCGCATGTTCAGGATGTGGTCGACGTGCTCGATGTCGACCGGGCACTGCTGGACGCAGGCACCGCAGGTGGTGCAGGACCAGAGGACGTCGGGGTCGATGACGCCGCCGACGCCGCCGTCCCCGGCGTGGGCATACCCGTTCTCGTTCGCCCCGATCAGCGGACGCTCGGCCTCGGCCTTCACGGCGTCGGGCAGGGCCTCGCGCTTCTCGTCGCTGCCGGCGAGGAGCCATGGACCCTTGGCGAACGCGTGGTCGCGCAGCCCCATGATCAGCAGCTTGGGCGACAGCGGCTTGTCGGTGTTCCACGCCGGGCACTGCGACTGGCATCGCCCGCACTCGGTGCAGGCCATGAAGTCGAGCATGCCTTTCCAGGTGAAGTCCTCGATCTTCCCGATGCCGAGGGCGGCGTCCTCGTCGAGCTCGTCGATGTTCTCGAAGTCGACGTCCTTGCCGTTGATCCGGATGGGCTCGAGCGCCCCGAGAGCGATCGGCTGGCGCTTGAAGGCCACGTTCGGCTCGGAGGTGAAGATGTGCAGGTGCTTGGAGTACACGACGAGCACGAGGAAGCCCAGCAGGACGCCGACGGCGAACAGCACGAACACGTGCTCGAGCACCTCGTTCACCTCGGGCCCCAGCGGTGCCAGCAGGCCACCCACCCACTCGGAGGCGAAGGCGCCACCGCTCTCGTAGAACGGGAAGGTGGGGGGCTCGACGTTGTTCTGCGTACCGCGGTAGAGCAGCAGGCTCAGCAGCACCATGGAGATCATGAACAGCGTTGCCCACGCCGTGGTCAGGTGTGAGCCGAAGAACCGGGACCGGCGACCTTCGCGGCGGGGAGAGTTGACCACGCGGATGATCGCGAACGTGATGATGGCAGCCAGCACGCCGACGACGGCGACGTCCTCGATGAAGCCCAGCCACGCCTGCTTGCCGATGAAGGGGATGTGGAAGTCCTCGTCGAAGATCGCCCCGAACCCCTCCAGCACCGTCGGCAGCAGCAGCACGAATCCCCAGAACGTGAGGAAGTGGGCCACCCCGGGCACGGTCCACTGCAGCAGGCGGGCCTGCCCGAAGACCTCCCGCCCCACAGAACGAACGGCCGCACCGACGTCGGCGGTGCGGTCCGGGCTCACCTCCTGGCCAGTCCTGGCCAGTCGGTACAGGTACCAGAGACGGTGCCCGGCGATCCCGAGAGCGACGACGATGAGCAGAACTCCGATGATCGTGCGCCAGAGCACGTCGACCGATCTCCTCTCCTCCGGCCCGGGGGCCGGTCCGGCTCAGCGCTTGCCGAGCTCTTCGATGACTGCCGGGACGATGGTGTGCAGGTCACCGACGACACCGAAGTCGGCGATGGCGAAGATCGGCGCCTTGGGGTCCTTGTTGACCGCCACGATCGTCTTGCTGCCCTGCATGCCGGCTCGGTGCTGGATGGCTCCCGAGATGCCGCTGGCCAGGTAGAGCTGCGGCGCCACGGTCTTGCCGGTCTGGCCGACCTGGAACTCGTGGCCGTACCAGCCCATGTCGGTCGCCGCCCGGGAGGCGGCGACCGCACCGCCGAGGGCGTCGGCGAGCTGCTCGAGCATCCCGAACGCCTCCGGCGAGCCCATGCCGCGGCCGCCGGCGACCACGATGGCGGCGTCGGTGAGGTCCGGCCGCCCCGTGCTCTCCTTGGCGGTGGTCCCGGTGACCTTCGCGGTGCGGGCCAGGTCGCTGAAGGCGACGTCGGCCTGCTGCACGGTCGGGGTCGTCGGGGCCTCCTCGGGGGTGGCGGAGTTGGGCCGGACGGTGACGACCGGCGTGCCTGACGTGACGGTGGAATCGGCGAGCCAGGACCCGGAGAACACCGACTGGGTGACGACCGGTCCGGAGTCGGAGGGCGCGATGTCGACGGCATCGGTGATGATGCCGGAGTCGAGGGCCACCGCGACCCGAGCGGCGATCTCTTTCCCGTCCGGGCCCGAGGTGACCAGCACGCACACGGGGTCGACCTGGCGGGCGACCTCGGTCACGGCCTCGGCGTGGGGGACGACGAGGTAGTCCGTGAGCTCGGGGGCGTCGACGACGTAGACGGTGCCGGCGCCGTAGCGACCCAGCGTCGCCACGGTGTCGTCGTCGGCGGGCCCGAGGACCAGGGCGACGGGGTCGCCGAGGCGTCGCGCGAGGGTCAGCAGCTCGAGGGTGGGCTTGCGAACGGCACCGTCGGCGCGCTCGACGAGGACGAGAACAGCAGGCAAGGCAGGACCTCCGGTCAGACGAACTTGTTGGCGGCGAGGTACTGGACGATCTGTGCGGCGCCCTCGCCCTCGTCGACGACGACGGTTCCGGCGGCACGCGGTGGACGCTCGCTGGCCGAACGGGTCACCGACCGTGCCGCACCGGCCCCGACGGCCGCGGGCTCGACGCCGACGTCGGCGAGCGTCAGGGTCTCGACGGGCTTCTTCTTCCCGGCCATGATCCCCTTGAAGGACGGGTAGCGGGCCTCCCCGGTCTGGTCGGTGACCGACACGACGGCCGGCAGCGATGCCTCCACGAACTGGGACCCGCTGTCGGAGTCCCGACGGATCTTCACCAGGCTGCCCTCGACCTCGATCGATGCGGCGAAGGTGACCTGCGGGACACCGAGGCGAGCTGCAACCATCGCCGGCACCACCGACATCTCCGCGTCGGTGGAGGCCATGCCGGTCATGACCAGGTCGAAGCCGACGTGCTCGAGGGCCTTGGCGAGCACTGCGGAGGTCGCCATGGCGTCGGAGCCGTGCAGAGCGTCGTCGAGGACGTGCACGCCGCTCGTGCCGCCCATCGACAGCGCCTTGCGCAGCCCGTCGACGGCCTTGGCCGGCCCCATCGTCAGGTAGACGATCTCGGCGTCCAGCCCCTTCTCGATGAGCTGGAGGGCCTGCTCGACGGCGTACTCGTCGAGCTCGGACAGTCGGCCCTCCACGCCGGCACGGTCCAGGGTGAGGTCCTGGGCGTAGCGCCAGGACGCGGTCGGCTCGGGGACGTACTTGACCAGGACGACGATCTTCATGGGTGCACTCGGGCCCTTCCGGTCACGGATGTCGTTGGCAGGACGCTAGGCAAGCACCAATCGGGGGGGATTCGCCATAGTCCCCGCGAGGTGGGGGACCTTCGGCTCCTTACTCGCCAGTAAACGCGCAGGTCGGGTGACCCAGGTCACGTCGGCAGGATCGGTTCGCCTCCGTCGTCGACGGGGAACACGCTCTCGCCGACGCGACCAGCCGACGCGGGGGCACGCCGGTAGGTTAGGGGCCTTCGGGAGCATCGCTGGCGGGCACGGGTCGGTCCCCGGCGGGTGCGGACTGCTCACCACGGAAGGCGGGCGGGTGGGGACGGCAGACGACGACGGACCGCTGGCGCTGCTCGCTGCCACGTGGCCCGCTCTGACGTCGGCGCAGGCCCGCCTGCACGAGGTCCGTGAGCGCACCCACCGCAACTTCGACGGGGGGGACGCCGGCCACCAGTGGGACACCGGCCTGGTGCGCCGCCACGCGGTCAACTACGCGGTGGCCGCGCAGGCCGCCCGCGAGGTGACCGACCCAGGCCCGGTCGTCGACGTGGGCGCCGGGGCGGGGGCCTTCTCGGTGTGGCTGGCCGAGGTTCTGGGCCGCCCCCTGGTGCTGGTGGACCGCGACCCCGGTCACCGGGAGCTGGCGGCACGGGCCTTCCCGCACGCCACGGTGCTGCCCTCGACGCAGGATGCCGACGCTGCGCCGGTCGTGCTGCTCATGGAGGTCATCGAGCACATCCCGAGAGACGAGCAGGCCCTCTTCCTCGCCGAGGTGGCCGCGCTCGTGCGACCCGGGGGGTTGCTGGCGGTCTCCACCCCGGACGAGTCCGGCTACTGGGGCGGCTGGTCGGGCTACCCGCCCCACGTGGCGCCGCTCACCGCTGGTGGGCTCACGGCAGTGCTCGCCGGGGCGGCCGCCGGCTGGGACCTGGCGGTGCTGCGGCTCGGAGGGCCCGACTTCGACCTCTCACCCGTCGGCCGCTACGGGGTGCCGGTCGCGAACCGGGTCTGGGGGACGCTCGAGCGGCGCGTCCCGCGGGTCACGCACGAGGTGGCCTACCGGATCAACCAGCTCGGCAAGCGGCGTCCTGCACCCGCGCCCCCCGCCCCTGGGGTGTACTCGATCGGCCCGGCCGCCCGGGGCCGCGGGACCGGCCTCGTGGCGCTGGCACGGCGCCCGGCCTAGCGGTGGAAGCCGCGGTGGTACGGGAACGGCTTCGTCTCGTGCACCGCGGCCACGCGGCCAGGGTGCACGTAGGCCAGCACGGGCGTGGCGGCGATGTGGTCGTGGGCGTCCTGCTCGTTCTCCCGCAACGCCCGCTGGGAGACGTAGGCCGCGACCACCCGTCCGATGAGCAGGGCGTTGTCGTCGAGCTCGGCGACGACTCGGTCCAGCCGGCACTCCAGCTGGACGCGGCAGCCCTCCACCAGCACGCCGTTGACGGCCTGTGCCGGGGCCAGGCTCATCAGCTCCAGCGTCGGCTTCGTCCCGTCGGCGTCCCGGGGGCTCGCCGCCAGGCTCGCGGCGAGCACCAGCTCCGGGGACGGGTACCCCACCGTGAACTCCTCGGTGGCCAGGGCGTTGCGGTACGTCGCGTGGTCGGGGCTGCACACGAACCCGAACAGCGTGCGCCAGCCCATCGGCATGGCCAGGTGCTTGGGCGCGATGTCGGGCGTCCCGTCCGGCTCGAGGGTGCCGACGAGCACGAGGGGGGCGACGGAGTAGAAGCGGTCCCACAGCGGGCCGTCGAGGCTCAGGGGGACGTAGTGGCTCGGCTCATTGACGGAGGTCATGGCGTGCCTCCCTTCTGCGTCGAAACCTAGTTCGGCTCGAGGCTCGGCGCTCTCAGGCCTGGGCCCGCCGCGTGTCGTCGCCGAGGCGCTCCAGCAGTGCGGGCAGCAGCTGCGACCACCCCTTGTAGGCGGCGGTCTCCGGGTCGACGGTGGCCAGCGTCGCCCGCAGCCGCTCGGCGACGGCCGGGGCGGCCTCGACGACGCTCAGGGGAGCCCGATGGGTGCGGATCGTGAACAGGATCGCCCCGCTGCGGCGCAGGCGACGCAGGGTCTGGCGCTCCACCCGGACCGTCAGTTCCTCGACGGTCGGGGCTCCTGCCGCCGGCGGGAGGTGGAGGTCAGGGCTGGGGACGATCGTCCAGTTCAGCCTCCACAGCGGCCGGTCGACGGTCAGGGTGTCCAGCGACCGGTCCACCACGGCCGAGAGCCGCTCGTAGCCGGGGACGGGCTCGTGGATGTCGGCGACAGTCCGGCCGATCTTCTCAGCCAGGACCCAGCGGGAGGGGAAGCAGACGCTGGCCGCCGACAGGACCCAGCCGGACTCCTCGCGGGTGAGCACGCACAGGTCCTCCTGGACCAGGCGGCCCGCGGCGTCGATGGGGTGCAGGTCCGGGTCCGGAAGGGGGCCGGGCAGCCCCGGGTGGTGCCGGCCTAGCCACGCCGCGACGAGGTCGAGGGTCTCGGCGGACCCGGCTAGACCCGCCGTGCGCACCGCGACGACGTCGGCGTGGCGCCCGGTGAGCAGGCTGCGCTTGAGCGCCAGGTCCTCCTCCCGGTGGACGTCCACCTCCAGCCACTCGTCGAGGTCGAGCGGACGCAGCCCCATCGTGAGCCGATGAGGACGTCCGTCCAGCCGGAGATGCGGCAGGGCGTCGGGGGACGGCACGGGTACCAGGCTCGTGCCGTCCCGCAGTCCGGTCAAACGGCTGCGGAGCCGATACCGTGCGGGGGTGGCCGACCAGCCGTCGCGACGCGATCTCGACCTCGAGCGCTACGAGGTCACCACCGACCGGGTGCTGACCGTCCCGAACCTCATCTCGTTCGCCCGGCTCGCCCTGGTCCCGGTCTTCCTCTGGCTGCTGCTCGTCCCACGCGAGCCGTGGGCCGACCTGCTGGCCCTCGTGGTGCTCTTCGTCTCGGCCGTCACCGACTGGCTGGACGGCTACCTGGCGCGACGCTGGAACCAGATCAGCAGACTGGGCCAGCTGCTGGACCCGGTTGCCGACCGCCTGTACATCGTCGCGACGGTCGTGGCCTTCCTCGTCCGGGACATCATCCCGTGGTGGTTCGCCCTGGCGGTCGTGCTGCGCGACGTCGTGCTGGCCGCGACGATCCCGGTCCTGCGCCACTACGGGCTGCCGCCGCTGCCCGTGCACTTCCTCGGCAAGGCCGCCACCTTCAACCTGCTGTACGCCCTGCCGTTGCTGCTCATCGGGCAGTTCTCCGGCCCGGTCGGGTCGATCGCCCTGGTGTTCGGCTGGGCCTTCGGGATCTGGGGAGCCGGCCTGTACTGGGCGGCCGCCCTGCTCTACCTCGAGCAGGCCCGGCGGCTCGTCCAGGCCCGTCGGGCTGCGCCGCCGTGATCCCGGCCGTCGTCATGGCCGGCGGGGAGGGCACCCGGCTGCGCCCGCTGACGACGAGCCTGCCGAAACCGCTGCTGCCGGTGGTGAACCGGCCGATGCTCGAGCACGTCCTGAGGCTCCTCGGTCGGCACGGCATCACCGACGCCGTGGTCACCGTGCAGTTCCTGGCATCGCTGGTCCGGTCCTACATGGGGGACGGGTCCGACCTCGGCATGCAGCTGACCTACGTCAGCGAGGATGCCCCACTCGGCACTGCCGGAGGGGTGAAGAACGCCGAGTCCACCCTGGGCCGAGGGTCGTTCCTGGTGATCTCGGGCGACGCGATCACCGACGTCGACGTGCGGGCCCTCGTGGCCGACCACCAGTCCCGGGGGTCGGACGTGACGATCGGCCTGGCGCGGACGGCGAACCCGGTGGAGTTCGGGGGGGTGGTGCTCGGGGAGGACGACCGGGTGCAGCGCCTGGTGGAGAAGCCGGGGTGGGGCCACGTGGTCTCCGACCTCGTCAGCACGGGCATCTACGTCATGGAGCGCGACGTGCTGACCGCGCTGCCGAGCCGCACGCGGCTGGACTGGTCGGCCGACGTGCTGCCCTCGCTCGTCGCCTCCGGTGCTGCCGTGCGGGGCTTCGTCTGCGACGGGTACTGGGAGGACGTCGGGACGCTCGAGCGCTACCGAGCCGTGCACGCCGACGCGCTGCTCGGGCGGGTCCGGCTCGACGTGCCCGGCTTCGAGGTGGCCCGAGGGCTCTGGGTCGCGGAGGGCGGTGAGGTGTCGCCGGACGCCGTCGTCTCCGGTCCGGTGCTGCTGGGACGCAACGTCCGGGTCGAGGCGGGGGCGGTGCTGCGCGGCCCGCTCGTGCTCGGCGACAACGTCGTCGTGAGGTCCGGCGCGGTCGTCCAGCGGTGCGTCGTGCACGACAACGTCTACCTGGGCGAGCAGAGCGCGCTGCGTGGAGCGGTCGTCGGGCGCGGGGTGGACCTCATGCGCTCGGTCCGGCTGGACGACGGCGTGGTCGTGGGCAACGACTGCGTCGTCGAGGAGGAGGCGGTGCTCGGCCCCGACGTTCGGGTCTTCCCGGCCAAGACGGTCGAGGCCGGGGCCGTCCTGCGGCAGAGCGTGATCTGGGAGTCGCGCGGGCGTCGGTCGCTTTTCGGGACGACCGGCGTCAGCGGCATCCTCAACGTCGAGGTGACCCCCGAGCTGGCCGTCCGGCTCGCCAGTGCCTTCGCCTCCACGCTGCGCAAGGGCGCCACGGTGGTGACCGCCCGGGACCAGTCCCGTGGCGCCCGCTCGCTCAAGCGGGCCATCACGGCCGCGCTGACGGCGGCGGCGCTGGACGTGCTCGACCTCGAGCACAGCCCGCTGCCGGTGGCCCGCTTCATGACCGCAACCGCGGGTGACGCCGGCGTCGTCGTCCGTACCAGCCCCGGGGAGCCGGAGAGCATCGACATCCTGCTGCTCGACGGCGCCGGGGTGGACGTCGACGAGGGCACCCGGCGTGCGGTGGACCGGGTCTACGTCCGGGAGGAGTACCGCCGGGCCTTCCCGGGAGAGATCGGCGAGCTCACGTTCAGCTCGCGCAGCACGTCGAGCTACCTCGAGCACCTGGTGCGCGCCGTGGACCTCTCGGGGGTGCGCGATGCCGGGGTGCGAGTCGTCGTGGACGCCGGCCACGGCTCTGCCGGTCTGGTGCTGCCGGGTCTGCTCGGTGTGCTCGGGGTGGATGCCTACGTGGTCAACCCCGGGCTGGACGCGAGCCGCCCGGCCGACACCGACCAGGAGACCGAGACGGCCCTGAACCGTCTGGGGGAGCTCGTCGCCGGCTCGGGCGCGGCCTTCGGGGTGCGCTTCGACCGCGTGGGGGAGAGGCTGCGGCTGGTCGACGACCGCGGCCAGGTCGTGGACGACGACCGCGCCCTGCTGCTGCTGGTCGACCTCGTCTGTGCCGAGGCACGGGGCGGCGCCGTGGCCCTGCCGGTGACCGCCACCCGGGTGGCCCGGTCCGTCGCGGCCTACCACGGTGTGTCCCTCCGCCTGACCGGCGTCGGCTCCGACGCCGTGGCCCGGCTGCCGTCCACCGGGGAGCCGCTGCTTCTGGCCGGGGACGGGGCGGGCCGCTTCGTCGTCCCCTCGGTCGCCCCCACCCCCGACGCGATGGCCGCATTCGCCCGGCTCGTCGGTCTGGTGGCCCGCACCCGGCTGACCCTCGGGGAGATCGACGACCGCATCCCGCGCAGCGCCGTGGTGCGAGCGGACGTGCGAACCCCGTGGGCCGCCAAGGGCGCGGTGATGCGGGAGGTGGCCGGGGTGGCGCAGCAGCGCGGCGTCACGGTCGACCTCACCGAGGGCATCAAGATCATCGACGACGACGGCGCCTGGTGCCTCGTCGTCCCCGACCCCGCGGAGGCTGTCGTGAGGCTGTGGGCTGAGGGGGACACGACGGAGGACTCCCACCGTCTGCTGGCGTGGTGGAGCGACGTCGCCGCGCGCGCGACCCGGTAGAGGCGTGCACGCACGGGGCCCGACCGGGTGGGACGATGGAGGGGTGAGCCAGACGACGGTGCCCTCCACGGACCCGTCGCTGTCGCTGCTGGACCGCATCGCGGACGAAGCCCTGAACCCCGCATACCAGCAACGCCCCTCGGGGAACCGCCGGCGGACCGGGGTCGCGACTCTCGTGGTGCTCGCCGTGGCCGGGCTGCTCGTCTCCGTCCTGGTGGTCGGGAGCCGGCAGCAGACCCGCGTGACCGAGTCGGAGCGGCTCGGCCTGGTCGAGCTCGCCGAGCAGGAGCGGGTCACGGTGGACGACCTCGAGGCTGCCGTCACCGAGCTGGACGAGGAGGTGAGCGCGCTGCGCGAGGCGGCCCTGAGCTCGGACCTGACCGGGGCCGAGCAGGCGACCGCGATCTCCCGGCTCTCCGTCGTCGCCGCGACCGTACCGGTTGTGGGCGCCGGTGCCCGCGTCGTGGTCTCCGACGCCGACCCCCAGGCTCCTGGTGACCTCGGGCGGGTGCTCGACATCGACCTTCAGCAGGTGGTCAACGGCCTGTGGGAGGCCGGCGCGGAGGCGGTGGCCGTCAACGGCGAGCGGGTCGGGCCGCTCTCGGCGATCCGCTCGGTGCAGGAGGTCGTGCTCGTCAACTACGACCCGGTCGTGTCGCCCTACGAGGTGCTGGCCATCGGGGACCCCCGGACCCTCGCCACCGACTTCCTGCGGTCCTCCGGTGGCCGGTGGCTGCAGGCCATCAACCTCTCCGCGGGGATCGGTTTCACCATCGACGCCATGACCGACGGAGCGCTGCTGCCGGGTCAGCCCGTCGGGACCCTGCGGTACGCCGCCCCGGTGAAGGAGCCCGCGTGATCCCCGTCCTCGGCCTCGTCCTCGGCATCGTGCTCGGGCTGGCGCTCGACGTCGACATCCCCCCGGCGCTGCAGCCGTACCTGCCCATCGCCGTGGTCGCGGCCCTGGACGCGCTGCTGGGTGCCCTGCGGGCGACCCTCGAGGGTGTGTTCGACGACCGCGTCTTCGTGGTCTCGTTCGTCTCGAACGTGCTGCTCGCCACGCTCATCGTGTACGTGGGCAACCTGCTCGGGGTCGGCACCCAGCTCACCACGGCGGTCATCGTCGTGCTCGGCATCCGGATCTTCACGAACGCTGCCGCGATCCGGCGGCTGCTGCTGGGGGCCTGAGTGTCGGCCCCGACGACCCCCACGACGCAGGAGGCGCGCCGACGGCTCCGGCAGGCGTTCTCGCTGCGCAGCAACCCCGGCCAGGTCGTCGCCGCCGTCCTGCTCGCGGTGCTCGGCTTCATTGCGGCCGTCCAGCTCGCCTCACCGATGGACGTCCTCGACCGCGCGACGCGGGCCGACCTGGTGCAGATCATCCAGGGACTCAACACCAGGTCGGAGCAGCTCGAGGACGAGCTGTCCCGGCTCGAGCAGTCCCGCAACGAGCTCCGTGCCGGCGCCGGCGACAGCGAGGCGGCCCTCGCCGAGGCGCAGACGCGGCTCGACACGCTCTCGATCCTGGCCGGTACCGCTCCGGCCCAGGGGCCAGGGGTGGAGGTGCGCGTCGCCGACCCGGACGGCGCCGTCGACGCGTCCCGGATGCTCAGTGCCATCCAGGAGCTGCGCGACGCCGGAGCCGAGGCGTTCCAGGTCGCTGGCAGCCCGGAGAGGGTGGTCCGTGTCGTGGCCAGCACCGCGTTCGTGGACGTCCCTGCCGGAGGTGTCTCCGTCGGCGGAGTGGCGCTCGCACCGCCCTTCACGATCACGGCGATCGGCGACCCCGAGACCCTGAGCACCGCCCTGGGCATCCCCGGTGGTGCCGTGGCGAGCATGACCTCGGCCGGCGCCCGGGTAACCGTGGCGCAGACCGACGCTGCCGTCGTCGATGCGTTGCACGAGGCCACAGAGCCCACCTACGCTCGGCCGGCCACCCCGGACGAGGTCGAGTCGAACAGTGTGGAGGACCCCACGTGACGGTGCCTGACGACCTGCGCTACACCGCCGAGCACGAATGGGTGCGCGACCAGGGCGACACGGTCCGGGTCGGCATCACCGACTACGCCCAGGGCCAGCTCGGCGACGTCGTGTTCGTGGCGCTGCCCGAGGTGGGCGCCGACGTGACGGCCCACGAGAGCCTGGGTGAGGTCGAGTCCACCAAGAGCGTCAGCGACCTCTACGCGCCGGTCACCGGACGCGTCGTGGCGCGCAACGACGCGCTCGTCGACAGCCCGGAGCTGGTCAACTCCGACCCGTACGGAGAGGGCTGGATCGTCGAGATCGCGGTGGGGGACCCGGCCGAGGTCCGCGGGCTGCTGGACCCGGCCGCCTACCGGGCCACCACGGGTGAGGACGCGTCTTGACCCGCGTGCGGCGCGACTCCTAGGTTGGTCAGGTCTCAACCTCACGTTCGCATCGAGATCTGCCCCACGCCCGCCGGCGTGAAGGAGGCATCGTGACCACCTGCCCGCAGTGCGCTCGGGACATCCCCGCCGACCTCGCCGAGGGCGCCAAGTTCTGCCCCTTCTGCGGCGGTCGGCTGTCCCGCCCGGCGGCAGATCCGGTCGACAGCACCACGACCTTCGCCCTGCCTGGGGCGGCCACCCCCAGCGACCTCGCTGTCGATGAGGCCGAGGCCGCCCATCCCGAGCTCGACGAGGAGTCGCGTGCTGCGGTGGACGCCCTTCCGCGCGGGTCGGCCATGCTCGTGGTGCTGCGCGGCCCGAACGCCGGCTCGCGCTTCCTGCTCGACGCCGAGCTCGTCACGGCCGGCCGGCACCCGGACTCCGACGTGTTCCTCGACGACGTCACCGTGTCCCGTCGGCATGCGGAGTTCCGGCGGGCGTCGGAGGGGTACCAGGTGCGCGACGTCGGGAGCCTCAACGGGACGTACGTGAACCGCGACCGGGTGGACGAGGTCACCCTCTCCAACGGGGACGAGGTGCAGGTCGGCAAGTACCGCCTCGTCTACTACGTGTCCGCAGCGGACCTCGGTCAGGACCCCGGCGCCGGGCTGTCGTGACGTCCGCAGCCGCCGCCCGGCGACCCGCCACGATGTCGATCGGGCAGGTGCTGTCCGCCCTGCGGGAGGACTTCCCCGACGTCACGGTCTCCAAGATCCGGTTCCTCGAGACCGAGGGCCTGGTCGAGCCGCAGCGGGCCCCGTCCGGCTACCGCCGCTTCACCCACGACGACGTCGACCGGCTGCGCTACGTCCTCACCGCCCAGCGGGACCACTACCTGCCGCTGAAGGTGATTCGCAACCACCTCGACGCCATGGACCGGGGGCTGGAGCCGGCAGCGCCGCTCGGCCGTCCGCGCGCCCCCCGTCCCGTCGGGGACGGCCCGCTGTCCGCGGGCGACCTGCGGCACGAGGCGGACATGCTGCTCACCCGGTCCGAGCTGCTCGAGGACGCCGGGGCGACCGAGGCCCTGCTCGCCGCGCTGGAGGGGCACGGCCTGGTGTCCGCGGCCCGTCCGGGCTACTACGACGCCGACGCCCTCGCGGTCGTGCAGGTGTGCGTCGAGCTGGCCGAGTTCGGGCTCGAGCCGCGCCACCTGCGCCCGGTGCGCACCGCGGCGGACCGCGAGGTCGGCCTGGTCGAGCAGGTCGTGGGCCCGATGCTGAACCGCCGGTCGTCCGAAGGTCGGGGGCGGGCCGAGGACACCGCTGCGCAGATCGCGGCTCTGTCCCTGCGCCTGCACACCGTGCTGGTCCGCGCCGGCGTGCGCGCGGTCCTGCGGCGCTAAGGTGAGAGGGTGCGCCAGCTGGACGTGATCGGGGTCCGCGTCGAGATGCCCTCCAACCAGCCGATCGTGCTGCTGCGGGAGACGGACGGGGAGCGCTACCTGCCGATCTGGATCGGGGCGCCGGAGGCCTCGGCCATCGCGCTGGCCCAGCAGGGCGTCACGCCCCCGCGGCCGCTGACCCACGACCTGCTCCGTGACGTCGTGACCGCTCTGGGCGTGCAGCTGGTCGAGGTGCGGATCACCGACCTGTCCGAGGGCGTCTTCTACGCCGTCCTGGTGTTCGACACCGGCGTCGAGGTCAGCGCCCGGCCTTCCGACGCGATCGCTCTCGCCCTGCGGACCGGGGCCCAGGTGCTGGGGGCGGAGGAGGTGCTCGAGGAGGCCGGCCTGGCGATCCCGAGCGAGGACGAGGACGAGGTGGAGAAGTTCCGCGAGTTCCTCGACCAGGTCTCACCGGAGGACTTCGAGCACGGGGAGGAGCCGGAGTCACCGTCAGGTGGAGGTTGAGGTCCGCGTGTTGCGTTGACGGCGTGCCTCCGGGTCCCTACCGTCGCAGAGCGTGGGCGAAGTTCCACCGATGTGATCATCGTCAGGAGTGAGGGGCGACCATGGCCGAGGGTCACGGTCTGGAGCAGACCGGCACCGCCGCCGCACGTAGGGCCCAGGGGTTGCTCTTCGACGAGCCGGTCGGCCTCCTCCCGGAGGACACCGGGTACCGCGGTCCGGTCGCTTGCCGAGCGGCCGGCATCACCTACCGCCAGCTCGACTACTGGGCCCGCACCGGGCTCGTCGAGCCGACGATCCGACCTGCGGCCGGGTCCGGCAGCCAGCGGCTGTACTCCTTCCGCGACATCCTCGTGCTCAAGATCGTCAAGCGGTTGCTCGACACCGGTGTGTCTCTGCACCAGATCCGGACCGCCGTCGCGCACCTGCGGGAGCGCGGCGTGGAGGACCTTGCCGGCGTCACGCTGATGAGCGACGGCGCCAGCGTCTACGAGTGCACCTCGGCCGACGAGGTCGTCGACCTGGTGCAGGGAGGCCAGGGCGTCTTCGGCATCGCCGTCGGCCGGGTGTGGCGGGAGGTCGAGGCCGACCTGGTCGACCTTCCGGCAGAGTCCCCGAGCGACGGCCGGGACGTCCCCGGTGACGAGCTGGCGGCCCGGCGCGAGCGCAGACAGGTGCACACCGGGTAGCCTGCGCCACGACGTCGGCGAGGCCGAGCGGGAGAGAGTCCGCCAGGCGCGGGCCGCCGAAGGGGCAACCTCCCCGGAACCTCTCAGGCAGCCGGACCGTTCGGGCGAGACGTCGCTGGAGCCCGCGTGGCGACAGTCGGGGCCGTCTCCGGGGTGGAGGCGGACCCGCGTGCCCGCGAGGACGGCCATGACCTTCGTCTCCCGCCACATCGGCCCCGCACCGCACCAGGTCGACACCATGCTCGCGCGGGTCGGGTACGACTCGCTCGAGGCCCTGATCGCCGCTGCCGTCCCCGAGTCGATCCGGCTGCACGGTGCCCTCGACCTGCCCGAGGCGGTGGACGAGCGCACGGTGCTCGAGCAGCTGCGGGACCTGGCCGGCCGCAACGAGCGCGCCGTGTCGATGATCGGGCTGGGCTACCACGACACGATCACGCCTCCGGTGGTCGTCCGACGGCTGCTGGAGAGCCCCGGCTGGTACACCGCGTACACGCCCTACCAGCCGGAGATCTCCCAGGGCCGACTCGAGGCGCTGCTGAACTTCCAGACGATGGTCGAGGACCTCACCGGACTCCCCATCGCCAACGCGAGCCTGCTCGACGAGGCCACCGCTGTAGCCGAGGCCATGACGCTCATGCGCCGCACCGTGCGTGGCCCTGCCGCGGCCAGCAGCCGACTGCTCGTCGACGTCGACCTGCTCCCGCAGACCCTGGCTGTCGTCGCGACGAGGGCCGAGCCGCTGGGCATCGAGGTCCAGCCCGTCGACCTGGCCGGCGGGCTCCCCGCGGAGGACTTCTTCGGGGTGGTGCTGCAGTACCCGGGGGCGTCTGGCGCCGTGCGCGACGACGCCGAGCTGATCACCGCCGCGCACGACCGGGGTGCCCAGGTGACCGTCGCCGCCGACCTGCTGTCGCTGACGCTGCTGCGCCCGCCCGGGGAGATCGGTGCGGACGTCGTCGTGGGCAGCAGCCAGCGCTTCGGGGTCCCGCTGGGCTACGGCGGCCCGCACGCGGCGTACATGGCCGTGCGGGCCGGGCTGGAGCGCTCCCTGCCGGGACGGCTCGTGGGCGTCTCGGTCGACGCGGACGGGGACCCTGCCTACCGCCTCGCGTTGCAGACGCGGGAGCAGCACATCCGCCGGGACCGGGCGACGAGCAACATCTGCACGGCGCAGGTGCTGCTCGCCGTCGTCGCATCCATGTTCGCCGTCTGGCACGGGCCGGACGGCCTCACCGAGATCGCCCGGCGGGCCCACGAGCACGCCCGGCGCCTGGCCGGCGGCCTGCGCGCCGGTGGCGTCGGCGTGGTCCACGACGCCTTCTTCGACACGGTGCTCGCCCACGTGCCGGGGCAGGCCGAGGCGGTGGTCGCCCGAGCCGCCGCCGACGGCATCAACCTCGGCCTGGTGGGCACCGACCACGTGCGCGTCGCCTGCGACGAGACGACCACGTTGCCGGTGGTGCAGCGGGTGCTGGCCGCGTTCGGCGCGGACGACCCGGGCCAGACCCATGGCGGCATCCCCGCCGACCTCGTGCGCACGTCACCGTTCCTCACCCATCCGGTGTTCGGCCAGCACCGGTCCGAGACGGCGCTGCTGCGGTACATGCGCCGTCTCGCCGACCGGGACTACGCCCTCGACCGGGGCATGATCCCGCTCGGCTCGTGCACGATGAAGCTGAACGCAGCGGTGGAGATGGAGGCGGTGACCTGGCCCGAGTTCTCCGGCCTGCACCCCTTCGCGCCCACCGAGCAGGCCCAGGGCTACCTCGCCCTCGTCGACCAGCTCGAGCGCTGGCTCGCCGAGATCACCGGCTACGCCGCGGTGTCCCTGCAGCCCAACGCCGGCTCCCAGGGCGAGCTGGCGGGGCTGCTGGCCATCCGTGCCTACCACCGCTCGCGCGGCGAGGAGCACCGGGACGTGTGCCTCATCCCGCAGAGCGCGCACGGCACGAACGCGGCGTCGGCGGTGATGGCCGGCATGCGTGTGGTCGTGGTGGCCTCGGCCGAGGACGGCACGGTCGACCTCGACGACCTGCGACGTCTGCTCGACGAGCACCGGGACCGGGTCGCGGCCGCGATGGTCACCTACCCCTCGACCCACGGGGTGTACGAGGACGGGATCGGCATGCTGTGCGACCTCGTGCACGAGGCGGGCGGGCAGGTCTACGTCGACGGGGCCAACCTCAACGCGCTGGTCGGGGTCGCCCGGCCGGCCGACTTCGGCGCCGACGTCTCCCACCTCAACCTGCACAAGACGTTCTGCATCCCACACGGTGGCGGGGGGCCCGGGGTGGGCCCGGTGGGGGTGCGCGCGCACCTGGCGCCGTTCCTGCCGAACCACCCGTTGGTGCCGGAGGCCGGACCGGGGACGGGCATCGGACCGGTCTCGGCGGCGCCGTTCGGCTCGCCCGGGGTGCTACCCATCTCCTGGGCCTACATCCGGCTCATGGGTCCGGACGGCCTGCGGCGCGCCACCCAGGTGGCCGTCCTCGCCGCGAACTACGTGGCCCGCCGCCTCGAGGGCTCGTTCCCCATCCTCTACACCGGCCGGGACGGCCTGGTCGCGCACGAGTGCATCGTCGACCTCCGCCCGCTGACCAAGGCCACGGGGGTGACGGTGGACGACGTGGCCAAGCGGCTCATCGACTACGGGTTCCACGCCCCGACGATGTCGTTCCCGGTCGCCGGGACGCTGATGGTCGAGCCGACCGAGTCCGAGGATCTCGCCGAGCTGGACCGCTTCTGCGACGCCATGCTCGCCATCCGCGCGGAGATCGACGCGGTCGCGGCGGGGGAGTGGCCGAGCGAGGACAACCCGCTGCGCAACGCCCCGCACACCGCACGAAGTGCCATCGGGGAGTGGACGCACCCCTACTCGCGGGAGCTCGCGGTGTACCCGGGGGGCGTGGCGCAGGCGGCCGACAAGTACTGGCCACCGGTGCGACGCATCGACGGCGCCTACGGTGACCGCAACCTGGTGTGCACCTGCCCGGCGCCCGGGGCCTTCGCCGACGCGGTGGGCGCAGAGGCTACTGCGCGTCGCTGACCGTGGAGAAGTGGAAGTCGGCGACCCG
>Ga0316576_10000215_pt1 | contig 24386 bp, 22 predicted proteins | sample S0NA_FD_203075 | JGI IMG/M metagenome (GOLD analysis project Ga0316576, IMG submission 203075) | Rhizosphere microbial communities from salt marsh grasses in Alabama, United States - S0-2_050615r3r5 | ecosystem: Host-associated > Plants > Roots > Rhizosphere | place: USA: Alabama | collected...
TCGGCCACTTCGGCCCCCTGGTCCGGCCCATCGAGCGGCGGGCGCGCTCGCTCACCGTGTTCGAGCGGATCGACCACCCCTCGGGGACGCTCCGGCCCCGGGAGGAGGCGGCGGAGCGGCTCCCGGGTTGCCAGGTCGCGCTGCTCACGGCGACCGCGATCATCAACCACACGATGGACGGGCTGCTCCAGGCCGCCGCCGGGTGCCGGGAGGTGGCGGTGCTCGGAGCTTCGACCCCGCTGATGCCGGAGGTCTTCGCCGGCACGAACGTCACCCTCCTGTCGGGCGTCGTGGTGAGCGATCCCGGGGCGGTCCTGCGCGTGGTCTCCGAGGGCGGGGGGATGAGGCTCTTCGGCCCGCATATCCGCAAGGTCTCCCTGCGGACCCCGACCGGCTCCAAGGAGGCGCGAGGATGCTGAGCCTGGATGTGCACAGAATCGGCGTGGTGCGCCGGAGGGACGACGGGCGGAGCGTGCTGGAGCTGCTCCCGGCCTACGCGGAGGGGCTCGACGGCCTCGAGCCGGGCCGCTGCGTGCAGGTCCTGTTCTGGATGCACGAGCTCTCTCGCGCGGACCGCCGCGCGCTGCGCGTGCACCCCCGCGGCGACACGAGCCTCATGCGCCTCGGCGTGTTCTCCCTGCGCAGCCCGATGCGGCCGAACCCGATCGGGGTGACGGAGGCGAACGTGCTCGAGGTGCGCGGGGCGTCCGTCGTCGTCGAGGGGCTCGACGCGCTGGACGGCTCGCCGATCATCGACATCAAGGCGGCGTGCCGGTGAGCGGCGAACCGGACGGGGTCGAGGTGCGCCTCGACCTCACCCATCACTGCATCGAGACGGCCGCCAGGCAGGCGCACCGGGCGGCGGTGGCGGCGGCGCTGGAGCGCGAGGAGCCGGACCCGGCGCTGGAGGCGCGCCTCGCGCTGCTCCGGGAGCTCCTCGAGCAGCAGGACTTCCGCGCGCTCCGCGCCAGCCGACCCGAGCTTTGCGGCGGCCACCGTGTCGAGGTGATCGTCTATCGGTCGGGCGCCGTGGTCTCGTGGCGCCTGCGGCAGCTCAGTTGGTGATGCCGTAGATCTTGATCTTGCGGATCAGCGTACTGCGGTGGATGCCCAGGTCGAGGGCCGTCCGGGAGCGGTTGCCGTCGTTGCGGCGCAGGCTCTCGCGGATCGTCTGGCACTCGGCGCGCTGGAGCGGATCGAGGATGTTGCCGGCGCAGAGCGGCTCGCTCGCCCGCTGCTGGTTGAGCACGTTCCCGGGCAGGTGCTCGGTGGTGATCTCCGGCCCCTGGCAGAGGATGAAGGCCCGCTCGATCAGGTTCTCCAGCTCGCGGATGTTCCCCGGGAAGGGGTAGCTCAGCAGGGCGGAGAGGGCCTCGTCGGCCATGCCCTCTATCTTCTTGCCGGTCATGTGGCGGAAGCGCCGGACGAAGTGCTGGACCAGCAGCGGAATGTCCTCGCGCCGTTCGCCGAGCGGGGGCAGGCGGAACTGCATCACGTTGAGGCGGTAGAACAGGTCCTGGCGGAAGGAGCCGGCGGCCACCATCTGCGGCAGATCGCGGTGCGTGGCGGAGACGATGCGCACGTCAGCGCGGGTGGTGAAGGTGGCGCCGAGGGGCTCGTAGGCCCGCTCCTGCAGAAAACGCAGCAGTTTGACCTGGATGTTGAGCGGCAGGTCGCCGACCTCGTCGAGGAAGAGGGTGCCGCCGTCGGCCTGGGCGATCCGGCCGGGCTTGTCCCGCTTGGCGTCGGTGAAGGCGCCCTTGATGTAGCCGAAGAGCTCCGACTCCATCAACGTCTCGGGCATCGCCGCGCAGTTGACCGCCACGAAGGGGCGGTCGCTGCGGTTGCTCTGGTGGTGGATCGCCTTGGCCACGAGCTCCTTGCCGGTGCCCGAGTCGCCGAGGATCAGCACCGTGCTGTCGCTCTGTGCCACGAGGGGCAGCAGGCCGAAGATGCGCTGCATCTGCTCGTTTCTGGAGATGATGTCCTCAAAGCAGTACTTGCCGTCGAGCTGCCGCTTGAGGTGCACGAGGTGGGACAGGTCCTTGATCACCTCCACGCCGCCGAGGACCTCGCCCTGGTCGGTGCACAGGAGCGCCGTGCTCACCGACACCGGGATCGAACGTCCGTCCCGCGCGGTGATCCGGACCCGCCTGTCGATGACCCGCTGACCGGACTGGATCGTCCGGCGCAGCGGGCAGCCGCCTGTGCAGAGCTCGGTGCGGAAGATGTCGGCGCAGCGCTTGCCGATGATCTCTCCGGCCTGATAGCCGGTGAGCTCCTCGGCCGCGCGGTTGAAGAAGGAGATCACGCCGTCGGGGTCGATGGTGAAGATGCTCTGGTCGATGACGTCGAGGAGCAGGGGAAAGAAACGGCTATCGAGCTGGGCCATGGAGGACATCGTTCTCGGCGGTCCGCGGTCCGCCCCACCATCCACAGTGTTGCACAGCGCGACGGTGTTTGCGACACATGTCGTAAAACGCGACACTGTTGTCACACCCCAACTGTAGAAATGTATTCGAAAAACAGGGCATCGCCACGAGTGCTGTAAAGTTACGGGAAACCGTGTGCACGAAGCATGCCCTTAACGCGCCCGCCGAAACGCGTCAACCAGCCTGGCGATCCAGACGTCGAACTGGTCGAAATAGGTCTTGATGGCTGGCTCACCGCCCACCGCCAGCCCAACGATGACGGGCAGGGCGCCGACCCGCTTCGAGATGCTCCTGACCTTGCCAACGTCGTAGTAGTTGGCCGCCAGGATGACCTTGACCCGGTCCTCCTTCATCTTCTGGATCACCCGCGCGACGTGCCCCGGCGAGGGAGGGATCCCCGGCTTGGGCTCCACGTAGTCGATCACCTCCAGGCCGAAGGTGCGGACGAAGTAGGCCCAGTTCTTGTGGTAGGCCACGATCTTGCGGCCGCGAAGTGGCAGGGCCTGCTTCATCCACCCACCGAGCGAATCGATCAGCTTCTTGCCGCGGAACTCCTTCTTGGAGAGGAACGGGATCAGCTTGCCCGACAGGGCGAGCTTCGTCAGCAGGGTGGAGCCGAGGATCTTGAGCAGCTCGGGGCCGAAGAGTCGCCGGTCCAGCTCGTCGATGAACCGCCGGTAGCGCTCCTCGTAGACCTTCGCCCCCTCCGGGTCGATTTTCTTCAGCCCGACCAGGATGTTCCTGGCGATGATCTTCCCGCTGAACGGACCGGTGTAGACGTGCGGGTTGCCATAGATGTGCACCCCGCCCTCGTTGCGGCTCAGTACCTTGGGCTTCTCCAGCAGGTGGATGCCCTGGCTCACGGCGACGAAGCCGGGCTGTCCGCTGCGGATCCTCGGGTTGCTGGCCTTGTCCATCAGCGCGGGCAGCCAGAGCTCCAGGTCGAGCCCGGTGGAGAGGAGCAGGTCCGCCTTCTCCAGGGTCAGGGCCAGGCTCGGCTTGGGGCGGACGAAGTGGGGGTCCTCGTAGCCCCGGGCGAGAGAGCGCACCTCCCCGCGGTCCCCTACGATCTGCTCGGCGATGGCCCCGTAGGTCGGGATTGTGGCGACGATCCGGAGCTTCTTCTCGGCCCGCGCCGCGCCGGGACAGAGCGCGCCGGCGACGAGGATCCATGTGAACAGATATCGGGTGCAACCGTTGGTTGTTCTCATCCTAGTACCTCTCGTGCTTGTGTGGTCCTGCCGCGAAGGTGATCTGCAGCAGCAACCGGTGGTCATCCATGGACAGCTCGTCGCCCGTGGTCCAGGCGTAGAGCAGCCGCGCGCGGACCCAGGGGCTCTGCCACCAGGTCACGTAGGGCTGCAGCCCGAACGTGTGCCGGCCCGAGTTGTCCACCGCGAAGGGCATGGCCCAGTCGAAGCGCGCGCCGAGCTCGAAGCTCTGGCTCACCTTGGCCTGGATGTACTGGTACAGCCCCAGGGTCTGCACCTTGTCCTCGCCCCCCCCGGGATCGGGTGCCCCCCGCACCCCGTAGAGCTCGCCCCGCAGCACCAGGTTGCGGTACTTGGCCTGGTTGACCGGCTCCCACATCAGGGTCCAGTCCGCGCCCCAGAGCCAGGTCTCGCGCCAGGCCTCGTCCGTCAGCTCCCCGGTGGCCTCGTCCTTGACGCCGCGCTTGTTGTTCCAGCCCACCATGCCGGTCAACCCCACCTCGAGGTAGGTGGACTCGGTCAGGTCGTAGTAGCTCTTCAGCCGGAGCAGGACCGACGGGATGCTGAAGTACTTGCCGGCGAACAGCCGCTCGCTCTGGCCATTGGTCACCTGGAGCACCAGGTGGTTGGTGTGGGCCCAGAGCCTCGGCATGAGCCACTCCACGGACAGCCCGATCTGGTTCAGGCCCTCGGGCCCGAGCACCTCCCTCAGCGCCAGCGGGTAGTCCACCTGGTCCAGACCGGGGACGTGCCAGCGGTTGACCACGCCGAACTCCTGACGGAACTTGCCCACGGTGAGGGCGACGCCGGGCAGGACGCTGGTCCAGGTCATGTACGCCTCGCCCAGGCCCACCCCGGACGGCGTGACGCCGATGCAGATCTTGGCGAAGGAGAAGGGGTCCAGGTCCGACTGGAGGTGCAGCCCCACCGTGCGGAAGACGAAGCCGGAGCGGTCGTCCTCGCTGGTGTGCTCCTCGAAGATCCACTTGCCGAAGGCGTCGCCCACCACGCTGATCTCGGGGTTCAGGGCCTGGAGCGCGCGCTGGCCCCCGCGGAACTCACTCGTCTGGAGGTTGGTCTGCTCGTCTGCCTGCCTGGCGGCCGCGCCGTCCGCGGCGACCTCGGCCCCGGCCTGCTGCAGCAGCAGCTGCAGCGCCTGCTCCTCGTTCTTCTGCTCCAGCTCGTGGACGCGCTTCTCGAGCTTTTGCTGGTGCTGGCTCATCTGCTCCATGGCCCGCTCCACCGCGCGGACCTTGGCTTTGACCTCCCCCTCCTCCTCGCTCTGCCCGGAGGCCGGCGGCGCGGGCCTCGGCTGGCCCAGGCTCGCCGGCGCGACCAGCAGGAGCAGGATCGTCACGGATAGCTGCAGTGGTGTACTGTCGCGCTTCATGGATCTCCTTTCGCGCGGCGACGCGCGTGGCTGAACGGACCGCACAGGGTCCATCCGCCCGACGGACTGAAACGATGCCGCCGCCGATGGTCCTCGACGACGGATCCCGCTGTTTCGAGATGTGTCAGGCGGGAGGAGAGAGCTTGGGAGACAGGTAGAGCAGGGGGATCGGCGGGGGCGGGAGCAACGTCCGCGCCGCTCGCCGGTCGCCGGTCGTGGAGACGGGGCCCACCGCGGGCGCGCGAGCGCCGAGCAGCGTGGCGAGCTGAACCAGGAACTCGAGCTGTGCGCAGTCGTGAGCCCCCCGCACGAGGAACGGGCGCCGCACCTCGGCCCGGCCGCGGTCGGCTGGCGGGGCGAGCCGCGAGAGGTCGACGTGGATCAGCCGGCCGTGCTCGGTGCAGTAGCCGTGGGGTGTGGTCGCCAGGTGGTTGTAAGCGGCGAGCAGAGAGGCGAGATGAAGGGCGGCAAAGAAGCCGCTCAGGCGCCGAGTGGTGCGCGTCACGGGGTCTCCACGACTATCGCGCAGCCTAGCACAGTTGTTGCGTCACAAGAAGCGGCGCACCACCGGCTCCCGCGGCACTGTGGACAGGGCGGCCACCTCGGCGGGGGCGAAGCCCATGCACAGCGCGAGCAGCTGGTTGTAGTCGAAGACCGGGAGGTTGTAGCCGTCCCCGAGGTCCTTCTGGACGTTGTCGAGGTGCATCAGACAGGTGATGCAGGAGACCACCATCAGCTCGGCCTGCGTCTCCTTCTTGATCGCGTCCAGCTTGCGCCGGGCGAACTCGTTGGCCTCGCCCCGCGAGCTGCCGTGGAACCCACCGGCGCCGCCGCAGCACAGGTGCTCGAGGCTGAAGTGATCCACCGTCGCGCCGAGGGCCTCCACCAGCTCGGCGAGGACCTTCGGCCTGGCCGACGACTCCTCGAAGCCGACGATGTCGCTGGGGAACAGCGTGTGGCAGGGGTACTGGACCACGGCGTGCACACCCTCGAGCGGGTGCTTGACCGCCTCGCGGATCCGCTCGAGCCCGACGACGTTGTACAGCACGTCGGTGATGTGACGTGGAGTGCCGGTGCCCTCGTAGTGCTTGCCGGCCTTGGCCAGCAGCTCGTTCGCGCGCGCCTTGCGGTCGCCGCCGTTGGCGAGGAGCATGTGGCGGCCGGTGCGCAGCGAGCTGTAGCAGGAGCCGCACTCCACCATCAGGTCCACGTTGTCCTTCTCACCGATGGACAGGTTCCAGGCGCTGACCGCGAGGTGCGCCTCGTCGTCCAGGGAGGGGAAGGTGCCGAAGGCAGGGCAACAGACGTAGCCCTCCACGTCCGTGAGCTCCACGCCGAGAGCGGGCATGGTCAGCCGGATGGCGCGCTCCACGTCGGGGCGGATGGCGGGCATGTTGCAGCCGAGAAAGAAGCCGAAGCGGTTCATCGGGTCATTCCTTGTACATGTAGTCCGAGTCCTGGATCACCTGGACCTCCATCAGCATGTTCTGGAAGCCCTCGAGCAGCTCGGGGAAGCGGTCGATGGTGGGGAGCTTCTCGGTCAGGCCGACCGAGGCGCGCAGGTCGTCCACCTTCTCCACGGCCTGAGTGTAGCCCCGCTTGTAGACCTCGGCGGTGGCCATCGGGATCCGGGTCTCGTCGTTTCTGCACTGCCACTTGCGGATCGCGAGGCAGACCTCGAAGGGGCGCACGCCCATCGGGCACATCTCCTCGCACCGCGAGCAGGTGACGCAGGTCCAGGGGGAGTCCTCTTCCAGCAGGTCGTCCTCCAGGCCGAGGAGCACCATCCGCACCAGGTTGCGGATCAGCAGGGGAGGGTCGGCGTTGGAGGCGGGGCAGCCGGCGACGCAGGTGCCGCAGTTGAAGCAGTAGCGGATGTCGCCGTGCTCATCCACCTCCCGCCACAGATCCTTGGTGCTGCTCGCCAGGTCGATCATCAAGGGCCTCCTCGCGCAAGCCAGGGCGCGCGAAGCCGCGTGTGTTCAAGTTTCGTGCCGTGTGTCCGGCCGCATCAACGACACCGCATCGCCGTGGGACACAGGTTTTTTTTCCGCCGGTCCGGTTCCGGGTGACGCGCCGGTGCACGACCGTCGAGCGACACCGTTGCACTCTGCGACAGTTGTCGGCCGGAGAGGCACGAATTGTCATGCTCGCACAACGCCACGAGGGGCGCGGTGCTTGGCACGACAAATGCTCGCCAGGGGTGCGAAAGGAGCGTGCCATGCCCGCCGTCACCCCGATGCTTGAGCTGACCGATCTGATCCTGGAGGTCGGCGGCCAAGACATCCAGCTCTGCATGCAGTGTGGCACCTGCACTGGCGTCTGCCCCTGGCCGCCGCTCAAGGTGTTCAGCCCGCGCCACGTGCTCCGCCTCGCCGCCCTCGGCCTCGAGGGCTACGAGCAGGAGGACCTGTGGAACTGCGTGACCTGCAACACCTGCGTCATCCGCTGCCCGCGAGGTGTCGACCTTATCGACGTGATGCGCGCCACCCGGGCGGTGATGCTGGAGGCGGGAACCTTCCCCGAGACCTATCGTGCGCCGCTGGCCAGCCTGCGCAGCGACGGCAACCCCTGGTCCGGCGACCGGTCCGAGCGCTGCGCCTGGGCCAAGGGGCTCGACCTGCCCGCCTTCGGTCCGGAGACCGAGTACCTTTACTTCACCTGCTGCACCCAGGCCTACGACCCGCGCAACCGCAAGGTGGCCCGGGCCCTGGTCGGCGTGCTGCAGCAGGCCGGGGTCAGCTTCGGCATGCTGGACGAGACCGAGTCCTGCTGCGGCGACCAGGCGCGCAAGGTCGGGGCGGAGGACGTGTTCCTTGACCTGAGGGGCTCCAACGCCGCGCTGTTCCAGGAAAGGGGGGTGCGCGACGTGATCGTGGCCTCTCCCCACTGCCTCCAGGCCTTCAACCGCGACTACAAGGAAGAGGTCGCGCTCTCCGCCGTGCACTACACGCAGCTGCTGGACCGGCTGGTGCAGGAGGGGAAGCTGAGGCTCGAGCGGCCGGTGGAGCTGGTGGTCACCTACCACGACCCGTGCTACCTCGGACGGCACGCCGGGGAGTACGAGGCGCCTCGCCGGCTGCTGCGGGCGATCCCGGGGCTGGACCTGCGGGAGATGCCCCGCAACCGGGAGAACAGCCTGTGCTGCGGCGGCGGCGGGGGAGGGCTGTGGATGGACCTGCCCAAGGAACAGCGCTTCGCCGTGCACAGGGTCGAGGAGGCCCGCGCCACCGGCGCCACGGTGATCGCCACCGCCTGTCCCTACTGCACCTCGATGCTCGAGGACGCGGTCAAGATCCTCGACCTCGAGGAGGAGATCCAGGTGCTCGACGTGGCCGAGCTGCTCTCCCGCTCGCTCGAGGGGGGGGAGTAGATGCGCCTGCGGACCTTGTCGGCGCCGCCGTCACGTGAGGCGCAGGGCCGAGGCAATCCGCCGAAACAGGGAACAAGACATGAGTGAACGGATCGGTTTCTACATCTGCCACTGCGGTATCAACATCGCCGGCCGCGTGCGCTGCGAGGAGGTGGCCGAGTACATCGGCACCCTGCCCAACGTCGTGGTTTCGCGCGACTACCTGTTCATGTGCTCCGACGCCGGTCAGGAGCTCATCGTCAAGGACGTGCCGGAGTACGGCCTCACGCGGGTGGTTGTGGCGTCCTGCTCGCCGCGCATGCACGAGAACACGTTCCGCGGCGCGGTGGCCCGGGCGGGGCTCAACCCCTTCCGCTGCTTCCACCACGTCTGCGTGCGGGAGCACGTCTCGTGGGTCCACACCGACAAGGACGTGGCGACGGAGAAGGCCAAGCACCTCGCCCGCGCCGGGGTCCTGCGGGTGACCGAGCAGAAGGAGCTGCACCCGAAGCACTTCCCGGTCAACCCCAACACCCTGGTGGTGGGAGGCGGCATCGCGGGCATGCAGGCGGCGCTCGATGTCGCGTCGGCGGGCTACCACGTTTACCTCGTGGAGAAGCAGGCGACCATCGGCGGCCACATGCTCCAGTACGACAAGACCTTCCCCACCCTGGACTGCGCCGCCTGTATCGGGACACCCAAGATGGTCTCGGTGGGCCAGAACAAGAACATCACGCTGCTGACCCACAGCGAGGTGGAGGAGGTCTCGGGTTTCGTCGGCAACTTCGAGGTCAGGGTCAACAAGCACGCGCGCTACGTGAACGCGGACCGCTGCACCGGCTGCGGCGACTGCCAGACCAACTGCCCGGTGTCCTACGCGCCGTACTTCAAGCCCGAGGTGCCGAAGCTCGCGATAGAGGAGGAGCGCGAGGCCTGCGCCTCGCAGATCATCGAGCGTAACGAGGGGGCTCCCGGCGCGCTGCTGCCGATCCTGATCGACATCAACATGGCGCTGGGCTGGCTGCCGCCCGACGTGCTGCGCTACGTCTCCGGACGGCTGGAGATCCCGCTGGCCGAGATCCTGCGCGTGGCGACGTTCTATAACTTCTTCAGCCTGGTCCCGCGCGGCCGTCACACCATCAAGGTGTGCCTCGGGACCGGGTGCTTCGTCAACGGCGGCAAGACGATCCTCAACCAGCTCGAACGCAAGCTGGCGGTCCAGTCGGGCGAGACCACCAAGGATATGCGCTACTCCCTCGAGGTCGTGCGCTGCCTCGGCTGCTGCGCGCTGGCGCCGGTGGTGGGCGTCAACGACGACGTGTACCACGTGGACGACGTCGATAGCCTCATGCGGACCCTCGACGGCTACGAGTAGGACAAAGGGAGACCACCGGATGACCAGGGTCACGACACGCGAGGAACTGAACGAGCTGCGCCAGCAGGGGGTTGCGCAGATCTACCCCGACAAGACGCGCATCGCCGTCGGCATGGCGACCTGCGGCGTCTCCTCCGGGGCGGTGAAGGTCTACGAGGCCATCGCCGGCGAGATGAGGGAGCGCGGGCTGGACGCGGTGCTGACACGCACCGGGTGCATCGGCTTCTGTGCCCGGGAGCCGCTGGTCGACGTGGCGGTGGCCGGCGGACCGCGGGTGCTCTACGAGCGCGTCACGCCGGAGAGGGCGCAGGAGATCGTCAAGTCGCTGGCCTCCGGCAAGGTCCCGGCGGAGGGCGCCCTGTGCCGCATTCGCACCGATCCGTCGCTGATCTCCGAGCACGTCCAGGAGTACGGCGACGGCGGCAAGGAGCTGGCGCGGGTGCCATGGATGGACGAGGTGCCCTTCTTCGGCAAGCAGGTGCGGGTCTCGCTCCGCAACAGCGGCTACATCGATCCCGACTCGATTCTCGAGTACATGGGGCGGGGCGGCTTCGCGGCCCTGGTCAAGGTGATGGGCGCGCTGTCGCCGGAGCAGGTGATCGAGGAGGTCAAGGAGTCGGGGCTGAGGGGGCGCGGCGGGGCCGGCTTCCCCACCGGCATGAAGTGGCAGCTGTGCCGCAACGCCGCCGGGGAGCAGAAGTACGTCATCTGCAACGCCGACGAGGGAGACCCCGGCGCCTTCATGGACCGCAACATCCTCGAGGGTGACCCCTTCTCGGTGATCGAGGGCATGACCATCGGCGCCTACGCCATGGGTGCGACCAAGGGCTTCATCTACTGCCGCGCCGAGTACCCGCTCGCGCTGAAGCGGCTGCGGGCCGCCATCGAGCAGGCCTACGCCCACGGGCTGCTGGGCCAGGGCATCCTGGGCCAGGACTTCGGCTTCGACCTGTCCGTCAGGGCCGGCGCCGGCGCCTTCGTCTGCGGCGAGGAGACCTCGCTGATGGCCTCCATCGAGGGCACGGTGGGCGAGCCGCGGACCCGCCCGCCGTACCCGGCCGAGAGCGGCCTGTGGGGCAACCCGACCAACATCAACAACGTCAAGACCTGGTCCCACATCGCGCCGATCATTGCCCGCGGCGCGCCCTGGTACGCCGCCATGGGCACGGAGAAGAGCCGCGGCACGACGGTCTTCTCCCTGGTGGGCAAGGTGCAGAACACCGGCCTGGTGGAGATCCCGCTCGGCATGAGCCTGCGCGAGATGATCTTCGACATCGGCGGCGGGGTCCCGAACAGGGGCCGGTTCAAGGCGGTGCAGACCGGAGGGCCGTCGGGCGGCTGTATCCCCGAGAGGTTCCTCGACACGCCCATCACCTACGAGACGCTGGGCGAGCTGGGCTCGATCCTCGGCTCCGGCGGCATGATCGTGATGGACGAGACCACCTGCATGGTGGACCTGGCGCGCTACTTCATCGCCTTCACCCAGGACGAGTCCTGCGGCAAGTGCACGCCGTGCCGGGAAGGCACGCGGCGCATGAGCCAGATCCTCGACGCGATCTGCGCGGGCGAGGGGCGGCCGGAGGACATCGACACCCTGGCGGAGCTCGCGGAGTACGTCAAGGAGACCTCCCTGTGCGGGCTGGGCGGGACCGCGCCCAACCCGGTCCTGACCACCCTGAAGTACTTCCGGGACGAGTACGACGCCCACGTGGTGCACCACCAGTGCCCGAGCCTGGCCTGTCCGCGGCTCACACCGGCACCGTGCCAGCGCACCTGCCCGGCCGGCATCGACGTGCCGAGCTACGTCGCGCTCATCGCCGGAGGCAAGTACCAGCAGGCGCTGGACCTGATCCGCAAGGACAACCCCCTGCCCGCCATCTGCGGCTACGTCTGCACCCACCCGTGCGAGAGCGCGTGCGAGCGCGCCGACGTGGACCGCGCCGTGGCGATCAAGGATCTCAAGCGCTTCGTCGCCGACTGGGAGATGAAGCACTCCCCCTCGCCGTTGCCGCCCAAGGCGGCCGGCTCCCTGGGCAAGGTCGCCGTCGTCGGCTCCGGGCCGGCGGGGCTGACCGCGGCCTACTTCGCCGCGCTGGAGGGGTGCGCGGTCACCGTCTACGAGGCGATGGATGTCCCCGGCGGCATGCTGGTGGCCGGCATCCCCGAGTTCCGCCTGCCGCGCGACGTGATCGGCCACGAGATCGAGCGCATCCAGAAGCTGGGCGTCGAGATCAAGACCGGGGTCCGCGTGGGCCGGGACATCACGCTGGAGCAGCTGAAGAGCGAGGGCTACCAGGCGGTCTACGTCGCGCTCGGGGCCTACGAGGAGATGAAGCTCGGGCTGCCGGGCGAGGACGGGATGGAGGGAGTCGTCGGCTCCCTGGCGTTCCTCGAGCGGCTCGGCGGCGAGCAGAAGCCGGCGCTCGAGGGCAAGGTGGTAGTGATCGGCGGCGGCAACGCGGCCGTGGACTGCGCCCGGACCGCCCTCCGTCTCGGCCCGGACGAGGTGACCATCGTCTACCGCCGGACGCGGGACGAGATGCCGGCGGACGCCCACGAGATCGAGCAGGCGCTGGCCGAGGGGGTGAAGCTCGAGATCCTGGCCTCGCCGGTCAAGCTCGTGGACCGGGGCGGCAAGCTGACCGGCCTGCAGTGCATCCACAACGAGCTGGGCGAGCCGGACGACAGCGGGCGGCGGCGGCCGGTGCCGGTGGCGGGCTCGGAGTTCATGGTGGAGGCCCAGACGGTGATCACCGCCATCGGCCAGTACCCGCGGCTGGACGCTCTGGCCGGCGCCGAGGAGCAGGTGAAGCACGACCGCCGCAGCCGGGTCGAGATCGACCCCGTGACCCAGCGGACCTCGCTGGACTGGGTCTTCGCCGGCGGCGACGTCGTCACCGGCCCGGCCACGGTGATCGAGGCGGTGGCGGCGGGCAAGAAGGCCGCCCGGGCCATGGTCCGCATGCTCCGCGGCGAGGACCTGCGTGATCCGGCGCCGATCCCGGTGCCGCGGTTGCAGGTGGAGGAGGCCAAGGACATGGACGAGGAGCAGGTCGCCGCCCTGGTCCGGCCGCAGATGCCGGCGCTGGATCCGGCCGAGAGGAGGTCGTGCTTCGAGCTGGTCGAGCTCGGCCTGGACGAGGAAACCGCGAAGAAGGAGGCGCACCGCTGTCTGCGGTGCGACGTGAATCGGTAGCTTCATGAAAAGCGCAGAGAGGGACCCGTGCCCACGATAACAATCGACAACAAGACCGTGGTTGTGGAGGAGGGGAAGACCGTCCTCGACGCGGCCCGACAGGCCAAGATCGAGATCCCCACCCTGTGCCACAACGACTCCCTGGAGCCTTACGGCGGCTGCCGGCTCTGTGTCGTCGAGGTCATGGACGGAGGCCCCCGGGGGCTGAAGACATCCTGCACGCTCAAGGCCTCCGACGGGCTCGTGGTGGAGACGCGAAACGACAGGGTGATGCGCTCGCGACGCATCACTCTGGAGTTGCTGCTGGCCCGCTGCCCCGAGGTGCCCATCATCCGTACCCTGGCCCGGGAGCACGGCGTCAAGGACCCGCGGTTCAGCGCCGACGACGAGCGGTGCATCCTGTGCGGCCAGTGCATCCGCGTGTGCAAGGAGCGCATGGGCGTGGCCGCCATCGGGATCTACAACCGCGGGGTCAAGAAGTACGTCGGCACCCCGTACGACGAGGTCTCCGATGTCTGCCGCAGCTGTGGCGCCTGCGCCCAGGTCTGCCCCACGGGATGCATCGACTTCGACAAGTTCAGCGACAAGCCGCCGGTCCCCCTCGTCTCGGAGTGGAACGTCGGCACGCGCAAGCGCAAGGCGATCTCCATCGCCTTCGAGCAGGCGGTGCCCAAGACGCCGGTGATCGACAAGGACGCCTGCGTCCACCTCAACGCCGGTACCTGCGGCATCTGCGCCGACAGGTGCATCGCCAACGCCATCGACTTCGACCAGCAGGACGAGACCGTCACCCTGGACGTGGGGTCGATCATCGTGGCCACCGGGTTCGACCCGATGGACCCGGAGCCGATGACCCAGTACGGCTACGGCAGATACCCCAACGTTTTCACGAACCTGGAGTTCGAGCGGCTGAGCAACGCCACCGGCCCCACGTCGGGCGCGCTGCTGATGCGGGACCCCAACGACCGCTTCAAGTTCACCGAGCCCCCGGGCAGCGTGGCGATCCTGCACTGCATCGGCAGCCGGGACGTGAACTACCACGAGTACTGCAGCCGCACCTGCTGCATGTACGCGCTCAAGTTCGCCCACCTGCTCAAGGACAAGGTGGGCCACGAGGTCCAGATCTACAACTTCTACATCGACATGCGCTGCTTCGGTAAGGGCTACGAGGAGTTCTTCTCCCGGGTCCAGAGCGAGGGCGTGCGCATGATCCGGGGCAAGGCCACCCGGGTCACGGACCAGGCGGAGGCGGACGAGGAGGAGGGGAAGCTGGTGGTGGTGGCGGAGGACACGCTGCTGCGGCAGTTGCTCCGCGTGCCGGTGGACATGGTGATCCTGTGCACGGCGATGGAGCCGCGCAAGGACGCCATCGATGTCGCCCGTACCTTTGGCATGAGCATCGGCAGCGACGGGTTCTTCCTCGAGGAGCACCCCAAGCTGGAGCCGGTGTCCACCGCCACCGCCGGCGTGTTCGTCGCCGGCGCCTGCCAGGGGCCGAAGGACATCCCCGACTCGGTGGCCCAGGCCAAGGGTGCGGCCAGCATGGCCCAGGCCCTGACATCGCTGGGCGAGGTCGAGGCCGCCCCGATGATCTCCGACATCGATTCCGACATCTGCATCGGGTGCCAGGTGTGCATCGGGCTTTGCCCGTACTCGGCCATCGAGTTTGACGACCGACGCAGGATCTCCGTGGTCAATGGTGCCGTCTGCAAGGGGTGCGGCAGCTGTGCCGCCTACTGCCCGAGCGGGGCGGCCAAGATCAGCCACTTCACCGACCGCCAGGTCTTCGCCGAGATCGAGGGCCTGCTCGAGGCAGGGAGCATGTGATGAACAGCGAAGAGTTCGAACCGACCATCATCGCGTTTCTGTGCAACTGGTGCACCTTCACCGCCGCTGACCTCGCCGGCACCTCCCGGCTGGTATACCCGGCCAACGTCAGGATCATCCGCATGATGTGCAGCGGGATGGTGGACCCGAAGTACGTGCTGAAGTCGTTCCTCGAGGGGGCCGACGGCGTGCTCATCGGCGGGTGCTGGCCCGGCGACTGCCACTACATCAACGGCAACCTCAAGGCGCGCCGTCGCATCGCCCTGGTCCACGAGATCCTCGAGCGTTTCGGCATCGAGAAGGACCGGCTGTGGCTGCGCTGGGTCGCGGCGTCGGAGGGCAACATGTTCGCCGCGACGGTGAAGGAGATGACCGACAAGCTCAAGGAGCTGGGCCCCAGCGTCATCCGGGCGCAGCAGGTGGCGTGAGGTCGCGACAGGAACAAGTCGAACCGGCGGCCGCGGGCCGCCCCAGAGAAGAGAGAGCGAAGAGAGACCCATGGGACAGTTTGCAGCGCTCGAGACAAACGGCCAGATCAACAAACCGATCCAGCAGCTCCTGGCGCAGATGATAGAGAAGGAGCTGGTCAGCGGTGTGATGATCCCCGCGCGCCAGCCCTTCCAGCACGTCGTGATGCAGACGCTGATCACCGACCCGGCGCAGCTCGACGCCATCGACCCCTTCGCGCCGGTGGTGTCCACCAGCTCGGCCAAGGTGGTCTCCTCGTTGACCCACCGGCCCAGCGGGCGCCGCTTCGCGGTGGCGCTGCGCAGCTGCGAGGTGCGCGCGTTCCTCGAGCTGGTGAAGCTGCACCAGGGGAGCACCGATGACCTCGTCCTGATCGGGATCGACTGCCTTGGCCGCTACGAGAACCGCGACTTCCGCGCCGCGGCCGAGGAGGACGAGGACCTGGCCCTGACCTTCCTGAAGAAGAACGGCGCCGACGACGAAAAGCTGGCCGCCGCGTGCCGGGGCTGCACCCGCCCCGTGGCCGACGTGGTGGACCTGCGGCTGTGCGCCATCGGCGACGACCCGGCGAGCAAGATCCACCTGGAGTGGGTCAGCGAGCAGGGCAAGGAGGTGTTCGAGGCTCTGGGGCTGGAGGGAGGCGATGCGCCGGCGGGGCGCAAGGCGGCCGTGGAGGCCCTGGTGAAGCGCCACGGCGAGTTCCGGGACAAGCACCTGGGCGAGTTCGCCGAGCGGACCAAGGACATCGCCGGCCTGGCCGAGGTCGTGGCGCCCTGCATCAACTGCTACAACTGCCGCGTCGCCTGCCCGGTCTGCTACTGCAAGGAGTGCGTGTTCGTCACCGATGCCATGCGTCACGACGGCGAGCAGTACCTCAAGTGGTCGCAGAAGAAGGGCAACATCAAGCTGCCGGCCGACACGGTGTTTTACCACCTGACGCGGATGGTCCACATGAGCACGCTGTGCGTCGGGTGCGGCCAGTGCTCCAGCGCGTGCCCCAACGACGTCCCGGTCTGGGAGCTTCTGTCCTCGGTGGCGGATCGGACCCAGGCCCGCTTCGACTACCTGCCCGGCCGCAGCCTGGAGGAGGGGCAGCCGCTGGCGGTGTTTTTCGACGGCGAGTTCGACGACGTCACCGGTCAGTACAAGTAGGCACGGGCGCGCCCGGGCGCGTCCCAACAGCGAAGGCTACACATGGCAGAAGAGAACGGCGAAGAGAGAGTCATCGGTTCGGTGCTGGTGGTAGGGGCCGGCGTGGCCGGGATCCGGGCCGCCCTGGATCTGGCGGAGGTGGGCTACCGCGTGCTGCTCACCGACGCGTCGCCGGCCATCGGCGGCATCCTTTCCAAGCTCGACTACCAGTTCCCGAGCGACCACTGCGGCATGTGCAAGATGCTCCCGGTGGTGGGCCGGGAGTACGCCTCGCAGTACTGCATGCGCAAGAGCCTGTTCCACGACAACATCAAGATCCTGCCGTTCACCGAGGTGAAGGCGGTCAACGGCGAGCCGGGCGCGTTCACGGTGGACCTGGTCAAGCGGGCCCGCCACGTGGACACCGATGTCTGCATCGGGACGGGCAACTGCGCCGAGGTCTGCCCCATCGATGTGCCGGACGAGTTCAACCAGGGCCTGACGCGGCGCAAGGCGATCTACCAGCCCGTGCCGCACAACCTGCCCAACATGTACATCATTGACATGAACGCCTGCGACAAGTGCGGCGAGTGTGTCAAGGTCTGCCCGGTGGACGCCATCAACCTCGAGGCCCGGGACGAGGAGATGACGGTGGAGGTCGACTCCATCGTGCTGGCGGCGGGCTCCGGCCTCTACGATCCGTCCATCGCGGAGGACCTGTCGAGCTACGGCGTCTCCCCGGACGTGGTGACCGCGCTGGAGTTTGAGCGGCTGCTCAGCGCGTCGGGCGCCTACGACGGCACGATACACCGACCGTCAGACGGCAAGCCGGCGCAGAGGATCGCCTGGCTGCAGTGCGTCGGCTCGCGAAACCGGATCCAGAAGCGCGACTACTGCTCCTCCATCTGCTGCATGTTCGCGCTGAAGGAGGCGGTGCTGGCCCACGAGAAGGGCGGTCCCGACGTGGAGACCACCATCTTCTACATGGACATGCGCACCTTCGGCAAGGACTTCTACCGCTACCGGGAGCACGCCGAGGAGGAGCACGGGGTGAAGCTCGTGCGCTGCCGTGTGCACACGGTGGAGCTGCTGGGCGACGGCACGCTGCGCCTGCGCTACCTGGACCCGGCCAACGGGGAGTTCGCGTACCAGGTCTTCGACATGGTCGTGCTCTCCACCGGCCAGACCTCGGGGAGGGCGTTCCGCCAGCTGGCCGAGGTGGTGGGGCTGGAGACCAACGAGGCCGGCTACGTCCCCTCGCAGGGAGTGGAGAAGGTCAGGACGGCCAGGGACGGCGTGTTCATGTGCGGGTCGTTCGTTGGCCTCACCGACATCGGCGAGGCGCTGACCAGCGGGAGCGCCGCGGCGAGCGAGGTCTCCAAGCTGATGGCCTCGCTGCACCGACCGTTCAAGGAGGAGCCCGAGCTGCCGCCGGAGCGCCCCGTGGCGCGCGAGGTCTCCAGCGTTGCGGTGCTGCTGTGCCGCTGGAACAACGGCAAGATGCCCCAGGGGATCGATCTGTCCTCGCTGGAGGAGCGCCTCGTGCGCCGCAACGGCGTGGGAGAGGTGCATGTGATTGACACCCTGTGCCGCGGCGAGGGGTACGAGAGGGCCGGCGAGATCCTCAAGGAAACCCGGTGCAACCGCGTGCTGTTCGCCGCCTGTCTACCCTACGTCTACCGCCAGCGCCTCAAGCTGCTGGCGCAGAAGGCGGGCCTCAACCCGTCGCTGGTCGAGGTGGTGGATGTGCGCAGCACGATCCAGCGCCACCTGGCGGAGAAGGACATCCCGACCATGCTGCGCAAGGTCGAGAGCAAGATAACGGTGGCCCTGGAGAAGCTCAGAGCCTCGGACGCGCTGGAGGTGCACAGCATCCCAGTGACCCAGGAGGCGCTGGTGGTGGGCGGCGGCGTGGCCGGCATGCGCGCGGCCCTGTCCCTGGCGGACCGGGGCATCCCGGTGCATCTGGTGGAACGGACCGGCGAGCTCGGCGGGCGGCCGCTCAAGCGGATCCACTACACGGTCGACGGGCTCGATCCGAGGCAGCTCGTCGCCGAGATTCAGCAGGCGGTGTGGGAGAACAAGCGCATCACGGTGCACAAGCCGGCGGAGATCGTGGAGAGTAGCGGCAGCCTCGGCAAGTTCCACACCGTGATCCGCAACGGCGACGACGAGCTGATCACCGTATGCCACGGGGCGACGATCATCGCCACCGGGGGCCAGGAGGCGACCACCACCGAGTACTGCTGCGGGCAGTCCGAGCGGATCCTGACCCAGTCCGAGGTCGAGGACCGGCTGGCCACGGGACGCATCGACCCGACGGAGCTGGAGACCGTGGTGATGATCCAGTGCGTGGGCTCGCGGGAGAAGGGCACCCACGAGTACTGCAGCCGGGTCTGCTGCGCCGCCGCGCTGAAGAACGCCTTTCGCATCCGCGAACAGAACCCCGACGCTCGCGTGCTGATCCTGTACCGGGACATCATGACCTACGGGTTCCTGGAGCAGTACTACACGCGGGCCCGGGGCGAGGGGATCCTGTTCACGTCCTACGAGCTCGACGCCAAGCCGGAGGTCGAGGTGGCCGACGACCGGCCGGTGGTGCGCTTCCATGATCCGGTGCTGCGGCGCCAGGTGGAGGTCAAGGCCGACCTGCTCTGCCTGAGCACGGCCATCGAGGCCGAGCAATCCAACCCGGAGCTGGCCAGGACGTTCGGGCTGGAGCTGACCCAGGACGGCTTCTTCCAGGAGGCCGAGTCCAAGTGGCGCCCGGTGGACTTCCTCAAGGAGGGCATCTTCCTCGCCGGGACGGCCCACTCGCCGCGCCCCATCGTGGAGGTCGTGGCCCAGGCCGAGGCCGCGGCCCAGCGCGCCTTCACCTACCTGTCCCGGCAGCAGGTCACCACGGCGCGCGTGGTCTCCAGGGTGCACGACAGCCTCTGCTCGCGCTGCCAAACCTGCGTCACCATCTGCCCCTACGAGGCGCGATCCTACGACGCAGACAACGACTGCATCGTCGTGGACCAGGCCGCGTGCCAGGGATGCGGCATGTGCGCTGTGGCTTGCCCCAACAGCTCTGCCGAGGTGATGGGGATGAACGAGCGACAGACAATGGCCGTGCTCGACGCTGCTCTACAGGAGACGAGCTGGTAGGAGGGTTTCATGGACTGGGCGGTAGACTTCATCTCCTCCGTGGAAAAGGACGACGTCCGGATCATCCGGGACACGCTGGAGGCGAAGCTGAAGGCCGAGTCGGGGCAGTACGGCGAGGCGGCGCGTATCCTGTGGGAGCTCCTGGTCCAGATGCGCCACGGACGCAAGCAGCAGTGGGAGTGCATCACCATGGTGCACATGGGCAAGGTCTACCGCGCCCTGCGCTGGCGCATCGCCGAGCAGCTGTTCGAGGACGCGCTCCAGCTGGCCGAGTCGATCGGCTTCGTCAAGGCCAAGGTGATGTGCCTCGCCGAGCTTGGAGAGATGAAGTGCCAGTGGGGCCAGTTCGACGAGGCGCTGGATCTGTTCTCCCGTTCGCTGGCTCTCGTCGACGAGGCGGACATGGAGGCCAGGCGGCTGCTGATGCTTGACACGGTCGTGGCCTACGAGGGCCTCGACGACCTCGAGCGTTGCCGCGACATCCTGAACGAAGTGCTCGTGATCGATCGCAAGATCGGCTGCGAGGACGTGGAGGAGGACATGGCGCACCTCGACCGGATCGTGCAGGCGATCCGGGTCGGTTAGCGAGGGTGACCGTGGTACCCGGTTCCGGCCAGTTGCCGCCCGAGGTGACGGACTGGATCACGGGCAGCCTGTTCGAGCAGGCGCCGGTGTGCATTGCCGTCGTCGACCCGGACCTGCGGATCATCGGCGCCAACAGCAACTTCGTCGCGGTGTTCGGCGATCCGTCCGGCCGGGCCTGCCACGAGGTCTACAAGAAGCGCCCCGAGCCCTGCGTGGCGTGCGCCCTGCAGCGTTGCCTGCGCGACGGCAAGTCGCGCGTCAGCGAGGAGCAGGGGGTCGACTGCATCGACCAGCAGGCGGCCTACATGGTGCACCACTCGCCGGTGGTCGGCGAGGCGGGGGAGGTGACCCACGTCGTCAACATGTCCTACGACGTCACCGACCGCAAGCAGCTCCAGCACCAGTACAACCTGATCTTCGAGCGTGCGCCCTGCGCCCTGTCGGTGATCAACAAGGACTTCCTCATCACCCGGGCGAACGACCACGTGCGCCAGCGCTTCGGCGAGCCCACCGGCGCGCGCTGCTACCAGCTCTACAAGCGCCGGGAGACCCGCTGCGAGAAGTGCCCGGCGCTGGACACGTTCTCCGACGGCAGGCCGCACACCTCGGAGCAGATCCGACGGGCGAGCGACGGATCCTACACCTACCACGTCGTCTCCACTGCCCCGCTGTCTCTCGGCGATCGCGGGATCAGCCACGTCATCGAGATGTCCCTGGACGTGACCGAGCGTCACCGCCTGACCGAGAAGCTGCTGGAGACCGAGCGGCTGGCCACGGTGGGTCAGACCGTGGCGCAGCTGGCCCACAGCATCAAGAACATCCTCACCGGTCTGCAAGGCGGCATCTACGATCTGAAGACCGGTCAGCGGCTCGGCGACGGCACGCGGGTCGAGGAGGGGATGCAGACCCTGACGCGCAACTACAAGCGCATCACCGAGCTGGTGCAGGGTTTCCTACGCTTCTCGCGGGAGCACCGCCCGGAGGTCGCGCTGGTCGACCCGGTCGCGTTGTCCGGTGAGGTGTATCGGCTGTACCACAAGATCTCGGAGAAGCACCGCATCTGCTTCAGCCTCGAGGCGCAACCCGGGGTCGAGCCGGCGTGGCTCGACCCGCGGGGCATGCACACCTGTCTGACCAACCTGGTGGCCAACGCCTTCGACGCCTGCAAGCAGTCCGAGCGGGACGACTGCAGGATCTCGCTCCGTGTCGACGAGCGGGAGGGCGTGATCATCTTCGAGGTGGAGGACAGCGGCTGCGGCATGTCGACGGCGGTGCAGGACCAGCTGTTCCGCGGGATCTTCACCACCAAGGGGCCGAGCGGCTCGGGCCTGGGCCTGGTGATGACGAAGAAGATCGTGGGGGACCACGGCGGCAGCGTCACGGTGCGCTCCAGCCCGGGACAGGGGTCCCTGTTCCGTATCGAGCTGCCCCGCGCTCGCCTGCCCGTCCCCGAGGGCGAGGCGAGCGGGGGCGGAGAAAATTACAGGAGAGAGAGCCATGGGTAAGGACATCCTGGTCATCGACGACGAGCCGGACGTCGTCGGCTTCCTGACGCGCCTGCTCCGGGACAACGGATACGAGGTCAGGTCGGCCGAGAACGCGGTGGACGCGCTCGAGCAGATCACCCGGGCGCCGCCGGAGCTGATCCTGCTCGATTTGCAGATGCCGTACGAGAGCGGCACCGATCTGTTCCGCAAGCTGCGGGCGAAGAGCGAGCTGAAGGAGATCCCGATCATCGTGGTCAGTGGCCTCGCCGGTCGGAACGTCGCCGTCTCGCGCCACGTGCCGGTGATCGACAAGCCGATCGACGAGGAGCGGCTGCTCGGCGAGGTCGCCCGGGCGCTGGGGCAGCCGACATGAGCCGGCTGGAGAGGTTCGTCGAGAGCACCCAGCGGGAGATCCTCGAGCAGGCCCGCGGTCGCTACTCGGAGACGGTGCTCGATCACTGGATGCACCCGCGGGGCACCGGGACCATCAAGGCCCCGGACGGCCACGCCGGCTTCACCGGTCCCTGCGGTGACCGGATGGAGATCGCGCTGCGGGTGGTGGATGACGTGGTGACGGCCGCGTGCTTCCTCACCGACGGCTGCGCCACGACCATCGCCGCTGCCAGCATGGCGGTCGAGCTGGTGGAGGGACGGACCGTGCGAGAGGCGGCGGACATCGACCAGGAGCTGATCCTCGCCCGCCTGGGGGGATTGCCGGAGGAGAACCAACACTGCGCGTTCCTCGCCGAGTACACCTTGCGGGCCGCGCTGGCGGACTACCTGCGACGTGAGCGAAGTGGGGGGCCGATCTCGTCTCGCTGACGGAGCGGACTCTCGGAGCGAAGCGAGCCTTGGAAGGGGGCCTACTGCTCGATCTCGATCGGCGCAGGCGCCGGCATCACGTCAGGGGGCTCCACCGGGTCGGTCGTGTCGGAGCTGCCGCTGCCGCTCCCCGTCCCGCTGCCGCTCCCCGATCCCGATCCGCTGCCGCTGCCGCTCCCCGATCCGCTGCCCGAACCGACCGGGCAGCAGCAGCAGCCGTTCTGGTGCTGGTGCTGCCACTGCCACTGATACTGGTTCTGCTGGCTCTGGCTCTGGTTCTGGTTCTGATGCTGCCACTGCCACTGCCACTGGTTCTGGCAGCCGCACTTGGCGTAGCCCGCCGGGCACTGGCAGCCGTTGTTGCACTTGTTGTTGCAGCCACCCTCGCACTGGCTCTGGCACTGGGCCTGGCACTGGGCCTGCTGGGCTCCCTGGTTTTGACACTGGGCCTGGCACTGGGCCTGGCAGGGAGACTGGCAACAGACCCCACAGGGGGGGCCCTGCTTGGCCGCTGCTTCGGTGGAGCTGATGTCCTCCTCCGTGCCGCCGCAGCCTGCGGCGATGATCACGAGCACAAGCGAGAGGTGTTTGATGGTCTGCATTGTTGTCTCCTTGGGCGCTGTGCTCTGGCTACGAGCGGGGGCCGGAGTTGGTTCCACGCGAGCGCCGAAATGGGGTCGTTTTTTTAAGTTTTCGAGATTAAAGGTGAATCAGGACGAGAGCAGGTGCCGCTGGTGGCACATCCGGCTCTCCTCCTCCGGGGCCCGGATCACGAACAGGACCGTTGCCTGCTCGAGCCCGATGTTGCGGCACAGGTGGGGCTGGTCGGCGTGGAACAACAGGGTGTCGCCCGCCTCCAGCCGGTACTGCTGGTCACCCACGCTGTAGTCGACCTCGCCCGCAAGACACAGGGCGAACTCCTCCCCCGCGTGCAGGATGGGCTGGGGGCTGCTGGCCGCGCCGGGGAGCAGGGTCAGAAGGAACGGGGCCAGTCGCTGCCCGGGCAGGCCGCTGCCCAGGCTCTCCAGCATGGCGCCCTCCCCACGGGTGCAAAGGCGGTCCATATGCCGCAGGAGCACGGTGCGCTGTCCCCGGTCCGAGCCGAAGAAGTCCGTGATCGGCACGTCGAGGGCCGCGGCGAGACGGTGAAGCGAGGAGACGGTGGGAGAGCTGTCCCCTCGCTCGATCCGGCTGATGGCGTTGAGCGAGAGCTGGCAGCGAGCGGCGAGAGCCTTGAGGGACAGACCCTGCCCCTCCCGAATCTGGCGGATCCTTCGCCCAACCACCCGTTCGACCGGCTCATCCATGTTGACCCGGAGTGTGTACCACAATTGTGGTCCATATCAACATTAAACATTGACTATCCCATAAGACTGGTTCAAATATACACGTAAACTGGTAAGGCCAATGGCGGTACTGCCGATTCTCCAATACCCGCGACATGCCCGCCGCCTGCGGAGACGGAGCCAGCCGGTCAGCGAGCCAGAGCAGGTCCGGCAGCTGATCGCGGACCTCAAGGAGACGCTCCTCGTCCACGCGAACGGCGTCGGGCTGGCGGCGCCCCAGATCGGAGCCCACCAGCGCGTGGTGGTCGTTCGCCTGGGGAGCGGGCCCGACCGGGTCGCCGGTCCTCCCACGGCCCTGGTCAACCCGCGCATCCTCGAGGCGGCCCGCGAGGCGCCCGACTTCGACGGATGCCTCAGCATCCCCGGTCTGTACGGAGAGACGGTCCGGCCACACCTGCTCCTCGTCGAGGGCCTGGACGAGGAGGGGCGCCGCTTCGAGCGCCGCTTCGAGGGATTCGACGCCGTGCTGGTGCACCACGAGATCGACCACCTCAACGGGATCCTGTTCATCGACCGGATCGAGGACCGGGAGAAGCTCTACGTGACGGCGCACGGGGCGTGACGGAGTAGCGAATGCCCGCGGCGGTCCAGCTGACCATCTTCGTCGACAACCA